>Ga0180434_10006615_pt1 | contig 13276 bp, 12 predicted proteins | sample SS_ome_7_FD_132453 | JGI IMG/M metagenome (GOLD analysis project Ga0180434, IMG submission 132453) | Hypersaline lake sediment archaeal communities from the Salton Sea, California, USA - SS_1_D_2 metaG | ecosystem: Environmental > Aquatic > Non-marine Saline and Alkaline > Hypersaline >... | reverse complement strand
TATACCCGAATGGGGAATAGGGGCACAGATGGGTGCGGGAGCGACGGAAAACGGCAAAACAGGGCAATATCTTGACAGAATTCGCCGTCTATGATATACTGTTCGACATACACGTCAGGGAGCTGCTACGATCAGGAGGCTGGAAATTTGTGAGATCCGAGAGCCTGGACAGGACCGACTGGCAGATACTCTCCATCCTTATGACCGAATACCCGATCACCAACGTGGAGATCGCTTCCCGGTTAGGCGTTTCGGAGTCGACCATCCGACGTCGAATTGATGCCCTGACCCAAGCGGGTGTCCTGGAGTTCGTCCCCCTAATGCTTCCGGAGAAGGTTGGTTTGACGACCCAGGCGATCATAGGTCTCGACGTGGCGTTGCCCTACATAGAGCAGGTTCAGCAGGAGCTGATTTCGTCCCCCCAGGTCAAGTACCTGGCGTACGTCACCGGGCGATACGATCTGATCATGACGGCCTACTTCTCATCGGAGGACGAGTTGTTTGACTTCCTGACACGACGGTTGTCCGAAATCGATGGCATTCGCAATGCTGAGACACTAAAGGCCCTAAAGGTGATCAAGCGCAGTTGGCATTTCCTCCCTGATGGCGTCTTGGAGTCAGGCCCGCCGGATGGCGATGAATAGGAGAGTTGGTCTTGCTTGCTCCAAATCGGAGCGCGGCTGCTGTTGTTGGACGGAGGATGTGGGCCGGATTGGAGGGACGGTCTTAGACTGGGGCCAGCGTTTCGGTGACGTAGGGGCGGACCGAGCTGTGTCGTATTTGATCTAGTTGGTTGAGGCGAGCCGATGGTTCGCGTGAGAGAAAAGGGGGTCGCTATGGATCGCAAAGTACGTATCAGGACCGACAATACGCCGCCCAGCAATGGCTACCGATCCAAAGGATTGGTCGCAGGAGGTCTTGTCTTCACGGCAGGCTGGATCGGTGTCCCGATGGTTCCGCCGGGCCGAGCCGCAGAGCGTCCAGAACCTGCCGAGACACTGGAAGAGCAGACGAATTTGATCTGTCAGTACTTGGAACAAGTCACGCTTGCCGGCGGCTCGACGAAGGAGCAGGTCGTTGAAGTCTCGGCGTTCGTGGCGGATCCCGACCATGAGCAGGCGGTCCGGGACCTGGTTCGCGAGTACCTGGGCTTCCAACCTCCGCTGTTCAACTACTACAACGTGCAGGGCGTGGCGCGTGATGCGATGCTGGAATTGGATTGGATTGCAGTGGCGGATCCGGACATCTCGACCGAAGAAGCGGTCGAGATCCTGAGACCATTCGCACACGACCGGGGGGTGTTCACAAGCGGCCCGTTCGTGATGCTGAACGGACTTGCGGCGCCCGGTGAGACCCTGGGTGAGCAGACGGTGAATCTGATGGCGAAAGCGGACGAGCAGCTAAAGAAGGTCGGCAGCTCGTTGAGCAGCTTGGTGAAGATGAATGTGTTCTATGTAACGCCGACCTATCCAGGCGACTATCCGCAGTTCAACGAAGCGACGAAGAGGGTTTTTGCCAATTTCGAGCCGCCCACTCGCTCAGTAGTTCGGGCCCCACGCATCACCGATCCGTATCTACTAAGGATCGATTACTTGGCTCTAGGGCCTGAGCCGTCCCATTCGTGAGAATCCCACGAAGACCGTGACATTGGGGCTATCCGAAGATAGGAGATCGGAATGGATTTCTTTTCGCGTTTGAGCAAACTGCAGGCGACTATGTGCGAGCGGGGCATCGACGTGATGTTCCTTCAACCCGGGGCCAGCCTGGTCTATCTCACCGGCATACGACGCCAAGAACCTCATGGAGCAGCGACGCATACGCACGGGAACTGGGCCGCCGGGGGAATCATCTTCGCCGACGGTGACGTGGTGATCGTCTCTCCTCGCCGCGGCGTGGGCTCCTACTTGATCTCGGAGACTGAGGGGAAGCCCTGGATCGACTCGCTGGTGGTGATCGCCCACGAGGACGACCCGACAGATGTGTTGGGCGACATCCTCCAGCGGCTCGGGTCGAAGAAGGGGACGATCGCCGTAGACGACCGTCTCTGGAGTCAGACGATCTTGGTACTCCAGGACTTGCTTCCGGACTTCGCGTTCACGCTGGCCTCGGAGATCGTGGCCCCGATGCGTCGGACGAAGGATGAGGAAGAACTAGAGACGATGCGGACCGCCGCGCATATCACGGGGCAGGCGTTCGAGACGGCGGTGGCGATGCTTAAACCCGGTGTCACCGAGATGGAGGTGGCGGCGGAGATAGATTACCAGTTCAAGAAGCTCGGCGCCCAGTTTAGTGCCTTCGCGACCGGTGTGCGCTTCTCCGGCCCGGATAGGCCCTTCATCTACGGCTTCCGCCGCTCTGGGAGTAGGGAACTGGCGCCCGGCGATTCAGTGACCTTCGATTTGGGATGCGTGTACAATGGGTACTGCGCCGATTTCGGTCGGTCTGCCTTCGTGGGCGAACCGCCGGCCACGTATCGGGAGATTCACGACGTGGTGCTGCAGGCAGAAAAGGCGGGCATGGCGGCCATGCTGCCGGGGCGCGCCACGACGACCGACGTGATCTCCGCGGTGCAGGAGCTGATCATGGACCACGGATACGAGCAGGACCTGCGGCACGGCGTCGGCCACGGCATCGGCGTGGACACCCACGAGCCTCCGTTCCTGAGCTATCTCGATCAGACGGTGCTCGAGACCAACATGACCTTCGCCCTGGAACCAAGCATCAGCTATCCAGGCTTGGATAAAGCCGAATGGTGGAACAGGGTGGAGGACGTGATCGTTGTGACGGAGCAAGGCGGTCAGTTCATCAGCCAGGTGGATCGCAAGCTGTACGTAGTGGACTCGTAGGGCTGGTGCGTGGTGCGGTAGAGTCTGTCACCGGCAGGATGTCTCCGCTCCTATGGCCGTTGCGCAACCCTGAGGCTGGACGGTACGGACATTGAACCGGGATCGTAGCTCCATGATTAGCGTGGAGTAGGCGGTGGCCCAGCCAACAGGCTCGACGGCCGACAAGCACAACTGATACCGGCGTGAGAGGACTTGAATATGACTCAATACATCCTGAGACGGGTTCTCGTTTCGATCCCGGTGTTGTTGGGGATAACCATCGTTGCCTACTTCATCATGACATTGGTGCCGGGGAACTTCGTTGATACGTTTGTCAGCCCCAACATGACGGAGACGGACATCAGGCTTATGGAGGAGAAGCTGAACCTGGATAAGCCCGTATACCTCCAGTATCTGGGCTGGCTCAGGAACATCCTGTCCGGGAATCTGGGCTACTCTTTCGTCACGCGAGGTCCGGTGACGGATCGGATCATAGACCGGGCGGGAGCCACCCTCGTGCTGGCTGCTTCGGCGGTGTTTCTATCCTACCTGATCGGTATTCCGTTGGGTGTGCTTTCGGCAGTGCGCCAGTATTCGGTGGTGGATTGGGCAGCGACCTTTGTCTCATTCGTTGGCGTGTCGGCCCCGTCGTTCTTTGTCGGTCTGATTGGGATCTACGTGTTCTCACTACGGCTGAACCTACTGCCCTCAGGGGGCAGGCGCTCGATGGGAATGGACTTCTCACTGATGGACCAAATGCGACATCTCATCCTTCCGGCCACAGTACTGGCGTGGGGTTACTCGAGCCGAGTGCTCCGGTACGTACGGTCCAGTATGTTGGATGTGATCCATCAGGACTACGTCCAAACGGCCCGCAGCAAGGGGCTGAGAGAGTATTATCTGGTGTTCCGCCACGCGCTGCCCAATGCATTGACACCCGTTATTACGTTGTTTGGTCTACAGTTCCCGATGCTGCTGGGTGGTGCCGTCATCACCGAGACAGTATTCAGCTGGCCAGGGTTGGGACGGCTGGCTGTGGAATCCATCCACAAGCGGGACTACCCCGTGATCATGGCCATCATTCTGGTCGCGGCCGTCATGGTCTTGATAGGGAACCTACTGGCCGATGTCCTATACGGCGTGGTCGACCCGCGCATTAGGCTTGGAGATGGAGAATCATGACTTCCGGGTCTGAGCATCGTGTTGGACCAGCTTGGACTGAAGAGGAGCGCGGGGAGCCTACTACTCGTCAGGATTTCGTGTACCGCCCGCGCTCGTTGAGCGGCATGGTTTTCAGGCAATTCCTGCAGCATCGACTTGCTGTCCTGGGTATGGTGATGCTGGTCCTGATCAGTTTGTCAGCCCTATTTGCCGACGTGCTTGCTCCCTATGATCCGACGTACATTGATCCAGGGTTTCTCAATGATGCACCGAGTCGGGCCCACCCGCTAGGGTTAGACCAGATTGGTCGGGACGTGTTCAGTCGGTTGCTCTACGGTGGGCGAGTCTCCCTCTCTGTGGGTGTCGTTGCGGTGGCTATATACATGAGCATCGGACTCGTTGTGGGATCGCTAGCTGGCTATTTCGGTGGCGTGGTGGATTCCGTCATCTCGCGGATCATCGATGTGATTCTTTCCTTTCCCCGGCTGATGCTGATTCTGGTTCTGGTTAGCGTGCTTGGACCGGGGCTCCGGAATATCATGCTGATTCTTGGAGTCCTAGGATGGCCGGGTGTCGCGCGCATCGTCCGGGGTGAGATTCTGCGACTACGCGTGCAAGAGTACGTCCTAGCAGCGCGCGCCATTGGCGTCTCGAACCGCAGGATTCTGATACGCCACATTCTACCGAACGCTATGGGGCCCGTGCTGGTGGCAGCGACATTCGGCATGGCAGTCGCGATTCTGCAAGAGGCTGGACTTAGTTTCCTCGGGTTGGGAGTGCAGCCGCCCGCTTCATCCTGGGGACAGATGCTTAACCAGGCCCGATCCTTGACAGTGCTGGAATCGAAGCCTTGGCTGTGGGTCCCGCCCGGGATGTCGATCTTGCTTTCTGTGCTGTCCATAAATTTCATGGGAGACGGCTTGAGGGATGCCCTCGACCCGGAACTGCGAGGGCGGGACTAGCCGGTACGTTGAGCCAGAATGGCGCCACTGGGAGAAGGAGCGATGGTGATGGAAACGTATGAGCGAATGATAGGGTGAGTGCGAGGGAAGGTCGGGGAGTGTCTGTCTGTGCTCAGTATGAGTAGCATCCGCGAAGGGGAGATGAGGATGAGGAGGACGAGATGAAACGCTTGCAGGGTATGGTGGCAATCGCGATGGTGGTCGCCTTTACTGCGGCTTGCGCTGCGCCCGCACCTGGCCCGGCGGAAGTCGTGGAGGTGACACGAGAGGTAGAGAAGGTCGAGGAAAGGGAGGTGGAGGTAACTCGAGAGGTTGAGAAGGTGGTGACAGCTACACCTGAAGCGACGGAGGAGGAGGGCGACACGACCGGACCGATCGACGGTGGAACCGTCGTCTTGATGATGGACACATCCCCAGGTGGCTACCACAACCCCATCCTCACCCCGAGCGACTACGGCGCTCTTGTGGGCAAGCTCATCTGGCCTATGCTGTGGGACTGGAATGAGGACGGGAGCGATGTAGAAGGTGACCTGGTGGAGAGCTGGGAGGTGGACGACGACTTCACAGGTATGACGTTGCATCTGCGGGAGAACGCGGTCTGGCACGACGGAACACCCATAACGGCCGAAGATGTCGAATTCACGATCTGGGCGTGTTCCCATCCAGAGATAGAGTGCAACCGGGGTTACACAATCAGGATGATTGCGGGACTAGAGGATTCCAAGCGTCCGCCTGGAGTTGACAGCATAGAAGGGGTCACGGTACTGGATGACAAGACGCTCAAACTGTCATTTCAGGAACCAAGGCCTGCGATCACTGTCATGGAGGGCCTAGGTCCCTGGTTCCGACTCCTTCCCAAGCACATAATGGAAGATGTCCCACCCGAGGAGTTCAACGACGCCGAGTTCTGGAGCAACCCCACTGTAGGGGGCGGGCCTTTCAAGTTCGTGGAGTTCAAAGAGGATGAGTATGTGGAGCTCGAAAGGTTCGACGATTTCTACCTCGGACGCCCCCACATCGAGCGGATCTTCATCAAGATCGCTGACCCGGCAACGATTGCTGCCCAGCTAGAGACGGGCGAGATCGATATGACTTCCCATGTTACGACCGTTCCGGCGGACGATCTGGCACGCGTCGCGGCATTGCCCAACGTGAGGATAGACACGGGCGCGATCGGAACGCCAGTGCGTGTGCACTTCAACTGTTCCGAGGACAGGCCCCTGGCTGACCAAAGAGTGCGCCAGGCAATCGCCTATGCTATGAATCGGGAGCTGATCGTCGACGCCGTGCTGGATGGATACGGTTTCGTGTCGAACCACTTCTACCTGGGGACAAACAGCCCCTACTATGAACCTGAACTCGACGAGCTGTATCCATATGACCCAGATAAGGCCCGAGAGCTGCTTGCCGAGGCGAATTGGGATCCCGACACAGAAGTAGATCTACTGGTGCCCACCGGAGAGATAATCAGGGGGCTGGCCGGAGACATCGTCTTGGCGAACCTTACCGATGTGGGAATCAGGGTCAACTACCGCCGGATGGAGTATCATAGCCTGCTTTCCATTGTAAGGAACGATCGGGACTACGATATGGCCTTCATTCGGAGTGGAACGGGTTTGGATCCCGAGGGTTCTTTCTCGGCGGGAGTCCACTCGGATGGGGCCTACAACTACTCTTACCGGGAGTTCCCAGAACTGGACGCGGTGATCGAAGACCTTGAGGGCACACTGGAAGTCGAGGATAGAAAGCCAAAGATCCGGGAAATCTACCGTGTCCTCAACGACGTTCGTCCGCACGTTATGGTGTACTATCCGTACGCGCCGAACGCCGTGAACACGCGTGTGCACAACGTCAACTTCATCACCGGCGTCCACGGGTTCATGAGGAATGTCCACGAGTGGTGGGTAGAGCCTGCTGAGTGAGTGGACAGGCTGTCAAGCGACTAGTCATCCTCGCTGAGGGGATCGTGCAACGAAACGACTTGAGAGCATAGAGGGTCGTCGTTCCGACGAAGTCAGCCCAGATGTGGTGGTCCGGATCCCGGGCGTCTGACCGCGGTCGATAGAACCAGCCAGATGCTGGTTGTATCCAGCGGAAGCCCGGGATTCGGGAACTTAGGGCAGTTCCAGGTCGCGGCCATTGAGGAGACTCGAGAGAGCTACCGCGACCGGCTTGTGAGGTTCGCTCAAACATCCAAGATAGGTAGGTACTGCTCGAGTCTGTGAGTATTGGCCTGATCTAGCTCAAGACCGCCAGCAGGGCCTGTGCCGGGATCTGAACCGTTGGTGCAACGTAGCCCTTGCGCTTGCAGAAGCGAAAGGAGATGGGGTCGTGCAGGAGCATCGATACTCGGTCCAGGGATGCTGACGACCGTCTTACTGGACATAGGGCCGCTGGAGCCCAATGAGGGTCGAGCGTGCACGTTGCGGGCCCTGCATAGGTCCGCTTGAACCGTTGAAGGGCGGCGAGGTTTTTTGAACGGACGGAGTCCGCGGGAGCATCGTATGAGGATCGACTTGAACTCCGATTTAGGTGAGGCTTTCGGCCGCTACTCGTTGGGGAGCGACCGTGACCTGATGCCGCACATCACCTCAGCCAACGTGGCTTGTGGGTATCATGCAGGGGATCCGGTCGTGATGGCTCGGACTGTCCGCCACGCTCGACATTGCGGCGTGAACGTGGGCGCGCACCCGGGCTTTCCTGATCTCCAGGGGTTTGGGCGCCGCCGGATGAGCCTGTCTGTGGAGGAGATCGAGGCATTCGTGGTGTACCAGGTGGCGGCACTGAGCGGTTTCGCGCGGGCCGAGGGGACTCGTTTGGCGCACGTCAAACCTCACGGCGCTCTCTATACTATGGCAACCGAAGAGGAAGAGATTGCGGAGGCCATTTCCCGCGCGATCAAGTGGCTTGACGAAGACCTGATCCTGGTTGGGCTCGCAGGGTCCCGACTCCTTCAGGCAGGGCGGGACGCGGGACTTCGAGTGGCTCGAGAGGCCTTCGTGGACAGAGCCTACACAGCAGATGGGGCGCTCCGGTCAAGGTCCCTGCCGGGCGGTATCCTGAAGTCCGCTCAGGAGGTCACGACGCAAGCTCTCCAGATAGTGCGTGACGGAGTCGTCGTTACCTACGAGGGCGAGCGCCTTAGGATCGAAGCCGACACCCTGTGCATCCACGGCGATACGCCCAATGCGCCCTGCATGGCCCGACTGGTGCGCCGCAGGCTCCTGGAGGCTGGGGTGAGGATCTGCCCCATGGACCAGGTTGTGCCTCCGGCGCCCGGAGGGTCTGCTCGGTGAGGAGCCCCCGCTACCTCGCCGCCGGTGACGCTGCGTTGATCGTCGAGTTCGGGGACCAGATCGACCGCGAGATCAGTCAGCGTGTCGTTGCCCTCGCTAAGGAACTGACGCGCCACCCCATTCCGGGTTTGGTGGAGGTCGTACCCACTTATCGGTCCGCGCTCATTCATTACGATCCGCTGCGCTCGTCTTATGACGAGATGGTCGAAGGCCTCCGGTCTTGCGGGGAGAGAATGGGCGGGCTGCGACCGGAGGGTTCCCGTCTTCTGGAGATTCCGACGACTTATGGAGGCGAGTATGGACCTGACCTTCAGTACGTAGCGGAGCACAATGGGCTTTCGGTCCAGCAGGTCGTCCAGATCCACAGCAGCGCCGACTACTACGTCTACATGCTTGGCTTTCTCCCCGGTTTCCCATACTTGGGTGGCCTCGATCCCAGGATCGCGACCCCCAGACTGAGCACGCCGCGCAGCAGGGTTGCCGTCGGGTCGGTGGGAATTGGAGGCGGCCAGACGGGTGTCTATCCCGTGGAGTCGCCTGGGGGATGGCGGATTATTGGGCGAACGGCGATCAAGTTATTCGATGCGAGCCAGGATCCTCCCGCATTGCTGAAGCCGGGTGACCGAGTGCGGTTCGTACCGCTTTCCGGAGATTGCCGGTGGCGGTAGAGATCATTAGCGCTGGATTGCTGACGACGGTGCAGGATCTCGGAAGACAAGGCTACCAACGCTTCGGAGTTCCAGTCAGCGGCGCTATGGATGCGTTTGCTCTCCAGGCGGCTAATGGTCTGGTCGGCAATCCCGTCGATGCTGCTGGACTGGAGATCACCGTGGCTGGTCCCAAGCTTCGACTTACTCGGGACTGCATGATCGCTGTGACTGGAGCTGACCTCGGGCTGCAGGTACAGGGAAGCAGGGCGCCGCTTTGGACGGCTCTCTCGATCAGTGCAGGTGCCACGATTACCTTTGAGGGCCATCGAAGTGGCTGCCGCGCCTATCTGGCAGTAAACGGAGGGATCGGCGTCCCGCAGGTTATGGGTTCGCGGGCGACGTGTCTTGACGCGGCGTTTGGAGGTTTTCGAGGTCGGGCGGTGCGGGCAGGAGACATTCTGCCGGTGGGTGCTTGTCCGCTAGAGGGCATTTCGCGACCTGGGCGGAGCGTTCCTGAGCACGTGCGGCCTCGGTACGATGACTCACTGATCGTGCGCGTCATCGTCGGGCCCCAATGGGATCACTTTACAGAGAGAGGGTTGCACACGCTCACTTCCAGCGAGTACTTGGTGAGCTCAGCTTCGAATCGGACTGGGTACCGCCTCGTCGGCCCCGCGATCGAAGCGAGGACGGCGTCGGATATCGTTTCGGACGGCATCCCACTCGGGGCGATTCAAGTGCCGGGTGACGGTCAACCTATCTTGATGATGGCGGACCGTCCAACCACGGGTGGGTACGCCAAGATTGCCACAGTGATTAGTGCGGACATCCCGTTGCTGGCACAGCTCCTTCCCGGGGTGGGGCGCTTGCGCTTTGAGACGACCAGCATCGAGGTCGCTCAAGCCGTCTATCGCCGGCAAATGACCAAACTTAGGGAAAGCGTGAGGATGGGCCAGGACTGTGAAAGTCCCACTTAGGTCAGCACTCAGCAGGCCAGCAATGGGTGCACACGTGCGAATACCCGGGAGGCTAGACGAACGGTAGGCGTCTCGGCGGACTGCGACGTGGTGTCGGAGCGCACGCGGTGCCTGGATACAGGGACTGGATAATTGGACGAAACCAAGAGGAGATAGGGTGATGACAAAGAGACGATACTCGGTGCGAAGTGAGACGGTGCAAGTACCTATGCGGGACGGGGTGCGGTTGCATGTGGATGTGCTGCGGCCGGACGTCGAGGGATCTTTCCCCGCCATCGTGAATTACTCTCCCTACAGACGCTCGATGACCACGGGAGGTGGCATCAAGCCCTATCTCCGACCAGCAGCAGAGCGCGGGTACGTTACCGTGACGTTTGACGTGAGGGGTACCGGGAACTCTGAGGGCTGGAACGACAGCATGACCAGCGCGGCGGAGCGCCAGGACGGATACGACATGATCGAATGGTCGGCCAGGCAGCCCTGGTCCAATGGAAACGTGGGCATGTGGGGACATTCGTACGGAGGGGCCGTAGCGCTCCAGATGGCAGGGGCCGCCCCGCCTTCCCTCAAGGCGATCATCGTTCGATCCGGTAGCGACGACTCGTATACGGAATGGACGAATCGCGGGGGATCACCGGCGCCCGAGCTGTACGCCTATTACGCCACGCATATGACGGCCTCCAACTTCTCTCCTCCTGATCCCGACATAGTCGGCGAACGCTGGGCTGAGATGTGGAACGAGCGGCTGGAGAACAACGTACCCTGGGGGATTTCCCTGGTCCGGCATCTCCTGGATGGACGATTCTGGCGTGAGCGATCGCTTCGGGGGCGCTATGATCAAGTGGAAGCTGCAGTGTATGTTATCGGAGGCTGGGCCGATTTCTTCCCTTCGTCGTTGCTGCGGACATTCGCGAACTTGAAGGGCCCCAAGCGAGCGCTGATTGGGCCGTGGGGGCATCAGATGCCAGACGTTGGGATCCCGGGGCCGCGGGTTGATTGGCTGGAGGATGCATTCAGGTGGTTCGACTATTGGCTGAAGGGCATTGATAGCGGTATTATGGATGAGCCACCGCTGATGATCTTCGTCGGGGAATACAGCGAGCCGGCCACAATGCGTCGAGAGGTGCCCGGGACGTTTCGGTGCGAGAAGGAATGGCCGCTTGCTAGAAGAGAGGAGAAGGCTATGTACTTCCGGCCTGGAGGCCGACTGCGCCAGGATCCCCCGCGAGAGAGCGAGGAGGCTGGGCAAGATACCTTTGACTACGATCCCTGCGTGGGGGTAGCCGGGGGCAGACAGGGGAACAGCTGGGCGCAGCCCATGGATCAGCGCGTAGATGAGATCCATTCTCTAGTCTACACGGGCGATGTTCTCGATCGAGACGTGGAGGCAATCGGGAATCCACGCGCCGTCCTGCACGTCTCCTCCACGGCACCCATTACGATGCTGGTGGTGAAGCTGTGCGATGTGGCGCCGGACGGCACGTCGGCGTTGGTCACCAAGGGATATCTGAACTTGGCACATCGCGAATCGCACGAAACGCCCACTTACATCGAGCCGAACAAGATCTACGAGATCGAAATGGAGCTGCTGGCGTGCGCCTATCGGTTCAAGAAGGGGCATCGGATCCGGGTAGACATAGCGAGTGCCGACTTCATGAACATATGGCCAACTCCGCAACTCTGCACGAATACGGTCTTGCGGAGTCCAGACTATCCTTCGCACATCGTGCTCCCAACAGTCCCAGGACCGAGGGAGGATCTGCCCGAACCACAACTGGGTCCGCCGGCACATCCCCTGCCTCAGCGTGATGAGATGGGCGCGCCAGAGTTCTCTCTGACGCGAGATCTCATCAACGACACGCTGACGATGGGGTTTGTGACGACCAGACCATGGGTGCCTGGGCGGGTCAACGAGGGTAGCCTCACTGTGTCCGGGAACGAGCCGTCTAACACGGTGGCACGAGGGGACACGCGCCGCCGGTATACGTACCAGGGGCGTGACATCCTGGTCGACGCGCATTGCATAACCTCCAGCGACGAGAAGGCCTTTCATCACACGGTTCAAGTCAACATCACCATGGACGGGAAGCCCTATTATCGGAGGCAGTGGTTGGTGTCGGTACCACGGAGATTCGTGTAGCTGCTAAACGCTCGGGGCGGATCGCGTATGCGACGGGACGCCTGGTAAGGAGTTGCTGGAGATGGGACGAAAGGTCTCTATTGCTGTATGTCAGTTTATCATAAGGCCTATCGCGGACTTCGGTGAGTTCGCCGCACGCGTGCGGAGTCTGCTCGACGAGGCAGTGGGCGCTGATCTTGTGGTCTTTCCCGAGTTGTTCACACTCGAGCTCTTCACCACGTTCCCCGGATGGCAGAACGCACCGTCCTCGGAGTTGACCCGCGTGGATGAGTACACCGAGGCTTATCGTGACCTCTTTGTTGCCGAAGCTGCGGAACGCAGACAGCATATCGCCGGCGGATCGCATCTGATGCGATGCGGAGAGGTCTATCGCAATGTGGCGCATCTTTTCGGCCCACAGGGCCTCATCCACACGCACCTCAAGACTCATATCTTCCCAGGGGAAATGGAGTGGTCATCTACGGAGGAGGGTGACTCGATTGAAGTCGTGGAGTTGCCCTTTGCGAAGGTTGGTTTCAACATCTGCTCCGAAGCAGAGATCCCAGAATGCGCAACGAGTCTAGCGCAGCAGGGTGTCGAGATCATCCTTGGTCCCTCGTACACCCTCAGTGAGTGCGGATTCTGGCGTGTTCGACACTGCGCACAGGCACGGTGTGTCGAGAATCAGGTGTATTTCGTGCATTGCTGCACGGGGGGACAACATGCGACAACGGAACCGATGCTGGGCGGATGGGCACGGAGTTCGATTCTCACCCCTTGTGACACGCCCTGGAACCCGGATGGGGTAGTTGCTCAAGCTGATCCGAACAAAGAGATGACAGTGCTCGGGGAGCTGGATATCGACCTGATATACCAGAACCGCACGTCCGGGACCGCGCCAACGTACAATCTGCGGCGGCGTCGGGCTGACCTCTATGCTGCCTGGCCATCCCACGTTCCGCGCGGCAGAGTGTGATAGTGGCAGGGGTAATTCGGTCCCGGGTTTTCGGAGAACATACCCTCCGTCGATCTACCGCGCTGGCTTGGGCTGCTGCCGCCGTTGCCGGCGTACGCGCGGGTGCTCCTGGCGGAGGTCCGTCTGATGCTCAAGGGACTGCCCTGGTGGTGGTACGTCGTGGGCCTTGGGCTGATCGTCGCGGGCGCCTTGAACGGGGCCCAGCCCGATGCCCGGCGTGGGCTGCTGGCGGCCGCCTGGCTGTGGCCTATCCTGGTCTGGTCGAACCTGGGGGTCCGGGAGAGCGAACGCCGGACTGCGTCCATCGTCT
>Ga0180434_10006614_pt1 | contig 13278 bp, 15 predicted proteins | sample SS_ome_7_FD_132453 | JGI IMG/M metagenome (GOLD analysis project Ga0180434, IMG submission 132453) | Hypersaline lake sediment archaeal communities from the Salton Sea, California, USA - SS_1_D_2 metaG | ecosystem: Environmental > Aquatic > Non-marine Saline and Alkaline > Hypersaline >... | reverse complement strand
GGTTTTGAGGGCTTTGGCAACTTCAGTGGTGGCGGTTTTGGTTTTGGCGGGATCGATGATATTTTCGAACAATTTTTCGGTGGAATGGGCGGTAGCAGACGCAGATCACAAGGTCCCGAGCAGGGCAACCACCTGCGTTATGACTTGGAAATCACCCTCGAAGCGGCTTACAGCGGTCTTGAAAAGACAATCAAAATACCGCGGACTGAAACCTGTGAAGAGTGCGGTGGCACCCGAGCCAAGCCGGGAACCAAGCCTGAAACCTGTTCTGCCTGCGGCGGAAGCGGGCAGCAGCAATTTACCCGCAACACCCCATTTGGCCGTTTTGTCAGCAGCCAGGTTTGTGTCGCCTGTCGCGGAGAAGGTAAAACTGTACGTGAGCCCTGTCCGGCCTGTAATGGACAGGGCAGGGTTGTTAAAGAGCATAAATTTGATATCAAGATTCCTCCCGGAGTGGAACACGGAACCAAACTGCGGGTAAACGGTGGCGGTGAAGCAGGGCTGCGCGGCGGACCGCCGGGTGATCTGTTTGTTGTAATTGGAGTTCATCCTCACAAGCAATTTCAACGTAAGGGCAGTGATCTTTATCTGGATGTATCAATTGGCATCGGTCAAGCTGCTCTGGGGGTAGAGATGGAGGTGCCAACGCTTGATGGTCCTGCACCGCTCAGAGTGCCGGAAGGGACCCAACATGGAACAACTTTTCGTCTAAAAGGCCATGGGATGCCTCATTTGCGGGGCACAGGTAGGGGTGATCTTCGGGTCAGGGTTGGTATCAAGGTCCCGAAGCGTTTAAATCAGAAACAAAAGGAATTACTGATGGAATATGCCCAAATTAGTGGCGAAGAAGCCGGGGTTGAAACGAAAAACTTTTTTGATCATCTTAAAGATGCTTTCAGTGGTGGCTAAACAAATGCTGGTTGGGAGGCAACCATGCACTTTTTTTTCCGGGAAGATTACCCGCTAAAAGTCGGGGAAGCGGTTGCCCTGTCAGAGGCTGATTTAAATCATGCCTTTCGGGTTTTAAGGCTTTGTCCCGGTGATCAGGTGATGTTGGCCGATGGGCGGGGGCGGGTTTTTCAAGCCAAAGTAATCAAAGCTGATCAGCGGGAAATTCTTATTCAGCCGGAGGTTGAAGTACCCCATTTTGAATCCCCTCTGAAAGTGGTTATTTGTCCATCGCTGTTAAAAGGTGAAAAGATGGATCTGGTGATCCGCCAGGCGGTTGAATTGGGAGTTCACCGGGTTGCACCGATCAACACTGAACGCAGCATACCGCAGAGAGATAAAACCAAAGAAGAAAAACGCTTGGCTCGCTGGCGAAATATTGTTCGTTCTTCTGCAGCCCAGTGTCAAAGAGCCTATCTTCCTCCGGTTGATCCCGTCCGTTCCCTTACGGAACTTCTATCTGCTGCCGCACTAAATAGAATCATCGTTCCCTGGGAAGAAGATCAGAGCTTATCGCTGGCAGATCTAGGGCATCAAGAGCCTTTTAATTACGCGCAGGCTCTTTTTTTAGTAATCGGCCCTGAGGGAGGATTTTCCAGGGAGGAAATTGAAAGGTTGAAAGCAGGCGGTGCGGTTATAGTCAACCTTGGGCCACGCATCTTACGTAGCGATACTGCTGCTGCAGCCGCTGTCACTCTGGTTCAGGCAGCCTGGGGTGATTTTTCCCGGGGGGTTGGGTAGTTTTGATCAAAAAGGCGGCTTTTTATACCCTAGGTTGTAAGGTAAATTACTGCGAAACTGAATCGCTGCAGGCTCTCTTTGAACAGGCCGGCTACCAGATTACCGGTTTTGAAGATCAAGCCGATGTTTATGTCATCAACACCTGCACCGTAACAGCCGAAAGTGATCATAAATCAAGGAAGGCAATTCGTCGAGCCCGCCGTCGATCGCCCGAGGCATTGATTGTAGCAACAGGTTGCTATGCACAGGGTGCTTCCGAAACAATCCGGCAGATGAGCGAAGTTGACCTGTTGATCGGTAACCGGGATAGAGAAAATCTGCCCGGACTAATTGAAAATTTACAGCACGGATCAACCCTTAATCTGGTCAGCAGACACCTCCAGGAAGAAGCTTTTGAACTTTTACCCCTCCCCTCAAGGCGGGGTCGAACCAGAGGTTTTTTAAAAATACAGGAGGGCTGTAATCAGGGCTGTAGCTATTGTATTGTGCCGCTGGTCAGGGGTCCGCTACGTAGTATGCCGCCCAGGGCTGTCATTGATCGGATTAAAATCCTCATTGCCAGCGGTTGTCGCGAGATTGTTCTAACCGGGGTGCATTTAGGACTTTACGGGGTTGACTTCCAGGATTATAGCCTGGCTGCCTTGTTGCAGGATATCGTGCAGGTGCCTGGTTTGTTGCGGCTGCGCCTCAGTTCGATTGAGCCTTCCGATGTAACTGCTGGGTTAATCGACCAAGTTGCCTCTTCGCCACTGATTTGTCCCCATTTGCATATGCCCCTGCAAAGCGGTGATGGTGAGATCTTGAGAATGATGAAAAGGCCATATGAGCCGGTAGAATTTTTATACCTGGCAAAATGGCTAAAACAGGAAATCCCCGGTGTATCTTTAAGCAGTGATGTAATTGTCGGTTTTCCGGGCGAAACGGAAAGACATCACCGTCGAAGTATGGCCTTGGTCCGCGAAATAGGTTTTAGCAGGCTTCATGTTTTTAAGTATTCCCCCCGGCCGGGCACAGCCGCAGCCGGATTATCTGGGCACTTGCCCAATGAAATTAAGGAAAACCGCAGCAAAGAGATGATCAAACTCGGTAACGAGATGGCCGAGGAGTACCAAAGACGTTTTATTGGCAGTGTTCAACCTGTCCTGGTGGAGAAAGTAATTCCTTACTGTTATGGTGAAGGCTTTACCCCGCATTATTTGCGAACCAGAATCTATACCCCAATCAAGGGAAGACACTGGCGAGGCAAACTGGTTAATGCCCGACTGGAGAGCATTGACGGTTCTATGCTTAAAGCTTCCCCGGTTCACAGAAGATAATCTAGATGCTACAGTTTACTTTAGTTTGCTGATAAAAAGCGCAAAATCTTTCAAGCTGCCCCGGTAGTCGCTGCTTAAATTAACTTCACTGCGCTGTAGGATTGAGTCTTCAACCAGGAATGTCTTCATGCCGGCCTTGACGGCGATCAAATCCTCCAAGGTATCGTTGCCGGCCATTAAACAGCGTTGTGGTGAACAACTGATTTTTTCTGATATCTCCAAGTAATATTCCGGTTGCGGTTTGCAAAAATGCATTATTTCCATCGTAGTAATCAGCTCAAAATCACTTTCCCTTAAACCACTCCAAGCCAAGCGTTGCCTGGTGGCCGTAGCTGGAAAAATCGGGTTTGTCGCCAGCACCAAAGGAATTTTTTTCCGGTGAGCTGCTTTCACTACTTCTTGTGCTGCCGGGTGTTTACGTCCCCAGCGGCTGAGCTTTGGAAAATCGTTACGATAAAAATGATCAATAATCGGCTCAATTTTCTTCAGCGGCTGTCTGATTAGAGGGCAGAAAGCAGCATAGAAAGCGGTCTCGTTATTCGTTGTCGGATCAATATTCTCAACCATCAATGCTGTGGCCTTAAAAAGATGCCTGATGAATTCTTCTTTCCCGATCATGTCTGTAAAGCGATCGGAAAGAGCATCAACATAAGCCATAATAAATTTTTCCAGGTCAATGTGTAATAAAGTGCCATCCAGATCAACCAGCAGGGCATCATAATCGCTTTGGTTGCTGAGAATCATGCTTCCTCTTCTTTGCTGGTTTCTTCTTTCGGTAAGGCCAGCAGCTCCGGATCGATAATTTCTTCGGTGGCATCACCAATTATTTTTTGCACATCCTGAAGTAAGACTGCTACCCGGTACTCAGCCTGTAGAAATCGTTTGATCAGGGCATTTAGACTGATTACCTCAAAAAGTTTCTCCAGCTTCTTTTCTTGCTCCGGCGACACTTCCACCCCGGAGAGTTGCTGTTTTTGAATTTCAAATTGCTCTTTGCGAAAATCTGTTAGCATATTGACCGCCGACTGATCGGCTTTCAGGCTGGTTTGAGCTTCTTTTAGTTCCTTAAAATCAGGTGATTCACGTAATGCTTTTGCCAGGGCGTGCGCGGCATCATGAGGGGTCATTAGCATACAGCTCCTTTTTTTTAGGGATAATAATCTCTATAATTTGATCGACCGCCTGCAATAGATTCTCAGCGTCGATCTGGACATTGAAACTGGACGTTTCCGGTTTTGAATCGTTGTATAAACAATCATAGTAATCATGACATAAAATTGTTGCCACACCGCGGTAATCGCCTGCTGTCATTAACCCTTTTAGTCTGGTTATTTTTTTCCTGCCTAAGCGGGTTTCAAGTGAAAGTAAAGCTTTTTCTAGATCAAGTTTGTCTTCGCCGGCCAGTATTGCGGGGTCATAGGTATTTAAAATACGTTCGACCCTGGTTTCCAGCGAAGCAGTAATCAAAATTTTATCGCTTTCGCTCATGGCCTTAGCTAAAAAAGGAGGCAGGTAGATATTGCCGATCCGGCGGCCTTCACCTTCAACCACGATCAGCGGCTCAGAGCTGTATCGATCCAGTTCCTGAAGCAGCAGGGCGTCAAAATCTTTCTGACTGCGTTGTTTGCCGAGACCTACTGAACCAAAAACTGAACCACGATGACGAGCCAGACCTTCGAGATCAACGACCGGAAAATTGCGTCTTTTTAATTCAAGCAAGATTTCGGTTTTGCCCACTCCGGTTAATCCATGCAACACAATTAGTCTATTTTGAAGTTCATAGTTAGTCAGGCGTGCGCTGACCAGCTTACGGTAAGCCCGGTAACCTTTTTTTAGACGCAGGACTTTAGTCCCGGTGAGCGAAAGTACTTGGTAAAGGCTCAGGCTGCGCATTCCTCCGCGTTGGCAGTAGAGAAGGGGAACACGATCACCACAGGCGGCACTGATTTCCCGAACCAGCTGTGGCAGTTTAGGGGCTACAAAATCAAGCGCTTTACGGCGAGCTTCAATTTCGCCAAACCGGTGGAATATTATTCCCAGCTGGCGGTGCTCGCTGTTATCAAAGAGCGGGATATTTATCGAGCCTGGGATTGATGATTCAGCATGTTCACCAGGAGATCGGACATCGATTAAAAGCAGGTCATCGCGATCCAACGCTTCCTGTATATCGATTTCCACTGAATATAAAAACCTCGCTTTCCCCATTTTCGCTCTTCTTTATTATAGCTGATCGCCTGGTCTCTGTAAAAACTTTCAAGCCTAAAAGGTAATAGCAGGGCCGAAAGAGAATTAGAATGATTAGTAAATCAAGGGGGTTAATTATTGCCTGTTTACTTCTCAAGGCCAGACTGCTGTGTTATAATACCGCTCAGGAGGAATCGATATGTCTGCTGATTGTATTTTTTGCAAGATTATCAACCGGGAACTGGATGCTGATATCGTCTATGCTGATGATCAGGTAGTTGCCTTCAAAGATATCAATCCGGCCGCTCCCGTGCATATTCTTGTAGTTCCACGCAAGCATATCCCCAGTTTGCTTGAAATTGAGAAGGAAGACGAAGCTCTAATCGGTCATATGCATGCGGTAGCCAATGAACTTGCCAGGGGCTTTAAGATTGACAAGAAAGGCTATCGCCTGGTTATTAACTGCGGTGCAGATGCTGGACAGATTGTTTTTCACCTTCACCTCCACCTCCTGGGAGGAAGACCTTTGCTGCAAACCATAGCCAAGGGGAAGGAAGTATAAGCATTATTATGCTCCATTCCCGGGCAGCGGGTTTCTGGAGAGGGGGGAAGATTAATGGCAGAAGTTAAAATTGGTAAAAATGAGACCCTGGATAAGGCTCTGAAAAGATTTAAAAAACAGTGTGCCCGTTCAGGGGTTTTATCGGAAGCACGGCGGCGCGAGCATTATGAAAAACCGAGTGTGCGCCGTAAGAAAAAATCAGAAGCTGCGCGAAAAAGACGCCGCTAATTATTGGCGGAGGTGTTTTTAGTGATGTCTGAACAATCCTTGGCAGACAGGTTGTATACCGAGCAGAAAGAAGCAACCAAGGAGAGAGATCGTTTTCGGTTAACCGTGATCCGTATGCTGCGGTCCGAGCTGCAAAACGGGGCTATTGCCAAAAAAGGTCCGCTGAATGCGGAAGAAGAGCTTGCTATCCTGACTCGGGAAGTCAAACGCAGACAGGAATCATTAGGTGATTACGAGCGTTCCGGTCGCCAGGATTTAATTGACGACTTGAAGAAGGAAATTGTAATCCTGCGCCAGTATCTACCTGAGCAGCTCTCGGAAGAAGAGTTGATTAAGGTAGTGCGTGAAACAATCGCCGAAGCGGGAGCTCAAACAGCCCGTGACATGGGCAAAGTAATGGGTTTGCTGATGCCCAGGGTCAAGGGGCGGGCCGACGGCGGCCTGGTCCGACGAATGGTTGAAGATAATCTGCAATAAAAGCCCGGCCCACAAGGCTGGGCTTTTAATCAGCAGGGTAGTTGCTAACAGGAGAGGAGCCTGAGGCCTATTGGCTATTGAAAATACAAGCCGGGTTATTATGCTGACCGGGGGAGATGAATCGGTTCAGCTTTTAGGTAAACATGACAGGCATTTTAGCCTGGTTGAAGATAAATTTGCCGTGCGCTTAATTCCAAAGGGACATGAACTGACCATTGAAGGGGCTCCGGATGATGTTGAAGCCGTATTTCACCTTTTCCAGGAGCTATTGATGCATATCCGAAAGGGACATTTGCTCACTGAACGTGAATTTGAATATGCCCTTAAATTGTGTAGTCAGGGTGAAGGGTCGATGATCCGCACTATTTTTAGCGATCTGGTCTTGATTACCCCACGGGGCAAGCAAATCAGGCCGAAAACAATTGGGCAGAAACGCTATCTCGAAGCGATGCGTAGTAATGATCTGGTTTTATCAATCGGTCCTGCCGGTACCGGTAAAACCTACCTGGCTCTGGCTATGGCTGTCGATGCCCTGAAGACAAAACAGGTTCAACGTCTGATTCTGACCCGACCAGCCGTGGAAGCCGGAGAGCATCTCGGTTTTTTACCTGGTGATTTCCAGGAAAAAGTTGATCCCTACCTGCGCCCGATTTATGATGGGCTTTATGACCTGCTGGGAGTCGAAACTTTCATGAAGTACCGGGAGCGGGGCACTATAGAGATTGCACCCCTTGCCTATATGAGGGGAAGAACCCTGGATGATTCGTACATAATCCTGGACGAAGGTCAGAATGCCACTTCAGAGCAGATGAAAATGTTCTTAACCCGTCTCGGTTTTGGTTCCAAGGCAGTAATTACCGGTGATATTACCCAGATTGATTTACCGCGGGGCCGTTATTCCGGCTTGGAAGAAGCCCCGCGCATCTTATCCGGCATTGAAGGGATAGCCCTGGTTTACCTGACTGAAAAAGATGTGGTGCGTCACCCCCTGGTTCAAAATATTATTATTGCTTATGAGCAGTACGAGGCAACACGGGAAAGGGAAAAAGATGAAAAAAATGATAATTCCCGCTGATCTTTTTAGCCGCTCAATTGCTTTTAAAGATAACAAGCGGCTCCAAAAACTTTTATTAGTTGTACTCCTTTTTTTGTCTATCTACCTGGTATTGGTAATATTCAGCATGCCAGCCCGCTTCGATTTAACCGTCGGACGGCCCAGCTCCAGTACGATTTATGCTCCCCGTGATGTTGTCGATGAATATTCGACTGAACTGCTGCGCGAACAGGCAGCCCAGCAGGTGCCTGAAGCTTATGATTACGACCCGCAGGTGCTTGAGAGAGCCTTACAGGAGGTTGGACGCTTTTTTGATACAGTTGTTGAAATTCAGGAAAACCCCGAACTGGAAGATATCGATAAACTGGAAGCGCTGCAGTCGATTATTCCCGAAGAGATGCCGCTTTCAACCATTGGCGCTCTTTTAACCGAGGCTTCGACAATTAGGGATTTACAGGGTCGGCTTAACACATCGATAAGTGAATTATTCGAGCAGGGCATCAAGGAAAACGAAGAAGATTTGGTACGCCGCCGCCTGAACCAGGAAATTGCTCTTTACCCGTTCAGCGCTGACCTTAAACGCATTGCCGAAGTGGTAGTTAAGCCGCTTGTTGTCCAAAACATGACCTTAAACTCTCAAGTAACAGAGGAAAACCGTGATCAGGCCAGACGTCAAATCGAGCCGGTTATTATCTTACGCAATACTTTAATTGTCAGTGAAGGAGAACCGGTTACCGAACAGCAGATGGCCCTGCTGGAAGATCTGGGGTTAATTCGCGGACAGCAGGCTGACTATTTCGGTTATATCGGTCTATTTCTGCTTTTAGTAGTCATTTTTATCCTGGTTGGCATCTATATGTCGATTTTTGTTGTTGAAGTATATAAAAGCCCAAAGCTGATGTTGCTGATGGGATTGATTTTTTTCCTTACCCTGCTGCTTGCGGTTGCTACCAATTATTTTTCCGGGTACTTAATTCCTGTAGCAGCTGGTGTGATTCTGATTACCGTAATCTTTGGCTACAAACTGGCCCTGATCGTTAATATGGTTCTGGCGATGATGGTTGGACTGATCACCGGGGGAAGTTTTACCTTCCTGGCCATCGCTTTGTTAGGCGGGCTTGTATCAATTTATGCGGTCACCAGACTTAGCCAGCGCAGTGATCTGGCGCGTTCCGGATTTTATGTAGGCTTAACTAATGCTGCTTTGATCATCGCCTTTCACCTTTTTTCAGGGAATGTCAGCTTTGAAATTGATCCCTTGCGTGCTTTTAGTTATAACTTGATCGCCGGTGTCGGTAACGGGATTTTCTCCTCGGTTGTTGCTATTGGTCTGTTGCCATTTCTGGAAAGCCTCTTCAAGGTTACAACTGCGATTACCCTGTTGGAGCTATCCAATCCGAATCATCCTTTGCTCAGGGAAATGTTGATGAAAGCTCCCGGTACCTACTATCACAGTATGATGGTTTCTAACCTGGCTGAATCAGCAGCGGAAAAAGTTAATGCCGATTCGCTGTTGGCGAGGGTCGGCGCTTATTATCATGATATTGGTAAACTGCGAAGGCCTTTCTTTTTCTCGGAAAATCAATTATCGGGCGAAAACCCCCACGCCAAATTGTCGCCGAACTTAAGTGCCCTGATTATCGGCGCTCATCCCAAAGATGGATTTGAAATGGGGCGCAAACACCAACTGCCGGAGTTAATTTTGGACATTGTCGGTCAGCATCATGGTACCAGCATGATTTCTTTCTTTTATCAGCAGGCCCTTGAAAACAGCGCTCACAAGGATATTATTGCCGATAATTTTCGCTATGATGGACCTAAACCGAAATCCAAGGAAGCAGCGATTATTATGCTGGCTGATGCAGTCGAAGCCGGAGTCCGTTCGCTTTCCGATCCAAATAGCAACAAAGTTGAATTGATGATCAGGAAGATGGTTAAAGAAAAACTGGAGGACGGACAACTTGATCAAAGCGACTTGACTTTAAGTGAAATAAACCGGATAGCTGAAGCTTTTGTCTATATCATGTCCGGTATTTACCATTCACGCATTGAATATCCTGAGAAAGACTTGCGAGCTGAACTGGAAAAAAGTAGGGTTGCGCGATGACTGTTGCCATAACACTGATCAACTACAGAGATCAGCTCGACCGAAAGTATGTTGCCGAATTAGAGTTAATTCTCAACCGGATGCTGATCGATTACGGTTTAGAGCATGGCGAAGTCAGTGTGGCCATTGCTGATGATCAGCTGTTGGGCAATCTGAATCGCGAATACAGAAATCTAGACCGGCCTACCGATGTTCTCTCCTTTGGCTACCTGGAACCGGGCGAAGATTTGCCGTCAGGCGGCAGTATTTTTGCCCTAGGGGATATCTATATTTCTTATCAGAGAGCAGCAACCCAGGCTGCAGAAGTAGGGCACAGTATCAGGGACGAGATAGCGCTTCTTGCCGTCCACGGCATGCTCCACCTTCTTGGATTTGACCATGATGAAGAAGCTGAAGCAACTAAAATGCACGAAAAAGAGGCTTTATATTTAAGCAGTTTAAATTTTAAGCCTTAAGGAGACCGGTTCAGATGTTTAGTGTTCTGCAAAGCCTGAAAAATGCCTTCTACGGGCTTAAATACTGTTTCGTAACCCAGCGCAATATGATTATTCATGCCGTTATCGGTCTGATAGTCATTGCCGCCGGCTTCCTGCTAAAAGTAGCAAAAAGTGATCTGCTCTTCCTGCTGGCTGCAGTTTTCCTGGTGCTGGTAGCAGAGGCTTTTAATACGGCCCTGGAAAAAACAATTGACCTTTATACCAGGGAGCGCAATCACCTGGCCCGTGTTGCCAAAGATGCTGCGGCCGGAGCGGTCCTCCTGACAACGCTGTTTGCCGTTATCGTCGGTCTGGTTGTTTTTGGTCCTCCACTCTGGCAGCTGGTTATCTCCTGCCTGGCACCGGCAAAATTTTAATGAGTAGTAAAGACTGCTTCTAAAGAATACCGCCTGAGGGAAAGTAATGTAAACTCTCACTGGTGCAAGAAGATAAACCAGGGTAGGGTGAAATCATCTCCGCCGTTATTAACAGATTAAAAGAATGCTTATTTCTAAAAGGGGTGATTGGATGAAAGATCAGACTTTGCTTAAAGCGGCCCGTGCTGCCAGAACAAGAGCTTATGCGCCTTATTCAGGGTTTTTGGTGGGAGCAGCTCTTCTAACGGAAGATAACCGGATTGTAACCGGTGCTAATATTGAAAACGCCTCTTACGGCCTGACGGTTTGTGCCGAAAGGGTAGCGATCTGGAATGCTGTGCATGCAGGTCACCGCAAATTTTCAAAAATTGCTGTGGCCACTGACAGCACACCACCAGCCAGCCCCTGCGGTGCCTGCCGCCAGGTGCTCTGGGAACTGGCTGGTAATATTGAAGTGCTGATGGGTAATCTTTCCGGCGAGCAGATCAAACTGCCCCTGCTTGAGCTGCTGGCTAAACCTTTTGGCCAAGCTGACTGGGAGACAAACCCGGTGGATGACAAACTGGTAGGTGGCGAAGAGGTCTGGCGCCTGCCGGTATATGCCAACCCGATCGGCTATGTGATCAGCGATTACCCCGAACCACAAAAAATACCTAAAAACTACCGGGAACTGCTCTCAAAAGTTGTGATCGACCCGGAGTATGAGGAGGGGCTCTTCCGGCTTGATGAAGAAAAAGAGGTTACTGTCATCTCTCACCTGCACCGGGCTAAGGGATACACCCTAAAGGAAGAACGCAGCGGTCGAGGCCATGAAGTTTACGGAGTTTTTGCCTGCCGTGCACCACTGCGACCTAATGCCCTGGCCCAAAGCACGGTTGAACTGGTGGCTATTGAAAAAAATATTCTTACAGTCCGTGGTTTGGATCTGATCAATGGTACTCCGGTTATTGATTTAAAAACAGTTATTGTCCATAAGCATGATTAACAATTTTAGGGAGATAATATGCACCATTCCGGTTTTGTAGCCCTGATTGGCAGACCCAACGTTGGCAAGTCAACCCTGATCAATGCCCTGCTGGGTGAAAAGGTTGCCATCATTTCCGATCGTCCGCAAACCACGAGGAATCAGATTCGCGCTGTTTTAACGCGACCTGAGGAGCAGATCATCTTTATCGATACCCCTGGTCTGCACAAACCGAAACATCTGTTGGGAACTAAAATGGTCAAAATGGCCGAATCAACCCTGCAGGAAGTAGACCTGGTTTCTTTTATCGTTGAGGCTCACCACCCCCCGGGTCAGGGCGACCGTTATATCGCTGAAATATTAGAAAAAGCTCACTGCCCGCTGCTTCTGGTTTTAAATAAAAGCGATCTTACCAGCCCCAAGACCTTGGCGGATAATAAAAAGTTATACAGTCAGCTCTGTTCCTTCCAGGCAATATTTACGCTCTCAGCTCTTTGTGGCGATAATCTGACAGCATATTTGGATGCTGTCAGCGAGTTGATGCCTGAAGGTCCCCAGTACTATCCACCAGAGATGATTACTGATCAACCGGAACGCTTTATTGCCGCCGAGATTATCCGGGAAAAAGTAATCCAGCTTACGCGGCAGGAGATCCCTTTCTCAATTGCCGTGGTCATTGAAGAGATGAAAATGCGCGAACGTAAAGATTTACTGGATGTTCGGGCTGAAATTTTTGTAGAGCGCAAATCGCAAGTGGGTATTATCGTTGGTAAAGGCGGGCTGCTCTTAAAAGAAATTGGGACGAGAGCCCGGCAGGAACTTGAAGCGTTGTTTGGAGAAAAAATCTTTATGGATCTGCGGGTTAAAGTCAAAAAAGACTGGCGCAACCGGGAAGAAGAACTCCGACGCCTTGGCTATCGTTAACTGTTTCATTTTTTTCATCAAACTATTTCCTCTTCCCTTGGGGAGAGGATGAGGGTGAGGGGTCAAATTGCCCGAAAGATCCTTTAAAGCCAGGGGCTTGGTCTTGCGCACCCGCACCCTTGGTGAAGCGGACCGTCTGGTTACAATCCTGACTTTCGAGGAAGGTAAGTTTGAAGCCGTAGCCCGGGGAGCGCGGAAAATTAAAAGCAAACTGGCTGCCGGCATCGACCTTTTTACTTTCGGCAACTTTAATTTCCATCGCGGCAAAACCTGGCCGATCATTACCGGCCAGGATCCAATCGAACGCTTTAATTGCTTTCGTGAAGATCCCGATCTTTATCCCTATGGCCTTTACCTAAATGAACTGGCCGACCGCCTGCTCAGCGGTAGTGAAAACTGTTGGGAGATTTGTAATCTGCTTCTTGAAAGCTGGAGAAGCCTGGAGCAGGGGGTGGACCACTTTATGCTTGCCCGGGCGTACGAGCTAAAATTGGCCAGAGCGGCCGGTTATGATCCACACCTGCACAGCTGTACCCGTTGTGGTTCAGCTGGGCCAACATCATTTAGTCCCCGGCAGGGCGGTTTGCTGTGCAGTGGCTGCTGCGGGGCTGATGTCATAGCGATTACACCCGGAACCCTGGCCCTGGCCCGCCGCTTGATTGAAACACCGCTTAATCAAATCAGCTTGTTGCGGCCCTCTGCCATCCAGAAGAAAGAGCTGGCTACGATCACCGCTGCGTTCTATGCTCATCACCTTGATCTCAGCGATATCAAGTCCAGGAAACTGCTTCCCCACTAATTGGTCTATCTGGCTGTGTTTGCTTAAGCTATTGGTAAAAAATTCGTTAAAAAATTAACAAATATTTTACTTAAACCGTTAAACATCAGCCAATTTTGTTGTTATAATTAGATCTGTTCAT
>Ga0180434_10006613_pt1 | contig 13278 bp, 15 predicted proteins | sample SS_ome_7_FD_132453 | JGI IMG/M metagenome (GOLD analysis project Ga0180434, IMG submission 132453) | Hypersaline lake sediment archaeal communities from the Salton Sea, California, USA - SS_1_D_2 metaG | ecosystem: Environmental > Aquatic > Non-marine Saline and Alkaline > Hypersaline >... | reverse complement strand
GCATGATAATGAAGCCACAACCATCGGATGTAAATATCGAGGCCACGTTCTGCCCAAATCGGGATAAAGATATTAAGTGGGGCAAGTTAAACCTGAACATGGCCGGGGTCAAAGCGCAACTCCCGCTCCCGAGCCAGGGGGATATATCCCCAGTAAGATTTATAGACATGTCTTTCCCGTTTAGGATTAGGATGCAAGTTGATAAATTTAAACATATAATAAATCAAATAAAAAGAGTATCCGATTACATGGGCCTAACATTTTCCCAAAAGGGGGTTCAAATCGAGGTAATGGACAGAGTGTATGATATATATATCACCTACGAAATCCCGAAATCCGACCTATTGGAGGAATACCTACCAAAAGCCACATCAGCCCATGCAGAATATTCAATCGAATACCTCCGGAAAATGACCGAGCCGATACCCCAAGGATGGGAAATCAGTATCGGTATGTCCAAATCAGACTACCCCCTTAAACTCATAATACACGATACAACCCTGGAATTTCCATACATACGAATAGAGCATTTAATGGCCCCGAAAATAAACCAATATTGACGGCCCCCCATCCCAAAGGTGATAACATGACAAACGACCAACTTCCAAACGAGTACCCCCTGAGGCTCAACGAGAGCATCGATATCAGGGGTTGTTACTTCAAAACGCTATCGGTAGACCACAGAAACCGGGCCATACTCGAGCCCGTATCGGATATCAACAGGTCCCGCGTCCAAGCCATATTCAGAAAACGCGAGGTCCTAATTATAAAGGAGGGCCAGTTCCGGGTCATAGGAATTCGAAAGAACGGAACCGTGCTCCTGAAATTGCTCCACCATATCCGAAAGGTATCCCCCATCATCCCCGGTGAACCATGCCCATGAACAAGGAGGCCGTTGAGCGTCGCAGGGCTCTAATCAGGGACATGCTCCTCAAAGACCCCACACTATACAAAAGGCCCATGGCGGTCCTGAAAGAACTCAAGGAACAAGCCCGTGGGAAATATAATCGACTAACCCTACAGGGAGTAGTCGATGATATCAATCATATCCTTGGAAAGGTCCGCAGAAAAAAGCCCGATGAAGCCCCGACTGACGCATTCGAGGAACTGATATCCGCATGGAGGGTATACCGCACCTCCGGGAAAAAGCCCCGCCAGGAAAAGACCGCAGCATGGACCAATCTGATGACCGTCAAGGATAGGGTGGACAACGTAATCCTGGATGAAACGTTCCGCCGTCGGAAAGAGACCCCGAACAACCTGAAAATCATGCTCCGGCGGAACAAGTTAAAACAACTCCTAACCAAGACACAAAACACCATCGAGTTAGCCGAAATGCTCGGAACTACCCGATGGACCGTTATGAGGGACATGAAGGAAATCCACAGGGAAGGCCTCAAGATGTTCGCGGACATCGACCGGGAGGACATATTCCTGGAATTCATGGAGGAGGTCGATACCAATAACCGAGCCCTGGCAGCAGCCATATTGGGGGCAAGAGCGGACATAGACCGGATTCATCCCAAGGACCGCGCATCTCTATACATGGCCATGACCAGGGCCGTCCAAGCGCGTGCAGCCCAAAACAAAGACGCCATCCAGGTAGGCCAGTCCCTCGGGATATTCCCGAAGGCCTCCGACAAAATGGAAATTACGGTCACCTTCGAACTCAAGAAAAAGGTCACCATCGAAGTCATTGAGAATGCCGTAATACCGGCCCTCGATATCATCCCCGACCTCAGTATGAAAGAGCAAGTATCAAGGTGTATAGATGAACGAGTGGGACAATTATTGTCAGAGAACCCTAATAAGCCATGAGTGGCAGAAATGGCACGACCAGAACATCAGGGCCCGCCCAATGGACATCCTAGACAATATCCTCCAAATCCCACTATACCCCATGCAAAGAGAAATCGTCCAGACATTCTATGACGGTCAATACGATGAACTGGCCGTATGCGCGGGCATGAGGTCCGGAAAATCCTTCATGGCAGCGGTAATATTCGCCATCGAAATCATACGCTACCTGTTACTAAGAGACCCATGGATGTATTACAACATATTCCCAAGGTCCGAAGTCTCAATCTCGTTAGTCGCGGTCTCCATGGACCAACACCGAGAAAAATCAGTATGGGCCCATCTCAAAAACATAGTCTCGAGGAACCCCTACCTCATGGCAAGAGCCACTATAAGCGAAACCCCAGGAAGGGGCAAATTCCTAAACACGTTCTCGATAAAATTCCCGGACAAGTCCCTAACCATCCGTGCAATACCATCATCATCCGCATCGGCAGCTGGCGGAACCCTACTCGGAGCGGGCCTTGATGAAGTCGCAAGGTTCGACCTCACCGCCGGAAAAAGGGGCGCGGACCTTGTATACGATACTCTCAAGGGAGGAACCGCTACCCTACATGGCAAAATAATCTCGGTATCATCCCCAATGTGGGAACGGGATAAAATCATGCAACTAATAAAGGAAATCGAGGTGGACGACAAGGCCATAGCCTACCATCTGGCATCATGGGAACTTAATCCACATTTCGATATGGATATCTACAATAGGGCATATCGCCGTAACCCAGAGGTCGCCCTTAGGGATTACAAGGCGCAACCAATGGCGGGCCTCGAGCCCTTCATTCGCGAGACCCATCTCATAGACCAAATGGTCACGATATCGCAAATCAACCCCAAGGTCCTCCCGGACGGAGGCATAGACGCCCTCGAGCGAAACCCCTCATATAGATACGTCCTACATGGAGACCCCGCCCTTATAAATGACGCCTTCGGATTGTGCGTAGGCCATCTCAACCCCAAGAACGGACATCGCCATATAGACCTACTAATCAGGTTCATCCCAAAGGAGGGAGAAAGAGAAATCCGAGCCCAATGGGTACATGATGTTATACTAAATCTCCATAAGGTCCTCAATATCAGGACTGCATCATTCGACACCTACCAATACCCGGAGACCTTACAAGACCTCGAGCGGAACGGGGTCCGTATGGTCCAGCAGCATATCCTTATTGAACAATACACGGCCCTGAAAGAAGCCATATACGCGGGCCTCATACATATCCCCAATCATACCCTACCGACGAAAAACCCGGCATGGCCGAGGACCGTCACCGGGGAACTCAAGGAACTGTCCCTCATTAACGGTAAAAAGGTAGACCATCCCATTAACGGGACCAAGGACGTGGCCGATGCCCTAGCAGGCGTGAACTGGCTACTGACCCAGGAACACATAGGGGGCTCCACATGGGCCCCAAGGTTCGGATGAACCGAATACCTCATACATGCCATAGTATTCACAAGTCGAATACCAGAAGGGGCTCATATAGTTATATAACTCTCGTTGCACAATTATACACAATTAACTTTTTATACTTAGCGAAACGTTTATTTCCTCATGGAAGGGCAGGCTCCTCCGACCTCATTCATTCGCCACGGTTCCGTTCTTGCGGGGGTCAATGTATCCGCGTTCCCGCGCAACGTCGAAGCAACCCAGGGCGACAGGCCCGTAAAAACCTCGGTTGGACATCCTTGGCAATCCACAATCCAGGACAGCGACCTCAGATACATGGTCAGGCGCGACGAACTGGCCGCCAGGGCCCTCGAGAAATGGGCCGGGGACAGTTTCAATAAATGGTGCAATGTCCGGGCGGACGGCAAGAACGAAAAGGTCAGGGTCGAAGTTGAGACCATCATGGAACGCCTCAATGTCCGGTCCATCTACAAGATGGCCTACGAAATGGCATTCGTGGACGGCTTTTCCCTCATAGCCCTCGGATGGGCAGAGCGGAACAAGCCCGAGGACCTGAGCCTACCTCCAAACGGGGTCTCCGACATACTCTATATCAATGCCATCTCGAAGCCTCACGTCGATGACATCATCATCGACAAGAACCCGACCTCCGAGACCTACGGGGAAATCAAAATGTATAAAATCAAAATCCCGGTCGAGGACAGAACTGAGGTCATCGATGTGCATCCCCAGAGGTTTCTCCTCCTCACAAACAAATGGATAGACAACGACCCCATGGGCCAATCAAGGTTCTTGCCATCCGTGGACAAAATGACCATCAAAAAGAACATGGACCTCTCTCTTGCCGAGGTCATCCGCCAGCAGGCGAAGAACATACCCGTGGTCAGAGGCCCCAGGAACGCGTCGAAGGAGGAGGTAGACGCTGCCGAAACATGCGTCCGAAACCTCAATATCCGGTCATACCTCATGTTCCCCGAGGACTTTTCTTTTGAACTGGTGGGAACCAATTCGGCCCTGAACCCCGAGCCCTATACGAAGTATCTCCTATCCACACTGTCCGCAGGATTGGCAGGCGGCAAGGTTGCCCTTCTCGGGACCGAGGCCGGAGCCGTGACCGGCTCCGAATACAATGTCAAGGAATGGTATAACACCATCCGGGACGAGCAAAAGACCCTAATCGAGCCCTGGCTTACGGACCTCTTAAGGGTCCTTAGCGAATTCAAGGTCATCAAGGGGGACATCTCTAATATCTGGTTCGAGTGGAATTCGCTCCAGGAACTCAACGAGCGCGAAATCGCGGAACTCCAGGAACTCCGGGCCAAAACCCTACATACGTATATATCCGCATTCGCGTTAGCGAAGCAGTCCGGGTTCACCTTTTCGGTCGAGAACGACCTTATCCTCATGGAGAATGAGACGGGTGTATCATTTACGGTCCCGGCTCCGGGCGTAAATACGCGGGTCAAGGGGATATCCCGCGATACCTCCAGGAAGTCGGTCCATCGGTCAGTCCCAGGCGCGTCCGGAGCCGGGCCAATCCTCGATGACATGGCCCATGAAAAACTATTCTCGAAATGGGAGGTCAGGACCAGGGCCATCGAGAACAAGACCGCCGATAAATATCAAACCCATGTAACGAAGATAGCCACGAAATTCATGGATGCTCTAAAGAACGCATGGGCCGAGCATGTGAAGCCCGTGGACTTCGACCCCAATAACCCAACTGCCGGAAAGAACGATGACGCCTCATTCATCGAGGAAATGGAGGCATGGGCCATATCTACGAACGCCCTCAAAGCAGACATCATAGCCTACCTGGAGGAGGCTTATACCCTGGGGGCACAACAGACCCTATCGAACATGGGCATAGAGCCCACCGTATTCCGCCTTTCAGATACGAAGGCGGTCAAAGTCATTCAGACCCAGGGCCTCAGGCTCGCCAAAAACACATATCTGGACATGCACACTGGAGCCATGAATGCCATTATGGACGGCCTCATGGCCGGAGAAGATTATTCCGCGATAAACGACCGGGTAGCCAAATACTTCTCCGAATACTCGAAGGGCATACCGAACACAGTCCAGAAATTCGTACATGAGGCATCATCCGAGGCCAGGTTCGACACCATGGAAAGTATGGGGGTCGAACGCTTCATCTATCTGACCGCCAGAGACGGCAGGGTCAGGCCGGAACACGAAGCCATGGAAGGCCAGATAGTCACGAGAGATGAAGCCATGCCCTATCTCTCGGACTTCGGATGTCGCTGCACAATCGTACCCTACACAGTATACAGCAAGGAGGCCGGAGAAGGAAAGGAGGGACTTATGGGATGACGATAACACCAAGATACGGCCAGAACACAATCTCGATATTGTCCAATGCCAAGATGCAAGACATGGGCGATTACGTACTAATCCCGGCGGTGATTGCCGTGGAGGGCGTATATCAGGGCATTAATGGCCTCTGGGGGTTCCGCTCCTCGGATGAAGTCAAGAAAATGGCCCCCCTATGCAATAGCCTTAGGGTAGTCCTTGGCAGCCATCCCGACATGACCGACCCCTACGCTCATGTTGTGGCGGACCTACAGGGAACGACCCATCCATTCCTTGGCGTCACCCAGGACGCCATAGCCAAGTATTCCGACAAATATCACAAGTGGCGGGTCCATGCAAATCTCAGGATAGACAAGGTGGACAGGAACGGGAACGACCAATCCTCTGTAATACAGCGCATGGCGAACAAAGACCTCGAGGAGTTATCCATCGGCTATTATTTCAAGCCCTTGGAGAGCCCAGGGTCCTATGAAGGCCAGCCTTACGATTACCTCGAAACCGAAATCAATCCCTATCATGTAGCCGCCCTCGACGGGGTTCCGGCAGCAGCCCGGCCCCCCCTCGTAGGAGTAGGCGCAAATCAAGGAGGTCAAAATATGGAAGGACAGAACGTTCCGCCTACGGGCGGACCTGATATTCCTCCGGCTCTCGTAAAGGGTAAGCCGGAGCCCATTTCCGCCGGAGACCTTTCCATCGATACCTTGGCCGGGTGCAATTCCCAGGTCAAGGCCGTCATTACGGAGAGGGACGACCTAAAGACCCAGATAAAGGAACTCCAGGCCAAAATCAACAGCCTGGAGGAGGAAAAGAAGGGGTCCGAGAAGGTCAAAGCGGAACTGGAGGCCATCAAGAAAGCCGAGAGAGACAAGAAGGTCGCAGCCCTAAAGGAGAAGATGGGAGAGAACCAGTTTGGCAAGGTATACCCTGAGAAGTCCATCGAGGACGTAACCGATGCCGAACTCGACCGCACCATCAGCCTCATAGATGCAGCCACACCCCCAGAGGAGCCCGTAGAGGGTCAGACCGAAGGGGTCTCGGCAGAAGGGAACGCAGCAAAAGCCCAGGGGTCCAAGACCTCCATGGTCCTGAACTTCAAGGGAGGCCAGAACGGCCAGGGTCACGTCAGCGACGAACCGGACTACAACAGGAACCGCACAGTCCCCATACTCACGACCGACCCCGCGACCGGCAAGCCCTACGGGTCCAAGTAGGCCCATAGGGAGATAGAATAAAAAGGAGGAATAATATGGCACTTACCACAGGTGTAAAAGTCCCGACCAATACTATCAAGGTCGGGCACGGTCCGCATCATGAGATATTGCTGACCGCCGAAGGAGCCATAACTCCGGGCGAGTTTGTCAAGTTTGGAACAGACGCTGCTCGGGTAGTGGTGTGCGCTGCCGATGATGTCGCTTGCATCGGCATAGCAGACCTGAACTACGATGCTGTCCTCGAGGACCTTGACCCTTTGACACACGCATTCGCAGCCGATGACAGGGTCCCGGTCATACTCACGGGCATGGCAGTCATAACGGCGGATACCGCTGGTATCACCGCCGGGCTCGTTGTGAGGGTCGGAGCAGCCGACGGAGGCGAGGGTCAGACCCTGGCAGCCGACGCCGACATCCGCCTCTGCAAGGGACGCGCGTTGACTACAGCAGCCACGACCGTAAAGGCGGTCATGCTGCTAGGAGCCCTGTAGGTCTATAGACCTACATAAAGGAGGTCACAAACATGACAACCGATATCCGCACAATTCCGGGGGTAGTCCCCGGTGTGAACGCGCTGACCGCCAGGCAGGTGCAGACCATCAGGGATAAGGTCATCGAGACGGCCATGCCCCAGTTGGTCGGACGCAAGGCAGTCATGACCCGCATGGTGGACGCAGGAACTCAGGTCTACGAATACGAGAAGTGGGACCACATGGGAGAGGCGAGCATCATCGGTAAGGGCCAGCCCTTCCCGCTTGATGACATTTCCGAGACCCATACCGAGATACGCATCCTCAAGATAGGCAAGGCCTTCAAGGTGGCCCGCGAGGACCGCATGAGGCCCAACGGGGTCAAAGAGAGGAGAGCAGCGTCCGCGTCCAGGCAGATAGCCGAGGCCGAGGATGACTTGATATTCAACGGAGCTACCTATCCGGCCATAAGCGGCCTCATAGGCGCAGCCGGGAACTCTCAGGCCGCAGCCAGCGTATGGTCCGCTGCCGCAGGAACCGCCCTTCCGTACGACGACACCCTCAACGCTATCAGCCTACTCAAGGCCGACGGGTTCTACGGGCCCTACACGATGATACTCGAGACCGTGAACTATGCCGAGGCCAGCAAGAAGGAGATAGTGGCCGGAGGCTCTGGCATACCCTACCTCGACAGTATCAAGAAGTTGGTCGCCGAGGTCCTCGAAAGCACAACCATGCCTCACGGAACTGGCCTTATCATCCAGAAGGGCATCGACAACCAGGAATACGTCATGGCCGAGGACATAACGGTCCAGGACTATCCCGAGAGGGAGGACCAGACCGTTCAGGTGAACGTCTGGGTCAGGGGCGTAATCGTGGTCTACCAGGCAAACAGCGTCTGCAAATTGACGGGGCTCTAAACAGGGCCCCAGTCATCGCCAGGTCTGGAGGGTCTCCAGGCCTGGCTATACCGACGGAGGTAAATCTATGGCTACGGAAAAAAGACTAATAGCCAGGCTCAACCCTAAGCGGGCCTGGAAAAAGGTCCGACTGTACATGACCAGTCTGGACGGGGCCATCAACCTGAGCAATGTCCTATCGAGGAACAACCCAGAGATAGACATACCCCTCGATATGGTGACCATCAGCGGGAAGGACATCAGGTTCAAGAACGAGGGGAACCAAGCCTTAGTCCGGCCCGACAGGCCCGGCGGGGAGGCCGACATCATCCTTACATGGGTCAATGACCCCAAGGATGGAACATCCGAACCGTCGACCCAGGACGCGGACCCTGAGCCATTCAAGGACGGGGACGGGAATATACTGGACTTTGCAAAGTCCGATATGGACAAGTGGACCAAAGCTAGGCTCATACATCTGGCCAAACTCAGGTCCATCGAAACATCCGTCACCGACGAAACAAGCAAGACCCCGAGAGAATTGACCCGGCCCCAGTTGGTCGAAGCAATCCTCAAGGCTCAGGCCAGGAAGGCCCCGAGGGACTTGAAGTAAGCAGACAGGGAGGGCTTTGCCCTCCCACCATTTCATTTTTTATATTAGGAAAGGAGTGTGTGTATATGGCCGGGAGAACCGCATTACAAACCATCATCGAGGACGATAACGAATTCCAGGAATATTATAAAATGGCCCAGGGGGATGTGCCGAAAGTCCTGGCCCTGGTTGCCCGCCAATCCGACCGCACCAACAGCCAATTATCGGCGCATTGTAAAGCACCGATAAGCGAGGCCCATCCAACAGCCAATAATACCCCGACCGATGAAGATGTAATAACATACAAGGGGAAGGCCTCTAAAATATTCGATTACATGTTCAAGTTAATCGCCGTCATCGCTGTCATCGCCATGGGCGGGGCCGGTCTCAAATCCATGTTCCCATCCATTGGCCTCATTATATCATTCATCCCTATCATCCCCATAATCATTGGTGCATATTACCAAACAACGACGTCGGACCTTAGGATGGCTTGCGGTCTGCTCAAGACCGATACCTCTCTCGACGACCAAATCCTGTTAGCCCAAGGGCAGGCCTACAACTATATCAATAACGAGTTGGGCCGTTACACTTCGGTGCCCTTGACATCCGCTCCCGATGTCATCAAGGACATCGAGACCCAGATAACCGCCGGATTGTTCGAGGAATTCCAAGTCCAGGTAGCCAAGGGCAAGTCTACACCATCGAACAAGCGCATACTGGGAGAGCAGAACCTCAAGAAATTCGTCGAGACTACATACTTGCGAGACAAGGACAACCCCGAATACTGGATAAGGCACAATAAGGATTACTACTCAAAGATGAAGATAGATGCGGGCGATGACGAGGTAGAATATGACGGGGAATAGGCCATTTATCGAAATCTCGGTCGATGAAGCCATCAACCGATTACGGAACTTGCGGGAAAGGGACATCCCTGAATTCAGCAAGGCCTACCTCCGACAAATGGCCCTCGAGGTTCTCAAGATTATGAAAATCGAGGCCAATATCGATACTGGTCGCATGAGGTCATCCATTGATATCTTTACGTTTCCCGGTGGTGTGGAGATTGGGCCATGTGTAGATTACGCTCCTTATGTGGCCCTTGGCACGGGTAAATATTCGGGCAATCCGTTCCATGCGACGGCCATGGACGCGGCCATGGCCCGACAGCCCACAATCGTGGACGCGCTCCTCGAGCAATATATCGGAGGGTCGGTAGGATGAGCATCGGATTAAAGACCATGGCGGATGACATCATAAGCATACTACAGGCCTCAACCAAGACGGCCCTGGCAGCCATGGCCGACGCGTCCATCGAATTCGGTCTCAGGACGGTCAATGATATATTCGGTTACAAAAGGCCATCGGGGATACTGGTCGGGGTCGGCGATATCTCAATCATGGAGGAGACCATAGCCGTGAACTTCGACACCGAGGTTATCATCCCGATAGTCATTTACTCGAAAAACCCGAGGGCCGAGACCGCGCAAGCGAGCAATATCGCGCTGGCCGAGGAAATCCTCGAGGAGTTACTTACTCCTACACACCTGGATTTACCCCATGGGGGGACAATACTAAATATTCCGAGGGTAATACCAACCCCTGTAATAAGTAACGAGAACGTCTATCTCCAGCAGGTCCTCATAGAGGTGAAACTGGAGCGCACAGTCAAATATACATGATGGAGGGATTAATCAGATGCCAAAGGCAAGCCACGACAAGGAATATTACACTTGGGTAGGAGAAGCCCGAGACGTAATAAAGCCGGGTGTCGGAAAATATAGGCGAGGGGTCCCCTTCACAGCCCCGAACCTGACCCGAGACCTGTTCGAGAACGACCCGTATTACGCTCCCGTTCCCATAAAGGAGGCCGAAGCAGTCCTGAAAGAATTGGAGGACCTACAAGAAAAGATGGACAAGGACGGGATAAAGCCAGAGGACCGCAAGAAGATATACGCCGAAGGCCTCAGGATACGGGACAACCTGGTCAAGTCCCTGAAAGGGGAAGCATTAAAGGCCAGGATGGAGGCCTGGAAAAAGCACCGCGACGATGCCCGTAAGGCCATCGCCCTCAAGATGTCCGGGTCCAAGACCGCCGAGGCCTCAGGGGCCTCAACCAAGCCCATAGAGGGCGACACACCAAAGGGGGCCTGATAATATGGTCCGAGCAATAGGCATAGGGAAAGAAGCAACTTACGGGCAGGACGTAGCCCTATCAAAATACATATCTGCCATCGATGAAAGCGTTGATATCTCCAACGAGCCGGAACTGGATTTCGAGATGGGTTACATAGGACAGCCAAAGCCCGGCCTCGGGGTCATCAAGGCAACCCATGGGTTCAAGTTTTATCTCGAGCCCGAGAACGCGGGCCTCCTATTACTGGCCTTTTTCGGCGCGAGTTCGGATAGCGTCACCGACCTAGGGGCTGGCGACTACAAGCATACCTACACGCTCAAGGAGACGGCCCAATATCTGACCCTGGCCTCCATTGGGGACCTGGCAGCGTCTCAGAGGACCATGCCCGGATACGCCATAACGGGCCTGAAAATCTCCTATTTACCTGGCAAGAAGGTCCTGGTCGAAGTCAAGGGCATACCCAAGACCATCAACTTCGACGCTCTGGCATCCCCATCATTCAGCGCAGAACTCCCGTTCTACGCGCATCATGGGGACGCTAAGATTGCGACGGCCTCGGATACTGATATCAAGGCCATGGTCATCGAACTTGACCGGGTATACTCGGAGGACGATTTCCGGGTCGGTTCCAGGGAGCGGGCGTATTGCAAGAGCCAGGGAGTTAAAGCCAAGGTCACCATTGACCGCTTTTTCGAGGACCTGACCGAGATATACGCGTTCCTTGGAGGGTCCGGCACTCCGACCAGCCCTCAAACCGCATGGTGGAAGCGACAGGTAGACATCAACCTCGATAGCGGGATAGATATCGGAGGCGGGAACAATTTCCAATTCAACCTCCAACTCAAGGAATGTATCTATGCGAAATGGAAAAACCCGACCTCCAAGAAGGAGAGGGTCATCGAGACCATCGAAGCCATCTCCATAGTCCCGGCAGCCGGAGAGCAGATAACCGCTGAACTCTATAACTCGATTGCCTCTTACTGAGGCAATCCCCTTTCATATTTGCAGTCGCGGCCTTACGGCCCTTACTGGAGGTATTTAAATGACCGATGAAACCCCAATGTCCGCAAAGGACTATCGAAAGAATGCGAGCCTATACCGAGAGACTAGAGACACCCATATCGTGACCGTGCCATCAGGGGCAACCTTCAAGGTGGTCCTAATCCGGCCCTTCGAAGCAACGCTAATCCTGAAAGCCATGGGCATGACCATTGACGATTTCAGGGTCCTGAGGGAGAACGACAAGGAGGAGGTTGCTATGTTCAATCTCAAGGCAGGTATGAACCTCATGGACGCAGCCGAGGACATCCTCCCGAAATACGTCATAGTCCCGAGGGTCATACGCTCCACGGCCTACCCGACCCCATCATCGGACGGGAACGCTCTCATGGTTCGAGAACTCGAGCCCGAGGACATAGACGAACTCATGAGCAACCTAATCAATCAGGCCTTAGGCACAAAGGGGGCGAGAGCCTCTAAAAACTTTCGTGGCCCATCCGATAACGGGCCAGATAGCAATCCTGGCAAGAATGACAAATAGCCGTCCAAGCGACATCCTGGACCCGGCCCATGAATACATATCTGGGGACATGGACCGGATAACCTTCGATGTCCTGGTCATCGCCGATGTCCTCAAGGCCGAACGCGAACACGCCTCAAAGCAAGGCTCCGCAAGGAGCCACTACGAGCAGACAGTCCGAGAAGCCGACGAAAGCGGCTATCGCGAACTCGAGGAATGGAAAGACAAGGTAAGGGATAGAAACCAATGCCTGATTTAAAGACAACCATAGCAGCAGTCTTCACACTCAAGGATGAAGCGTCCGAGGGCCTATCCAGAACCGAGGGCAAGGTCAAGGACCTGGGGTCATCGGCAGCCGAGGCAGGCGCGAAATTCCTGGTAATCGTGGGAGCCATCAAAGAGGCCGTGAATATGGCCAACGAATTCATGGGCCCGGCCATAGCGTTTGAAGCCTCTCTTACGAGGTCCTCACTAGCCATGAACGAGGCCGGGGTCACTGCTGATGTGCTTAAGGAACGGATAATCGACCTGGCAGACGCCGAACTCGGGGGGATATACTCCTCAGAGCAGACCGCCGAAGCATTCCGGTCAATCGCCGATGAAGGCCGTGGCCTCGAAGGCACGTTAAGTATAGTGAAAGACGCTATGGCCCTTGCAGCAGTAACCGGAGATGACCTAACCGGCACAACGAGCAACCTCGAGGACATACTAAGCGCATGGAACCTTACGACCGAGGAAAGCGGCAGGGTCGCCGATGTCCTTCTGAACACATTCCGCGAGACGGGCGCACCGGCAGGGGAGGTATCCGCTCAACTGGTCCAGATGGGCCAATTAATGAGCAAACTGGG
>Ga0180434_10006608_pt1 | contig 13284 bp, 9 predicted proteins | sample SS_ome_7_FD_132453 | JGI IMG/M metagenome (GOLD analysis project Ga0180434, IMG submission 132453) | Hypersaline lake sediment archaeal communities from the Salton Sea, California, USA - SS_1_D_2 metaG | ecosystem: Environmental > Aquatic > Non-marine Saline and Alkaline > Hypersaline > Sediment... | reverse complement strand
TTCCCGTCGTACCAGCCGCCCCAGCCGCTCGACCAGTATGGCGCCTTCCGTGAGCAGCCCGCCGTTCTCCGTATTTAGCTGGATACCAGCCGAGGTTTTGTTCTCGTCATCTGACAGAATGGGCGCGGGGTGCTGTTGCTCGTTTTCACGCAACAATTCCTGGAAAATTTTCGCTTGAGTCGGGTTGCGCTGTCGCCCCGGCCGCGGCGCGGGTTGAGATTCGGGCGCTGACGCGGGCGGCTGTACTTTTTCGGTCGCAGGCGGATCCTGGTTCGGAGCGTTGGACAATAACGTCGTCAAAAGCGGCAAAAGTATCAACCGGCACATCTTCGGCCTCCCTTGTATGCGTAACAAATCGATAAAACCAGGCGTTCTCGGCGCCATAAGGGCGGATTCGCCGTTCGCCTGTAATTGATACCACGTTTCCAGCTTAAAAGTAACCGATAAAAGAAGAAAGCCGAGGCGTTATCCATGATCGACGTAATAATATACGGAGCAGGCGGATTAGGGCGCCTGGTTCTCGACACGCTCTTGCAATCCGACCTGTACCGGCCGGTCGCATTCCTCGATTCTGATCGCGCTAAGCACGGCGACTCCGTGGACGGCCTGACGATTCTGGGCGGATTGGAGAAACTCGCGGATTTACGAGCCGCCGGAGTCACTTCAGCCATCGTCGCCGTCGGCGATAACCGCACGCGTATCGACATCGCGCGGCGGCTTTTGCGTGAGGATTTTACCTTAGCTTCCGCGATACACCCCTCCACCAGCATCGCGCCGTCCGCCTTTCTCGGCGCCCACTTGATCATCGGCTCGCGCGTTATGATTAGCGTTCATGCGTCCATCGCGGATCATTGCGTGTTGCTCGCGGGCGCCATCGTGGAACACGATAACACGCTCGGCTCCGGCGCCTTTCTGCACTCGGCCGTCCGTTTAGCGGGCGGTGTCGAGATCGGCGCGCTGGCGACTCTTCACATCGGGGCTTGCGTGATTCCATATCGAAAAGTCGGACGTCAGGCGCGTGTCGAGGCCGGTGCAGTCGTTATCAGTGACGTTCTGCCCGGGTCCGCGGCAGCCGGCGCTCCCGCCGTTCGCGTTGATCGCGAGCGCTCGCACTTTGTTCCGGACGACGAACTCGCCGTTCCAAAGCCGGCGCCGAGAGCGTGTTTGCACCAAATCGCTCTTGTCAATCAGGCGACAAAATAACATACTCATGTCGTAGCTTTCGAGACGCCGGGCTTGGAATCCCCGCCACAACGCCCGTGGCACACATTAGCGGTTTCAAAAATAGTCTGTCGCGCCGCACTGTGTCACGGCTCCGTGAGCCGTGAAAACAGCGGAAAAACGACACCGCTCGAGCGCAGCGGCACGCCGGACTACTGCTGAAAATGCTCCAGCGACAGATGAGAATGAAATATGCGATAATCATCCTGGACGGGGCGGCCGGTCCGCCCGAGGCCGTGCTGGGCGATAAAACCCCGTTGCAGGCGGCACGCTTGCCGACGCTGGATTCGTTGGCGTCGGCCGGCCGACTTGGGACCGCGGGTGTCGTGGCCGTTAATGAACAACCATCGGACGCCGACGTTTTTCTGAGCATACTCGGGTACGATCCCATGCGTTACGCTGTCGGAGAAGGCGTCCTGACAGCCAAGGCGCGCGGTATCGCCTACAATCCCGATGAGATTGTCTTCTGCTGCGATTTTGTAACTGTTATCGACGAATGCCTGCACGATCCGACCGCCGGCTTGATTACCGATGCGGAAGTTCAGCCCCTGATAGCTTCCCTCAACCAAGCCTTCGGCGATGACGGCTTCACCTTCTGCGGATGTTCGGGGCATCGGGCATTATGCAGATGGAAGCCGCCGAAACCGGTTTCAGATCCGAGCCTGCCTTCCCCTGCTTCGATGCTAAATCAATCCATCCAGAAATGTTCGCCCAAAAGCGGTGACTTTCAACCAATAAACAACATGCTGATGCGCGCTCGGCTTCTGCTGGGCGAGCATGAAATTAATCATGTACGGCAAGATCTGGGTGAAAACATCGCCAACGCAATCTGGCTCTGGGGCGCGGCGCCGTTGTGCATGCTCCCAGGTTTCCCAGAACGCCACCATCTGCAATGTTGTTTGATGGAGCAAAACGACATCCTCCGCGGAATCGGCAAATTAGCCGGCGTGGACGTATTCGGATTCCCCGAGGCGGACGTCGAGGACGACTCGTACTACGCGACGCTTGGTGATGTAACCGCAGACGCCATAGATGCTTACGACATTGTTGCTTCGCATCTGGCCGCCCCGCGCATCCACTCGCTGGCGGGAAAAATCGCGGAGAAAGTTCACGCGCTCGAATTGATCGATCGCGATGTGCTCATGCCGGTGCTGGATCGGCTGCAACAGGAAGATCAATGGCGAATTCTGGTTATCTCCGGGCGATTTCAGCGCGATCGCCGAGCGGAATCAGGCTCGGACCAGCTAATTTTCGTCTTTAACGGCGACCAGGTCGATTCGCATCGCGGAGAAGCGTTTGACGAGGAGAACGCACTCCAGGGCGAGATGCGCTCCCGCCAAGCCCATCAGTTAATGGAGTATTTCATACATCGCTGAATAGTACTCACTCAATCACGCATTAGATTGCGGCAGGCAACCTCGTCCGCACTAACAACCGGCGAGACGCCTGAGCTGACCGACAAAATCCCCATGAGAGCGGGCGCCGCGGTGACTGAAGCCGCGGCCCCTCAGTCGCCGGTTTTTGAAACCGGTCAAGCCAAGTGTCCAATGGATTGAGAATACGCCCGCAAGGATTCGCGCTCCTCGGTCGCGGGTGACGATCCGCGTTATTCTCTGGTGCGACAGCGGTAAGAGCTTGATCTGCTCTTGAACAGGGATAGTAAAATCTTGACTTCTGGCCTTGCCCGAGTTAAAAATTGCAGCGGGTTCCCACCTCAAACGCGGGAGATGATCGCTCGCGAGGCTGTCAATAGAATGTTCTTTTCCGTGCGCAAGCCTCTGGAGAATGTGCATGCCTGAAACGACCCGCCGCACAGCAGATGTGGCTGATTACACCTTCCAGGTCGGAGACAAAAGCGCCGACATTCTGAAGGTCATGAGCTTCACCGGAACAGAGGGGATCAGCAAGCTGTTTGAATTCAAGATCGATCTGTGTTCCGACGAACCGGACATCGCCTTCGAAGACGTGGTCGGCAAGCCGTGCGTGCTCGAGATCAACTCGGCGTCCGGCTCGCGCTTCGTAAACGGGATCGTCAGGCGTTTCGAGCGGTCGGGCGAAGGCTCGTCGCTGACCTACTATTGTGCCGAAGTCGTGCCGGTGCATTGGCTGATGACCCGAAGACACAAGAGCCGAATTTTCCAGGAATGCAACTGCTCGGACATGACGATTCCGGGCGTCATTCAGAAGGTGTTCGAGGACGCCGGCATCCCCAGCGACAATTATCGCCTGGCCTTGCAAGGCAGCTACGACACGCGCGAATACGTCGTGCAGTACCGCGAGTCGGAGATGGATTTCATCTCCCGGCTGATGGAAGAGGAAGGCATTTTTTACTTCTTCGAGCACCAAGCCGGCGGCCACGTGATGGTGCTGGGCGACAGCCCGACGGCGCACGTCGAAACGCCGAACCTGGCCGAATTCGCGTTCCGTACGCAGACCGGGATGGTGACCGAGGAAGAGCAGGAATTCATTTACGACCTGCGCGACGGCAAGGAAATCAATTTCGGGGCCGTCACGCTGGACGATTACAATTTCGAGACGCCCTCGGTCGACCTGAAAGCGCAGGCCTCGGGAGACGAGCATACGTCGCTGGAATTCAGCGACTATCCCGGGGAATACGTCGAGCAATCGGTCGGCGATCGTTACGCGACGGTCAGGCTGGAGGAATTCGAGTGTCAGAAGCATGTGCAGCGAATGCAATCCGTCGTGCGCGCCCTGTTGCCGGGTTTCAAATTCACGCTGATCGAGCATCCGTCGGAACCGCTGAACCGCGAGTACCTGGTCACGGACATCGAACATGAATCCCGGCAGCCGCAGAGCGCCCAGGAGGAAATCGGCGCCGAGGAAAAGATCCTGTACCGCACGAAGCTCCGCACGATACCGGCGGCTATCCCGTTCCGGCCCGAAAGGAAAACCCCGAAACCGCGCATTCACGGGACTCAGACGGCGGTGGTCGTCGGCCCGTCGGGCGAGGAAATCTACACCGACGAATACGCGCGGGTGAAATTGCAGTACTTCTGGGATCGCGAGGGCGCGCATGACGAAAACAGCTCGCGCTGGACGCGCGTCAGTCAGGGTTCCGCCGGCGGACAGTACGGCATTATGTTCATTCCGCGCATCGGCCAGGAAGTGATCGTCGAATATCTCGAAGGCGATCCGGACCGGCCGATGGTGACCGGCCGCGTGTACAACAAAGATCTGATGCCCCCCTACTCGCTGCCCGACGAAAAAACCAAGAGCGTCATCAAGGGACACAGCTCAAAAGGCGGCGGCGGGACTAATGAAATCCGCTTCGAGGATCTGAAGGACAGCGAGCAATTGTTCATCCAGGCCCAGAAGCAGATGGACCTGCGCGTCAAGGCCGATCATTTCCACACGGTCGGAGCGAATTATCACGTGCATGTCGGCGCGGACGACGACGGCAGCATGCACGAGTTAATCCACAAGGACAAGCACGTTCATATCAAGAATAATCTGAACACGCTGACCGACGTGGACGAATCGCACGAGATCAAGGGCAAAGCCTCGATCAAGGTGACCGGCACGCAATCGACTGACGTGGGCGGAGACGTGGTCGACAAGTACGGCATGAACCACAAGCACGAAGTCACGATGACATACGCCGCGAAGGCGCTGAGCATTAAGCTGGAGGCCAGCACGGGCATAGAGCTCAAATGCGGCGGCAGTTCGATCGTTCTTACTCCGGCGGCAATTTTCGTGGTCGGCGGTCCGCTCGTGAATATCAACTCGGGCGGGGGGCCGCCGGTCGGGCCGGTGACGGCGTCGGCGACGTCGCCCGAGGCCGCGACCGACGCCGACGCGGCGGATAAATCCGATCCGGGTTACGACGTGACGTATAATCCGAGCACGGATTCGTATGACCCGGTCGAACCTGAGACCGCGCAGTTCGAACCGGTCACGCAGGAGCCGGAAGAAGAAGAGGTGAAGACCTGGATCGAGATCGAGATGGTCGACGAAGCGGACCAGCCGTGCGCGGGCGAGCGTTACGAGATGGAGCTGTCCGACGGCAAGATTGTCAAGGGGACGCTGGACGCGAACGGTTTCGCTCGTCGTGAAAATCTCGATCCCGGCAGCGTCAAGGTAAGATTCCCGCGTCTCGACACGGCAGCATGGGAGCGTATCTAATGAGCCCGACGATTCCGAATATACCCTCAGGCGGCGGCTCGGACGATTTCAGCCAGCGCATCGCCGCTGAACAGGCAAAGATGTCCGAACAACAACAGGCCGCCGGGCAAGCCGCCCAACAAGGCGCTCAGCAGGCGCAAGATCAGGCAAAATCACAAGGCGAAGCCGCACGGTCGCAGGGGGAAGATTCCCAGGAAGCGGCCAAGGACCAAAGCGGCGGTCCGGTTGGTCAGGGAGATCACGTCGTCAGGAGCGGCGAGTGCATCTCCAAGATTGCCAAGGATACGGGTCACTTCTGGGAAACGATTTGGAACGATCCCGCGAATGCCGAATTGAAGGAAGTGCGCAAGGATCCGAACGTACTCATGGTTGATGATCGGGTGACAATCGCGGAATTACGCGAGCGTTCGGAAGATTGCGCCACCGAGCAGCTTCATAGATTCCGTCGCCTGGGCGAGCCGGCGAAATTGAAGATGCGGCTGATGAGAGAGCCGGAACCTCCAGCCGAGGAGCAGGAGGATGATGACGATACTCAGGACGCGGACTCGCCCCAGGCGGAGCAAGCGGAACAGATGGAGGACGAGCCGCGGGCCAACGTTCCATATAACCTCGAGATAGACGGCGAAACGACATCCGGCCAAACGGACGACGATGGTTATCTGGAACATAAGATGCCGGGCAACGCCAAGCGCGGCAAGTTGACGATCGAACCGGGCACGCCGGAAGAAACGGTGATACCGTTGCAGCTCGGTAAACTGGATCCGATTACTGAAATTCCGGGGGTCAAACAGCGTTTGTACAATCTTGGATTCGACTGCGGCGATCAGTCGGAAGAAATGACGCCTGAGTTTGAGACGGCGCTGAAACTGTTTCAAGAGAAGCATGGTCTCGAGCAGACGGGCAAGCCGGACCAGCAAACCCGCGACAAGCTGAAAGAGGTGCACGGCAGTTAGAGGCGCGGCCCGTCCGTATTCTGTTTGAAATATCCAGCGTGTTTGGAGAACCTTCTAGATGAGCGATCATGAGGCCAAAATCAGGATCCAACTCGTACGAACAACGTTTACGCGATCGGCGAAGGCGCCGGCTTCCGGCAAAGTGATGTACCACGCGTCGATCGACGGCATGGTCAAGTCTTTTGGACCGATGAAGTTTCGCAAAGCCGGGCTCCATGCCCTGGATTGGTCGGTGGATGTTAACGTCAAGAACAAGAAGAAGGTGGAAGTCCGCGTGCGGTGCGAGGACGCCGATCCGCAGAACAGCAAGGAAATAGGCACCGTCCAGTATTTACTGAAGGCGCCTTTTACGCAGGGGTGGCGATGCACCAGGGAGAAAAAAGGCAAGTTTCTGCTTGAATTTTCAGTCGCACTATTCACTCGGGGCAAATTCGGTCCCCATACGCCGGACACCGTATTCGCCTGTCGTCAAAACACGAACAGCGCGACGGCGACCACGGTCTCGGGCAAGAAGCACCTCGTCCGCCTGGAGTTTCATCCGGTCTGTCCCACGCCGACGAAAGGCTTGCCGAATCGACCCTGGTTGGGATTGAAAGCTTGGTTGTCGGGGAAAAACATCCAGAAAAACGATCTCCGGGCTGCCGTCATCACGCCGACGTCCCCTATGAACATAATCAAGAATCCGACCGTGATTCCAATACTGACGCCGCCGCTGCCGGCGCGCGCCGGTAAGGTCCGTACGGACGAAGAACTGGACGCGGCGGGATATGTGAACAACCGCAACGCCGCCCGCATCGAATATACGTGGTACTACCCGGCGTCGATGAATTTCACGGACGACGACGACCGTTTGGAATGGAAAGTCACCCCCCTGAGCGGATCGCCGAGCGTCAAATTTTTGGGCAAGCCCAACGGCACGAAAGTGCAGGTCTACGGATCGGGGAACGAGGAAGGCGCCGTCCTGCTCGAGGTATGGCTCAAGGACGTGAAACTGGCCGTCTATCGCGCCCTGGTGCAAAAGATTAAAAAAGTAAAATGCCGATTCAATATTCTCAAGAACCGAAGCAGTAACGATCCGGACGACAGCCCGGCCAGCGACCTCGCCGCCGTCAAGCGCCATTTCCAAATGATGAACCGCCTGCTTCGACAATGCGGCGTAGAAATGGAATACGACGACTCGCAAGATCTCGGTCTGGACATGACCGGATCAAACAAGAAGTTCTACGCTAAGGACGGAACCGAGCTTCAGGCTGATTTGAAGTGTGAAACAAAGATTCTCGACACCGGCGTTTTTGAGATAAAAGCGAAGCAGGGCATGACGTATGACGCCTCGGACTCGCGTCAGAACAAAGCGGCGAAAATCAACGCCCGCGAAAACATCGTCAACCTGACATATATCCATTCCTGCGACGAGGAAGGCACTTTGGGGGCGATGATCTGGTATAAACGCAATCCGGCGGCGTCCCCCTATAACGAAGCCGGCAATCCAAGTTCCTCCTGGAAAAAGAAATCCGGCGTCCAGTACGTCAAAAAGAACAAAGCGGCGCAATGCGACCCGGTCAACATGACCGTCGGCACGGGATCTCAGCCTTCGGGCCAAACGGACATCTACGGCATCTATATTGTGGACCGCGAGCACGACTCCGACAGCGAGTTCGCCAACACGATCGCGCATGAGTTCGGACACGTGATCGGACTGGATCATCGCCAGAAGGCCGGCCAGGGCGACTGGCCCGACGGCGTCGGATACCCTTTCGAAGAAAACCTGATGCATTTCGACAACCCGGCCACGATCGCCCAGGACATCGATATGGTTCAAACCAAGGTCATGCATGAAAGCCCGATCATACAATGAGAACGCCGATCATAATCCGCTGGTTTGTGGTCGTAGCTATAATCACGAGTCTCTCAGGCTGCCGATCTTCCGAACGCGACCGTACAAAGGAAACTGAGGATAAGATGATTGAAAACTCCATCAAACTCCTGCAAACTTCAGATAAGTCGGAAGAACTCGCCGCTGTGGCCGTAGCGCTGGCGCGCGGGTCTCTACCGGAAGGTCACGAAGCGCTTCAAAAACAAATGCAATCCGCGGAATTCTATTACCGGCTGGATTCCAAGAAGGCTTACGGTAATTTCGGGGAACGGCTGGAGCTCTACCGAGTCGTCACGGCCTTGAGTGAAAATAAAGCCGAGAGCGCTCACAAAGCCCTGATCGCCCTGAGCCAATCATCAATCTATAAAAATGCCAATCGACGCATAACGATGCTGATAACGGCTTGCGCCGCCGTTCGGCCGGCGCCTCCGGAGATCGTGCGCTTCTGGGATTCGTATAGCCAGGCGGAGACCGGATTCAGTTCCAGGACGGTCAGCGCGCTGGTTATAAACGGCAGCCCTCCGGCATTAGTTCTGCTGGAAAAGAAGTTTGCCGATCCCAAACACGAGGATGAGGACAAGGTCGACTGGATGCACCGGCCGATTCTCGAACACCGCAACGAGGCGCCGCTGCTGGAATGCTGCCTGCGCATACTTAAGGGACCGATGTCGGATGAATTGAAAGCGGCCCTGGTCGAGACGATATTTGATTATCAACCGAAAGACTGGTACCCGGGCAAGCGCCCGTCGATCCCGGCGCCCCCTCCGCCGAGCGAAGTCGGCAAAGACGCTCACGTTGAAATGCGCAAGATCGGCGAATACGCCGTCAAGAACGTCGAGTTAAGCGAAGAGCTGAAAGAAACCGTGGAGAGTTATCTGGAGGCAACATCGCCGGATAAGTCGTAGTACGCTGGCGCGGGTCGATTGGCGTGCGACATAGCCGCCCCCGGCTGTGTACTTCTCGGAGGGGGCGCCTGAGATACGCCGCAAAATCGGCGGGACAAGGTGTTAAAGCAGATCCATATGAGTCATGCACGCGGCTTGAGCAGAGCGTAATCTTCCGGCGTATTTACATTCGTCCAACATGCTCGCAATTCAACCGGCGGCGTCGGCATGAAAACGCCCTCCGCTAGTGCGATCTTGCGAATGCGTGAGATACCCTGGGCGGCCAGCTTTTCCGCCTGCTCCAGGATCCCGGTCTCGTAAATCGCCAGCAGCGGCTCTATCCGTTCCGCATCCATTCTCGGCATGATCGCCAAGCGGTCCGGCTTACGCTGATTCAGCAGCCATGTCAGGGCGTCGTCGGTGATTAGAGGTTGATCGCAACCGACGATAATCCATCCGACGCCGCGTCGCGCGCGCAACGCCGCCAATATGCCGGCCAGCGGCCCGCCCACATTGGGCGGATCCGGAAACCGCGGCAGATCCGCCAGTCCGCGAGGAATCGGCCCGTCGCCGAGCAAGTGAATCTCTGTAACATGTTTTTTCATGACATCGACGATCCGTTCGCCAAAAGTCGCGTCATCGAACATAAGCCGGGATTTCGGGCGTCCCATGCGCTTGCTGCCGCCGCCGATCAGCAGACCGCCGAGAATCGGTCGGACGCTTGTCGCCGCGGTTCGAGTTTGCTCGTCGGCCTCGTTCATTCCGCTCTCACGTACAATCAGACGTCGCCAAAAGCAGCGGGCGACGCCCCTGCCGGCCGTAGGCGTTGCGAAAAGCCTACGTCCGGTACAGGACCCGGATTTTACGGCGCCGCAAAGCGAAGAAACAAGCCGCGCTAAGGATCGGTGCTTGGTCGCGGCGACGCCAGGGCGGCAAAATGTCGACGGAAGGAGTCTTCCGCATCTCGTCGCATGGCTTCTCTCCAAGCCAGGTAGGCTTCGAGCAATGCGCAGCCGTCAGGCGTCAGGGCGGTTCCTCCCCCGGCTTGGCCGCCGCGGCGGCGCTCGACCAGTTGCAGGCCGGTCCTTTGTTCGAGCAACTTTAGATGTTTCCAGGCGTAACGATAGCTCATCCGCTCGGACTTGGCCGCTTCGGCCAGGGATTGCGTGCGAGCGAGTGCTTCCAGCAGGCGCAATTTCCCCGGTCCGATCGTGCCGCCGCCCTCGATCTCGATCCAGAGGCGCACGCGGCCGGACCAACCCGTCAATTTATCAGGACGATCCTGCTCGCCGGATTGTAAAGGACTTTTCGCCATTCGCCCGTCTCGAGCTTTATACTTGCTCCAGTGTTCCGCTGCCGCGTCGGCGGCGGCGTTCGTCCGCCAACGCACGGCTCTCAGGGCCGCGACTCGCTTGTATGAGGCTGTGTTTCCCGCACTCCTCCGCGGGCGAGGGCGCCGCGCCGCTACTTGGTCGCCGACCGGCACTCGAGGCTCTGATCGTCCTCGGCGTCCACAGGATCACGTTTGCCGCCGCGTCCGTCAAATACTCCGGCGACTGCATCGCACAAAAAAGGCGCCCCTGGCTGTACACAAAAGCCAGAGGCGCCAACGCGATAGAAGCTTTTTGTACGTCTAGCTTTACGGACAAGGTACTCCATAAACGCCCAGCAGTGCGGCCAGATCCGCCAGGTCAACGTCGCCGTCGCCGTCGAGATCGCCTTGCTCGTAAGCAGCTCCGCTGGTTGTTCCGTAGTTGCCCAGCAATTGCGCCAAGTCGGACAAATCGACGTCGTTGTCGCCGTCGAGATCGCCGGGGCAGTCGTTCCCGCAAGAGGAATAGCCGCTGTCAGAGTTGCTGAAATCGCTGTCGGTGCAAGGCTCGTCGTTATGGGCTTTAACCCAATAAAAATATGTAACGCCGTCGGCGGTCGTATCATCCACGAAGGGCGAGGCGGCGCTGACGTCCAGTTGCGTCGCGGACGCGGAATTATCCGTGTCGTTTCTCCAGATTGAATATAGCGTGGCGCCCGAGACGGCGTTCCAACCGATCGACACCTCGTCGCAATAATCGCCGTCGGAAGCCTGCACGCCGCTGGGGGCCGCCAGGGGCGTGGCGCCGTTGCTGGTGATGGTCGTCGTCAACGAATAGGTGTTGCGCGTATCGTTGCCGCCCAGGTAAACTTGCAAGTAGAAGGTCTGTGTCGAGGCGCCCTCGTGAACGTATGTGAAACTCTTGTTCTGCGCGGCGCCGGTTCTTTGAACGAGGATTTCTCCGCCGCACTCGCCATAGAGCATGATGTCGATGTCGCCAAAAGCCCACGTGTGCGACATCAGGACGTCGAGTTGATCGCAAGGATCCAGAACAAACCGGAACCAGTCGTCATGGACGCTCTTGACGACCATGTTCGAATAGTTGACATCGCCGATCAAAGCCGCCGCGGCGCAACTGCTGTTGCCCTCGAACTGGTCGTCGCTGCCGGCCTGCAGATAGCTCGCGATCGAACTGTACATGTTTCGGAATTTCCCGTATCCGGACGGTCCTACTGGATTGCTGCAGTCCGTGGGATCGGCCGAGTGCGAGGCCACGCCGATGTAGTTGTGGTTGCTGACGCGATAGAGACCCGATCCGGACGAACCGCCTTCGATCGTGCCGGCGGTCCAGTACACGCCGAAGTAATGGTAAGTGTCGCCCCAGGGGTGGGCTTGCTTGTCGCCGAAGCTGATCTTCTTTCTGCGTCCGCTCGGGTGCGAAATGCAGGCCACGTCATCGCCATTGGTGACTTGGTCGGTATCCCAACCCGCCCAGGTCAATCCGGCCGGCAAGGAGCCCTTGAACATCAGCAGGGAGATGTCGTATGCGCCGCTGGTCCAAAGAACGTCGGCGTACTCCGAGGTATTGTACGAAGCGTTGGCTCCGTCGCAGGACTCCGTCTGGTAGAACCAATCCGCCGTTATGGTCGCCGCGACGGTATCGTTGGGGGCGCAGTGGTTGGCGGTCATGAAGTAAGGGGTTTCATCTTCCGCGATCGTGTTCAGCAGCGTACCGCTGCACAGGTAGGAATCGCCCCCTTCGATAAAGTAGAAACGAGCGGTGGCGTTATGCAGCGGATGCCATCCGGAGTAGCACAGGACGTCTAGCAAACAATCGCCGCCGCGCGAGTCGTCGCCGGACGTCGGCGCCGGCTCATCGAGCCCGCGATAGATGTGCGACAACTCGTCGATCAGAAACACGCCGACGTCGTCGACGCCTTCGGGCGTGAAATACTCGACGCGCGCCGTTTCGCCTTTGACAATCGAAGTCCAGAACTCGCCGTTCGAGTGCGGCCCCTTGCCCGTGTAAGGGCCAGCGGCCGCACTGGGCGCGTCCGGCGAGTATACCCACAACGAGGCGCCTTCCGGCAAATCCACGTCCCGGAATCCGATACGCAAGCCCTGAGCGCCGGGGGACTTGACGTCCAAGCTCCAGATGGCGCCGGCCCCAGAAATCACGCGGAAGGCCGCCGAACCGTCGGTCGAATCGATGCCCAGCGGGCGATTAACGCCTACGCGCTTCGGGCTGGACGGGGCGGCGGCGTCTTCCGCCTCGATCGCGACCTGATCCAGCATGTCCAATACGACCGGCAAAGCCTCGCTAGCCACGTCGACGCCCAAAGTCGACGACGCCGGCAATTCCTTGACGCGCGGCAGCGCCGGAACGCTCGAGACGCGCATCGGCGTCGAAACGCTCGCGATCGAAGCGTCGGTCGGCGCCGTATCAGCCGCGACCAGGTCCGCTGTCGCCAAGCAGCACATAATGCTCAGCACCATAATCCCCGGACGCCCTATTAGCACTAGTTTCTCAAACACTTTACTGTCTCCCTCTTTGGTTTGAGCGGCGTATCGACGCACCTGAACGGCCGTCGCGTCGTGACGCCACGCCTTGTAATTTCCGCGGAACGCCGACGGCGCTCACACGCATGTTTTTGTCAGGAAACCGGTCGCTCCCACGACGCCCGGGCATGCAGCTCCGGATTGCTTCCTGGCGCCCGCCCTGTCTGATTTACTCGGCCGTCGTCACTCGGCGCGCGCCCCGTTAATCGAACAGACCGAAAACTCACTCTATTTAAGCATAGTGCGTTGACACCCGCCGTTCAATGGCATAATTGGCAACCGATATTACCGCTGCCTGCGGGGCCTGACATCCCCCCAAACACCCCCTTCCAGCTCTTC
>Ga0180434_10006604_pt1 | contig 13286 bp, 10 predicted proteins | sample SS_ome_7_FD_132453 | JGI IMG/M metagenome (GOLD analysis project Ga0180434, IMG submission 132453) | Hypersaline lake sediment archaeal communities from the Salton Sea, California, USA - SS_1_D_2 metaG | ecosystem: Environmental > Aquatic > Non-marine Saline and Alkaline > Hypersaline >... | reverse complement strand
GGGATATCGGGATGGCTGGCCGGGTCGGCGTCACGCCAGGGGCTGTGGTACAGGGTGGAGCGGCCCTCGGCCCGCGCGGCCTCGCGGAAGGCCGCGATCTCGTCGGGCGTGGCGAAGCATTTGAAGGCATGGCCCGAGGCCAGAATCTGCCGCGCCACCTCGGCATGGCGGTCGGCGCGGGCGGCCTGGCTGACCGGGTCGCCATCCCAGTCGAGGCCGAGCCAGGCGAGGCCGCGCAGGATCGCCGCGGTCGCCTCGGGGGTGGAACGCGCCCGGTCGGTATCCTCGATCCGAAGCAGGAACCGGCCACCGCGGCCGCGCGCGTACAGCCAGTTGAACAGCGCCGTGCGCGCGCCGCCGATATGCAGGTAGCCCGTGGGCGAGGGGGCGAAGCGGGTCACGACGGGGGCTGTCATCGGCGCTGTTAACCTTTCGGAAACCATGTTCGGGCGAGGCTGCCGGCGCAGTCATACGGTGTGTTCGGGCGGGGAGACAAGGGTGCCGCGCCCCATCTTGGTCACGAGTTCACGGGCGCTTTCGGCGCTGGCCGCGCACCTTTCGGCGGGCGCGGTGGCCGTGCCTCTGACGCCGGTCATCTTTTCCATGGGGATCGCGGCCTGGTTCGCGCTGCCGGCCGATCCGCCGCCGGCGCTTGGCTGGGCGGCGGCGGGGCTGGCGCTGTCCGCGGCGCTGCTGGCCGGGCGGGCGGGTCTGGTCGGCCGCCTCGGCTGCCTTGCGCTCGCGGTTTTCGCGGCCGGTTTCGCGGCGGCGGAACTGCGCGCCGCCCGCGTCGCCGCGCCGGTGCTGGACTGGCGCTATTACGGGGCGATCCAGGGCCGGGTGGTGGCGATCGACCGGTCGGTGTCGGACGCGGTGCGGATCACCCTCGACCATGTGGTGCTGGAACGCGTGGCGCCGGAGCGGACGCCGGAGAAGGTGCGCGTGGCCCTGCACGGCGCCGCGGGCCAGTTGGTGCCGGCGCCCGGCGACATCGCGATCCTGACCGGCCATCTGTCGCCGCCCGGCGGGCCTGTGGCGCCGGGCGGGTTCGATTTCGCCCGGCTGGCCTGGTTCGACCGGCTGGGGGCGGTGGGCTATACCCGCAGCCCGGTGCTGCGGCTGGCCGCCGCGCCCGGGGGGCCGAACCTGGGCAAGACCCGGCTGGCGCTGTCGCGCGCGATCCAGGCGCGGATCGACGGCCCGCCCGGCGCGCTGGCCGCGGCGGTGGCGACGGGCGACCGTTCGGCCCTGACCCGGCGCGAGGTCGAGGCGCTGCGCGCCTCGAACCTGTCGCATCTGCTGGCGATCTCGGGGCTGCACCTGGGGCTGGTGGCGGGGGTGGTGTTCGGCGCGGCGCGGCTGGGCCTGGCCGCGGTGCCGGCGGCGGGGCTGCGGCTGCCGGGCAAGAAGATCGCGGCGGCGCTGGCGATCGCGGCGGCGGCGGTCTATCTCGCGCTGTCGGGCGGCAATGTCGCGACCCAGCGCGCCTTCGTGATGGTGGCCTGCCTGTTCGGCGCGGTGCTGATCGACCGGCGCGCCCTGTCGCTGCGGGCGCTGGCGCTGGCGGCGATGCTGATCCTCGCGGTGACGCCCGAAAGCCTGCGCGAGGCGGGGTTCCGGATGTCCTTTGCCGCGACGACACTTCTGGTCGCGGTGTTTTCCGGTGCGGGCGGGCGCTGGCTGTCGGGCCTGCCGGCGCCGCTGGCCTGGGTGGGGGCGCTGGCGCTGTCCTCGGCGGTGGCCGGGGCGGCGACCGCGCCGATCGCCGCGGCCCAGTTCAACCGGATCGCGGAATACGGTTATCTGGCCAATCTGTTGGCGGTGCCGGTGATGGGGACGTTGGTGATCCCCGGCGTGGTGCTGGCCGCCTGCCTTGCGCCGCTGGGACTGGCCGCGCCGGGGCTGTGGATGCTGGAGACGGGCTGCCGCTGGATCCTTGCCGTCGCGGCGGCCGTCGCGGGGCTTGAGGGCGCGGTGATCGGGGTGCCGACCCCGCCGGGGGCGGTGCTGCCGGTGCTGGCGCTGGCGGGGATCTGGGCGGTGCTGGTGCCGGGGCGGGCGCGGGGCCTTGCCGCGCTGCCGGCCGCCACCTGCCTTGCGCTCTGGGCGACGGCCGAGCGCCCGGCGGTTCTGGTTGCGGACGACGCGTCGCTTGTGGGCCGGCTCGGGCCCGAGGGGCGGGCGCTGTCGAAGCCGCGCGGCTCGGGTTTCGTGGCCGGCAACTGGCTGGAGGACGACGGCGACTTCGCCGATCAGGCCAGCGCGGCGGTACGCCCCGGGTTCACCGGCGACCGCGGCGCCCGCCGGACCGGAATCGACGGCCGGCCACTGTGGCATCTGACCGGCGCCGGCGCGGCGGACCGGGCCGCCGCCGTCTGCCATGACCGCGCGATCCTTGTCGTCGCCGCCGAGATGCCCGGCCCGGCGCCGGGCGACTGCCTGCTGTTCGACCTGACCCGGCTGGCCGAAACCGGCGCGCTGGCGATCGACGAAACGCCCGGCGGCGGCATCGTGATCACGCCCGCCCGTCGGCTGGCCGGGGATCGGCGCTGGACGCCCTGGATGCGCCGGCCCTGACGCGGGGCGCGGGCGGTCTGGCCCCCGTCGCACAGGCACGCTCACCGTGGTGCCGAACCGGTTACCGCCCTGCGTGCCGTGGCCGTGCGGCTGATCAGTAGCTGCGGATCAGGCCCACCAGCCGGCCCTGCACCTTCACCGCCTCGGCGGGCAGGACGCGGGTGGGATAGGCCGGGTTCGCCGCCTCGAGCGCGATCATCGGGCCTTGCCGGCGGAACCGCTTCAGCGTCGCCTCGTGGCCCTCGACCAGCGCGACGACGATCTCGCCGTTCTCGGCCGTCGCCTGTTCGCGCACCACGACGATGTCGCCGTCGTGGATGCCGGCGTCGATCATCGAATCGCCCCGCACCTCCAGCGCGTAATGGCGGTGCTGGCCCGACAGCATCGATCCCGGCACGGCGACATGATGCGAGACTTCCGAAATCGCCTCGATCGGCACGCCGGCGGCGATCCGGCCCATCACCGGCAGGTCGAGCGCCTCGGCCTCCACCGGCAGGGCGGCGGGCGGCTGCGCGCCGGCGCCGCCCTCGATCACCCGCGGCGCGAAGCCCGGGCGGCTGAGTGCCTCGGGCAGTTTCACGATCTCCAGCGCGCGGGCGCGATGCGGCAGGCGCCGCAGGAAGCCACGTTCCTCCAGCGCCGTGATCAGCCGGTGAATGCCGGATTTCGAGCGCAGGTCCAGCGCCTCTTTCATCTCGTCGAAGGATGGCGGAACCCCGTCACGTTCCAGCCGTTTGTGGATGAAATCCAGAAGTTCCAGTTGCTTGCGGGTCAGCATGCCACCTCCATCACAGCGCGAGCACAGCCACGTCCGGCGGCCGGACCCGACCGCGTTCATCCTGTGTTCTAGTCATGTTCCGGTTTCGTGTCAATCCGCGCGAAACGTCAGCGGCAGGTAGGGCACGATCGTTCCGGCCGCGCGCGGCCCGTCGCCGATCGGCCGGATCAGCAGCGCGTCGGCCTCGGCCAGCACCGACAGGAGCGCCGAGTCCTGCCGCGCGAAGGGCCGGATCCGCGGCAGGCCGTCGCCGGGCGTCAGCCGCGCGCGCATGTAATGCTCGCGCGGCCCGTTCGCGCCGACATCGCGCGCCAGCACCGCCTCGTGCCGGTCCGGCGCGCGGGGCGGCAGCCCCTGCATCGCGCGCAGCATCGGCAGAAGGAACAGGTGTCCGCAGACGATGGCCGAGACCGGGTTGCCCGGCAGCCCAAGCAGCGCAGCAGTGCCGAACCGACCCGCCATCAGCGGTTTGCCGGGCCGCATCGCGATCCTGTAGAACGCCCGCTCCAGCCCGCGGCCCTCGGCCACCCGCGCCACCAGGTCGTGATCGCCGACCGAGGCGCCGCCAACCGTGACCACGAGGTCCGCGCCCTCGGCCAGCGCGAAGACGGTGCCGAGGCTTTCGACGGTGTCGCGCGCGATCGGCAGCATCCGCGCCTCGGCCCCCGCCGCCTCGGCCATCGCGGCCAGCGCGAAGGTATTGGAGGCGACGATCTGGTCGGGCGCGGGATCCTCGCCGGGCATCACCAGTTCGTCGCCGGTGGCGATGATCGCGACGACGGGCCGGCGTGCGACGCGCAGCTTGGCCACGTTCATCGCCGCCAGCAGCGCCAGATCGGCCGGGCCCAGCCGCCGTGGCGCCGCGACCCGCGCCCCGGCGGCGAAATCCTGCCCGGCGGCGCGGACATGCCCGGCCTCGTCGAGCCGTTCGCCCAGCGTGATCCGGTCGCCCGCGCGCGTCACATCCTCCTGGATCACCACGCGGCCGGCGCCCTCGGGCACTGGTGCGCCGGTGAATATCCGCACCGCCTGTCCCGGCGCGACGGGTCCGGCGAACCCGTGCCCGGCGGCGGCCTGGCCGATCACGTCGAGCACCCGGCCCGGCACATGATCGGCCGCGACAATGGCGTAGCCGTCCATCGCGGCGGCGGCGAACGGCGGCTGGTCGCGCCGCGCCACGGCATCCTCGGCCAGCACCCGGCCGGCGGCGCGGCGCAGCGGCACGGTTTCGGCCGGCAGCGGCCGGGCAAGCGCGAACAGATGGTCGAGCGCCGCTTCGACGGAGATCATCACTCCGCCTCGTAGCGGCCTGATTTTCCGCCTTCTTTCAGGGCAACGCGAATGCCCTCGATGCGCATGGACTTCTCCGCCGCCTTGAGCATGTCGTAGACCGTGAGCGCGGCGACGGAGACGGCGGTCAGCGCCTCCATCTCCACCCCGGTCTGGCCGGTGGTCTTGACGGTGGCGGTGATCCGCACGCCCGGCAGGTCCGCGTCCGGCACGAGGTCGAGCGCCACGCGGGTGATCGGCAGCGGGTGGCACAGCGGGATCAGGTCGGCGGTGCGCTTGGCGGCCATGATCCCCGCCAGCCGCGCCACGCCGAGAACGTCGCCCTTCTTCGCCGTGCCGGAGGTGACCAGCGCCAGCGTTTCGGCGCGCATCACCACCGCGCCCTCGGCCACCGCCACCCGGTCCGTCACCGCCTTGTCGGAGACATCGACCATATGCGCCCGACCCTCGGCGTCGAAATGCGTCAGGCTCATGGCGCGCCCTCCAGCAGCGCGCGGGTCGCGGCGGCGACATCGGCCTGCCGCATCAGGCTTTCGCCGACGAGGAAGGCGCGGGCGCCATACTGCGCGAGGTCGCGCAGGTCATCGTGATGGAAGATACCGCTTTCGGCCACCACCATCCGGCCCTCGGGGATCCGCCGCGAAAGTTCGCGCGTCGTGTCAAGGGTGACATCGAAGGTTCTGAGATTGCGATTGTTTATCCCGATCATCGGGCTTTCCAGCGCAAGCGCGCGGTCCAGTTCCGCGCCGTCATGCACCTCGATCAGCACGTCCATCCCCCAGCCCGTCGCGGCGTCTTCCAGCTCCGCCGCCTGCGAGTCCGAGACGCTGGCCATGATGATCAGGATGCAGTCTGCGCCCCATGCCCGCGCCTCGGCGACCTGGTAGGGATCGTAAAGGAAATCCTTGCGCAGCGCCGGCAACGCGGTGGCCGCGCGCGCCGCCGTCAGGAACTCCGGCGCGCCCTGGAACGAGGGCGCATCGGTCAGAACCGACAGGCAGGCCGCGCCGCCGGCCTCGTAGGCGCGGGCCAGCGCCGGCGGGTCGAAATCGGCGCGGATCAGGCCCTTCGAGGGGCTGGCCTTCTTGATCTCGGCGATCAGGCCGAAGCCCGCTGCGCTGGCGCGGGCCAGCGCCGCGTGAAAGCCGCGCGGGGCATCCGCCGCGCGCGCCGCGGCCTCGACCTCGGCCAGCGGCCGCGCGGCTTTCGCCGCGGCGATCTCCTCCAGCTTGTAGGCCTTGATCCGGTCCAGAATGTCGCTCATGGCGCCGGCGCCCCCGTCACGCCGGCCAGCGCCGCGACCTTTTCCCGTGCCGCGCCGGAGTCGAGGCTTTCGGCGGCGCGGGCGACGCCTTCCTTGAGATCCGCCGCGCGGCCGGCGATCCGCAGCGCCGCGGCGGCGTTCAGCAACACCGCGTCGCGATAGGCGCCCGGCGCGCCGTCCAGCAGCGCCCGGAAGGCCCGCGCGTTGTGGTCCGGCGTGCCGCCGAGGATCGCCTCGAACGGGTGAACGGGCAGGCCGGCCTCTTCCGGGTGAACCTCGAATTCATGCACCGCGCCGCCGTCCAGCGCCGCGACCCAGGACGCGCCGGCGATGGACAGCTCGTCGGTGCCGTCGCCGCCATGCACGACCCAGGCGGCCTCGGCCCCCAACTCGCCCAGAACCTCGGCCATCGGCCGGATCCAGCCGCGCGCGAAGGCGCCGGTCAGCTGGCGTTTGACCCCGGCCGGATTCGTCAGTGGCCCCAGAAGGTTGAACACCGTTCTTGTGCCAAGCTCCGAACGTGTGGGCATGACGTGGCGGATCGCGGGATGATGCATCGGCGCCATCATGAAGGCGATGCCGGCCTCGGCCAGCGCGCGCTCGACCACCTCGACCCCGACCATCACGTTGATGCCCATCTGGGTCAGGGCATCGGCCGCGCCGGATTTCGACGACAGGTTGCGGTTGCCGTGCTTGGCCACCGGCACCCCGGCGCCGGCCACGACGAAGGCGGTGGCGGTGGAGATGTTCAGCGTGCCCTTGCCGTCGCCGCCGGTGCCGACGATGTCCATCGCGCCCTCGGGCGCGCGCACCGCGTTGCACTTGGCGCGCATCACGCGGGCGGCGGCGGCGATCTCGGCCACCGTCTCGCCGCGGGTGCGCAGGGCCATCAGCAACCCGCCCATCTGGCTGGGCGTGGCCGCGCCCTCGAACAGCGCGGCGAAGGCCGCTTCGGCCTCGGCCGTCGTCAGCGGCCGGTCGGCGGCAAGGCCGATCAGGGGGCGAATGTCTGTCATCCGCGTCCTTTCCTCGGGGGCGCGATCCTGCGGCGAGGAATCGGGGGCTGCATGGCGGTCATGGTCAGGCGGCCCGCGTCACCTCGAACCCGGCCCCGGCGAGGAACGTCCCCAGCAACCTGTGGCCGTGTTCGGAGGCGATGGATTCGGGATGGAACTGCACGCCCTCGATCGGATGCGCGCGATGCCGCAGGCCCATGATCGTGCCGTTCCCTAGCCAGGCGGTGACCTCGAGGCTGTCGGGCAGGGTTTCGCGCTCCACCACGAGGCTGTGGTAGCGGGTGGCGCGGAACGGGTCGGGCAGGCCGGCGAAGACGCCCTGACCGGAATGATGGACATTGCCCAGCTTGCCGTGCACGATCTCGCCACAGCGCACGACGCGGCCGCCGAAGGCCTGGCCGATGGTCTGGTGGCCGAGGCAGACGCCCAGAAGCGGGGTTCCGGCCGCGGCGGCGGCGCGGGTGAGATCGAGGCAGATGCCGGCCTGGTCGGGATCGCAGGGGCCCGGCGACAACACGATCGCCCTGGGCGCCATCGCCATCGCCTCGGCCGCGGTGAGCGCGTCGTTGCGGCGCACCACGATCGGCGCCCCGAGCGCGCCGAGGTAGTGCACGAGGTTGTAGGTGAAACTGTCGTAGTTGTCGATCAGGAGGAGCATGGGCCCAGTTGTCGGTTTGGGGATGTCGCCCCCGGACTGTCGGGCTATACATGGTCAGAGCCGGGCGCCGGGGTCAAGGGCGCCGGCGGGGACGAAGGCGCAGGCCCGTGACGGGCCGGGCGCGAACGAACGGAGGACAGGGTGGTCCGGGGGCTGTTGTCGGGTATGGTCGTCGGCGGTATTTCGGCCGCCGCTGTTCTGGGGACGATCTCGCTGGTGGTGCCGTTGCCGGATCGGCCGGAGGCGGCGCAGCTGGCCGAGGCGGCGCTGCCCGCGGCAGAGCCGGCCGAGACCGGGGAGGCGGCCGTGGCCGCCGACGAAACCGACGCGCCGGACCGGATCGCGGCGGCCGAGGCGCCGCCGTCCGAGCCGACGGAACCGGAAGCCGAGCCGGCGGATGCCGGGTCCGCGGCCGAACCGGAGGCCGAGCCGGCGGATGCCGGGCCCGCAACCGAACCGGAGGCCGCGCCGGCGGTGCCGGACGCGGCCATCGTCGAGGTTCCGGCCGGGTCGGAATTCGGCCGCGGCCGCGACGATACCCAGCCCGTCGCCCCGCAGGCCGCCGAACCGGCGCCGGACCTGGCCGGCGCGCCGGCCGTCACCGCACCGCAGGCCGAGGCGGTGCCGGACCTGCCCGAAGTGGAAACCGCCGCGGCGCCGCCGGTGCCGTCGGGCCCGGAAAGCCCCGGCAGCCCGGCGCCGGAAACCGCGCCGCCGGCGGCGCCCGACGCCGATGAGCCGGTCACCGCCCCCGCGGCCGCGGCGGCCCCTGCCGCACCCGAGGCCCCGGGCACGCCCGAGATCGCCGGAACCGAACCGGCGGCGGTGCCCGAACCCGACCTGCCGGACACGCCCCCAAGCGTCTTCGCCGCGCTGCCGGCCGCAGAGCCCGCGCCGCCGATGCCCGAGGCGGCCCCGGCCGGAAGCGGCATCACGTTCCGCCCCGTGGAACGCGGCAGCCCGTTCGAGCCGCGACCCGGCAGCCTGCCGCAGATCGATCCCGAGGCGGGCAGCGCGGCCGAGGCCACGCGCGCGCTGTCCGATCCCGGCGCCCCGCCCGAGGTCGGCGCGCTCGCGCCCTCGATGCCGGCCGTCGAGGCCGCGCCCGAACCGGGCTTCGGCCATGCCGACGGGGTGCGGGTGAACCGCCTGCCGCAACTCGGCGCCGAGGCCGAGGCCCCGGCCCCGGCCGGCGAGATTTTCGACGGCGCGCTGGGGCGTTACGCCGCCGATTTCGAGCCGCCGGCGAACAGCGACCTTCTGGGGCTCGTGCTGATCGATCCGCCGGCGGAGGCGGGCTGGATGGACCCGGCCGAACTGGCCGGGTTCGGCCTGCCCGTCGCGGTGGCGGTCGATCCGCTGGCCCCCGGCGCGGCGGAGCGGGCGGCGGCGCTGCGCGCGGCGGGGTTCGAGGTGGGGATGCTTGCCGCTTCGGTGCCCGGCGGCGCGATGCCGGCCGATCTTGCCGTCAACTTCACCGCCTGGACCGAGGCGCTGCCCGAGGCCGCGCTGATCGTGGAGGCGCCCGATACCCGGTTCCAGAACATCCGCTCGCTCGCGCAGCTTGTCGTCGGGCTGGCGGGGGATGGCGGCTTCGGCCTCGTCACCCATGACATCGGGCTGAACACCGCCGACCAGCTGGCCGCCGCGGCCGGCCTGCCGCGGGCGGAAAGCTTCGAGATCCTCGATACCGCGACCCAGACCGAGGCCGCGATCCGCCGCACGCTCGACCGCGCCGCCTTCGAGGCGGAGCGCAACGGGCGCGTTCTGGTGGCCGCCGCCGCGCGGCCCGAGACGCTGGCGGCGATCAAGACATGGCTGGTGGAATCGCGCCGCACGCGGCTTGCGCCGGCGCCGGCCTCGGCGGTGCTGTCGGCCCCGGCGCCCTGATCGGGGCCGCGCCGCCGATCAGCCGTTGCGGTCGCCCAGGAACAGGCCGGCCTCGCGCGCGGCCTGCAGCAGCGCCTTGGACTTGTTGACGGTTTCCTGCCACTCGGCCTCGGGGTCGCTGTCGTAGACGACGCCGCCGCCGGCCTGGATGTAGAGCTTGCGGTCCTTCACCACCGCGGTGCGCAGCGCGATGCACATGTCCATCTCGCCGTTGGCGGCGAAATAGCCCACGCCGCCGCCGTAGATGCCGCGCTTTTCCGGCTCCAGCTCGTCGATGATCTCCATCGCGCGGACCTTCGGCGCGCCCGAGACGGTGCCCGCCGGCAAGCCGGCCAGAAGCGCCGACAGCGCATCCTCGCCCTCGGCGATCTCGCCCACCACGTTCGAGACGATATGCATGACGTGGCTGTAGCGTTCGATGATGAATTCCTCGGTCGGACGAACCGTGCCGATCTGCGCCACGCGGCCGACGTCGTTGCGCCCCAGATCGAGCAGCATCAGGTGTTCGGCCAGTTCCTTCTCGTCGGCCAGCAGGTCGGCCTCGTGCGCGCGGTCCTCGTCCGGCGTCTGGCCGCGCGGCCGGGTGCCGGCGATCGGCCGGATCGTCACCTCGCCGCCGCGCAGCCGCACGAGGATCTCCGGGCTGGCGCCGACGATCTGGAAGGCGCCGAAATTGTAAAAGGTCATGAAGGGCGAGGGGTTGGTGCGCCGCAGCGAGCGGTAGAGCGCGAAGGGCGGCAGCGGGAAATCCGCGGTCCAGCGCTGCGACGGCACGACCTGGAAGATGTCGCCGGCGCGGATGTAATCCTTCGCCCGTTCGACGGCCTTCAGGTAATCGGCCTTGGGAAAGTTCGACACCGGTTCGCCGACCTGCGCGGCCTCGCCCAGCGCCCGGCCGGCGCCGGCCGCCTGCCGGTCGAGGTCGCGCACCGCGTCCATCACCCGTTCGGCGGCCTGGGCATAGGCGGCCCGCGCCGTCAGGCCCGAGCCCTGCCAGGCCGGCGATACCACCGTCACCTCGCCCTTCACCCCGTCGAGCACCGCGACGACGGAGGGGCGCATCAGCACGGCGTCCGGCACCCCGATCGGGTCGGGATTGACGTCGGGCAGGTGTTCGACCAGCCGGATCATGTCGTAGCCGAGATAGCCGAAAAGGCCCGCGGCGATGGCCGGCAGGTCCGCCGGCATGTCGATCCGGCTTTCGGCGATCAGCGCGCGCAGGGTGTCCAGCGGATCGCCGGGAAGCTCCTCGAAGGCGGTCTCGTCGAACCGGGCCTGGCGGTTGATCCGGCTTTGCCGGCCGCGGCAATCCCAGATCAGGTCGGGTTTCATCCCGACGACCGAAAACCGCCCGCGCACCTCGCCGCCGGTGACGCTTTCCAGCATGAAGCTGTTCTGGCCGGCCTCGGCGAGTTTCAGCATCAGCGACACCGGCGTGTCGAGATCGGCGGCCAGCCGGGCATGGACGACCTGGTTGCGGCCGGCCGCCCAGCCGGCCTCGAAGGCGGCGAAATCGGGGAAAAGCGCCAAGACCGCCCCCTAGCGCATCTGCGCGTGCACGGCCTCGATCGCCGCGCCGTTCAGGCTGATCCCGGCGCGGGCCTGCATCGCGGCGGCGAAGGCGGTATAAAGATCGTCGGCCAGCCCGCGCTCGATCTGGCCGCGCAGGCTTTCGGCAAGCTCGGCCGCGTCGGGATCGTCGGCCGCGACCGGCTCGATCCCGTCGGTGCGCAGCAGATGCACGCCGGCCTCGGCCACCAGCGCGTGATCGCCCGGTTCGGTTTCGAACACCGCGGCAATCGCGCCCGGGGGCAGGCCGGGCACGAAGCCGTCGCGCGGCGTGGCCGGGTGGCGGGTGACGACGAGGCCGAGCGATTCGAGCGTCGCGCCGCCGTCGAGCGCGGCGCGCATGTCCTCGCCCAGCGCGACGAGGCGCGTGCGGGTTTCCGCCGCCGTCCAGTCGGCCGCGACCTGCGCGCGCACCTCGTCCAGCGGCCGCGGCTCGGGCGGATCGACCGCGTCGAGCCTGAGCGCCGCGACGCCGCCATCCTCCAGTTCGAAAAGCTCGGGGTAATCGCCCTCTTCGGCGGCGAAGGCCGCGTCGCGGAACGCGGTATAGGCGGCGATGCCGTCCTGCGTGTCGGGCGCCATCGTGATCGTTCCCAGGTCCATCCCGGCCTCGGCCGCGAGATCCTCCAGCGTCGCGCCGCCGGCCAGGAGATCCTCGATCGCGCCGGACTGGTCGAGGATCAGCCGCCGCGCGCGGTCGATCGTCACCGTCTCGGCCAGATCGTCGCGCGCCTCGTCGAAGCCGATCTCCCGCGCCGCGAGGATCGCGCTGATCTGGAACAGGGCGGGGCCAAGCGCCGTGTCCACCGGCCCGGCGACGCCGGCGCCGTCCAGCGCGAAGACCGTCGCGCCCGCCGGGCCCAGATCGGCCTCGGTCACGTCGCCAAGGTCGATATCGGCCAGATCGAGCCCGCGCTCGGCGACGATCTCGGCGAAGCTCGCCGTGCCGGCATCGATCCGGGCGCGCGCCGCGGCCGCCGCCCCGGCATCGGGAAAGACCAGCCGCTCGACGATCCGGCGTTCGGGCTGCACGTAGTCCGTGATCCGTTCCTCGTAGGCCGCGCGCAGCGTGTCGTCGTCGATCTCGACCTCGCCCGCCAGCGTCTCGGGGGCCAGCCAGACATAGGTGAGACGGCGGAGTTCGGGCCGGGTGTACCGCTCGATCCCGGCTTCGTGGAAGGCGGCGAGGTCGGCCTCCGTCGGCTCCGGCACCGGGTCGGCGAGGTCGGCGGCGATCAGTTCGGCATGGGTGAAGGCGCGGCGCTCCAGCGCCCAGCCGGTCAGCGTGGTGACCTGCGCCTCGGGCGCGGCGAGCCCGCCGATGACGGCACCTTCCAGGATCGTGCGCGCGGTTTCCGCCCGCAGCCGATCCTCGAATTCCGCCTCGCTCAGCCCCTGCCGGCGCAGCGCCTCGGCATAGGATTCGCGGTCGAAACTGCCGTTCAGCCCCTGGAACTGCGGCGCGGAGACGACCTGGCGGCGCACCTCGTCATCGCCCACCGACAGGCCGATGCGCGCCGCCTCGCTGTCCAGGGCCGCGGCGGTGATCAGCGCGCCGCGGATCGCCGCGTCGCGCCCGAAGGCCTGCAACTGTTCCAGCCCGACGGGCTGGCCGAATTGCTGGCTGAGGCCGCGCATCTCGCGTTCCAGCGCGCGGGCATAGTCGTTCACGTCGATCTCGACATCGCCGACGGTGGCGATGGAGCGCACGGCGCCGCCGAAATTCGTCACGCCAAAGCCGCCCAGGCCCAGGATCAACAGGCCCATGAGCACCCAGACGACGATGCTCTTGCCCTTCTTCTGCGCCATGGCCTGCCACCCCCGTCGATCCGTCCTTCGGGGCTGTTTATGCGCTCCGCCCCGGCGCGGCAAGCGCAACAGGGCCGCGCGTCAGGGCGCGACGGCCGCGAGCCTGTCCATCAGCGCGGCGATGCCGGCGCCGTCGATATTGGCGAAGGCGATGCGCACCTGCCGCCCCCCGGCCGGATCTTCGGCGGGCATGAACATCGTGCCGGGCAGCAACAGCACGCCGGCCTCGCGCACCAGCCGTTCGGCGAGCGCGGGCGCGGGCTGGGCGAAGGGATGTTCGACATAGGCGAAATAGGCGCCGCACCCCAGCGTCCGCCAGCCCGGCAGGGCGGCCAGCCCGGCCGCCATCGCGGTGCGGCGGGCGAGGATTTCCGCGCGTTCCCCGGCCAGCCACTGGCCGAGGTTGCGCATCCCCCACAGCGCGGCGATCTGGCC
>Ga0180434_10006603_pt1 | contig 13289 bp, 12 predicted proteins | sample SS_ome_7_FD_132453 | JGI IMG/M metagenome (GOLD analysis project Ga0180434, IMG submission 132453) | Hypersaline lake sediment archaeal communities from the Salton Sea, California, USA - SS_1_D_2 metaG | ecosystem: Environmental > Aquatic > Non-marine Saline and Alkaline > Hypersaline >... | reverse complement strand
GGCGGGTCTCCGCACCCGCCGCGGTCCAATAGGAGGTTTGCGCGGTGGGTACGGAGACCCACCGCGCGCCGGGAGACGACGGGAAAGAAGGAGTGGGGAAACGGACCGGCAGAGCGCCTGCCGGCCGGGAAGAAGCGAAAATCAGGCGGCGGGGGTTGTCTGTCTGTCTGTCTGTCTGTCTGTCTGTCTGTCTGTCTGTCTGTCTGTCTGTCTGCGCATGTCAAGCCTCAAGCCGCAAGCCCCCTGCCTGCGGCCTGCAGCGTGCAGCCGGTCTGCGGCCTGCAGTCTGGGCCGTGAGGCCCGCAGCCCTGACGGCCCGGCCTGCCGCGTTGTGTCCTGCACGGCCACGATTGGCCCCCTTCCGAGGTGATGGGCGAGCCATCTGTCATGCGTTACGTTACAGTATAGCACAAGATCCGCCCGAAGGCAAATTTTTTCTCGATTTTTTCGGCGGACCGGCGGAGGAGGGGCAAAATCGGCGTCTCCGGGCCGGAAACACGGCTTTCACCGCAGAGAACGGCAACAGGCAACGGCCGCGGCGAGATCCTTCGCTCCGCTCAGGATGACAGGCAACGGCCACGGCGAGATCCTTCGCTCCGCTCAGGACGACAGGCAACGGCCACGGCAACGGACCAGGGACCAAGGACCAGGGACAACGGACCAGGGACCAAGGACCAGGGACAACGGACCAAGGACCGCCGTCAGGCCGTTTCCATGATGCGCTGCGTCCCTGGGCATTGAGCCTTGGGCATTGGACATTCGCCGTTGGCCGTTCGGCTCCGGCCGGGCGGCCCGGGGGTGTCGGAAGAATCTTCTTGCCGACGGCCGGGGGTTGTGGTATGGTGCCCGTGGGTCGGCCAGGTGCGCCCGGATGAGGGCGCTCACGTCCCTCGGCCGGCCCGAAGGGAGTGTCGGGATGGCCCTATCTCCTGAACGCCGCAAGCACCGCCGCCACGAGGTTCCCTGCCGGCTGCGGGTCGAACTGCCTTCCGGCGACGATCTGCGCGCCCGCACGATAAACGTCTGCGACGGCGGGGCGTACTTCGTCGTGGACGACCCGCCGGAACCCGGCCAGGAACTCCAGGTGCAACTGACCGTGCCGCGCGACACGCCCAACACGTTTTTCCTGGAGCAGTTTGCGGTCCGGGCGAAGGTGGTCCGGCAGGAGCATCCGGCCGACGGTCGGCCGGGGGCGGGCGTCGCCCTCCGGTTCGAGAAGGACCTGGCCCTGGACCTGGCGTAGGCACCCGGCAGAGGATCGAGCGGCGGTAGGCCTTTCGTGCGCGGCGGTCGGTCCTGCCCGCCGCCCAGAAGCAGGAATCGTCATATCACGCTGTGTCGTTCTCAGAGACCGTCCGGCCGGCGACGAGGGTGCGCGCCGCCCGGCCGCACACCTCCCGGCCCGCGAAGGGGCAGTTCCGCGCCCGCGAGGCAAACCGGTCGGGCTCGATCCGCCACCGGGCCGACGGGTCGATGACGGTGACGTCGGCCGGCGCCCCGGCCGCCAGCGCCGGCGGCACCAGGGCGAGGGCCCGGGCCGGCCCCAGCGTCAGCCGGTCCGCGAGGTCGAGCCAGTCGAGCCCCTGCGTACGGATGAACGTATCGATATAGATAGCCAGGGCCGACTCCAGGCCGATCATGCCGGGCGGGGCCTCAGCCAGCGGCCGGGCCTTCGCCGACGCCGGGTGCGGCGCGTGGTCGCTCGCCAGGCAGTCGATCGTGCCGTCGCGGACGCCCGCCCGGACGGCCGTGACGTCGCGGCGGGAACGCAGCGGCGGGTTGACCCGGAAGACGGCGTCGCCGCCGGCCAGGGCGTCGGCGGTGAGCGCCAGGTGATGGGGCGTGGCCTCGGCCGTGACGGGCGCGCCGCGGGCCTTGGCCCGGCGGACCTGCTCGACCGCCCCCGCCGTGGAGACGTGCATGACGTGGACGCGGCAGCCGGTGCGTTCGGCGGCCAGGCAGGCGCGGCGGACGGCCGCGTCCTCCGCCTCGCGGGGGATGCCCGGCAGGGCGAGCCTCTTCGCCGTCGGCCCGGCGTGCACCGCGCCGTCGCCGGCCAGGGCCGCGTCCTCGCAGTGGCACAGCACGGGCGCCGCCAGTCGGGCGGCCTCGGCCAGGCACGCCTCGAAGACCGCGTCGTCGGCCACATCGGACCCGTCGTCGGTGAAGGCGACGGCGCCGGCGCGGCGCATGCCTTCGAGGTCGGCGACGTCGCGACCCTCACGGCCGCGGGTCAGGCACCCGGCCACGAAGACGTGTGCGGCTGCGGTTTCCCGACCCCGGGCAATATAGGCCGCCACCGCCTCGGCCGAGTCGACGGGCGGCAGGGTGTTCGGCATGGCGCAGACGGTCGTGAACCCGCCGGCGACGGCGGCTGCGGCGCCCGTGGCGATGGTCTCGGCGAGGGGCTCGGCCCGGGGCGTCTGGCGGCCGGGAGCGGGCGGCGGCTCGCGCAGGTGCACGTGCGGGTCCACCAGGCCCGGCAGGACCAGCAGGCCGGTGCAGTCGATGCGGGTCTCGGCCTCGCCGCCCGCGCCGGGGTCGGTGACGGCGGCGATGCGGTCGCCGTCGATGACCACGTCGCCGGGGGCGTCGCGCCGGGAGACGGGGTCGATGATGCGGCCGCCGGAAAGGAGCGTGCGGGGCATGGGTGTCAGTGGCTCCCACTTGCGCCGCGGCCCGCGCGGGGCACGGTTCTCCGCCGAGGCGGACCTCGCGGCGAAGGCCCGGGCGGTGCTTCCCCCGCGGCGGGTGCAGGGGAACTGCGGCTCGAATCGGATGCCGGGGCCGACGGCGGCGCGCCGGCGCCCGCGCCGGCCTCCGGGGCCAGGGCGGGATGGATGGTCTCGGCCAGGAGGCGTGCGGCCCGGCCGACGCGGGGCCCCGGAATCGTCAGGTACTTCGCCTCCAGGATGTGGACGCGCCCCGCGCGGACGGCGGGGACGCTTGTGAGTTCGTCCCAGGCGCGGCGGATCCGAGCCTTGCGGTCGGCGGGGCCGGGGGTGGCGGCGTTGATGATGACGACCTCCGGCCGCATCTCCACCACCTGCCCCGGGCTGACGGTGGGCCAGTCGGCCCGGTCGGGGTAGGCGTTCTCGGCCCCGGCAGCCCGAAGCAGGTCGCCCACGAAGGTGCCGCGGCCCGCCACCATGATTCGCGAGGAGCCTACCGTCATAGGGAAGGCGAAGAGGGTGCGCGGGCGGGGCAGACCGGCCACGCGCCGGCGGACGGCGGCCAGGTCGGTGTCGATCCGGTCGAGGAGGTCGGCGGCGGCGCGGGCGCGGCCCGTCTCGGCGCCGATGGTCCGGATCGCCTCCCGCAACTGGGCCATGCGGTCGGCCTGGACGGGGACCACCCGGATGCCGAGGCCCTGGAGCCGGCGGACCGTCTCGGTGCGGCGCGTCAGCAGGAAGGCGTGGGTCGGCTCGGCCCGGATGATGCGCTCCAGGTCCAGGTGCATCGAGTCGCCGACGGCGGGGATGTCGGCGGCCCGGGGCGGGTGCGTGCAATAGGTGCTCCGGCCGACGATGCGGGGGCCCAGGTCCATGGCGAAGAGAATCTCCGTCAGGTTCGGCGCGAGGCTGAGGAGACGCAAGGGTTCGCCGTCGGCGGGGCCGGCGGGGTCCGAGCCGGCCGGGGGCGGCGCGCCCTTCTCGCACGCGATCGGCAGGGCGGCCGCAGCGAGGGCGACGGCGCAAAGAACGCGGTATGGGCGGAGGCGGAGCATACGAGCGATTTTAGGGCCGACGCCCTCCCGTCTCAAGCGTCTTGGGGCGCGGGACTCGGATCGAGCGCACGCGAGAAGGCGCTTGACATCCCGCGCCGGCGTGGTAGAATGGCGTCACAATCGAATACGAGCCGGGAACAGGGAAGGCGGTGCAAAGCCGCCGCGGTCCCGCCGCTGTGAGCGGGGACGAACAGCCCGACTGACGTCACTGCCCCGATGGCCGGGGCGGGAAGGCCGGGCCCAGTAGACCGATCCGCAAGCCAGAAGACCTCTCCCGGCCGGACGCGCCAGGTGTTCCTCGCGGACAGGGAACCACCGGCACGAGGGCAGACGACCTTCGGCCTCCTCCGCGGGGCCGGAGGTTTTTTCGTTTCGGTCCCGCCCCAGGCCGACCGGCCGTTTGCCACAGTCGCACCCGGGGAAACCACGAACCAGCGATGCCGACCGGCGACCGCGCGCCGGTCGCAAGGGAAAGGAGTGCAATCATGACGGGCAAAGCGTTTGCGGCAATCGTAATGGCCATGGCGACGGCGGGCCTGGCGGCCGGGACGGCCGACGCCGAGGTCGCCGATTTCGACGACCTGGCCCTGGACTCGGAGAGTTACTGGAACGGCAGCACCGACCCGGACGCCGGCCAGTTCGCCACCGGCCCCGCCGTCTTCAGCAATCTTTTCACGGACGAGTCCGGTTGGGACTATTGGGCCGGATGGGCTTACTCGAACGTCACCGACAACACCATGCACGGCTACACGAACCAGTTCAGCGCCGTCACGGGCGGCGGGCACACGGGCGACAACTACGGCATCGCCTATCTCGACACGTACTACGGCGTCACGCCCACGATTACGTTCGGGGAACCGATGGAGCCGATCTCGGCCCAGGTGACGAACACGACGTATGCTTATTTCGACATGCTTGATGGAAGCGCTTACTCCAAGGAGTTCGGCGGCGACGACGGCACGGACGAGGACTGGTTCCTGCTGACGATCACCGGCAAAGACGCCGGCGGCGACGTGACCGGAACGGTCGAGGTTTACCTGGCCGATTTCCGTTTCGCCGACGGCGCCGAAGACTATCTGCTGGATACCTGGACGCCGGTGGACCTGTCAAGCCTCGGTGCGGTGACCTCGATGGAGTTCACGCTCACCAGTTCCGACACGAGCACTTACACGGGCATCACGTACATGAACACGCCGGCCTACTTTGCGCTGGACACGCTGACGGTGGTGCCGGAGCCGGCCGGGCTGGCGCTGGCGGCCGCCGGGGCTGCCGCCATGGCGCTGCGGCGACGCCGCTAACCATGCGAAGCAGGATACCGGCGTGCGCGGCGGGTTAGGAGATTTCCCCGCCGAAGGCGGAACCGCCGCGCAGGAGGAAGGATGTCAGACATGATCCGTTCCTGCCGAGGACGCGGCTTCACGCTGGTGGAGCTGCTGATTACGGTGGCCATCATCGGCGTGCTGGCGGCGATGCTCGCCCCGGCCCTGGCCGGCGCCTTCCGTGAGGCCGACCGGGTGGTCTGCGCCTCGAACCTGCGGCAGGTGGGGCTGGCGTTGCGGGCGTATCTGAATGACCACGATGGGTGGTGCTTCCCGCTGTACGATCCGCCCGAGCCCGGCGACACCGGCCGGAACTGGTACTTCGGATGGGAACCGAACGGTTCGCCGGCCCGGGGCGAGGGCCACCGCATCCTCGAGCGCTCGAAGGCCAAGTTGGCTCCCTACCTGGGCGACACCGAGGCCCTGGCCTGCCCCGCCGTGCCGTTCCGCGGGCCGTACAAACCGAAGTTCCAGGGCCGGCCGTGGACCTACGGCATCAACCGGCACCTTTCGAGCCATCCGAGTCCGGCCAAGGGGGACGTCAACGGAAACGGGAACGCGCACTTCAGCCGGTTCACCGGGCGGGACGCCTCGCGAACCGTCGTGTTCGCCGACGCCGCCCAGGTGGTGACGCACCTCGCGCCCGCCTCGCCGTCCCGGCCGATGGTCGAATGCTTCCCCTACATCGAGCCGGAACGGCCATACGTCCATTTCCGCCACATGGGCAAGGCCAACGTCCTGTTTGCCGACTGGCATGTGGAGGCGTGCGAGCCGGCGCCAGGTTCCTTCGATTCCCGCCTGCCGGAGGCGAAGATCGGCCACCTCGACCCGGAGACGTATCGCTACCGCCCGCAGGACGATGGGTAATCAGGGGGGAGCGCGGCGGGTCTCCGCACCCGCCGCGCGGTGGGTGCGGAGGGCCACCGCGCACAAAGCGACGCCGTTCGAGCCCGCCGCGGGAGCGGCGGGGTTCGTTCCGGGGCGGCAGGCCTTCGGCGCGCGAGGATCGCCTTGCACCGCCGAGTACCCGCGATCTTACGATCGCGGCTCGGCATCCCTTTGACAACCGCGCCTCGTTTCCGTATGCTGGGTCTCCTGCGTGAAGGCCACCGTTCCCTCAATCAAGGAGAAAACCGATGCGGCGACCCATGCAGATGGCGATGATGCTGGCGCTGATCCTCGTCCCGGTGAGCGTCGGCCGGGCCAAGACCGCCGAGGTCCGCCTGCCCGGCATCCTGGACGACCACATGGTGGTGCAGCGCGGCAGGGCGGTGCCCATCTGGGGCTGGACCGACCCCGGCGCCGAAGTCACCGTCCGCATGGGCGAGGAGGAGGCGGTGGCGAAGGCCGATGGGGACGGGAGGTTCGTCACCCGCCTCTCGCCCCGGACCGCCGGCGGGCCGTATACCATCACCGTGGCCGGCGAGAACACCGTCCGCCTCGAGGACGTGCTCGTCGGCGACGTGTGGATCTGCTCCGGCCAGTCGAACATGGCGATGCACGTCGCCTCCGTCAAGAACGCCAAGGAGGAAATCGCCGAGGCCACGTACCCGAACATCCGCCTCTTCACCGTGAAGCGGACCTCCACTCCCGAACCGCAGGACGACTGCCAGGGCGACTGGACACGGTGCAGCCCGAAGACCGTGCCACACTTCTCGGCCGTGGGGTACTTCTTCGGCCGGCATCTCCACGAAGAGTTGGACGTGCCGGTGGGCCTGGTGAACTCCTCCTGGGGCGGCACGCCGAGCGAGGCCTGGACCAGCCCCAAGACGGTCGAGAAGGTGGAGACCTTCGACCCCATCGTCAAGCGCTTCCAGGGCAAGCTCAACCATCCCCACCGGCCGAGCAACCTGTTCAACGGCATGATCGCGCCCCTGCTGCCGATGCGCATCCGCGGCGCCATCTGGTACCAGGGCGAGACCAACGCCGGCCGGGCCTATCAGTACCGCACCCTCTTCCCTGCCATGATTCGCGACTGGCGACGCCACTGGAAACAGGGCGACTTCCCGTTCCTGTTCGTCCAACTGGCCAACTTCATGAAACGCAAGGACCAGCCCTCCCAGAGCGCCTGGGCCGAACTCCGCGAGGCCCAGACCATGGCCCTCGACCTGCCGAAGACCGGACAGGCCGTCATCATCGACATCGGCGAGGCCAGGGACATCCATCCCAAGAACAAGCAGGACGTGGGCAAGCGGCTGGCCCTGGCCGCCCGCGCCATCGCCTACGGCGAGGACGTGACCTACTCCGGGCCCATGTATCAATCGATGAAGGTTGAGGACGGAAAGGTCCGCCTCACGTTCGACCACGTAAACGGCGGCCTGGTGGCCAGGGGCGGCGGGCCCCTGAAGGGCTTCGCCCTCGCCGGCAAGGACAGGAAATGGCACTGGGCCGAGGCCGAGATCGACGGCAAAACGGTCGTCGTCTCCTCAGACGAGGTCCCCGAGCCCGTGGCCGTCCGATACGCCTGGGCCGACAACCCCGAGTGCAACCTGTACAACGAGGCCGGCCTGCCCGCCTCGCCGTTCCGCACCGACCAGTGGCCGGGCGTGACGGTAAACAAGAAGTAGGCCGTAGCGATTCAGGCGTGATGGTGCGCGGCGGGTCTCCGTATCCGCCGCGGGGCCGGGTCCCTTGATCGCGCGGCGGGCAGTCTTGCCCGCCGCGCCGAACGCGTGTCATTTCGACCGAGGCCCGATGCGGGTGGTCCCGCATCGGGGCGAGCGGAGAAATCTCGTCTTGGTACTTCGTGGTGGGTGCGGAAATCTACCGCGCACGAGAAGATCATAAGGAGCCTCCCATGCTCATCATCGGCGAACGCATCAACGCCACACGCAAACCTATCGCCGAGGCCCTGAAGGCCCGCGACGCCGCCCACCTCCAGGACGAAGCGAAGCGGCAGGCCGACGCCGGCGCCGACTTCCTCGACGTCAACACCGCCCTCTCGCCCGAGACGGAGCGGGACCTCATGGTCTGGGCCGTCGAAACCGTCCGCGAGGTCACCGACGCCCCGCTCTCCATCGACTCGGCCGACCCGGAGGTGGCGCGGGCGGGCCTGGCGCTGCTGCCCAAGGGCGAGGCGTTCCTGAACTCCATCAGCGCCGAGACCGCCCGCCTGGAGGGGATGCTGCCGCTGCTGGAGGAGTTCGAGCCCCGCGTCGTCGCCCTCGCCATGGACGACCAGGGCATGCCCACTTCCTCGGCGGACCGCTGGCGGGCCCTGGAGACCCTCTTCGCCCGAACCGACGAGGCCGGCGTCCCGCGGGACCGCATCTTCGTGGACCCGCTCGTCCGCCCCGTGGCGACCAACCCGGAACAGGCCGGCCAGTGCCTGGCGATGGTCCGCGAGATCGCCGAGAAGGGCCGGGGGGCCGGCACGACGATGGGCCTCTCGAACATCTCGTTCGGCCTGCCCGAGCGCCGGCACCTGAACCGGACGTTCCTGGCCATGGCCGCCGAGGCCGGCCTGACCGGCGCCATCCTCGACCCCCTGGAGCCGGGCCTGATGGCCACCGTCCTCGCCGCCGACTGCGTGATGGAGCAGGACGAGTACTGCATGACCTACATCACCGCCCAGCGCGAAGGCCGGCTGTGAAGTCGGCCTGTCATCTCGACCGAGTCCCGATGTATCGGGACGAGCGGAGAGATCTCGCCTTGCGCCGTGCCCGCGGCCTGACTGCATCGTGTGGCCCGGCCGGCTTGCCCCCAAGGCCGCAGGCCCCCTTGGTCATTCTCCGTCCGCCACTTCCTCGATGCTCCGCCCCGTGAGGACGGAGTCCGGCCGGGCCTCGGCGATGTCGGAGCCCGCCTCATCGTCGGCGTCCTCGTCGCGCATCTTGATGAGGAGCCAGTTCTGCTCCTTGCCGCCCATCCGGGTGTGCACCAGGGCGAAGCCGCCGCGCAGTTTCTCGCCCTCCAGGAATATCTCCACGCGGCCGGCGGCGATCGCCTCCTCCATCGTGGCCGGCCCGTCCGCCTTCCCGGCCGAGAGGTTCCGGTACACGCCGGCGTCCCAGACGATGACGGGCCCGGCGCCGTAGGAGTCGGCGGGGATAGCGCCCTCGAAGCCGGCGTAATCGAGGGGATGGTCCTCGACGGCCACCGCCAGGCGCTTGTCCCGCGGGTTCATGGAGGGTCCCTTGGGCACGGCCCAGGACTTGAGGACGCCGCCCACCTGGAGCCGGAAATCGTAGTGCAGCGTGCGGGCCCGGTGTTTCTGGACGACGAAGACGGGCCGGCCGCCCGGCCCCGCGCCGCCCCCTGCCCCGCCGCTTCCTTTGCCGCCGCCACCGCCGCCTCTGCCGGTGGGTTCGGGCGTCCTGGAGAAGTCGCGCTTGGCCAGGTACGCGGCCAGGGGATCGGCGTCGGGTTTCCTGGACATGGCACGCGCCCTCCGGAGCCAACCTGCCGCGCGGGCGCAAGCACCCACCCTGCGCCTCAGGACGATCCTGCGCCGGCAGTAGTCCGCAGGGCGCCCGCGGGCGCCTCGGCGGGCTTGACGAAGAGGTAGTAGAGCCGGCCCTCGTTCTTGGCCCGGCCGGCGAGGTCGCCCGCTTCATCGCCGACGCCGAGGTACAGGTCGCACCGGCCGGGCGCCCGGATGGCGCCGCCGGCGTCCTGGTCCAGGACGAACCCGCGGTACGGCGCCGTCACGATCTCCCCGTGCCGCACCACCGGCAGTTTGGTGACCAGGAACCCCAGGGCGGCCGGCGGGAAGATGTCCTTGTCCGTGGCGACGGTCCGGCCGGTGGTGACCGGCTCGTTGAGGCACCCGCGCGGCCGGCCGTCCTCGATGGGCGCGAAGAAGACGTACCGCGGGTTCCGCCACGTGTACGCCTGCACCTCGCGGGGGTGGGCGTCGAAGTAGGCGATCATCTCCGGCAGGCCGGCGTAGGCGCCGATCTTCCCGTCCTCCACGAGCATGGCCCGGATGCTCTGGTACTCGTGCCCGTTGTTGGCAGTGTACCCGTAGGTGCGCAGGCTGCCGTCCGGCAGGCGGACCTTGACCGACCCCTGGACCTGGGCGACGTACGCCTCGAACGGGTCCGCCAGGTACACCAGTTCCAGTCCCTTCAGCATGTCGGACGATTCCAGGGTCCGGCGGTCGGGCCAGCGGCGCTTGGGGTTGCCGTCCGGCTGCTTTTCGAGGTTCGCCGGTTTGGCGTAGAGCGGCCAGCGGTACTCGGCCGTGCTCCGGAGCGACCCCTCGAAGATGGGCGTGTAGTAGCAGGTGGCCAGAACCGTGCCCTTCATGTCGCATCCGACGGATTCATATACGTCGAACCGATGGCGGATGGCGGCGTTCATCTGCTCGGGCGGAAGGTTCCCCGACAGCAGGTCGCGGAACGACTCCAGGCTCGCCACCACCCGCGCGTGCGTGATGCCGCAGCACGGGTAAGCCTCGTGGCTGGACGGCTTGGCCAGGTAGTGGAGGCTGTGCTCGATGGCCTCGACCAGCCGGTGCCGCTGCGAGCACGCACGCGTGAAGTCCGGGAGACGGGACGGGTCGGTGATCTTCCGCAGCGCCTGGGCCCCGGGCGGCAGGGGACGGTTGTAGTCCTTCATCGGGAACTCCATCAACCGCTGCTCGGGCTGCTCGCAGCCCACGAGGGCCCACGCGGCGCAGGCGGCAAGGACGGCGGCAGACACGGCGAAAGGATGACGGCGCATCATGGCAGACCTCCGTACTGGGGACGCAGGCTCGATCGGAACATGCGGCGATTATGCGGCGGGGCCGCGCGGGTGTCAAGGACGGGGCGGCCGCGCCGAGGCGTCAGGCGTCGCCGGCCCCGGCGCCCTCGGCCGGGTCGCCGGCGTCGCCGGCAGCCTGGCGCCGAAGGCCGTCCTCCATCTCTGTCATCCGGCGGGTGAGCATGTTAATCTGGAACTCGATGCTCGAGAGAATCCAGAACTGGAAGTGGCTGACCTTGGCCTGCGTGTGTATCATCCAGATGATCTTCAGCGAGACCAGCAGCACCGCAATCTCCAACAGGATGTGCTGCGGCAGGAAGGGGATCCTCCAGCCGGCCAGCGACCGCACCAGGTCGAACCCGAACGCCCCGATCACCAGGCCCAGGAAGATCATGTTGATGACGAAGTCACGATGCTTCGTCGTCTTGCCGCCGATCTGCCCCACGATGTCGCGGATGCGTTCGCGCTCCGCCTTGTAGTGTTCGAGTTCGGCCCGGAGGGCTTCGGTCTCTTCCATGGGCTTAAAACCTCTAACAGAATGAAACGCAGAGAGCGCAGAGAACACAGAGAAACATCGCAACGCCTTGTTTTTTCAGTGAAAAAAGGTTCGCTTTTTTTGCGCGCTCGGCGTCCTCTGCGATGAATGTCGTTTTGGTAGGGCTTTTTATCCTTCCCGGCCGCGCCTGACGTGCCGCCCAGGATAACGCGGGAGGGGACCCCCGTGCAACCGGGTTCCGACGAGGGGCGCGGCGGAGACGCCGGAAGGGAATCACGCGAACCGCGAGCGAATCCGCTTACGGCCGGAAGGAAGCGTAGCCCGGGCCACGCCGCAGCGGTATCCCGCAACGCCAGCAGATCTGCCGCACCGCCTGCGGCGAGACGCGCCGGCCGTAGCGCCGATTCACCGCCGCCGCTATCTTCCGGGCCGTGTAACCCTGGGCCGCCATCTCTCGCACCGGGGCCAGCCGCTTCGGCGTCCACCACCGGCCGGAAAGGGAGATCCCGTGCCGCTGGCACAGATCGTTGATGGCATCCCGCGTGACGGTCCGGCGGTAGCGCCGCGCCGTCGCCTCGGCAATCTCCCGGGCCGTGTACCCTTCGCGGGCCTTCCGGCGGACGAAGTCCAACTGCGCCGGCGTCCAACGCGGGCAACGCGCTCGCAGCGAAATGTTGCGATTCGAGCACTGCTGCCGCACCGCCTGCGCCGAGACGGGCCGGTCGTAGCGTTGCCTCAACGTGGCCGCGATCTCCTGGCTCGTGCGGCCCTGGCGGGCCAACTTGCGGAGAAGGGCCAGACGCTCCGGCGTCCACCAGGTGGCGGCCATCAGTAGGTCTCCGGTTCTCCAGGGGTCTCCATTCCCGGCCGGACTCACGACTCTGGCGGCGGAGTCAACGGCAAGATGGCTTCCAACCCACGCCCCTCGTGGGCGGTGTCGGGGATTATATCACCACCACGCAGATCAGCAAGCATTTCTTCGGCCGGCAGGGGTGGAGAGACGCCCATCCCGCGCAGTGGTCCTCCCGGGCCGCCGCGCCTGGTAAAAACGTAGGGTGCGTGCCGAGCACGCACCCTACGGACTGTCAGCGGCAGCCCGGCCGGAGGGGACCGGCCGGGCTACACGCTTGAACTGCGTTATCTCTCCGCGTGCGTGCGGAGCACGCACCCTACGGGGGACTGCCGTTACTTCCTCTTGCGGCGGGCGACCAGCGTGCCGACCGCGCCCAGGCCCAAGAGGGCCAGCGTCGCCGGCTCGGGAGTCACGCGGAAATTGTCCACGGCCCCGTAATCGCCGTTTCCGGTTTGCTTAAAGCCCATGCCGAATCGCGTAATATCGCCGGCCGGCAGGCCCGTGAGCGGGTTGGTGTCCCACAGATTACCATCTCTCCAGTCATAGCCGTCAGGAAGCCCTTTCAGAGATTGGTACCAGGTGCCGGTATCGGCGTTTACGCTCGTGTCTGCGACCCATTCCTTGACACCGGTTCCGTCACAATCGCCATTGGTAGCGTCGTCGGTACCGAACGTCTCGCTGCCGTACCAGGTGCCGCCGACTTCAGCGAGAAACTTCATGCCCTTGGTTACATTGAGGGCCCAATCGGCGGTGAACACGATGTTGCCGCGGTCGCCACTCGAGATTGGAGATTCATCGGTTATCGCATGTTTCGAGTTGGATGCACCACTGTCGTTAAGAGCGTAATAGCCGTCCCCATCCGGCGTGTTGACGTAAGGGTCGCTGGTTGTGTTATTAATGCGGTGTTTGTTATGCTGCGTCCACCCGATGTTGGAATCGCTCAAGAGTTCGCCAACGTTGTCTGCGTCCACGAAGTCCTCGGTATAAGCAACCCCCGCCGTGGCCGCCGGGGCCAGGGCGAAGACCAGTCCTGCCACTGCCGCTAATGTGATCGCGTGCTTCAACATGGTCCGTCTCCTTTTACCCCCCTGGGTTCGCGTTTGTGCGCCTGCGTCGGTTGTGAAGCGTTGCATCGTTCTGCCTCCTTTCGTTTAGTTCGCCGGTGCGTGCCGAGCACGCACCCTACGGCTCTGGGTTCGCGTTCGT
>Ga0180434_10006602_pt1 | contig 13289 bp, 12 predicted proteins | sample SS_ome_7_FD_132453 | JGI IMG/M metagenome (GOLD analysis project Ga0180434, IMG submission 132453) | Hypersaline lake sediment archaeal communities from the Salton Sea, California, USA - SS_1_D_2 metaG | ecosystem: Environmental > Aquatic > Non-marine Saline and Alkaline > Hypersaline >... | reverse complement strand
TTTTTTCATGGTTCACGAAATCGGGACTATTGGACAAAAACATGCTTGCGTTTGATGTCGGTAAATTGACCTCGTTCTACCACAACAAGGGATTCATAAAGGCGAAGGTGGGCGAACCGAAGATCTCCTATGAAAAGGGAAAAGGCCTCGCAATTACGATTGAGATCGATGAAGGTCTCAAGTACGATGTCGGTGCGGTTGCCATTGAAGGGGATCTGGTAAAACCGGTTGATGCGCTCTTGAAGAAAGTTCGGATTCACGAGGAAAAGGCGTTTAATCGGGAAGTGGTCCGTCAGGACGTTCTGGCACTTCGGAGTATTTACGCAAACGAAGGGTACGCCTACGCAGAGATAAGACCGAGGACGGATGAAGACAATGAAACGCGGCGGGTCGATATAACCTATGGTATTTCCAAGGGCGAAAAGGTCCGTTTCGAGCGAATCAATATTTCCGGGAATACCTCCACAAGGGATAAGGTGATCCGGCGGGAACTCAAGGTCATTGAAGGGGAATACTTCAGTGGCAGCGGCATCAGACGAAGCACTCGGAACCTTCAACGTCTTGGTTTTTTCGAGGATGTCCAGATTCAAACCCGGAAAGGGAGCGAAGAAGACCTGATGGTTCTGGATATTCAGGTCAAGGAAAGAGCCACCGGCACGTTTAGCATGGGGGCGGGTTTCAGTTCCGAGGATGGGGCCTTCGGCGTGTTTGAAATATCTCAGGAGAATCTTTTTGGGCGTGGTCAAAAGCTAATTGCCTCAGCCAAAATCGGAGGGACGGCAACCCGGTATGACCTTCGTTTTGTGGAGCCCTGGTTCCTTGATAAGCCCATATCGGCGGGTATTGACCTGTTTAACCGGGATGTCGAATACGATGAGTATACCAGAGCCAGCCTGGGCGGTGCCCTGAGACTCGGCTTCCCGTTGGGCATCGACGAATTTACGAGAGGATCAGTTAGATATGGCTATGATGATTCCGATATTTCGGATGTGGAAGAGGATGCCTCCGTCGCCATTAAAGACATGGAAGGCCGGAATGTGACCAGCGGCATGACCTTCGCAATCACGCGCGACAGCCGGGACCGACTTTTTTTAACCAGCAGAGGGTCCTATAACAGCATAAGTTTTGAGTATACCGGCGGCATCTTTGGCGGAGATGTCTACTTCAATAAATATCAGGCCACATCCGGTTGGTATTTTCCCCTTTTCTGGGACACCGTTTTTTTGGTGAGGGGCAGCTGGGGCTTGGTTGAGGAAAGATCCGGCGGATTTCTTCCCGTGTACCAGAAATTCCGAATCGGTGGCATCAATACGGTTCGCGGGTTTGAGTTCGGCGATATCTCTCCCATCGATCCTGAGACCGATGACCGGATCGGCGGAGAAAAAATGATGTACTATAATGTGGAATATCGAGTCCCACTTCTCAAGGAACAGGGAATCGTCGGTTTGGTGTTTTTTGACGCCGGGAATGTCTTTACGGAAGATGAAAATTGGACCTTCGAGGGGATTCGAACCTCGGCCGGCGGAGGGATTCGATGGTATTCACCGGTCGGACCGATTCGTTTGGAGTATGGCGTAAACCTTGATCCCAAGGAAGATGAGCCAAGTGGAAGCTGGGAATTCAGCATGGGGGGAACCTTTTAGTGGAGCACGGGAGGTAGAGATGAAACGTATGCTATTTTTGTTTTTTTGGGTTTTTTTGCTGTTTGGGTTTCAGAGCGAAACCGCATTGGGGGCAGAGAATACCAAATTAGGTATCGTGGATATAGAGAAGTTTCAGGATGAATCCAAAGCATTTCAAAAGATCAGGGAGGAACTCAAAGCAAAATTCGACTTGCTTCAGAAAGAACTGGACAAGAAAAAGGATGAATTGCTGGAAATTGAGGCGGAACTCAAAAAGCAGAGCATGATGTTGAGTCTTGATGCCAAAGAAGACAAGCGGAGAGAACTTGAGAGGAAACGGCGGCATTATAAATATCTGGCCGAGGATTCCACAGAGGAAATGAAACAGGCACAGCTTGATGCCAGAAAAGAATTGGCCCAGGAGCTGGAAAAAGTTGTGAACATGATCGGGAAGCAAGAGGGATTTACCCTGATCATTGAAAAAAGGACCGTCGGTCTCGTTTATTTTGATAAAGCGATCGACATCACAGATCGGGTGATAAAAGCGTACGACAAATTGGCAAAATAGGGGCGAGAAACCCGTGAAGCTCTCGATTGCAGAAATCGCCCGAATCGTGGGCGGAAAGGTCATCGGCCGGGAAGCGTTGATGATTTCAGGCATCAACGCTCTGGATGCCGCAGGGGAAGGTGAGCTCTCTTTTTTTGCAGATCGAAAATACAAGGAAAGTCTAAGAAAAACCGCCGCCTCTGCCGTATTGGTAGCCGAAAAGAGTGCGCTTTACGATGGTGTTCAGGTGGTTGTTTCCAACCCCGCCCTGGCTTACGCCCGGGTCGCCGGCATTTTTGCACCTCCGGTTTTCCGTTACCCGGGTATCAGTGAACAGGCGGTTTTCGGTCAAAAAATTCATATTGGGAAAAATGCTTCCGTTTACCCTTTCGTCTATGTCGGCGAAGAGGCATCGATCGGAGACGATGTGATTCTTTTTCCGGGTGTCTTTGTGGGGAATCGGGTTAGTATCGGGGCCAGGAGCGTTATTTATCCGAATGTGACTATTTCGCACGGATGTCGGATCGGAAGCGACGTCGTAATACAGCCCGGCACCGTCATCGGCAGTGATGGGTTCGGCTTTGCGAGAGACGGCACAGCGTCTGTCAGGATTCCTCAGATGGGCATCGTTCAGATTGACGACCATGTTGAAATCGGCGCGAACAACTGCATTGATCGCGCCGCCGTGGGTCGTACCTGGATAAAGAGCGGTGTGAAAACAGATAACCTCGTTCACATTGCGCACAATGTGGTTGTCGGAGAAGATACGATTGTGGTCGCACAGGTTGGAATCGCGGGCAGCGTAGATGTCGGTCGTGAAGTGATCATTGGTCCCCGGGCGGGTTTCTATGATCACGTCAAGATAGGAGACAGGGCCATGATAGGTCCCGGGTGTGGCGTGACAAAGTCCGTCTTGCCGGGAGACGCAGTCTCAGGATATCCACACATGCCGCATCGTTTGTGGCTGAAGGCGAGCGGTCTGATCAGGCGTCTACCCCAGCTCAACACATTGGTCCGAAAGCTTGAGAAACGAATCGAGCGGATTGAGAAGCGTATGGAAAACGGAGGCCCACCGTTATGAAACTCCCCCTGTATTACGAAGATATTGTTAAGATTCTTCCCCATCGGTACCCGTTTCTTTTGGTTGACCGAATTATCGAAATGGACCCTGCAAAACGTATTGTGGGAATCAAGAATGTTACGGCCGACGAGCCGTTTTTTGAAGGTCATTTCCCGGGGAACCCGATCATGCCCGGCGTTTTGATTATTGAGGCGATGGCCCAGGTGGGCGGAGTAATGGCCTGTTTGGCGATCAGGGGGAATGCCGAGAGGGGAACCCAGGCCCCCGTGTTTTTCATGTCCATCGACAAGGTCAAATTTAGAAAAACCGTTGTTCCGGGCGACCAGCTTCGGTTCGAAGTGAAGGCCCTCCGAACCGGAAGCAGTGTCTGGAAGATGGCCGGAAAAGCATTTGTAGCGGAGATGCTTGCGGCTGAAGCCGAACTCGTTGCCAAGGTGCGATAAACCGGTCCGTCCGGAATCAATTGTGGGGATTATCCGACTCATTACGGATGCGTGGAATATGTTGTAATAATGATGCGCTCTGAAATGAAGCGACAGGGGCGAAAAGATTCACGAGGTATCGCATGGGAATTCATAGCTCAGCGGTGGTGAGCCCCGGGGCGGATGTCGGACCGGATGTTGAAATCGGCCCGTACAGTACGGTGGGAGAGCACGTGACCATCGGCGCCGACACCGTCATCGGTGCACATGTGATCATTGAGGGGCACACCGAAATCGGGGAACGTAACAGGATTTATCCTTTTTCCTCCATCGGCACGCCTCCCCAGGACATCGGTTATCGGGGGGAAGTTACCCGTGTGTTCATCGGCAATGATAACGTGATCCGGGAGTATGTGACCGTTCACCGCGCAACCTCAAAAGAAGACTGGAAAACGGTTGTCGGGGACCACAATTATATCATGGCCTATGCGCATATCGCCCATGACTGCGTTTTGGGCGACCACGTGATCATGTCCAATGCGGCCACCCTGGGCGGTCACATAACCATTGGAAATCACGCGATTTTGGGAGGGTTGGTGGCTGTGCATCAGTTTGTCCGGATCGGCGCCTATGCCTTCGTAGGCGGCAAATCGGGCGTTGATCGGGATGTTCCCCCTTTCATGATATCGGCGGGAGCCAGGGCCAGACTTTATGGGGTCAACCGAAAAGGATTGAGCCGAACGGGTTTTTCCGAGAAAACCATCGACGGCCTTAAGAAGGCTTACAGGATAATCTGGAGAGAAAACAGGACGTTTCATGAAGGCATCCGGCGCGTCAAAGAAGAGATCGATCCATTTCCCGAGCTTGAGGTGCTGCTGAATTTCTTTGACGGTTCAAAACGGGGAATTTTGCGCTAGGGTCTACCCATGGAAAACATCGCCCGGAAAGGAGAAACAATCGGCCTTATCGCCGGGGGTGGGCAATTCCCCATAATTGTCGCCGAGGCAATAAGAAAACAAGGCTTCCGTGTGGTGGCGGTCGCCCACTCAGGAGAGAGCGATCCGTCAATTTCTGATAAGGTTGACGAGGTTGTCTGGGTAAGATTGGGCCAACTGGGCCAACTGATCAGGGGCCTCAAAAACGCGGGGGCGGCAAAAGCCTTGATGGCGGGCTCCATCACCAAGAAACGGATGTTCCAAGATATCAGACCGGATCTGAGGGGCCTTGCAGTGATGTCAAAGCTGGCTGTGTTTCATGACGACGACATCCTGAGGGCTCTGGCTGGAGAGTTGGCCAAGGAGGGAATAGAGGTCGTGAGTTCAACCGCCTACTTACCCGAACTATTGGCCCCTCCCGGATGCCTTACCAAAAAGAAACCCAATAAGAATGAAGCAGCGGACATCCATTTCGGCTGGCAGATTGCTAAAGAGCTGGGCCGTTTGGATATCGGGCAATGCGTGGTGGTGAGAGGCAAAACCGTACTGGCCCTGGAGGCAATTGAGGGGACTGATGAAACAATTCTCCGGGGCGGAAGATTGGCACAGGAGAATGCCGTTGTGGTTAAGGTGAGCAAGCCGAAACAAGATCTTCGCTTTGATGTGCCGTCGGTGGGCCTCAACACGGTCAGGATTATGTCTCAGGTCAAGGCATCGACGTTGGCGATCGAGGCCGGAAAAACGTTGATGTTTGACAAATACGAGATGATACAACATGCGAATGAGGTCGGGATATGTATCTTTTCGCGGTAGCACCCCACCGGTCACCCATTCCGCACGGGGGTTTTTCAGAGCGCTGCGATGAAACGAAGACGGAAAACACAGAGAGATGAGACAAGAAAAGTTAAGGGTGGGCGTGATCGGGGTCGGACATTTGGGGGAGTACCACGTCCAGAAATATAAAGCCATCCCCGCGGCGGAACTGGTGGGTATCGTGGATACCAACTTCGATCGGGCCGATGAAATACAGCGGCGATACCGAACAAAGGCCTTCAGAACACACCATGACATATTGGACCAGGTCGATGCGGTAAGTCTGGTCGTGCCCACGGAGGCCCACTTCGAGATCGCAAAAGATATTCTTTCAAGCGGTGTCCACTTACTCATCGAAAAACCGATCACCTATAAACTGGACGATGCCGATAACTTGCTGAATCTGGCACAAAAGGAGAACTTGGTTTTGCAGGTCGGACTCGTGGAGCGTTTTAATCCGGCTGTCGTGAAAATGGAAACCTTGCTGAATCAACCTGTCTTTATCGAGTCGCACCGGATGAATCTTTTTACGACCAGAGGCATCGATGTGGACGTGGTTCTCGATCTTATGATTCATGATTTGGATATCATCCTGCACGTGGTTCCAAGCGAAGTGAAGGAGTTGCATGCAGTGGGAATGTCGGTCATGACCGGGAAAACGGATATCGCCAATGCGAGGATGATCTTCGAGAACGGCGCCGTTGCCAATTTGACGGCCAGCAGGGTATCCAACAAGACCCTGAGAAAAATCCGCGTGTTTCAACCGGACGCCTACCTCTCCGTCAATTGTGGGAAAAGAGAAATCAGCGTTATCCGTCTGGACAGTGAAGTGGATAATTCAAACCCTTACCCCCAGATCACCGCCGACAAGATTCGATTTCGCGACAGTGATCCTTTGGCTGATGAAATCTCTTCATTTGTCGATGTCGTCATGAACGGGGCTTCACCGGTTGTTACAGGGAGGGACGGGCGAAGAGCCCTGCAATTTGCACTCGGCATCATCGACCAGATTGAAAGGGGCTGTAATAATTTTCAGGCCGTCTGCTGATCCAAAAAACTCTAGACTCATCGCGATCGTGGCCGGTGAGGCTTCGGCTGATCTGCACGGTTCCTCCCTGGTGAAAGCCATAAAGCGCGTGGATCCCCATATCGTTTTTTGCGGCATCGGCGGGGAGAAAATGCAACAAGCCGGGGTGAGAATCCTCATTGCTTCCTCTGAGATGGCGGTGGTTGGGTTGACCGAGGCGCTTTTTCGTGTGCGCACCATTTTCAAAGCCTCCCGAATGCTCAGAATACTATTCAAAGCCTCCCGTCCCGATCTACTCATTCTCATTGACTATCCCGACTTCAATATTCACATGGCGGGGATCGCAAAACGGTATCAGGTGCCTGTGCTCTACTATATCAGTCCCCAAGTATGGGCGTGGAGAAGTGGCCGGGTGAGAAAAATATCGCGTCGTGTGGACCGCATGGCCGTCATATTGCCTTTTGAGGAAGCATTCTACAGGAAGCGAGGCGTCAATGTGGCCTATGTGGGGCACCCATTGATGGATGCCATGCCACCCGGATCTGAGATGCAAAGGGCCGAATTCAATCAGGGATCGGATCGGGACCGGCGCACCATGGCGCTGTTGCCCGGAAGTCGGAAGGAAGAGGTAAAGAATTTGGCGCCGATCATGGTCCGCGCCGCAGAGATTTTGAAAAAACGCTATCCCAACATTCGATTTGTCCTTCCCTTGGCACCGACAATTCAGGCCGGGTATGTCCGGTTATTTACGTCATCCGCGACAGTGGATGTAGAAATTTCCACGAGAGGGACTTATGAAGTCTTGAGGCGTTGTGATGCAGCCCTCGTGGCATCCGGCACGGCGACGCTGGAAGCGGCCATCATGGGGATCCCTATGGTTATCGCCTACAAAGTTTCGCCTTTATCCTACTGGGTGGGCAGGCGAGTGATCAAGGTCCCGCATATCGGTTTGGCAAATCTCGTGGCCGGCGAGACGGTGGTTCCGGAACTGATCCAGGATGAGGTCACCCCGGAGCGGCTTGCGCATGAGGCTTCCATGATACTTGATCATGGAGATGCGAGAGAAAATATGATACGAAAACTGAAAGGCGTCAGAGAGTGCCTTGGAAAGGGAGGGGCGTCGGAACGTACGGCTCAGATAGCCATTCAAATGATGAAGGGGAGCACCCATGGCCAGAACCATCTTAATCGTAGATGACGAAGCCAACATTCTTCAGTCTTTGGAGGGCATCCTTTCAGACGAAGGATTTGAAATCATTCGTGCGGGAAGCGGAAGGGAGGCCCTGACAAAAATAGAGGAAGAAATCCCCGACCTGGTCCTCCTGGACATATGGATGCCCGGAAAGGACGGACTTGAGACACTCACGGATATCAAGCGAGCGTATCCAAGCCTCCAAGTGGTCATGATGTCCGGCCACGGTACCATAGAAACCGCGGTGAGAGCGACGAAGATGGGCGCTTATGATTTTATAGAAAAACCGTTATCACTCGAGAAACTGTTGTTATCGGTGAATAACGCACTCGAATACTATCGACTCGAAGAGGAGATAACCCTCCTTAAGGAAAAGGAAAAAAAGAAATACAACATCACGGGTCAGAGCGAAATAATTGCGCAACTCAAGGAACAAATCCGCATTGTGGCGCCCACAAACGCCTGGGTGCTGATTTCCGGAGAGAACGGCACAGGAAAAGAACTGGTCGCCCATACAATCCACAGCCTCAGTGAACGAGACCGCAAACCCATGGTGGAGGTGAATTGTGCGGCGATTCCGGAGGATTTGATTGAAAGCGAGCTTTTTGGGCACGAAAAAGGCGCCTTTACGGGTGCGACCACCATGCGGAAAGGCAAATTCGATCAGGCCCATGAAGGCACGATTTTCTTGGATGAAATCGGAGATATGAGTCTAAAGGCTCAATCCAAGACGTTAAGAATTTTGCAGGAGCAAAAATTCGAACGGGTTGGCGGAACGCGGACCATCCAGGTCGATGTTCGAGTGCTGGCGGCAACGAACAAGGACCTGGAAGTTGAAATAGAGAAAGGAACGTTCAGGGAAGATCTGTACTTTCGTTTGAATGTGATACCCATGCGAGTCCCACCGCTAAGAGAGCGTCTTGAGGACATTCCCGCTTTGGTAGATGAATTCCGGAAGGAATTCTCATTGAGCGCGAAGATAGAGACAAAAAGATTCACCGAGGAGGCGATTCGGATTTTACAGAAGTATGAATGGCCCGGAAATGTTCGGGAACTCAAAAATCTGGTTGAAAGGCTTATGATCATGGTGCCGGGCCAAGTGATTCAGCCGAAAGACATTCCCGCTCCTTTTAATAAATCTCCAGGAATAAAAGAAAGTTTCGAATCCGCCTTGATGCAGGGTTCACTGAGAGCGGCAAGGGGTGAGTTTGAAAAGGCTTTTATAGAGGGTAAATTGCGGGAATTCAAAGGGAACATCTCCCAGACAGCTGAGTCCATCGGCATCGAGCGAAGCAATCTTCACAAAAAAATAAAAGCGTATGGGCTTGACGGATCCAAGATTCCCTGAAGCCTGGGCATTGCAAGGTCACGCATCACGCGCTTGGAGATCGGGCGAAATCAACACACCGCGTCTATCCGCTTCCATAGTTCTTCCCGGCCCTGCCTTGTTTTTGTGGAAAACAGCACGGGGCTGACGTGGAAAATTCCCCCGAATTGACGCTTCAAAATGTCCGGACGTTTCCGGGCTTGCTGGCGTGACAGCTTGTCCGCCTTCGTGAGCACAACAATGGGGTGTATTCCGTAATGTTCCAGCCACTCCAGCAGTTGTTTGTCTCCCAATGTCGGTTCTCTTCTGATGTCGAGGATCACCACCACCGCTTTCAGGTTTCCCCTGCCACGCAAATAGGTCTCCACCATCTGTTCCCATGATTTTCTTATTTGGACCGGTACCCGCGCGTACCCATAGCCCGGCAAATCAACCAGATACAAACGGCGGTCAAGCTCGAAAAAATTGATGGCCTGTGTTCTGCCGGGCTTGGCGCTGGTCCTGGCAAGGCCCCTTCGGTTGACAAGGATGTTTATGAGGGAGGACTTCCCCACATTGGACCTGCCCGCAAAGGCGATCTCGGGCATATTCGGTGGGGGGAATTGGGTTTGACGAAAGGCGCTTTTGAGAAACTTGACGTCCATGGGGAAAGACTGGGCTTTGACTTATAGGTTAACAAATTTGGGATCCGGTCCGGGGCAAGCGCGGCAGTGCGCTGCAAATGACGACTTATCGCTTGCTCAGAAATGCTTCAATTCTATTCAACCCCTCCCGAATGTTCTCGATGGAATTGGCATAGGACAAGCGAAGGTACCCCTCTGCATTTTGTCCGAAATCGATTCCAGGAGTCACGCCGACCCCCGCTTTTTCGAGGATTTCAAAGGCCAGCTCGTATGAACGGGCGGCCAGATGCTTGGCATTGACCAAAAGGTAAAAGGCGCCGGCCGGTTCGACAGTGAGACCAAACCCCAGCTCCCGGACCCGCTTGATCATATATCTGCGACGTTCATCATAGGTGCGCCGCATCTGTTCCACATCATCCCGGGCCTCGGTAAGGGCTCGCAGACCTGCCCATTGCGCGACACTGCTCGCCGATATGAAGAAGTTCTGCTGCACCTTCTGTAAAGGACGGACATATTTGAGGGGCGCAATGAGGTACCCGAGACGCCAGCCGGTCATGGCGTAAAGCTTCGAAAAACCGTTGAGCACAAATGCGGTATCGGTGAATTCCAAAATGGAATGCTCCGTCTCTCCGTAAACCAGCCCGTGGTAGATCTCATCGGATATGACCGGTACCCCCAGTCCGGCGATCCTTTCGATTCTTTCCTTTGACAGCAGGTTGCCCGTTGGGTTTGAAGGTGAATTGATCAGAATTGCCTTTGTTCTTGAGCTTATTTTCGCCTGAATCTGCTCCGGCCTCAACTGGAAGCCATCGGCTTCATATACATTCACATAGACGGGTCTGGCACCCAGGAAATGGGCGAAGTTCGGATAACACGGATAGTGCGGATCGGACATGATAATTTCGCTGTCTACTTCCAGGAGGGCGGAGAAGAGCATGAAAAGCGCCGGAGACGTTCCGGAGGTTACGATTACCTGATCCGGCACAACGCTAACCCCGTATTTCTTGACGTAATTTCGACAGATGGCTTCTCTAAGTTTGATGAGTCCGAGGCTGTGGGTATAGTGGGTTTCACCGCTGCACATCGCCTCTTGGGCCGCGTTACAAACGCACCGGGGCGTTGGAAAATCGGGCTCTCCAACCTCCAAATGCACAATGTGGCGACCCTGTGCCTCCAGCGCATGCGCTCTCTCCAGAACATCCATGACAATGAAAGAAGGGAGGTCACGGACCCGTTTACTTATTTCATCCATAATTCAGCAAACTCCTCTCGAAACGACTTCGGCGTCTGCCCCCGACCTCTCGCCTATTCCCAGAGCAGGGCGCAAACGGAACGTCATAATCAACCTTCTTAATTTCATAAATTCAATGAATTCCCATATGTTATATCACTTTATTGAGCGGATACTCTATAATTCCCTCTGCACCCGCCTTGATGAGTTGAGGAATCAGGTCCCGGACGACCCTTACATCCACGATGACCTCCACAGAGACCCAGTTCGAATTGTACAGGCCGGCCACAGTCGGGGCGTTCAGGCTCGGTAGGATATCCATCACCGCTTCCATGTGCTTCAGGGGAAGATTCATTTTCAATCCCGCCATATTCTCGGCCCTGAGAGCCCCTTTGAGCAGCAGAACGATCTGTTCGATTTTGGATTTTTTCCAAGGGTCTTTGTAGGCGTCCCGGTTGGCGATCAATTGTGTATTTGATTCCATAAGTTCGGAAATAATCTTAAGCCCATGCGCCCTGATGGTGCTTCCGGTTTCTGTGACCTCCACAATCGCATCCGCCAGGCCGGAAACCACTTTGGCTTCCGTCGCACCCCAGGAGAATTCAACTTTCACATCGATATCCTTCGATCTGAAATATCGCTTGGTAAAATTTACAAGCTCCGTGGCGATTTTTTTACCCTGCAGATCCTCAACCCTTCTTATGTCGGAGTCGGCGGGCACGGCCAGCACCCACCGTGCCGGATTTTGACTCACTTTGGAATAGATTAAATCATCCACGATGATCACATCCGATTCGTTTTCTTCAATCCAGTCTTTACCGGTGAGCCCTGCGTCGATGGTCCCGTTTTCCACATACCGGGACATCTCTTGGGCCCGACAGATGGTACATTCCATGTCGTCATCGTTGACGTCCGGAAAATAACTACGTTCGTTGACGTTGATCTTCCAGCCCGATTTTTCAAAAAGATTGACGGTCGCCTTTTGAAGGCTTCCTTTGGGAATCCCGAATTTCAGTTTTTTCATTTCCGGTATACCTTCTTGGGATCGAATACTTTTTCACCCACCACGCTCACATTGCCTTCGTGATCCACCCTTTTATGAAAGCAGGACTCATATCCGAGGTGGCAGGCGGCGCCGCCCAGTTGAACGACTTTCAAGAGGACGGTGTCATCGTCGCAATCCGCGTAGATTTCCTTGACTTTTTGCACATGGCCTGATGTCTCGCCTTTGTGCCAGAGTTCCTGACGAGAGCGACTCCAAAAGTGTGCTTCTCCGGTGTCCAGGGTCTTCTCCCACGCGGCCTGGTTGATATATGCGAGCATCAAGACCTTGCCCGATGTAGAATCTTGGACAATGGCGGGGAGGAGTCCGTTTCCCTTAGAGAAATCGAGTTTAATCATTGAATGAGGTCCTTCCTGCGTCAATTTGAACGAAGAAAATTAGCATATCGAAAATTAAGTGCAAGGAAAATGTGCGTGTAACCCATTGTCGGCCAAAGGCTCGAATCGAATCAAGCTCACGTCGAAGCCCCGAAATCGTAAGCACCGGACAGGCAGGGATATCGGGTGAAATGCAGAATGACGTGTCCGATGATTTCTTTTCGTGGCCGGGTTTTGAATCGTGGGGTTTAGCGCTCGCAAATGCCACTGAGCTGGCCGCATGCGGCCAGGATATCAGTCCCTTTGCTTTTCCGTATGATGGCTGTAAAATTATTATTTATAAGGATCTCTTGAAATTGAAGGATCCTGTCCATTGGCGGAGGACACATCTTCGATCCCGAATGGGAATTCAGTGGAATCAAATTGATTTTTGCTCTCAATCCGAACAATAACTTGCAGAGTTTCACCGCATCTGCGTTCCGATCGTTTACCCCCTCGATCAGGATATACTCGAACGTAAGCATCCTTCTGTTCGGAAGCGGGAAATCCTTACAAGCCCGAATTAAGTCCTTCAGGGGGTATTTCCTGTTGACGGGCATGAGAAAACTTCGGGTGGCATCATCCGCAGCATTGAGTGAAATGGCCAGATTGATGGTGATGTCTTGGCCCAATTTTCTCATTTGAGGCACAAGCCCACAGGTTGAAAGCGTTACCTTGCGATGGGAGAAATTTGCGCCGTTTTCACTCACCAGGATTTTCATCGCTTTCAGCACCGCATCGTAATTTGCAAGGGGTTCACCCATGCCCATGAGAACAATATTGGTCATTCGATCCGGTTCCTTCATCGATTGCTTTATTTGAATCACCTGATCAACGATCTCCGATGGCATCAGGTTCCTCTTGAGACCTTGCGCGGCCGTAAGGCAAAACCGGCAGCCCATGGCACAGCCTGCCTGAGAAGACACGCAAACCGTGTAATGATCCCTTTCCGGGATCAGCACCGATTCGATAGAGAGACCATCCGGCAGCCTGAAAAGGTATTTTTCCGTGCCGTCTCTGGAACGCAGGTGCTTGACTTTTTTGAGGGGG
>Ga0180434_10006601_pt1 | contig 13290 bp, 24 predicted proteins | sample SS_ome_7_FD_132453 | JGI IMG/M metagenome (GOLD analysis project Ga0180434, IMG submission 132453) | Hypersaline lake sediment archaeal communities from the Salton Sea, California, USA - SS_1_D_2 metaG | ecosystem: Environmental > Aquatic > Non-marine Saline and Alkaline > Hypersaline >... | reverse complement strand
CCATACATAAAGGTGATACCCCCTCTCCACGTAACAATACAGCCATTCCTTTGTAATCTTCAAAAAATCCTACTGTTTTCATTGTCTTTCATCTCCTTAACTAATTTCTCATTTGTATCTACAATCTTCTGCATATCCTCAACGGATATTTCTTTTTCCAAAGGTTCAAAGAAATAAACTTTCTCGTCCTCAGTCTCGAAATACTCTTTCGTTACTTTGATTACTTTCATCTTACTATCCTTATATTTCTTCCAAGTTCTTTACAGACTTCGGCCATTGTCATATCAACAGGCTCTCGGTGGTCTATTATGCGGCCGAATGAATCCTCAAGATATACCCGCTTGCCGTCTTTGTATTCCATTTTATGCCAACAACCGTTAGAATCCTCATCGTATACCACATTGCCGTCTTTGTATTCCCTCTTATACCAGAATCCGCTTGAATCCTCGTAGAGAACTTCTCGGCCATCTTCATACTTACTCCTACTCCAACAGCCATCTGATCTCTCATAGTATACCTCGTTGCCATCTTTATCACGCAGGCGGATAGGATACTCGATATCGAGTTCTTCTCCTGTGCTAAGTTTTGCCAGCTCTCTTATATTCATATCCTTATCCTTTCTTTATCTCCTGTAATTTTCGTTCCATTTCCATAGATAGACCCACGAGATCGTCTGATAACGGATAAGAATCACTATTTATAATCTTATCTATCACTTTCTTATAGCCTTCTATAAATTTAAGCAGGAGCCTCTTTTCAGTATTTGCTTTTGTCAATGCCTCTTTCATGTCTTTGTCCTTTCGATTAGTGTCGCAGGCATTGGTCTGGGTGTAGGGTTTCATATCTTATTATTTATCCTTTATTTTTCATAAAAAATCTTTTCAATACATTTATAACATATTGTACATGGAAATCAATATATTCTGTTAGCTCTTCCATTATTTTCTCCTTTTTATCTATAATTAAATCAAATCCATAAGATAGTCTGGTTCCAACCCCACCGATGACAATACCTCATAAGCTCCTATAGTGTCACCCTCATTGAGGTAATCATAAAAAATTGTACGTAATTCTTGGTATTCAAGTTCAGCCCCTTCTCTCGTGCGTCCCTGTGATATCAATGCTTCTATCAATTCATTGCTCATTTTATTTTCTCCTTTAATAAGTTTTTTATTTAACATTATATAGTATTATACCATATGTCCATGTATAAGGCTACCATTACAAGTAAAAAATTTCTGAATAATCTTCATCAATGTAATCATTCTTAATGAATTTAATTATTTCCTTGAAAGCCTCTTGCCTTAATTTCTTTACATAATTCTTTTGCCCCATTTTACCCAATATATCACTATACACTACCTTTTCCCTTTTAAGTTTAGAAAAACTATCAAGGGTTATCTCTTTATCTCTATACATAACACTGATCAGGCCTGTGTAACTGTCTTGGTCATTGTAATATACTTTTGTTTTAAGTTTCATGATATTCTCCTTTAAGGTTATACTTCACTCAATTGGTTGATTATGTTAGATTTAGTTGCACGTTTAAGCTGTCTCATTTCACGTATAAGTCTTTTACGCTTATCTTTTCCGCTGGTTTCCATCTGTCTCTTTTTTGTTTCCATCTCCAGTAGTAGCCTTTCGATTTTCATCATTAATCTCCTTTAAGGTTTTAGTGTTATGATCTTATTATATGATATGTATCGTCATAAGTCAAATAAAACTTTATGTTTTTATAAAAAAAATATTGCATAAGGCCTATAAAAAGCCTTATACAATATTAGTTATAAAACTTAAACCCTGTTACGGGCAAGTTTTATAAGCCTATCAATGTAAAGGAATGTCCACCATCAGTAGTATAAAATTGCATGTGTTCATTGTGTTTAACATTGTAGGCCAATTTCTTTGATTTGAGTATTTTGGACAGTAAATTGGTGATATGGTCTCCCAGACGTGAAAACTGGGTTTTGGTCGTCGTTTTGAACCCTTCAAAAACGCTTCTCTCGACCGTTTTTGAGACCTGAGAGCCACGAAAACCGAAAAAAGGTACTAAGACATGGGTAAGAGGTGATCGCCTCTTAGAAATCGCGTATTTAGCATTTTTGATACCCATTTTTTGCACCTTTCTGTTTGTTATATAAACCCCGGCCATAAATGGAAATGGCCGGGGAACCTTTAACCAGCAACACGCTGGTTGGAGAAAATTCAAATCTCTATAACTTCATCATGTAAAACCTTAACGTCTTTCTCTTGAATAGTAACAGCACCTGTGCATTTAGACTTTGGAGCTTGTCCCAATGCTTCTTTTACCTTTTTCTCAGCTGTTTCTGTCAGGAAAAGATCAGGATCAACTCCATTAGCAGCATCAACCATAGCCCCTACAAGTATATCAAGAGCTTTGTGGCCTGGAAGCCCTGTACGCTGAATGAACAAAGCCAAAGCGGTTTTAAGGGGGATTTTGTGTGTACCAGTACGCTCATAATCTTCACCTTTTCTTACTACTGCATCTACTTCTACTGTAGCCTTTACTCGATACATTCCTGGAGCTATCTCTTTGCTTGACTTCATTACTTTACTTAGTGTTGTTTCTGTTATCTTGTTCATAGCTTTCTCCTTTAAGGTTTTATTGTTCTACTTATATTATACGTTATGTATCGGTAGAAAGCAAATAAAACTTTAGATTTTTTCAATATTTTATCTAATAGTTTCATCTTTAATAATATATTCGTTTTTAATTTTGATTATCTTCAAGTAATAAGACCTATTAATTTTAAGGTCTCTACCTCTTATATTGGCTCTATAATAATTAGGTTTTACTCTTTTCAAATCAAGCTTCTCAAAACTCTCAACCCCGAACATTTTCCTAACATAAGCCTTCATTGAAATATTTGTGTTTCCTTTTTTAATTACCGCTTTAGAATTTTCTTTAGTTTTTGTTTTTATAGCTACCATGATTAACCTTTCATTTTAAGAGCTTTGAATAATAAATTAATAACTAAACCTATTAATAAAACATCAATAATAGCTCCCATTTATTCATCATCCACCATAATGAAAATGATACTCTTAAAAAGTGGGCATTTAACAGCATAACTTGGAAGTGGTACGTTATCCAGATCATCAACCATTACATAATCATCTACAACACTATCATAAGCATAAGTGTACTTTCGACCATTAGCACGTTCCACGATCTCATAATTGATGCTCCATATTTCATCCTGATCGTTTACATACACCATTATGAAACTGCCTTCGGTTGGTATTTCTTTTGTGATCTTCATGGTTTTCTCCTTTAAGGTTTTATTGTTCTACTTATATTATATGATATGTATCGTCATAAGTCAAATAAAACTTTAGATTTTTTCAAATTAATTTCTATAACTATTAATAAGGTTGATAGTAGTAGCCGTCATGAGAAACAAACTTCCAAAAAAGAATAACCAATTAACTAACATTAATTTTCCTCCTCAATATCAACTTCACCTTTATCCATGAGCCTACTTTCTTTTTCCAAGAAACGATAGTTCTTAAGCTTAAATGCTTGGGGGTTCATCATATCCTCTTTTCTGACTACGATACCCTCAGAAGGTACTGAGTGATGTTTATGCCATGAGCAATCCGCATCATTCATTTCAAACTCTTCACAATTTTCCAGCTCTTTCAACCACACAGTTCTCCAATCTTCTTTATAATCAATATCAGGAAACAGTTCCTCAACCTTACCCTGATAGAATTCCTGTACATGCTCAAAACCATAAGCCTTACAAAAATCTTTCAAATCATTCCAGCTTAACTCAAACACCTTCCCATCATTATTAGTAAATGTTACACGATAAACATAGAATTGACTTTCACCATGCAAACAACCATAATCAAAATCCTTTTGGATAAATCCACCGTTACCGAGATAACCTACAATCTCTCCATAAATAGTAAAACCAGAAGGGATAGAGTCTTCAATCTTATTAGCCCATGTATTCCATATGTTCTCTTTGTAGAAACCTAAATTTTTAGAATAAAATTCATTCTTAATTACTTGTCTTGAACTATACAGAAACCCATTTTCCTCAGACTTAATAGGTAGACCAAACTTTTTAAGTAACTTAGAAATAAAACTTAGCTTTTTCTTGATCAACACTTTTGAAAAAACAGCCGATGTTCCATGAAGCTTCTTGGTTATAGTGATACGACTATCCGATTGAAGTGACTCCATATTATGCTGTAAATGGGTTGTCTTATAATGAAACCTAAATTGATTATCTACCAACTTAGAATATCTGGCCTTTATTTTATTTTTATTACCTTTACCCTGTATACATGGCTTTTTGATAATATACTTTTGGCATATCATCTCATTTTTAATGTGATCAAATGTATCACCTACATTCAAATCTCCAATTTCATCCTGTGAAAGTAAATAACTCAAACTATCGAGGGGAACAAACAATCCATTAGATTGTACACCACGTAATCTTATAGCTTTTAATCTTCCTGTGTTCTCAAAAAATCCTTTTTTGTCATCTTTATTCTTTTCAGCTTTACGATAGAGATTATTGTTGGATAGAAAATTTTCAGACAACTGAGTACCCACAGGAAAGTAGATACCTACATCACCCTTTTTCGTATCTTTACTTACCACTATATGATAACCAGATGCAGTAGCACTAACTATGTTGTCACAACCTTCAATAGGAGTGATAGAACTAATAGTAGTTATCAAAGCACTGTAATTAGGATTGATAGGTTCTTTGTGTTTCATTTTCTCTCCTTTTTATATTAACATGAATGAACCATGTCATGAGTTTATAAAATCCATTAATAATTATCACACCTGTTAAAGCAATTATGAGTATAATAACCCACGAGGTGTCTTGTATATCTGTTATGTTTCCATTACCCGCACCTGGGGAACCTATAGGAAGTGTAGGTTTTATATCCGTTTGAGGTGAACACGATACCAAAAAACATACCAACATAAGTAAATATTTCATTATAGTATCCTTTAACAATCAATATCTATCTTACCAGTATGCGTATTCTCACTGATATTAACCATGAAAGCGGCTTCTCTTCCATCAATGTTAATAAAGTTGATTAATACATCTTCAGTCAAGCCTTCACGCTCTAAATCTTCATCAACCTTACGTTTCAACTCTTTCCACGTCATTTCTTTTCCTTTCATAAAGTGTAATGATAGTATTATAACCGATTATTTCAATAAATCAATCTATTTATCTATATTACTACCTATATTAATAGTAGTCTTCTATCAATAATTTTGAAAGTAAAATATTAATAAATCTCTATTATATAGTTAAAAAAGTGTATTCTTTAATGAGAACATATGTTTTATTTTACATTTATGTTAGGAGTTTATATGAAAAAGTTAATTATTTTAATGTTTTTATGTACTATATTTTGTATGTACGGATGCGGTGGATCAGCTTTTGGCACAGCAGGCGCCCCTACAGTTAATGTAACTGTTAATATGGGAACCATCGAGGGTAGTGCATCAGACCCTGCTAACCCTGTAACTAATTCATCTGAAAATGAAATTGGTGAAGGTGCAATTAGTATTGATATCGTAGATGGTGGTTTTGCTGAGGGAGCTGAAGTGCTTTCAAAGCCCGATAAAAGTGATAACCCAGTGGATAGTAAAGACAATAGCAATGAAGCTGGTGCAACTGTTCCTGATTCCAATCCTACTATAGAATAACCTTACATAGTATAACGATTTTAAGGGCTGGTAACCCCGGAAGTCCTTCTCCCATGAAGTTTATGGTGTTAGGCTCCGGGGTTCTCTTTTGCACTTATATATTTGCACATATAAGATAACCTGCTCCCTTTTCAGCAAAGGAATATACTACTGCATCAGCTAAGTCAGGTGACCTTCCTATACGCTTCTTAATGTCTCTCTTGGACTCTATCTGAATATACCTATCAGAAGCCCCTCTTGTGTAGTTTACTGAACACAGCTCATTCTCAAGCTGGTGATCGGCTATAGGTATATCTACCCTACCATCCTGCAAAGCCATCCTCAAATTCCAATAAGCTTCTGCTCTTCGATTAGCATAACCTTCTTCGTAGGCAGTGCTTCCTCCTATAAAAGGAATCACATTATACCCTTGGTTAAACAGAATGTCACAAACACCTTCACCCACACCAATAGCATCTATAACGATCTCATGAGGATGGTGTATATCAGCATAACGAGCGACCACATCGGCCACATCTACTACACCTAACTTCTTAGTGTTATCAATATAAGTAATCTTACTACCCATACGTTTATATATTACAGATTGATCATCACCATGAGTAGCTACATCAACTCCAAAAGATATATCGTTACTATCTTCCGGTAAATCTCTTTCCATAGCCCCTCTAACCCATTCAGGTGGAAAGATGCTTTCATAGTTCCTGACGGCATCCCATCGACCCTCAAGATATCTCTCAAGTTCAGATTCAGTGAAAGCTTCCTTAAGGCTTTCAATATAATCAGCAGACTGATGAGGGTTATCAGTGGTCAACGATTGAATGAAACGATAATTAGGCAGCTTTTGATCAATGAACTTACTCTTGACCCAACATATCTCAGGGTTAGAGGTACATATCACCCGCTTGGGTGGATAAACTCTTTTTCCTGTTTTCAAATCTTTTGCTTTCCATCGAGGAATACGACCACATAAGAAGTTCCATACCTTCTCAGGCATTTCAGAAGCTTCATCGACACCCGCCGCAGATAACTCTAATGATTTAACACGAGCTAATATATCACCACCTGAAGAAGATGAAGGTTTAAGCCCTCCATAAATTATCTCGGAACCGTTAAATAATTTAATACTTCTCTTAGTTTTATTATGACCACCCTTTGGAACAAGACCAGGAACATTAAGTATCCACTCCTCAATAGTTTTCATGGTGGTATCAGCAAATGTTGAGTTCTCCCATCTAAAGATTCCTACACGATTATCCGCATAATCCAAACAATATTGAAGCATATCATTAACGAGCCAAACAGATTTACCTCCACATAAAGAGCCACCAAATAATATATAATTCTCAGAAGCCTGATGGGCTTCTAACTGTCGAGGGTGAGGTTTATATTTTAGTGTTATACGTTTCTTATTAGACTTAGCCATTACTATACCTCATTAGAGTTAATGTGATCAATATTGTTATAATAAAGGTAGTTACAATTGCTATAATAATAGCCTCCAGTGTATCCTTTACACCTTTATCATAACCATCAATATAACCATCTTTATAACTATCTTTGTTTATCCGCATTTGGCATACCCACATTTCATGCAACTGATGCACCCCTCTACATAAATCAAACTTCCATCTTCACATTCAGGACAAGGCATATCAGCCTTCTCACCATTATTAATATATTTCTTAAGCACACGCGAGATTGATTTCTCAAACCCATAGAATTGTTTATATGTATCTTTATTAATTGTATGTACAATATATTTTAATGGTGTTCCATGCCTTAGATGAGCTGAAATTAATCTGGCTATAGCACTAAACGAATCGTTAAAATGATTGCCTATATTTTCAATGATACTTTCACCTTCTATACTTACTAAGTCATAAACGTGCTTTCTCTTCTTTACAATAATACCATGTTTATGTTTTGATAAATGTAATCGTCTATTGTTATCCTTTGTCACAAACAATTCATAGAGCTTGCCATAAAGTTTACCTATAAGAACAATATAATGCTCATTCTCAACATTAAGTTCATGTATATCACATTCCAATTCTTTAGGTCTCTTTGGAGCATCCTTACGTACTATACTGGTTTCTTTTTGCTCCTCAGTTAATAATACACCTTCTCTAGAATGTTCTCTGTATACGGTTACACCTATTATACCTTTTTTATGAGCATCGAGATACACATCAGCTACCTCTTGCTTGGTGGCTTCTTTAGGTAAATTGATTGTTTTTGATACAGCTGACGTGACACTATTAGAAGCTATACCTAGCATATCAAGATGATCGTTTGCTGATATATCGTTAGATACCTTAAATATATCTTGCTCTTTCTTTGTAAGTATATCACACCCTTGGCAACTTCCTTTATTATCTAACACATAGTTAATTATTTCTTCTGATTGGTCAGGATATTTATCGTTAATATAAGACTCAAACACCGAATCCGTTAAACACACAGACTCAAATCCTTTTGCTTTCTCTATCTTACGTATAAAAGATAAAGCAAATACAGGCTCAATACCTGAAGAGCAATCAGCTATATAAGATAGTGTACCAGTAGGTGCTATGTTAGTGAGCAACGAGTTACGTATACCTACCTTCTTCAGTTTACTCTTTATGTTGACATCAAGAAACCTTTTGTTAGCGTCAACATAAGTATTATAATCAAAGCATGGATAAGGACCTTTCTCACTCGCTAATTCTATAGAGGTCTCCATAGCTTTTTTAGTTATGAACATCAACACCTCTTCTACTTTATCACGCCCCTGTTTACTTCCATAAGGTAATCCCATCTTGATCAAAGCATGGTGAATACCCATCGTACCTAGCCCTACCGGCCTGATATCTTTTGTTACCTCTTCTATTTTATCAATAACAAAATAATTAGAATCTATCACTGCATCTAAAGCCCTTATACCTTTATTAACAATCTCAGCCAACTTTTTATAATCAAAGTCATCACCTTCAACATAATTACTAAGATTGATACTACCAAGATTACATGAAGAGTAAGGGGCTGATATATGTTCACTGCAAGGATTAGCAAGCACGTTATCATACTTATTCTTACATGAGAATCTATCCCAAGCTATTGACTCATTGAATATACCTGGTTCTGCTGATTTCCATGCTTGACTAATAATCAAGTCCCATACCATCTTATAAGTATATTCAGTTCCTTCATGTTCAAGAGGTATCCATTCATCTTTTGTAACCTTCTTGACCATCATAACCTCATCAGGTGTTTTATTCAACTTATCATAGAATTCATCTGGAATACGTACAGAGAAATTAAATCTATTAAAAGATTGGTTAGTGTAATCTGTCTTTGTTTCAATAAATGAGATAATATCAGGGTGGAAAATAGAAAGCTGAGCCATACCAGCTCCTCTTCTTCTAAAACCCTGCTGAACTCCATCAAGCACACTGTTAAATATCTTAATAAAAGGAATAGGGCCTGATGAATGTCTATCAATAGTTTTAATAGTTTCTTTTGAACTACGTAAAGAACTAAAGTTATAACCAACACCACCACAAGCCTTCGTAACTAAAGATGCTTCTTTAACTGATTCCATTATATCTTCCATAGAATCGGCAATACCCATCGGAAAACATGAAGATAAAGTTCCAGAAAGTTTATTTGAAGAATCCTTAACACCAAAGTTCATAAGAGTAGGACTACTAAATATAAAATTCATATCCATCATATCCTGTTTAATATCAGGATAAACTTCACTAACTCTATTTACTAAATCCTCCCATGAATTCTCATTGCTTGTTAAATATCTTTCCTTAAGTATTACTTTTACATGTTCTTTCATTATGTGTTCCTTACTCTATATCGTAATAATATAAGATTAAATTACCATTGGAATTTTCAAACCAAATCAATTTACCATTTACATACGTCTGTATGTTCGGAGAACTCACAGTATACCAATTTACCTTCTTTATACTCACCCTTGCACCAGTATCCACCAGAATGCTCACAATAGATTTCATTACCATCTCTATCATACAAGCGAATAGGAAACTCGATATCAAGCTCTTTATCATTACTAAATTTTATCAGCTCTCTTATTGTGTTCATGATTAATTTCTTTCATTGATCAATCTTTTAAGTTCCACAGCAGAGTCAACTATAGATTCCCTGATTATATTTATAGAATCTACATAATCATCATTATATAAATTTTCATTACTAACTTGAGTTAAATACACTATCATATCCAGAGCTTCTTGATAAGCATCCACTAAACCATCACGTCCATTATGACATTGCAAAGGTACACCATACTTTTGGATACCAAATTCACGTCTATCCTTCATATCTTGAATGATATCAGTATCCCCATATAAAATACTTGTAAACACAATAGCTGAATACCACATATCACCTTGACCTTGAACTGGAGCAGGTTCCTTTTCGTTTGCTATGGACATACACTCTCCCTTTCCTTTATAATATAATTAATACCTACTTCTTTCATTATAATATAACCTGCATTATTCAATCTCTTCCATCTCTCTTTAGCGTTATCAGGCATAGGCCTAACTACTACTCTTTTGATACCGGATTGTATAATAGCCTTTGCACATTCATTACAAGGCGGTCTATTAATGTAGATGGTGCAATTGTCTGTTGAAGTTCCACACTTAGCTGCATTATAAATAGCATTAACCTCAGCATGAACCATATACATATACTTATCCTCTTTATAACGTAACTCAGTTTCCCTTACGGAAGAAGGAAAACCATTGTAACCTGTTGACCTAATCTCATTATTAGAACCCACTATAACACATCCTATCTTTCTTCGTGGGTCTTTCGATTTAGCGGCAACAGCATCACATAAATCAAGAAAATAATTATCCCATTTCATGTTAATCTCTCATATGTTTTTTAATAAGTTCAATAACACCCCTTGGATTACTTGCATAAGCTTCCCCTAAAATATCTAATAAATGTTTCTGAACTTCTTTGATCTGAGCAATAGAAAGTTGAACCGCTCCGGCCTCTCTATCTGCTAAGTTATTTGATAAATCATTCTCATTAATAGAATACTTTTTAGTTAAAGTAAGTAATACAGCCATCTTTAGCTCCTAACTGAAATCACAATCTAAAATAAAACAATGCTTAAAACTTGGATTACATGATCTTGGTCTCATCTCACAATACTGACAAGGTAAAACATCTTTGCGAGTTTCATTTATTAACTTTTTCAATTCAATATTATTGTCGAATGCCTCAATCAATTTATTAAAATCATAAGCTAACTTCCAAGACTGTTTATAATCATTACAACATATCAACCAGTAACCTTCAGCCACCATAAAAAGATTATGTAAAGGTTTAATACAAGGTGCTGTGACTATATTAGAATAATTTAACTTATCAATAGTTCCTGCTCTTGAGTAATACCTGTATGAAGAATTAACATGGTCAACACAAAGAATCTTCTTATCTTTATCTACTCTGATTGCTATACTCTTTATACGTTTACCCTCAATATTACAATAGTTATCATATATCATCAAATCCATATTATCATAGAGTTGAATCAATATCTCTTCATCTAATATGTCTCCATTAGTATAAACAACGATTCTACATTTTGGTAAACTCTCTCTGGTATATTTAACCATATTAACTATATCAGGATTAAGAAGAGGCTCACCCTGTCCACAAAAAATAATATTATGTTTGTAACCAGGTATAAGAGTTTTTATCTGGTCAATTTGATTGGTAAAAGTATCGAGTGACATATTAACTACATTACTACGTCTCTCAGGTGGTATTCCAGGATCACAAAACCAACAACGTCTTGTGCATCCACTTGATGGATCAAATTCGATTGAATATATATTATTTAGATTTACCATGATTCACCTTTTTTTATCCGCTCACACAAAGCATTAAGGTTAAATTTATATGTTTCATGGTCTCTTGCTTCCTTAATAGTATCTCTCACAACTCTACGTGATAGCTTGTTTACCTCTTTGAGAATAAAACAAGCATCATCTACTATATCATTATAGTCATTCTCTGTGAAAACCTTACGTCCTTTTTTGCAATTTCCAATAAATAAACCAGTTTTATATGGAATGACTGTGCTATGTACACCCCCCATCGGTGTAGCTATAACAGGTGTTCCATAACTCATCGCCTCTCTTGCTGTTCCTGGGTCGGCATCACAAACCAAAGGAAAATGAAGAAGGGCCTTAGCCTCTCCAAAAGCATCATCTCTACCTTCATCCTTTAGCTCACCTTTATAATTTATATTCTCATTGGCCAACAAATCTTGTAACATAGCATAATATTTATGGTCTTTGATACTTCCATATATATCTAATTTAACTCCCGCTTTTAAGCAAACCTCAATAACCAGTGCAGTTCCTTTCATAGGATGAATACCACCTATATACACAAAATGATCTTTAGCGTTTGGATAAAAAGGTACATCATCAACTAAGGGATAAAGTGCATGGGGTAGAATTGGATGGTTGTATTGTCCATTAAAGTCCGCAAACTCTCTTGAAGGGTAAACCTTGTTCTTTACCTCGTCATGTCTATAACGCTTAAAAGGATCACCACCCATCAGACTCCATACATTATCAAACTCCATACTTACCAAATGATGGGCTGTGTAATCTATAATACAGTCATAAGTATCCTCAGCAAGTTTACTATTTAATTCAATCTCTGATGCCATTGTATTAGGAAACATTATCAACTTATCAGCATATTTGCATGTAGAACCTTTACCACAATAGAGATGAACCTCATGACCTAATTCTTTAAGCGAACGACACATTGTATCAGCTACCCTCTCAGCTCCACCATAACCTACTGGTGGACAAGGGTTTTCCATACATACAGCAAGAGCGATTTTCATATTAAGAATCCTTCATTTCTTTGCTAAGGACTTTCTTTATCTTAGCCCAATAAGTTAATGTACAATCTTGTGTATGACCATTAGGCCCTCCATTGTGCATCCTGCATTTCTCTTCAGGTGTTTTCGCACCGTAGCGTTTCCAATAAGTCTTCATAATAAGTTTACAGATAAGAGGGTTCTTTACATTCTTATCGTAATAATAATCAAATCCACCGAACTCACAAGCATCTTTCCAATATGCTTTACCTATCTGATAACGTCCTTTAGATGCCCCACCATCACCCACAGCCATATCATTATGATTACTCTCTACCTCAGATATGGCGTAGAACAATAAATTCTCTGTAATTAAACTCTTCATAACAGTTTCATGCTCCTTTATAATTTCTATTGTAGGGGCTTTAACAGGTATAGATTCTTTAACCTTTATAGGTTTCACTATATATCGTGTATCCGAGTATTTAGTAAAACACAATCCATAAATAAACCCTGCAATAAAAAACAAGATAACATTAAAAATAAGTTCCTTATTACTCATTAGTGCCTCCTTTTTAAATTCCATTAGATTCGTCAGGCTCATTTTCAGCCTTATTTTTCTTCTTTCTGCCACCTCGCGCACTGTAAAATCTTGCTGAATAACAAGTCAGAATTTTCATAATATCCTCTG
>Ga0180434_10006600_pt1 | contig 13290 bp, 8 predicted proteins | sample SS_ome_7_FD_132453 | JGI IMG/M metagenome (GOLD analysis project Ga0180434, IMG submission 132453) | Hypersaline lake sediment archaeal communities from the Salton Sea, California, USA - SS_1_D_2 metaG | ecosystem: Environmental > Aquatic > Non-marine Saline and Alkaline > Hypersaline > Sediment... | reverse complement strand
GGGATAATACATTCCATAACCGTAGAACCCGCCTCGAATCACCGCACCGTGGTAGTAGCGAGTCGAAGGAGGCACATGGACGAAGCCTGCTGCGAACCCTCCGTTCGGACCTCGCACGACTCCCCCTGCTGTTGTCCCACCACCGCGACCATGCACGACTCCCCCAGCGGCACGTCCTCCATCAGGACCGACAACACGACCGCCGGCAGCACTGGCACCGCCCGGTCCCACAACACGTCCACCAGCGACTTTACCTCCGTCTGGTCCGACGACGCGGCCACCGGCTGCAGATCCGCCATTCGGGCCGACAGCGCGACCACCGGAGACCTTACCACCATCTTTGCCGGTTATGGAACCGCCGGCAGCATGCCCTCCATCGGGGCCAATCGCACCGCCCCCCGAAATCGTATTCCCCCGGCGTCCGGTATAACTGCCTTCGCCGGCAATACCTCCATTAGGTCCATGATAAATATTGCCAGATCCGGAACCATCACCAATCGAACGATTAACGGTATCCCGTCCGGTGAAGTCCTGCACATAGGGATGAGAATTGGTAACGGCATTATGTCCCGCATCCGAGGGTAGCCCCAGAAAGTTATTCAGACTTTGCCGCGACGGTCGCTGATTGAAATTCATGTTCTGCATATTCAGCGAGCCGTCATTGCGTAAGCCACGACCACCGCCCAACTGGTTCAAATTATCTCTGCTGAACCGACTGCCGTTAATCCCATTCAGATTTCCCCCATTCAATCCGCCACCAGATCGAACGGAGTTCATGAATTTAGAATCAAAGCCGGTGTTATCATTAAAGCGACCGGGTTGATCGAAGCGACTGCCATAATTGGAAAAACGGCTGCCGTTGAATCCATCACCTCCACCAAAGTTGCGGCCGGGATTGTTGTAGCCACCGCCCCCGAAGTTACGGCCCCCTCCGAAATTTCCGCCCCCGATGTTTCCACCGCCAAAGCTGCGACCACCGCCTCCGAAGCCGCCCCCTCCATGAAATCCGCCACCACCAAAGCTTCTCCCCCCTCCGAACCCGCGTGCCCAGGCATGCGACTGGCCAGATGGGACAAAACTGAAGGCGGTAACCACGATGAGACTGATCAAAATTCTCATACTCTTTATCCTCAACGAAAAAGATTGTGTATTGTCGTTAACGGGAAGTCCGGCTCCTGACTATTGTCGCTTCGAGACGACCTCGAGTGCATCAGGCATTTCCAATCCATTCACCGTACGGTTCACTGACTGCCAGCGACAACCGTTCCCATCAATTTTTGAAATGACATTATTTGCCCTGGTCAACATACCATCGGCGGTGATCCCCCGTGATTCAATCGCCCAGCCATTCTCCACAGGAACCCAGATCCCTACGGCATGACTGCCGTCGGCGTTAAAGGTCCAGGACATGATGTCTCCCGTCAGTGGATCGACGCCGATAATCTGCGTCCCGATACGTTGAGATTTCCCATTGGACTCAGAAGAAAACGTACGTTCGATAAACTTGTTCCCCGGCATCCAGCGATAAACCGTGGTGAGCTTCACGCCAACGTCTTCAGCTTGCCAGGAGCCAATCAACCACTCCAGGTCTTTCAGTTTAACTTGAGATGCAGAGGGAGTCAGGCTGGACTCTTTCACGCTGACCATCATCCATTTACCATTTTTTTTCACATGGGTCGCTGTGTACTGTCCGTAGTCAGGAGTCGTTTCCGGAACGGTGACAATCGTACGACCTTCCTCAATCGCCAGGTTATCACCAATCTGCCGGACTGAATCGACAGAGATCCGAATCTGAGCCTGTTTGTTTTCTTTGAAATTAGCGGTATACGCTTTTTGAATTGCCTCTCGTCCCACCAGACGTAATCCACTGGTCTTGATATACTCTCCCTCCGGTGCCCAGAACCCGGCAACTTTCGCTGCATTTCCTTCATTGAAGGCCTTTTGGAATCCAGCCGCCGCTTTTCGGACCGCCTGTTCCGTTTCGGAAACCTGAGATTTGGGTTTTGATTTGGCAGGTGGTGTTTGCTCTTCGGTAACCGTGCCTCCTGATAGTGGAGTACGTTGGAATTGAGCAAACAAAGCAGCACTGTCCAGAAGCAGACAAGTTGTGAGCACAGAAAGCGTGAGCCCCCAGCGGGACTGGTGCGGGAAGAAATTCATCCTGATGTCTTTCAGAAAGGAGTTCGCATTTGCTTAAGCATGTGAGAGAGTCTCCGCTGTTCAGCATTCAACAGCGTTCAGTTTTATTCTATTCCTGTCTATTCAATATTGCACGTATAATCTATGATCTCTTTCAGAAATTTCATGAGCCGTTCACTCTAACGGAATATTTTTCCTCTCAACTACATCACGGGAGGATTTTACAGGAAATTAGCTTTACCAACTGAATCGTCGCTCGGATATCAGTGCAAAAGCAGTATTGTTCAGACTGTGATCTCAGCCCCAGATATTAAGATCTCTTGATGCTTCATCGTCTTAAACAACTCGCCCCTCTATTTGCCATCACCGTATTCATAGGGGCGATCTGGCTGCTCACGAAGGAACTCAAACATTACAATATCCACGATATCCGTACCGCCATCGATCACATCCCCAACTGGCGACTCTGGGCTGCCGGAGGGCTGACCGTTCTGAATTACCTGCTGCTGATCGGCTACGACTACCTCGCGGTGCGGGCAATCCAGCATCCCCTCTCTCTGGGTAAGATTTCATTGGCCTCATTCACCGGTTTTGTCACCAGCTACAATTTCGGGGCATTGCTGGGGGGAACTTCAGTTCGCTATCGACTCTATTCTGCCTGGGGACTGTCGGCTGTGGAAATCCTGCAGTTGATGTTGATGTTGGGCACGACTTACTGGATTGGTGTCTTTGCCCTGGCGGGAGTGGTCTTCATCTCTCATCCGTTTCCTGTCCCCGACACACTGCATCTTCCTTTTTCCAATGTTCAGCCCATCGGATATATCCTGCTCGCGATCGCGGTGGTTTATGCTTCGCTGACCTTCATCCGCAGATCTCCGATTTCTTTTAAAGGCCTCGAATTCCGCCTGCCGGGCACCGGAATGACTTTGCTGCAGCTCCTGGTTTCCGCCTGCGATCTGCTGCTGGTCGCTGCTATTGTCTATACCCTGCTGGCCCCTGATCTCACGATCGGCTACGGCGAGTTCCTGGGAATTTTTCTGATGGCAACGGTCGCGGTGGTCTTGTCACATGTTCCGGGTGGTATCGGTGTCTTTGAACTGGTGATTCTGACACTGGTGGCTTCCCCCTCCTCGGCAAAAATATTGGCAGGTCTACTGGTCTTCCGAGTCATCTACTATCTGATCCCCCTGTTCCTTGCCATCATCATGCTCGGTCTGCATGAGCTTTCGCTCAACCGTGGACTGGCACAGCAGGTCCTGCAGCAGGCCAATCGCTGGTCCACCGCGATAGCCCCCCTGATCCTCTCCTGGTGTACTTTACTGGCCGGGGCAGTCTTGTTGTTCTCGGGAGCGACGCCCATTGTCACCGCCCGTCTGGGATCTCTGCAACAGACTCTGCCACTCCCCCTGGTTGAGGTTTCACATTTTATCGGCAGCCTGACCGGAGCAGCACTGCTGGTTCTGTCACGAGGATTACAACGCCGGCTGGACTCCGCCTGGTGGCTGATTACATCATTACTCGGCGTGGGAATCGTCGTCTCGCTCCTGAAAGGCTTTGACTATGAAGAAGCCATTCTGCTCGGAGTGGTTTTTCTGGCATTACTCATCAGCCGCAAACAGTATTATCGCAAAGGCACCCTCATTCATGCCCGCTTCAGCCTCCCCTGGGCCGGCACAATCCTGATCATCCTCATCTGCTCTATCTGGCTGGGGCTCTTTGCGTATCGTCACATCGACTATTCCAACGAACTCTGGTGGGCTTTTACCTTCAAAGGAAACGCTTCGCGATTTCTCCGCGGCAGCATTGGTGCAATGGCAGTAATCCTGTTGTTTGCCTTTTACAGACTGATCGCCGCCCATCGGCCACAGACGACTCAGCCCTCGTCCAACGAAATGGAAGCCGTCAAACAAATCGTCGCTGAATCCCCGGTGACAGCCACGCGCATGGCATTATTGGGAGACAAGTCCATCCTGTTCAACCAGCAGCAGACAGCATTTCTCATGTATGGTGTCCAGAAGCGGTCCTGGATCTGCCTGGGTGATCCTGTCGGGCCGGAATCAGCCAGAGGCGAACTGGTCTGGCAGTTTCGGGAACTGGTCGACCAGTATGATGGCTGGCCGGTCTTCTACCAGATTAGACCTGAGAACCTTTCGATCTATCTTGACCAGGGACTGACGATTCTCAAACTGGGAGAAGAAGCGCGGGTTCCCCTGGAATCCTTTGAGCTCTCCGGCGGCAAACACAGAAAACTCCGCCAGGCGATCAACCACTGTCAACAGGCCGAGTGTGAATTCAGTATTTTTCCCCCTGATCAGGTACCTGCGCTTTTGCCTGAACTGAAGCAGATCTCCGCTGACTGGCTGCAGTCCAAAGGAGCAAAAGAAAAAGGCTTCTCTCTGGGTTATTTTGATGAAACCTATCTAAAGCAGTTTCCTATCGCCGTGGTCAGGCAACAGGGAACCATCATCGCTTTTACCAATATTCTGGAAGGAGCCGGGAAAGAAGAACTCTCGGCCGATCTGATGCGGTATCACCAGACATCTCCCCCGGGAGTCATGGAGTATCTGTTTGTGGAATTGATGCTCTGGGGTAAAGCCGAGGGGTATGAGTGGTTTAATTTTGGAATGGCTCCCCTTTCCGGGATTGAAGATCGCCGACTGGCCCCGGTCTGGAATCGAACGGCAAATCTGATATTTCGCTATGGAGACCATTTCTACCGCTTTGAAGGTCTGCGAAACTATAAGCAAAAGTTTGATCCGGTCTGGACACCGAAATACCTGGCAGCCCCAGGAGGACTCGCCCTGCCGCAAATTTTAAGAGATGTCGTTGCTTTAATCAGCAAACCGCATACTGATTCAACTCGGAGACTGCATGATGGACCGCTGGGACAGTAAGGAAGGATCTCCCGTGCACCTGGGAGAAACCTGGATTCCATCTGAAAACGCCTATAACTTCGCGATTTATTCGAAACATGCCGAACAGGTTTCGCTGCTGTTTTTCACGGAAGACAACCTGTTCGAACCCGTCTATGTGCACCGATTCGACTACCTGCGAAATAAGTCCGCCGAAATCTGGCATTGCCGGATTCCCGCTTCCCGGATCAAACCCGCTCGATACTATGCCTATCAGATTGACGGGCCTGCCCCGGAAGGAATCTACGCCTGGCATGACTTCGACCCGGATAAGCTCCTGTTCGACCCCTATGCCAGAAACATCTACTTTCCTCCCGATTTCGATCGGCAGCGTGCCTGTCTGCCTGGTGCCAACCTCGGACACGCCCCGCTCTCGGTTCTGCAATCCATTGAATGTGCTTTTAACTGGGATGATGACAAACCGATCCATCATGGTACTGACCTCATCATTTATGAAATGCACATTCGTGGATTCACACAACGGGACAATTCGGGTGTCTCTGAGGATGCGCGGGGCACCTTTGCCGGCGTGATCGAAAAAATCCCTTATCTGCAGGAACTGGGAGTGACGGCCGTCGAACTGATGCCCGTGTTTCAGTTTGATGATGACGACGGAAATTATTGGGGCTATATGCCGCTGGGGTTCTTTGCGCCCCACGATGGTTACTGCAAATCTCAGGATACCTGTGAACGCCACATCGAATTCTGTGAGATGGTCAAAGCGCTACATCAGGCCGGAATCGAAGTCATTCTGGACGTCGTCTACAACCATACGGGCGAGGGCAATCAACAGGGGCCCGTCTACAGTTTCAAAGGCATCGACAGCACAACTTACTATATTCTGACCAAAAATCCGGACGCGCCCTTCGCCAACCATTCCGGCTCTGGCAATACCCTGCACACCGCCAACCGCGCCGTTCAGAAACTGATTCTGGACAGTCTGCATTACTGGGTTAAGGAAATGCATGTCGACGGTTTTCGCTTCGACCTGGCCAGCATCCTTACCAGAGGCATCGATGGAGGTATCGATGAATCGAACCCAACCACGTTAGGACAAATTGCCTCCGATAATACTCTGACAGGCAGTCGATTTATCGCGGAGCCCTGGGACGCGGACGGTCAATTTCAACTGGGTTCCCGTTTTCCCGGTCATCGCTGGATGCAATGGAACGCGGCCTACCGCGATACGTTGCAACAGTTCATTCGAGGCGACCAGGGACGCGTGGCCGATCTGATGACGCGACTCTATGGCAGCTCGGACCTCTTTCCGGACGACTGTATGCACGCACTCAGACCTTACCAGAGTGTCAACTACATTACCTCTCACGATGGTTTCACGCTGTATGATCTGGTCTCCTATAATCAGAAACGCAACCAGGCCAACGGTCATGACAATACCGATGGCACCAATGACTACAGCTGGAACTGTGGCTGGGAGGGCGAAGACGCGCCGCAGGAAGTCATGCAGCTCAGGAAGCGCCAGGCGAAAAACCTGTTTACACTGCTGATGGTTTCCAACGGAACGCCTATGTTTCGCATGGGAGACGAATTTCTGCAAACGCAGGGAGGCAACAACAATCCTTATAATCAGGATAACGAAACGACCTGGCTCGACTGGGACCGTCTTGAGACCCATCGGGAGTTCTTTCGCTTCGTCAAATTGCTGATCGCGTTTCGCAAACAGCATCCGTCCCTCTGCCGTTCGCATTTCTGGCGTGAAGATATCAAATGGTATGGAGTCACGCGGTATGTAGATCTGGCCCCCACAGCGAAAACTCTGGCTTTCTGTCTGCATGGAAAATCAGAACAGGATGCGGACATTTACGTCATGATCAATGCCGCTTCCAACACCTGTATCTTCGGTATCCATGAAGGAGCCCCCGGTGAATGGCTGCGTGTGGTCGATACATCACTCGAAAGCCCAAGCGATATCCTGGAGCCAGATACTCTGGCCCCAGTTTCCTCTGCCACCTATGATGTTCACACACATTCGGTGGTTGTTCTGATACGACCGAAATTCTGAAACGAAACTCTTACTCTGATTCTGAATACGAGGCACACTATGGATGGTTATGCACAAATGATCGGCAGCCTGATGATTATCTTCGTGATTGTGATATTTTCACATCGCCTTCTCAAGAAGAAAAAAGGATCGACGGACAAAAACCCAGCATCGACAACAGACTCTCCCACTCCGTCAGACACGGATCAGACAACTTAGAATCGATTCTGCCTCAGTTCAACAGAACAGAATCGATCCCATTTAACCAGAAGGAAACGGGCCATGCAGGAAGTTCAGACACCAGCGTCAGGAGAATCGGTTTCCACGAGTTGCTGTATTGTGGGAGGAGGACCGGCGGGTCTATTCTTAGGATACCTGCTGGGACGGGCGGGAGTGGATGTCATCGTTCTGGAAAAGCACAAAGATTTTCTCCGCGACTTTCGGGGCGACACCATTCACCCTTCCACACTGGAACTGATGCACGAACTGGGCCTGCTCGATGAATTCCTGGGCATTGCCGACAAGCACTTTGATTCGCTAAATCTCAATTTCGAAGGCCAGCAATATGCAGGCCCCTATTTCACTCATCTGCCCACCAAATGCAAATTCATTACCTTTGCGCCCCAATGGGATTTCCTCAACATGCTTGCCCGGCATGGCAGCGAGTTTCCGAACTTCCAGGTGCATATGCAATCCAAGGCCACCAGTCTGATTTTTGAGGGTGACCGGATTGCAGGGGTCAAGGTCGCTGGACTGAACGGGGACTATGAGGTACACGCGGACCTTGTCGTTGGCGCTGACGGACGTGGCTCGGAAATGCGCGTTGATGCCGGCGTTGAAATCATCGAAAAAGGAATCCCCATCGATGTTCTCTGGTTCCGCGTGAGCAAACAGGGAGAAGTCACCGATAATACATTAGCACGAATCCGCGATGGCCGGATGCTGATCACCATCGATCGGGGAGACTACTTTCAGACGGGCATGATCATTCATAAAGGGACCTTTGATGATCTGAAAGCGGAAGGCCTTGAAGCGTTCCGCAAACGAATCGTCGAGATTCTGCCCGAGTTAGCTGATGGAATTTCCGACATCGACACCTGGGAGAAAGTCCGTCTGCTCACCGTTCAACTGAATCACATTACCAACTGGGCACAGCCGGGCCTGCTCTTTATCGGTGATGCCGCACATGCGATGTCGCCGGTCGGAGGAGTAGGCGTGAACCTGGCAGTACAGGATGCCGTCGCCACCGCAAACCTTCTGGCAGATCCGCTGTACGCGGGCACGCTGACACTGGAGAATCTGAAACAGGTTCAGCAGCGGCGTGAACCACCGGCACTCAAAATGCAGCGACTGCAGGTCTTTGCACACCAGAGGCTGTTTGGCAATCACACGGCTCCCGGCAAACCGATCTCGATTTCCTGGCCCCTGCGCAAATTCGCCAGTCTGTTCGCCCCCATTCTCAGGCGTAAGGCAGGCAAAATCATCGGACTCGGCTTCCTTCAGGAACATATTCAGACACCGAAGCGGGAACCCAAAGTCTCTAAATCGGCGACTCAGTAAATCGGCTCTGCCCGCATCCGCAGCGACACTGGAAATATCCTGGCATTCCGGCTGAAACGGCTGATACAATACAAACTATGAGGGACAGGAGCAGTTTCAACGACGGGAGCAGAATCACAATGCATCAAAGTCTTCTCAGGACAGTTTGCTGTTGCCTGATCTGGAATGTGGCACTACAGCTCACTGCCGGAGAGACCAGGCCTGATGCAGCGGCAATTCGCTCTGCAATCAGTCGGTCGATTCCGCTTATTGAAACGGCCTCGGCAGGCTCTGCTAATGAACGTAAATGCTTCACCTGTCATAACCAGGCTCTGGCCGTCCTGGTATTGACGGAAGCGCGAAAGAAAGCGTTTCCCATTGATGAAGCCAACTATCAGCGACAGGTCGATCATACCCTGGCCCATCTGAAACGGGGAATGGAAAAATATCGCGCAGGCACAGGACAGGGAGGCGGCCCCGACACCGCCAGTTTCTCACTCTGGACCCTGGAACTGGCCGGACGAAAGCCCGATGAGCTCACCTCGGCAGTCACCGGCTATCTGCTCAAACGCAATCAGAGCAGAGATCACTGGCTCAGAAATTCGACACGTCCCCCTTCCATGTCCAGCGACACCAACACCAGCTACTTCGTTTCAAGAGCACTCAAGAACTTCGGCCCCGCAGAACAGCAACCTCAAATTGATAAACGTATCGACCAGACCCGCCAGTGGTTTCTTGAGCTGAAACCAAAATCAACAGAGGAGCGTGTTTTTCAGTTACGAGCTTTTCTGGAACTGGAAGTGAAAGTGGACCGCATCAAAACGTCCGTTCAAGATCTGATCAAAGCACAACGCGCCGACGGTGGCTGGTCTCAGCTTCCGGAAATGACCAGTGATGCCTATGCCACGGGTACCGTACTGGTGGCGCTGCTGCGTTCCGGCATGGTTCCGAAAGACGATCCCGCTATACAACGCGGCATTCAATATCTGCTGGAAACACAGCAACCAGACGGATCATGGCATGTCGTCTCCCGCGCTAATCCCTTTCAGACTTACTTCGAAACCGGTTACCCACACGGCAAAGACCAGTTTATCTCCGTGACTGCCGCCAGTTGGGCAACCGTGGCACTTCTGCTGAGCCTGCCTGCAGAAAATTAATACGGGGAGCATCAGATTCCATTTCGCATTTTTGGAATGATCTGCTATAACTCCTGTGCCGCCGGTTCAGAACTCGCTTTGCCTGTGAGCTCTGCACATCATTCCGCCAGTCGATAAAGCAAAACCACAAGGATGGAGTACTATGTTTACCCGCATTTCAAATGGATGGGCCCTGGCCAAACAGAGTTTTCATGTGTTAATGCTGGATAAAGAGCTGTTACTGTTTCCCATTATGAGCGGCATTTCCTGTCTGCTGGTCCTGGCCAGCTTTGCCCTCCCGCTCTGGAACAGCAAATACGTCGACGTCATCATGAATGATCAACAGGCCCCCCAGGATCCACTGGCTTACGTTATTCTGTTTGCCTTCTATTTCGTAAATTATTTTGTGATCATTTTCTTCAACTCAGCGCTAATGTCCTGTGCCATCATCCGGCTCAAAGGCGGAAATCCGGGAGTGGGAGATGGTTTCAACTCGGCTCTGAACCGCCTGCCTCAGATTGCCGGCTGGGCGCTGGTGAGTGCCACTGTCGGCTTTATCCTCAAAATGATCGAGTCCCGCTCGGAACGAGTCGGACAAATCGTCGCCGGGCTGCTGGGGATGGCCTGGTCGATCACAACCTACTTTGTGATTCCCATTCTCGTCGTGGAACGCAAAAATCCGTTTGAAGCGATGACACGTTCCGTGGGAATCCTCCGTGAGACCTGGGGCGAATCACTGGTTGCCAACTTTGGTATCGGGTTGATCATGTTCCTGGTCCTGATTCCCATCATCGCCCTGATGGTAGTGGGTGGTATCCTGATCGGTTCCGGCAGTGTTGCCCTCGGCGTCACTCTGATCGCCATCGGCTTTTTCTGCATCCTGCTGTCATCGCTGATCTCCTCTGCCTGCCATTCGATTCTGATTGCAGCGATTTACTTATATGCCGCGGAAGATGAAGTCCCCGAACAGTTCGACCAAGATCTAATCGCCCACGCCTTCGCTCATAAATAAAGATGTGTCTTTGCAAATAATGAGAATCATTCACGCCCCTGTTCCCGCTCTCTCCATACCTGTCGACACTCCAGCGGAAAGTCAGTCAGCATGCCTTCCACTCCTGCTGCACGAACCTGTTTCCAGACAGCAGGATTCCGGCGGGACTCCTCTGCTCCGCCAAAATTAAACAGTACCTGTTTCCCCCGCTGTTTCAGTTCCTTAACCTCTGAAATTTCCGGAACAAATGTAAGAAGAAACACATCTAATTGATTCTCTTTGAGCCGCGACTGCATGCTGTTACGATTGACATTCTGCCCCACACGAAACTTCGGGTTTAGCAGCTTCAGCCGCCGACTCATAGCAGAACTTTGATCAAAGCCAAAACAGATATCAAACAGCCTGTATTCTTCCAGTAGTTGAATCAGTTTGCCTTCCCCCTCCGGATTGATCTGCTTGATGTTCAGAGCAATGATCGATTTACCCCGTTTCCGCTGATTGATCAGTTTTAACGTCTCTTCCAGAGTAGGAATCGGTGTTCCGGCAAAAGCAGGATGAAACCATTTCCCCGCATCTAGCCGTTGTGCTTCTGCCCAGCTCAGTTCAAGAATCGAACGTGGTCCGCCATCTGTCGTTCGCTGCAGACTGTCATCATGCAGAATTACTAGTTCACCATCGCGGGTTGTCCGAATATCCAGTTCGATACCTATCCTTAGGTCCAAACAGGCTGAAAACGCAGGCAGTGTATTTTCCGGCGCGTGTCGCAACAATCCCCTATGGGCAATCAGAACCGGATCTTCTGCTTTTAATAGAACGGGCAGGAAAATCACAACCACAATGGCGATTAATCCACTTTGGAATTGCTTCACTGTCATTATTCCCTTCTCTTGGATGGTTTCATTCGTTAACCAAAATATTATCTCACATAGCATACAACATTTTCTACCAAATGCTGGAGTTTGAAGGTCAGAATCTGCTTGATTGGCTCTCACCTGCTCCTTTATGATCGAGAGGCGCGTTTTTTCCTATCAACTATCTGCTGTGGGTACCCGCTATGTTATTCCGATGCCTGATCGTGTTGCTATCTCTGCTGCTGGTACAACCTCTGCTTGCTTCAGAAGAACTGCTGAAACTGCAGATGTCAGCCGCGCACTATCAGCGGTTCGTCAGCGGGTTAGCAAAACAGAAAGCCACCCTGACCGATGTCAGTATCTATCCGGGTAAGCGGTTTGCACAGTTTGCCGCCATCGCCTCCCAGCGCAGTAATCAGCGTCCCTGGAAAGCCCATCACGGATTGAATATCGCTCAGTTGGAGCAGAAACTGAAAGAGTACAAAACAGAAGGTTTTCACCCCAGTGATATCAGTGGCTATGAGCTTCGAGGATCACTCCGCTTCGCCGTCATCTGGGAAAAAAATTCCAATCAGGATTATATCCTGAAACATTCACTCACCGATGCCGAGCTGAAACAGACTCTGGACACTTTGAAACAGCAAGGCTTTGCGCCACTCAAACTGGATGGATACGCACTCAGAAACCAGGCGGCCCACGCCGGCATCTGGATCAAACAGGATCAGCAAGCCTGGGAAGCGGACTGTAATATTGCAGGGCAAACGTTTCAGAAATCGTTCGACGACTTTGTTTCCCGGGGCTATCGACTGCAGGATCTCAATGGGTTTACTGTCGGAAACCGCGTGATCTACCATGCCCTCTGGACCAAAGACCCCGGCCCGGTCTGGATGGCACAATACCATGCCACGCCCGACGAGTTGAAAGAAGTCGCTGAGAAGCGAAGATCGGAACAGATGGAACTGGTCCAACTGGACGGTTATCAGCTCAATGGGCAAGCCTATTTCAATGCGATCTGGCGAAAACAGGAAACAGAACGCGGATTGGAACTGCCCGTCTGGAATTCAGTCGATGAAATTCCCGTCACCGGGCTCTACCAGGAAGAAATGGCCTCTCTGGACCAGTCTATTAAGGAATTCCTGAAAGAACACAATCCGCCCGGTGTAGCTGTCGCCGTCAGCTACCGGGGCCGACTTGTCTATGCACGAGGCTTCGGCTACGCCGACAGGGAGCAGAAACTCCCGGTACAACCCGAAAGCCAGTTCCGCATAGCCAGTCTCTCTAAACCGCTGACTGCGGTCGCCATCATGAAACTGGTCGAACAGGGCAAACTGCAACTCGACACAAAAGTCTTCTCCCTGCTCAAGGATTACCAGGCAGAACTGGCCAGTCCGGATGTAGATCCCCGTCTGAAAGAAATCACGATTCAGCAGTTGCTCAATCATACTGGAGGCTGGGACCGCAAAGCTTCGTATGATCCCATGTTTCGTTCTGTCACATTTGCCAAACAGTTGGGAAAGCAACCCCCTGCAAAAGCAGACGACATCATCCGCGTCATGATCAAGCAGCCTCTCGATTTTAATCCCGGGGAAAAAAATGCCTATTCGAACTTTGGATACTGCCTGCTGGGTCGAGTCATCGAAACAGTTTCCGGCCAGCCTTATGACCAATTCGTGCAACAGACCATCTGCCAGCCCCTGGGAATGAAACGGACCGAACTGGG
>Ga0180434_10006599_pt1 | contig 13291 bp, 10 predicted proteins | sample SS_ome_7_FD_132453 | JGI IMG/M metagenome (GOLD analysis project Ga0180434, IMG submission 132453) | Hypersaline lake sediment archaeal communities from the Salton Sea, California, USA - SS_1_D_2 metaG | ecosystem: Environmental > Aquatic > Non-marine Saline and Alkaline > Hypersaline >... | reverse complement strand
TAAAAGCCTGATGGACTCCGCCACCCTACTGGCCGGCCGGATACGCACCGGGGGGCCTAAGTTGAGAGCGCATCGGTACCCCGACCATGTAGCCGAGGCCATCGCGGTGGGCCACTCGGAAGGTGTCCTGGACCGTTTCGAGGGCGAGGTACTCGGCGGCATATTCAGGATCATGCACCTGTCGGTCCAGAACATTATGACTCCCAGGACCGAGGTATTCATGCTCGCGTCGAACATCACCGTGAGGGAGGCTGTCGGTAGGGTCAAGGGTTCCGATTATTCGCGTATTCCTGTTTTCGATGTTGAGGAACGTGACAACATCAGAGGGGTCCTCTACGCCAAGGACCTGTTACAGCGGCAGTACAGTACCGAGCTCCGTGTCGCCGAGATAGCAAGGAAACCCATATTCGTGCCCGAGTCGAAGGCGCTGGTGGATCTGTTGCGTGAATTCGTGTCCGGTGCCGCCCACTTCGCTGTTGTCATAGACGAGTACGGCAGTTTCACCGGCATTGTGACACTTGACGATATACTTCAGGAGGTTGTGGGACTCGAAGGTGACAGGCGGCGTGAGAAGTACTTCTTCCGGCGCAAGAGCCGTTCGACTTGGGAGATCTCCGGAAGGATGGAACTGGAGTATTTCAATGCGCTCATTGGAGCATCGCTTCCCACGGGGCGTGTGGAGACAATTGCGGGTGTCTTGATCGGCAGGATGGGCAAGATCCCCGAGGTGGGAGAGGAGATACGAATTTCCAATTTGAGATTCAAAGTGCTTGAGTCCGACAGGCGCAGGATTGCCCGGCTCGAGGTCGAAAGGCTGAGGAAGTAGGGGAAGCAAGGATAGATGATACGTAATCTGATCTACATAGTGGCACTAATCCTCTCGGTTGCGGGAGTCGCCTTTTTCGAAGGCAGCGAGATATCCTTTGTGTCCAGCAGCAGGTTCCGCATAAGAAGCCTGGCCAAGAGAAGGATAAAAGGGGCGTCCATTGCACAGAGGCTGATGGATAACCCCGCGACGCTGTTGAATGTAACTCTGGTTGGTAACAACATCTTGGTTGTACTGGCTTCCGCGCTTGCCACTACGCTTTTTTCAGGGTTGGTCGGCCCATATGCCGTCCTGGTATCGACCATAGTAATGACTGCTTTCCTACTCCTTTTCGGGCAGATAATACCCAAATCGATGGCCAGAAGCGATCCAGAGGGGTTTTTGCTTCGCGCGGCAGCGGGCCTTGGGGCTGCCTATCTCCTCCTCTACCCGATCGCCCGCGTTACCTCATCCATGGCCTCCGTTTTCGTAAACAAGCCTTCCGGAGAGCAGGCGGGTATCGTTACCCGGGATGAGATACGGGCCCTGGTCAAGGAGGCCGCCCAGTCGGGCTATGCTTACTCAACTCATGGTTACGCCCACCGGGTTCTCGATCTTTCCAGGATGAAGGTGACGGGCGTCATGGTCCCCATGGACGACGTCGTGTGCATAGATGATCGGGCGACCGTGAACGAAGCTCTCGCGGCCGCATCGCGGAGCGGCCATTCGCGTTATCCCGTCTACAGGAAGGACCCCCGCAATATAGTCGGCATACTGCATCTCAAGCACCTTCTCGGAGCGCCGGAAGGTTCCAAGGTGAGAATGTTTGCAAGGACCGCCCATTTCATACCCGAAACCAAGTCCGTCAAAGCTGCAATTGGAGAGATGCGGGGCGACCTAAGACATATGAGCGTAGTGACAGACGAGTACGGGCGTTCCATCGGCATCATCACATTCGAGGATCTGGTGGAAGAGATAATGGGAGACATAAGCGATGAGTATGATCAGGAGGCGGCCGACGTTGTTGGGTGGGGAAGAATCATAAGCGGAAGCACCCCTATCGAAGTCATAAATGAGGACCTCAATGTCAACATACCTGAAGGGGCTTACGATACCATCGCAGGCTTCATTCTTGACCGCGCCGGTAAGATGTGCGGAGTGGGGGCCACGGTCGAATACGGGGAGATTAGGTTCCGGGTAGTGGAGGTCAAGGGCAAGAGGATAAGGAGAGTGAGGATATCGAGACGTGAAAACCAAGTTGAGTAAGCCTCCGGTAGTTGCAGTCGATCTGGGCGGGACCAATCTCAGGGTCGGGTTGGTCACAGCTAAGGGACAGGTGGTAGCCAGAAGCCGGGCGAGGATGCGGGATGTGACCGGGGGGGACGTTCTATGCGATTTGCTGGCGAAGAAGGTCGGCGCCTTCATAGAACGCCAAAAGGCCGCCAGGGCTCCCGGAGCCGTGGCCATCGGCTTCGCCGGCCCCACTGATTCCGCTTCGGGCCGGGTCTATTTTGCGCCGAACGTAAGCGGGCTGAGCAATCTCAACCTGGCGGAAGACCTGGAGAAGAGGCTTGGAATGCGGGTCTTCGTCGCGAACGATGCGGACTGCGCAGCGCTTGGTGAATACTGGAAGGGAGCGGCCGAAGGCGCATCCAGCCTCTTTCTTTTCACCCTCGGTACCGGTATGGGTGGCGCGATGGTAATCGGGGGCGACCTCTGGGAAGGCAGCGCGGGGACGGCCGGCGAGATCGGTCATACCGTGATCGATATGGACGGCCCGAAGTGCGCGTGCGGAAGGCGTGGCTGTCTCGAGGCTCTTGTCTCCGCCACCGCCATAGTCAGGGAGTACCGGGAGCGGAAATCGAAGGTGCCGGAGGCTAGAACACTGACAGCGAAATCGGTCTTCCAACTCGCCCTGAAGGGCGACGGGGTGGCCAAGCAGGTCGTGGCCGGCGCGGCACGAGCCCTCGGGATGGGCATCGCGAACGTATATCTTCTCTTGAATCCCGAACTGATCTTGATAGGTGGGGGAGTGGCGCGGGCCGGCGCAAGTCTCATAGACCCGGCCGTGAGGCACGCCCGGGCAGAGATCTTCCCGGAACTCAGGCACATGCTCAAGGTCAAGCGGGCGGCCCTTGGTGATGATGCGGGGCTCTTGGGAGCGGCCTATCTTGCATACCAGCGTCTTTAGCGTCGTGACTCCCGCGACGACGATTGGGGTCTCCGTGCCGGCGTTTCGAATGGTTGTGGTACGCGGGTTTTCGTCGGGGATGGAACCCCGACGCTACATTCGTTGCCACGGGATGGGCAACGCTACGGGACGGTCGGAGTGCGGCCGCCAACTTTAGCGTCGTGACTCCCGCGACGACGATTGGGGTCTCCGTCCCCGACGAAATACCGAGGTGACTGGTTCGTAATTCCGCCGGCTTTCGCAGAATTGGTACCTGTCACCTAATCAGTCGGCGATGGGTATTCGCGGTTGACCGGGGCGCCGGATTGTGCTAATTAGCTTGGGTTGATAGGAGGCGCGTTTTTGGACCTTTTTAAGCAGCTCAAGGCGAGCAGCCACGAGCAGATGGTTTTCTTCAGGGAGCAGATCTCACACCTGAGAGCGATCGTCGCCATCCACGATACCACGCTCGGTCCCGCCATAGGCGGGGTTCGCATGTGGCCCTATGAAACCGAAAGGGCCGCCATAGAGGATGCTCTGAGGCTATCCAGGGCCATGACCTACAAGGCTGCGGGGGCCGGCCTCAATTTCGGGGGTGGTCAGACGGTGATAATGGGTGATCCCAGAACGGGCAAGTCCGAATCTCTATTCAGGGCGCTCGGCAGATTCATTGACAGCCTCGGCGGCAGGTACATTGCCGCGGAAGGCGTGGGAACCACCTACGATGATATGGATAACATAAGGATGGAGACCCGCTACGTTATGGGCATACCCAGTTCACGCGGGGGCAGCGGCGATCCTTCGCCATTCTGCGCCGAGGGTCTGATGAGAGGGCTCGAAGCCTGCCGGATCTTTCTAACCGGAAGCGAAAGCCTGGAAGGACTCTCGGTCGCGGTTCAGGGTGTGGGACGCGTGGGGAGCCGCCTGGTTGAGAGCCTTGTGGCGGAAGGGGTATCAGTGACCGTTGCGGACATCGACCGAGCCGCGGTGGACCGGGTGGCCTCGGAATACGATGTTAAGGTCGTGGACGCCGACGACGTATACAGTGTGAAGTGTGATGTTTTCTCTCCTTGCGCCCTTGGCGGGATCCTTAATTCCCGTACCATCCCGAGGCTCAGGTGTAAGGTTGTTGCCGGTGCTGCGAACAACCAGCTCGAGCGTGAGAGTGACGGGGACGACCTTCACCGTCGGGGCATTCTCTACGCTCCCGACTACATCATAAACGCCGGAGGTCTCATAAACGTAGCGGAAGAGATATACGGTTACGACGAGGAACGGGCTAAGCGAAAGACCGCCGCCATAAAGCCGGTACTCCTGGAAGTGCTCAAGGCCGCCCAAAAACAGGCTATTCCCACGCACACCGCCGCCGACCGCTTCGCCGAGCAACGTATCGAGCAGGTCGGCAGGGTTAGAAGGTCCTACGATTCTGCTTGAAGGAACGGGGATGCAAACTCCTGCAGAAGCCCATCTCATAAGCAGGCTGTGTGACTTTCTGCCTCAAGAGGACGGCGGCCCCCCGCCCTTGATTCTTAATATCGGGGCGGGACGGAGCGCCCTTATCGAGAGGCGGCTCGCTGACTGCGGGTGCCGGTTCCGGTGTGACCGTATCGATGTCGAAAATTGCGAATTGGATCCCCCTCTTAAGGGACAAGCGTGGCGATGTTCGGTGGAGGACATGCACCCCTTGGGGACCGCGCGGTACGATGCGGCCTTTGCCAATTATGTCCTGGAGCACGTGGCCGACCTCGCCCGGGCCGCTTCTGAGATATTCAGGGTGCTCAAACCGGGCGGCCTATTCATTGCCTCAGTCCCGAACCTCACTGCCCCTGAATTTCTCCTTGCCAGACATGCCCCCGAACGGTTTCAGCAGATCATGACGCAGGGCAAGGGTTTCCATACCTGCTATGCCTGGAATACCATCGAAGATCTTACCCGAATCTTCAGGGCGCATGGGTTCTCAATCGACGAGGTACGTTTCTGGGCCTTTACCGAAGGTTACCTGTGGCGCTATCCCGTCCTCAATCGCCTCGGCAGGCTCTACGACAGGGTCGTCTCCGGCGCAGGTATCAAGCGGCTGATGGGGAATGTATGTATCAGCATGGTATCCCCGCACGCCGATCGCGAGGACTCCGAGTCAGCTTAAGGGCACCAGGATGTCCTTCGATATGGTCGTGAGGTTGGTGACTTTTCCGTCCTCGCGGATTGCGATATCGTCTTCGATGCGTACGCCGATTTCCCGGTCCGGGTAGTAGAGCCCCGGTTCCACCGTGAAGACGTGTCCGGGTGCGAGATGCTCTTCGGTCTTCGAAAAAGTGGAAAGTCTGGGGCGCTCATGAACGTCGAGCCCTATGCCATGGCCCAGTGAGTGGACGTACCCTTCGGTCTTGGCCGTTCCTCTCAAAGGTGTGGCATGGCCGTGGCGGTCGAAGTACTCATTGGTAATTCTGTCATAGGATGAGCAAAGGTTCCCCACCTCGAGCATGTCGACCAGTTTGAGCTGGACCTCGAGCACCTGCTCGTATATCTCCATGACTTCGTCCGGCACGTGACCCAGGCACCATGTACGGGTTATGTCACAGAAGTAGCCGGGCCCCGTTTCCTGGGGGCAGTAGTCGAAAACGATTGTCTTGCCCGGAATTAGGGTGGCGGCATCGTCCCCACGGCTGTGCGGAACGGCAGAGTCGCGGCCCTGCGAGAAGATCACCGGGTCTTCGAGTACCAGCCCTCGGGCCTCGGTCTCCGTCCGGATCATCTGTTTTACGCGGCCGATTGTCACTTCCCGGCCCTCGGGATCGACTATGCCCTTTCCCTTGGCGCTGCAGGTGCCGAGGAAATCCCGGACCGCCTTCATAACCTGCTGGGCCCGTCGGCTCACACTGTCGATTCTGTCGATCTCCTCGTTGTCCTTGGTCATCCGGGCTTCGCTTAAGATGGAATCGAAGGCTTCGACATGTACTTTGATTGAGCCCGCACTCTCGATCGCACTCAGCAGGGCATGGGAGTAAGGGATGTCGCCGGTACCATAGAAGGAAACGGTCCCGCCGATATCCAGTTTCTCGCATGTCTTGAGAAACGACTTGACCCCCGCCTCGAGAGGATTGGTCGCACTTCGGGCTATCTCCATGAGCCCGAGTTCATTCTGCGTCCTGACCTTAAGCCCGCTCTTGGAGGCCTCATCGCGTTCCATGGAGCCGGCAATCAGAATGGGCTGCTCACCCATCTTCTTGAAAAGCCGGCCGCCTGAGATCGCAATGGGCCCGGTGAAGTAGAAGAGGTCACGGCTTGTATTGGGTGTTCCACTTATGGTGATGGCATCTATGCCCCGCTCCTGCATAAGGCCGTCGAGATCCCGCTTCATAAAGCGCTCCTTTCAATTGCATCGCCGCCGTACCCCGTAGCGTCGGGTCTCTGCGCCCGACGAATCGGGTTTCCATGCCCGATGTTGTTCGGCCTGGCGGGTCCTGGCGCTCCGCACTCCCACCGTCCTCCCTGCCGGTCTGGGCGGCGGGAGGCCCTCGCTTCGCGCCACCCGCTCGGCCTCGGTGACACCCACTCCATTGTAGCGTCGGGTCTCTGCGCCCGACGAATCCGGTTTCCATGCCCGACGTGGTTTTGCTTCGCTCGCCGCATGCTCGCTGTTCGGAACTACATTCGTCGTGACAGGAGTCACGACGCTACGGACTCCCACCGATTTTTCGTAGCGTTGCCACTCCTGTGGCAACGAATGTGGCGTATCACTTCTCGGCGTCTACGGGATTATGGAGCGTCCCGATATTCTCTATTGTTATTTCCACTGTGTCACCGCGCTTTAGGAAGACCTGGGGATCCCTGAAGACACCGACACCGCCCGGGGTCCCGGTCGATACAACATCACCTGGTTCGAGCGTGATGGTCTTGGCCGCGAAGACCACTATGTCAACAGGGGTAAATATGAGCATGCTGGTTGATTCGGACTGCATAACCTCGGAGTTCACCTTTGTGCTTATCCTGAGATCAAGCGGATTGCCTATTTCATCCGAGGTAACGACCCACGGACCCATCGGGGCGAAGGTGTCCATGCTTTTTCCCCTGAACCACTGTTTCTCGCCGAACTGGGCTTCACGCTCGGTGACGTCATTGAGGCAGGTGTAACCGAAGATGGCTTCTTCGGCTTGCTTTTCGGTGGGGTTCTTCACCGTTCTACCCATTATGAACGCGAGTTCGCCTTCGAAATCGACCTTCGTTGATCCCTTGGGAATCACTATGGATTCCCCCGGATCGATGACCGCCGTCGGGGCCTTGGAGAAAAGAAGCGGTTTCTCCGGGGCTTTGGCGTTCTGCTCCTCAATATGGTCTCTGTAGTTGCGCCCGAGGCATATGATCTTGCGCGGGCGGGGGATCGGGGCGCAGAGCCGTACCTCATCAAGCCCTATGCAGCACTGAAGCGGGAGGTCTTCGCCGTCGCGGCGGTTTTCGAGTATATGGTCGTAGATCTGCCGGAGCGGCTCTTCCTTATCGTGGACAAGGATTTCAAGGATGCTCGCGGGCATTTCCTCCATGCCGAAATATATACTGCAGGACGATATGTCGTAAACCTGTTGCTCCAGCAGCAGGCCCGCCCTCTTCTCCCGCGCTCTGGCATAGGTCAGTAGTCTCACGGTTTCCCCTCCGCTCTTTTTCAACGTTGAAGTGAATTCGCTTCTCGAGTAGAATATCTAGCGTCCTTGTATGTTTCAAGACTAAACGTGGGGTAAGCGACCGATGGAATTGATCGATGAGGGAATGTGTTTCATATGCGGCAAGCGCAATCCCATAGGGCTCAAGGCGGAATTCGAAATCGACGACCGGAACCTCAGGCTCAAGGGGCGTTTCACCCCGAGGCAGGAGCACGAGGGCTACAGAGGCATAATGCACGGGGGCCTGGCCTCGGCTCTTCTGGATGAGGCCATGGTGAAGTTGCTTTGGGAGGCGGGCATACCGGCCGTAAGCGCCTCTCTCAACATACGCCTTCTGAGACCGGTCAAGGTGGGGCAGCAGGTTGTTATTGAGGGATGGGTCGAATCCGACAAAGGGAGAATAATCAACACCTCAGCGAGGCTCAAGAACACAGCCGGCACCGTCCTGGCCACGGCCGAGGGCAAGTGTGTTAGAATACAATCCAAGGAGGAAATCGGTGAAACGCGACACCGGCAGGAAGACTAAGGCGGTTCGTTTCGGTGACATTCTGAATCTTGCCAAGAAGGCCGCCAAGCGTCATAAGCCCAGGGTGGCCGTGGCGGGGGCTCATGCGCCGATAGTGCTTGATGTACTCTGTGATGCCGCCCATAGAGGGTTCGCCGAACCCCTGCTCTTCGGTGATGAGGCTAAGATTCAGGAGATAGCTTCAGAGCAAGATCTCGACCTTGCCGGGTGCGACATCATCAATGTGAAGGACCCTACATCCATGGCCAGGCGTGCTGCGGAGGCGGCCCGCATGGGAGATGCCGACGTCTTGATGAAGGGGAATGTGACAACCGCCACCATAATGAAGGCCGCACTCGATGAGGAAGTCGGCATCAAGACCGACCGTCTGATGAGCCATGTAGCCGTGTTCGAGGTCGAGGGTTTCGATAGGGTGATGTTCATGTCCGACGGGGGCATCGTGATCGAACCGGATCTTGCCCAGAAGGTCGAGATCCTAAATAACGCCATCAAGGTTGCTCATGCGCTGGGGGTTGGCAGGCCCAAGGTCGCCCTGATCTCATCGATAGAGATAGTCAACACCAAGATGAAATCGGCGGTGGATGCCGCCATCATAGCAAAGATGGCTGACAGGGGCCAGATCACCGGCGCGGTTGTCGACGGGCCGTTCGGATTCGACAACGCTGTATCGCCAAAGGCGGCCGCGCAGAAAGGCGTAAAGAGTCCGGTCGCCGGTAAAGCCGATATTCTCATTGTCGGTCATGCCGACGTAGGTAACGTGCTGTATAAGAGCCTATCGTATTTCGTGGGCGAAAGGTGCAGCATGGCGGGGGTGATTGTGGGGGCGAAAGTCCCGATAGTGGTGGTTTCCCGCGCCGACACCTATGAGGCTCGACTCAATTCCATAGCCATTGCCTGCATCCTGGGCAAGGGGCAAGTCTGAGTCCGCCGCGGTTTTCCACGTAACCTCCGTAGAAAACCAGACTTGACCCCTGAGGTGGTTCCATTTAGGATGTGTTGGTACTGACAGGGGGTATTGTAGGTTCCGTAAATGTGTAATCTCGCCCATAAATCCGTCATAGTAGGGCTGTCGGTCTGGTTGCTGCTTGGTACTGGGGGGCTATCCGGATCGGCATGGGGCCAGGAGACCCCCCCCCGGGAGGCTCCTTCGGGCGTGGAGGCCCACCGGCTCACGGGGGGATCGCTCGAGGGCGCGCTCGATCCCGACGTCTATACGCTGGGACCCGGGGACGTGCTGCAGATTGGTCTCTGGGGGGATGTCAACCGGCAGGAGGCCGTAACCGTGAATCCGTCGGGGGAGATCCTCATACCGCCGGTGGGACCGGTTGACGTCGCCGGAAGGACGCTGGAAGAGGTTCGCGGCATGGTCACGGAGATTCTGTCCGATTACTACCGGCCGAATATCCTCTCGGTTTCCCTGGTTTCGTTGCGCACCTTCATCGTGCATGTGGTGGGTTTCGTGGATGAGCCCGGAGCGGTAGAGGTAAACGGTGTCACGCGCGTATCCCAGGCGATAGCTCTGGCGGGCGGCATTCAGACCGGCGGGTCGACGCGGAACATAGTGGTAAGGCGGAATGGTGAGGCCCTCAGGGCGGATCTCGTCGCTTACAGCCAGATAGGAGACAACACCTTTAATCCTTTCTTGCGCGACGGGGACGCGATTTATGTCCCCGCATGGTCAAGCAGTGTCAGGCTTTACGGAAGTGTGGGAAGACCGGGCGTCTATGAGTTTGTGGAGGGGGAGACTCTGGCCGGCCTCTTGAGGCTTGGCGGCGGGTTCAGGCCTGAAGCGTACAGGGAAGAGATAGAGGTGCAGAGATTCGATCCATTGAATAGCGATATATCCAAGTCTATCCTGCTCAAGGGCGCTCCCGCACTGCTTGCCGGATTCGACTTGAAAACGGGGGACAGGGTCTTCATCCGGGCCATTCCGGGCTGGCAGGATGACGCCACCGTAGAAATAGTCGGGGAGGTGAGGTTTCCCGGTGTCTATGTGATTGACGAGGGTCATGCAACGCTGTCCGGGATCATACAAGAAGCCGGCGGTCTGACTGAGGACGCCTCGCTTGCCGAGGCCAGCCTCATAAGGACTTCGTACGAGCGTAGAGAGCACCCGATCGAGCGGGAGTTGGAGGTTCTCAGGGACCTGGCGGATTCCTTCGAGGAGGATGAGAAGGATCTTCTCAAGACCATGGGCCGCGAGGAGAAGGGGCGGGTGGCGGTAAGTTTCGAAGAGGTGTTCCTTGGCAGGGGGGAGTCCGAGGACGCACTGCTTTTTGACGGCGACGTAATCGAGATACCCAGAGCCTCGAACTACGTAAGAGTAGCCGGTCAGGTTCTAAATCCGGGCCTTGTGGCAGTCGTCGAGGGCAAGGACTATTCGTTTTATATCAAGGAAGCGGGAGGATACGCGCCGGACGCGGATCGCGGGTCCACCGTCCTGATCCGGGGGGCAAGCGGCGTTAAGATCGATCCGTGGGGAAAGGATGTTTCACCCGGTGACGTAATCTGGGTCCCGTTAAGCCCCGAACGTGACTGGTGGCAGATCGCCAAGGATGTGATTTCTATAGGCGCGCAGATCGCCACCATATGGCTTGTGGTCGACAGCGTGTCTGAGAACTGAGATGGATGAAGAGAGGATAGACCTTCTTGAAATAGGGCGGGTGATGCTTGACGGTCGCCGGACCATCATTGCCTGCACCGTGGCCGCCATGCTGATTTCGGCAGGTGTGTCACTTGTCCTGCCGAAGTGGTACAAGGCTCGGGCGACCATACTTCCCCCTGAGTCCAGCATGGCCCAGACAGATGTGGTGGGCCTGATGAGATATGCGGGTTACCAGCCGGCACTGCTTCCGACGGTCACGTCCCCATCGGATATCTATGCCGCCGTTCTTCAGAGCAGCAGGGTCGTGAATTCGGTAATCGATTCCCTGGACCTCATGACCGAATACAGCTCGAAATCCCGGGTCAAGATCCTGGACAGGGTGATAAGCCATCTTGACGTCGGTGTTACCAAGGAGTCCCTGATAAGGGTCGATTACGAGGATAAGGACCGGGAACGCTCCGCACGGGTTGCCAACGCCTTCGTCAGCGAACTGGACCGGTTCAATCGCGAAACCAGGGTGACCTCAGCCCGCCGTGTGAGGGAGTTCATCGAAGATCGGATCGATCAGGCCGAAGATGAGCTGGAGAACGCTGAGTTGGAATTAAAGGAATTCAAGGAAGGCACCGGCGCGGTATATGTCTCCGAACAGGCCAAAGCGTCGATAGAGACGGCGGCAGAGCTATACGGACGCATAGTGGAGCTCGAGGTCAGCCTGGAGCGCCTCAGGCAGTTCGCTACCGACAGGAGCCCGGAGATAACGGACATCAAGTCCCAGATCAGGGCGCTGGAGAAGAACCTTGCGCAGATGGGCTATGCGACGGGTGACAGCGACCAGGCGGCCAAGAGCAAACTGTTTCCAAGTTTCGACAACGCTCCGGAGCTGGAGATGCGGCTGAGCGAACTGATGAGAGAGGTTGAAATCAAGAGATCGGTCTACAAGGTGCTGAGTGAGCAGTACGAAGAAGCCAAGATCCAGGAGATGAGGGATACTCCGACGCTGCATGTGCTTGATTGGGCGCAGCCGCCTCTCGTAAGATCGAAGCCGAAGCGCAAGGTGGTGGTGGCAGTCAGTACGGCTTTCGCTTTCATACTGTCCTCTATAGCCGTAATCTGGCGTAAGAAGATGCTTACCGGACGGTACCCGCGGAGTGAAGAAAATCCCGGGCGGGAGTGATACATGTAAGGGCGCGGGCGGGGTCTTACGGCCGGCCCGGCCGCCCATAGTTGGCAGGTGAACCTATCCCGCGCCGGCGCGGGTGTCGCGGCTATACGGCATGCAAACCCTGAGACTACAATCTGAGACGAGCAGGTTCACCGTGGTGGGGGTAGTGGTCCTTGCCACTCTAATGGGTATCGCAAGCGGCATGGGTTGGATGCGCGTCCTGGCCGCGCTCGGCGCGCTCAGCGTGATTGCCCTGTTCCTGTGGGACATCAGGATCGTGGTACCGCTCCTCCTGTTCACCTTCCCCTTCGGGCCGAGATACGCCATGCCGTTCGGCAACCTGTATCTCTCAACGGTCGTGGTGGGCGCAACATTGGGCATATGGCTATTCAGAAACCCTTTCCTGTCTCGTCCATTCTCAATACCGCGCACACCCGTATTCATTGCGCTCGCGGCTCTTCTCACCGCGATGGGACTCTCCGCCGTTAGGGGCGTATATCACCTGCTTGCCAATCCGTCCGAGCTCATGCGGTTCATTCAGTTCTTTCTCTATTCCTGGCTGTTTGTGATCGTCATCCAGATGAAGATGACGCGGAACATGATAAAGGCGTTCCTGGTTCTTGCCGTAGCCGTTGGTGTGGCCGAGGGCGCATTGGGTGTAGTGCAGTGGTTCAGGGCCCCCGGGTTTTACCTGTACGGCACCTTCGACAATACGCACAACAATTTCGCTGTATACATAGTATTCATGGCCATTCTCCTGCTCGGGGTCGCGCTGGAATCAAGACGGTTCCGCGTGCTCGCGGTGGCCCTGGCGGCTCTTGTACCGCTTGTGTTCTCAGCGGTGTTCTCTTTCAGCAGAGGCGGTTACATTTCAATAGCCGTGGCCCTGCCGGTTTTCTTTGTGCTGCCTATACCGAGGTCCAGGAAACTGATTCTCCTGGCGGGCTCAGCGGTGCTGGGCTTACTTGCCTACTATGCTGTACCGGTCGATCTAAGGCTCAGGGCGGAAAGCATTCTGGGAAACGTCATGGGTACTGATGTGGGGATCTCCGCCGCCAGCCGGTTTGAAATGTGGAAGGTCAGCTTTCAGGATTTCCTTCGGAATCCCGTCTTCGGCAGAGGCACCTGGAGCTATGGGCTGAGGGACAACTTCTATATGAAGGTGCTGGGTGAGGCGGGGATCCTGGGTTTCGGGGCGTTCATCGTGTTGATCTATACCATTCTCAAAGAGGAGGCAAGGGCACTGCGGACTTCGGTCAGGGATGATTTTGTCCGTGGGATGTCTATGGGCCTCCTTCCGGCAACGGTCGCGTGTCTGGTGATTTACAACCTGACCGGTGATTACGTTCTGGTTCACCGTTTCATGGG
>Ga0180434_10006598_pt1 | contig 13291 bp, 11 predicted proteins | sample SS_ome_7_FD_132453 | JGI IMG/M metagenome (GOLD analysis project Ga0180434, IMG submission 132453) | Hypersaline lake sediment archaeal communities from the Salton Sea, California, USA - SS_1_D_2 metaG | ecosystem: Environmental > Aquatic > Non-marine Saline and Alkaline > Hypersaline >... | reverse complement strand
TACTCGGTCCGGGCATGTCGGGGCTTCCTTCGGGAAACGCCGCCACCACGCCAACGCGCCACTCGGGATGCGAGTTGAGGATGCCCGTGAAGGCGATCGCGTGGCTCGTGTCGCATCCGACCATACCGACACGGATGTCTTTCTTCGCCCAGTCGGGCGATTTTCGCTGGTCGGCCGCAAGCGAACCGGCCAGCGCCGCCAATACGATTACCGTCAACAGCGTCACTGTTTTACTTCTCATGTTTGTTTCCAGTCGTTTTCGCCGAATTGCTTCGGATGCGATATATGTGGACCGCCAGGGGGGCGAAGGTATCTGTGAAGGCCCCGGCCCGGCTTGCGATGGTGCGGTTCTCATCGACCACCACCACTTCAGTTCCGGCGGGCAGCCGGTCGACTTTCACGACAGTCGAGGTTTGCTTGAGTCGCTCGTCGTAGTTTACGGTGAATATGGTCAGGGCGCCGGGTGTGGCGCGGGCCATGACGTCCACTTTGACGCCGTCGGATGCTTCGAGCGTCACGGATCGTTCTGGTTTGTCGGCCAGTATCTCCGGCGTCAGGCGCGTGATCTGCTCGTTGATTTCGCGGAGGGCCTTGCGGTTTTTCGGAGGCACGCCGAACTGGTTGTACGCGGGTTTCCAGACGTGCGTGAAGTACCCGATTGCGGTGGCGCCGCGGCAGATCGCCATCCAGACTTCCGCCCGTATGTGAGCGGGTGTGACTTCTTTCTGTCGTTCCAGCGGACCGGTCCACTGCCCGCCGCGGGACGTTTCGATCCACGCGTAAACGGGCTTGTCGCCGGCCAACTCGACCAACCTCCGCGTGCCCTCGTGGACGAGATGAATCCACTGGGGCTTGTTCCATCCGTAGATTGGATAGATGTCGTATCCGATCACGTCGGCGGACTTGATGTAGCGGGGGTATATCTTGCGTTCGGCGTCGCTGTACTTTTTGAAGAACGGGTGGAAGTGTCCTGTAAGTGTCATGAATACCGGGCGGTCCGGATCGGCGGTTTTGATCGCCTTGTACCGGCGGGCGACTTCCTCGGGCGCGGTGCGGGGGACGTTTCGAGGGCGAGATAGCAAAACGTTCTTCCCGTTCTTGTCGAATCCCTCGATTTCCGCCAGCGACCCCCAGGCGTTTTTGGCGCCGAACGTGGCGGTGACGGTCATCTTCAGTTTGCTGAACGTCGCGGGCCTGGGAAGGTCGAATTGCTGACGCCCTTTCCTGGACGCCAGAGAAACTCGCAGAATCTCCTTACCGTCGCCTTCGAAACGCACTTCTTTGGCGATCGCGAGGTTTTTCGATACGGTCAACCAGACCGCCAGCGACTTCACCGTTACTTTTCCGGGCGGTTCGATTGTAATCGAGGCCCCGTCGAGCGGGTCCAGGACGGACCAGCTATGCGTGACGCCGTCGAGCAGTTTCCACAGCGGCGTCTTGCGGTTGATCCTCAGGTTTTTCGCCGGCGTGATAACGGCGCTGCTGACGAGGCGGGGCAGGTCCGGTTCGTCTCCGTGAATGTAACCCAGCAAGGCCCGATGCCCTTTCAGGCGCGCGTCGAAAGGCATCACCGCGTAGAGCCCGGCCGCCTCGACGAGTTTGATGTACCCGGTTACATCCTTCGTCCCGCTCGACCTGGGCCAGTAACCCGCGGTGGCGTTCATTCCACAGGCCTTGACCGCTGGGAAGTTCCGCGCGTCCTGAAGCCACGACACGATCGGAAAGAACGGTTTGGCGTTAACGCGAAAGACGCGCCCGGCGCCAATCTCGACAGTCTCGATCGGAGGTGGCGCGCAGTAACCGATCGCCTGAAATGCAACCATCGCCAAAATCCAAAACACTCGCGGTAAGTAGTCTCTTGCAGCGGCGTTCATATTCTCGCTCCGTCCTCTTCGGGCGTCCGGATATTTGCGGTAATACCAGGTGGACGCGCCGATTCTAGGTGTTTATGATTACGGGTGAAAGGATATACACCATGAAACATATTGCATCAGCTCTGATTCCAGCACTTGTATTGGGTCTCGTCGCGATAGACAGTTCTCCCGGCGGACCGAAACGCAAGGCGCCCACGGACAAGGAAGTCGCCCAGAAGAAAGCCGCTCTGGCCAAACTACTCGCCGACGGGTACGTCAGCATGTTCAACGGTAAGGATATGACCGGATGGATTGTGCCCAAAGGCGATAACGGGCACTGGAAGGTCGTGGACGGAGTTATCGATTACGACGCGTCGTCCGAAGCCAAAGGCTCGAAGAACCTGGTGTCCAAGGAAAAGTACGCCGATTACAAGCTGCATATCGAGTGGCGCTTCAAGCGGACGAGCGGATTGTATCCCATGCCCACCATCCTGCCCGACGGTTCGTACAAGAAGGATGCAAAGGGCAAGGTTATCAAGACGCTCAAACCGAACGCCGATTCGGGCATTTTCCCCCGCGGATACGGTAAGGCGCAGATGAATCTATGGTGCTGGGACTGCGGGTCGGGCGAAATGTACGGTATTCGCCTAGACAGGAAACTGCCCGCCGCCGTGCGGGCCGGCGCCGTCCCGAAAGTGAAAGCCGACAAACCCGTAGGCCAATGGAACACGTTTGACATAACGGTGGTCAAGGACCGCGTAACGGCCGTGCTGAACGGAAAGACAGTGCTCGAAAACGCCCTCATGCCCGGAATTCCGCCAGAAGGTCCGATAGTCCTCCAGCACCACGGCGGACCGATAGGAAAGACTGGAAAGTTCCAACCCGCATCGAGCCTCGTCCAGTTCAGGAACATCTACATCAAACGACTCAAGAAAGCCCCCAAGTAGACTCACTCCGCAGGCTGCGTGCAAGGCGTTTGCCTCTGGATCGTTTACGGGCAGAGGCATATAGTAACGTTGGCAGTCGTGTTGGAGTTTTTTGTTTTTGTTTTGCCGATGGATAATCCAGGCCGGTCCACTTGACCGGGCGCGAGCGAAAGGGCTGATGATGAACTGTCCCAAATGCGATCATCCAATGGAAACCGTCGAGTTCGGGAATATCGAAGTGGACCGCTGCACGAACTGCAAGGGTATCTGGTTCGACATGCTCGAAGCCGAACACCTCAAGGAACTCGACTGCGCCGAGACGATCGACACCGGCGATCCGCAGGTGGGCAAAGAATTCAACAAGATCGATCAAATCGACTGCCCCAAATGCAACTCTCCGATGATCCGCATGGTCGATGCCGCACAACCGCACATACATTACGAAGGATGCACGATCTGCCACGGTCTGTTCTTCGACGCCGGTGAGTTCACCGACTACAAGGAAGAAACGTTGATGGACTTCATCCAGGATATGCTGTCCAAAGAACGAGAGTAATCGCTATTTTCGTATCCGCCTGCCGACGCGCGGGCGTTTGGATACCGGGTGTATCTCGCCGTACTTCCTGTTGATGAACGCCGCGAGTTCCTTCATCTGTTTGTAGAAGGCCTCTTCGGTGACTTTGCGGTTGTCGGAGGCCTCCACGCCGGTCCTGGGCAAATTGAAACGATGGGCGAGGTTGCCCTTTACCGTGTTGTTTCCGGTCAGGCCTTGTTTCTGCCCGAGCATTATCCACGGGCGCGGTTTCTCACCGGTCCACCTGGTGTAGACCGCGTTGTCGAGGATCCTGCAGTTTTGCGCGTCGTACAGCGAGACACCGTGCCAGTGGGCGGTCAGCACGACGTTTTTCTCGACGAGAAAATCAATCAGCGGACCGTCGAAAAACCCGATGCCCTGCAGGGCGCCTTTATGTGGTTGGTTGGGGTCCAGCCGGTTGATGATGATGTTGCCCCGCACCACCGCTCGCCGGACCGTGCCCCTTCCCTTGTTGAACAGGAAGCACTGGATACCGTCATCGTGATTCCTGTCGACCTTGTAGCAGTTCACGATCGTGTTGTACTGGACGGTGAGGTCGTCGACCATCACCCGGATACCGTCACCGGAAAAGTTCTCTATCGTGTTGCCCTCAGCCGTCGAGCCCGGTGCGGCAAGGTTGATCCCGAATCGCACGTTCAGCAGGTAGTTGCCCCTGGCGACCAGGCCCTTGCCCTCTCGCCCCAGCGAGATACCGTTACACGCCTTGGAGACCCAGTCCGATTGGGACCATTTGGAACTGTCCGGCACGCTGTAGATGAACGAATCTTCGATGACCAGTTCGCTGCAGGTCTCTTTGCGCCTCAGGCCGAGGCTCACGAGGGTCGTTTGCTCGTATTTCGGTCCGGCAGACGGTGTTACGGTCAGACCGCGAAACGTCCACTTGCTCGCGCGGCAGATGCGAAGGCGTTTGAGAGCGGGGCGATGGTCTTTTTCGGCCGCCACGGTAATCACCGCGTCGTTATACGCGCCGGAGATACTCACGTCGCCGTGGTAACCGGTTCGCAGCAGGATCGTGTCGCCCGGTCTGACCGGGCCTGCGGGATTGACGATCTTCCCGCGAGCGTCTTTGCTGCGGATCATACCGGCGGCGACGACTTGCTCGAGCGTCGACCACGGGCGGGACGAACTGCCCGGATTGGCCATCTTCCCGAGCTTCGGATCTACATAGAAAGTCCTGCCCGCCCGAGCGGTCGGAGACCCGACGACCGGGACCAGCAATCCCAACACCACCATCCTGACAAACCTGTTTATCATCTTAATTGTCCTCGGTCTGATATGAGGATACAGATACCGCCTAATCGTGCAAGATGCAAAAGTCGACTGGATACGAAATGCGGCGGTTTCGTTTGCGAGCGTGACAAGCGGAACGGTGGCGCCAGGCTGGTTTTCAGGTTCTCATTTCGGGTTTTTCTTACCGGATATTCTGTTACGTTATCGGGCGGATTCTGATATCCACCGCTGAAATTACCGGTTTCGAGCGCTGGTATTTCTTGGACGTTTTGGCGTGGAACTGCTAGAATTAAATTGTGGGTCAAGGCCATTAACTGTTTTGGCGGGGCCCGCAAAGAGAGCAATGAATCTGGATATCGGCGACATAATGGATCAGTGGCCTTACCGCCCCGGTCAGATTACCGCACGGAGGATCAACGGCGCCGACGGTGTCGAGAAGATACAACTCCGACTCGATCTGGGCATTCTGCAGATGAATACCATCGGCAGGCCTGACGGTCAGCGCCCCCACGGATGCGAGAGCCTGCTGGTCTATTACCGCCGTCAGCTCGAAAGTCATATCGACGAGACCGGTGGCGACGAAGGGTTCACACTCGACGAGCGGGCCTGCGAACTCCTGCGGAGCGAGGCGGTGCTGTACTATCACCGCTACCTCGCGGAGTTTGTGCTCGAGGACTACTCTTCAGTAGCTCGCGACACTGCCCGGAACCTCGTGCTTATGGATTTCTGCGCCGGGTATGCCCAGGATGCCTCCGACCGGTACGTCCTGGAGCAGTATCGCCCGTATGTCCTGATGATGAACACTCGCGCCAAGGCGCAGATTCTGGTTCGCGATCAGCGTTCCAAGGCCGCCCTGGACGTCATCGAAGAGGGTATCGAGAAAATAAAGGAATTCTTTCAGCGTTTCGACCATCCGGATATGGCCGACGAATCGACCGAACTGGTCATGCTCCGCGCGCTGGCCGGAGAAATAGAAAGCGGGATCCCCAGAGATCCGACCCAGGAGCTCCGCGATGCGCTGGCACGGGCGGTTTCCGACGAGCGCTACGAGGAGGCCGCCGACCTCCGCGATCGTATCGCCCGGACCACTGACGATCGCCCCAGCGCCAGGAAGTGAGCGGACAGTCCGCCTGAGAATCGCCATTATTTTAGCGACGCCCTTGCCCCCGCCGGCGCCCTGTGTTAATATCGTGACAGTTCGCTAGGGGCGTTCGGTGGTGAGTTTTGCCCCGAACTGAGAATGACCCTTGGAACCTGATCATTGAACCGGACCGCAACCGCGCGGTCGGGTGAACTGCGTAGGGAAGCGGATCGAAACGACCCCGTTGAGTTCGTTGTTTCGGCCGCCGGATCACTGGCGGCCGATCTTGTGCGCACCGGCGGGGCGGAGATGAACATGACCACACAGTACATTAATGCACGCAATGCCCGCGTTACCGACCAGATGCGCCGCGTTGCCTGCCGAGAAAAAGTTTCGCCCGAGATCGTCCGCGATGAAATTGCGGCCGGACGCCTTGTAATTCCCGCCAATCGCGTTCACCTGAATTCATCCAGCGACACCGCGACACCGCTCGACCCGTGCGGGATCGGGCGCGCGGTGACCACCAAGATAAACGCCAACATCGGCGCCTCGCCGGACAGCTCCTGCAAGGATATGGAATTTCGGAAGCTCAGTTGGGCGGTTCGATACGGAGCAGACGCCGTGATGGACCTGTCAACCGGCGGGGATCTCGATGAGATCAGGACGCACCTTATTGCGAATTCCCCGGTCCCGCTGGGCACGGTCCCGATCTATTCGATGATCGTCGACAAGAACGTTGAAGAACTCACCGGCGACGATATTCTCTCGACGATAGCAAAACAGGCCGCCCAGGGAGTGGACTTCTTCACCATCCACGCCGGACTGCTTAGAGACCACATCCCCCTGGCGTGCAAGCGCAAGATGGGCATAGTATCACGAGGCGGGGCCCTGCTGGCAAAATGGATGGACTACCACTCGCGCGAAAACCCCATGTACGAACTGTTCGACGAGATCAGCGCGATCATGCTGGAATACGACGTCACGTATTCGCTCGGTGACGGACTCCGCCCGGGCTGCCTGGCCGACGCGTCCGATGAAGCGCAGTTCGCCGAACTCGACGTCATGGGCGAGTTGGTGCTCCGTGCCCGGGACGCCGGCGTGCAGGTGATGGTAGAAGGGCCCGGGCACGTACCGTTCGACCAGATCGAAATGAACGTAAAGCGCCAGCAGGAAGTCTGCGACGGCGCACCGTTCTACGTGCTCGGTCCGATAGTAACCGACGTATTCCCCGGATACGACCATATCACTTCGACCATCGGCGCCACGGCGGCCGCATACGCCGGGGCGAGCTTCCTCTGCTACGTCACGCCCAGCGAGCACCTGTCACTGCCCACACCCGAAGACGTAAAAGCCGGTTGCATCGCATACAAGATAGCCGCCCACGCCGCCGATGTGGCGCGCGGTATCCCCGGCGCCAGAGACTGGGACGACCGGATGTCCGGCGCCCGCGCAAATTTCGAGTGGGAAGAACAGTTCGATCTCGCCTTCGATTCCGAGACCGCACGTGAAATTCGCAACCGCGACATCGATTCCGACGTGGACTACTGCAGTATGTGCGGACGCGACTGGTGTGCAATGAGAATCAGCTCCGGACTGGTCAGTTCAGTGAACCAGTCCAAGGCAAAAGGTTCCTCGGACACATAACCCTGCGAAATGCAACCCGGACTGGTAACTTTGGTGAACCCGGACTGGTCACTTCAGTGAACCAGTCTAAGGCTTCCAACGAAACGAAAACACCATCGCTGCAAGATGCAACCGAAGCAGAGTAAACTTCCCAAGAACCAAACGAAATCACAAACCCGGCGAAACGCAAGAAAACCACGCTGAACAATGCCCAAGGAAATCCACAAGGTCTCCGCCACGCAACCCATCGAGTACAAGGGGCACCGTCGCTTCGAGCACTGGTACGTGGACAACCAGGTCTATTTCATCACCGCCCGCTGCACCGATCGCCACCCCGCGATTGTCTCCCAGGCAGCACAAAAGGTCTTCTGGGACCGCTGGTTGCATTACGCCGAAGCTCACCAATTCACTCCGTGGATAATCTCTCTTGTCGCCAATCACTACCACGTACTGGGATACTGCAAAGAGGGCGGACACTTCGGGCAGATGATGAGAAAAGTCCACGGTTCGATCGCCAAGCTCGTAAACGATCTGCTCGACGAGCGCCGGGTTCCGTTCTGGACCGACCCGGGTCACCAGGACTACTTCGACGGATGCATCCGAAACGAAAAACAATGCCGCAGGGCTTATCGGTACATTCAGACACAGTGCGTTCGACATCGGATATGCGCCGACTGGCGGGAGTATCGAAATACGCGCATATTTGTTGAGCTCGAACGGGGGGTTAAACGGGCTCATGAACTCGGCGCGTTTATGGAAGGGGTTCCTTATAAGCGGTATATGCGGAAACTGCAGGGATAGGGATAGGGATAGGGATAGGGATAGGGTTGGTGGGCTTGATGGAGGGGTGTGTTGGTGTGCGGTTTTTAACGACACTGGTTCACTGAAGTGACCAGTCCAGCTACTTGGTGTAGAGCTTCTCTTTGCCCGTGAGCCCGCGTCGACGATGGGGCGGGCGATCTCCCGCTAGTCCATACCTCCTGAGCGTCCTTGCTATCGAGTCGTACTGAATCTTCCAGGCCTGCCTGCTGTATCCACCGCCCAAAACCATGACAACCGGGATCCGTCGCTCGACGCATTCGTCGATCACCATCGCGTCACGCTTGACGATTCCCGCGCGGGTCATCGCCAGGCTCGCAAGCGGGTCTTCGGCGAACGTATCGCAACCTGCCTGCAGGAATACGATGTCCGGGCGGGCGCGATCGATCACATCGTCCAGATGTTTGCGAAGGATCCTCAGGAACTCGCGATCGTTAGTGCCTGATTTCAGTTCGATGTCCAGGTCGCTTTTCTCCTTGGGGATAGGGTAGATGTCGCCCTGGTGCATCGAGAACGTGAACGCGCTGTCATCGCCGGCGAAGCAGACAGCCGTTCCGTTACCCTGGTGTACGTCGAGGTCTATTACCATCGCACGGCGGATCAGTTTTTCTTTCTGCAGGACGCGGATGGCGATGGGCATGTCGGCGTAGATGCAGAAGCCCTCCCCGGCGTCCGGTTTGGCGTGGTGGTATCCGCCGCCGATATTTATCGCGATCCCGTGTTTCAGCGCCAATCGGCCTGCAAGGATCGTCCCGCCCGTGGCGTACCTGAACGCATTGAGTATGGCTGCATCCACCAGCGCGTTGGGCACGGGCGCCACCACGGGCGCCTCGAGATAGCGGGCGACTGTGGGAGAGTCTTTGAGGCTCATCAGAAACTTGCGCGTGTGGACCAGCAGGATTTCATCTTCGCTCACAGCCTCGGGCACGAAGACGTCTTCGGGGCGGAGCAGGCCTTCGGTATTGAGTTTCAGGTAGATCCGGGCGTACTTGCGGATATCGAAGCTGTGCAGCCTCTCCAGCCCTCCCATGGACATCTGGTAATGTTTGCTGTATACGATCGCCACGCGATTATTATACACCCGCCCGCGACGGGGAGATTTAACCTGCTTCATAGACGACGGAACCACGCAGCAAACCCCCACCCACAAACCCGCCAACGCGAGCAATACAAGCAGCAGTCGCACCGGCCTGAGATGTTTTCTTCTTTGGTTTGGCAGCATGATTGTTACCGAGACTAAATCCGTTCAGCAGTGCGTCCGGCAGGTTAGTATAATGAATCGATGGTCGACAAGCGACAAGCTGTTTTGGCTGGGCTTCGCGAGAGGATCGCGGAACTGCCCACCGGACCGGGCGTGTACCTGTTCAAGGATGCGTCCGACGTGGTGCTTTACGTCGGTAAGGCCAAGTCGCTCCGGTCGCGCGTCGCGAGCTATTTCCAACCGTCGGCTGACCTGATCTCGACGCGCGGGCCGGAATTAAACCACATGGTCAAAGACCTCGTCACCGACGTGTCGGTGCTCGAATGCGAGTCGGAGGTCGACGCGCTCCTGCGGGAGAACCGCCTGATAAAAGACATCCAGCCGCGGTTCAACGACCACCTGAAGGACGGAAAGTCGTTCCCGTTCCTGCAGATCACCACGCGGGAGCATTTTCCACGGGTTTCGATAACCCGCCAGCCGAAGGCGCGCGGCGTGAAACTGTACGGCCCGTTCGTATCGGTCAAGGAACTCCGCGCCGCGCTTCCGCTGATGCAGAGGGTCTTCAAGTTCCGCACGTGCAAGCTCGACATAAGCGCTGACGATGACTCCCGCCGTCGGTTCCGCCCGTGCATCCTGTACAACATCAAGCAGTGCAGCGCCCCCTGCGCCGACAAGGTCACCCGCGAGGACTACAAGCTCCAGATCGCCCACCTCCGCAAGTTTCTGGAATCGAAGGGCACGGTGCTGAGAAGGGAACTGACGCGCCGGATGAAGGATGCCTCCGCCGGGCAGAAGTTCGAACGGGCGGCGGAACTGCGCGACGAACTCAAGGCGCTCGATGCCCTCCAGCGACGCGGGCTGGGTGCAGACGACGTCCGGCCCGAAGCGTTCTTCGTGGACCCGGCGGAAGGTCTGGCGCGCTTGGCGAAGCTCCTGGATATGCCCTCGCCTCCGCGCTCGATTGAAGGAATAGATATCGCCCACCTCGACGGTGGTGAACTGTGCGGCGCGATGGTCTGTTTCATCGACGGTAAACCGTTCAAAGACGCCTACCGGCGCTACAAGATCAAGACGGTGGCCGGTAACGATGACTTCGCGTCGATTCGCGAAGTTGTCTGGCGGCGGTACAAGCATGCGGGCATGAACTCCGAGCTCTTTCCCGATATTGTCCTGATCGACGGTGGAAAGGGGCAGTTGTCAGCCGCCCACAGCGCCTTCGATGACATGGCGTTTACGCCTCCGGTCCTGCTGTCGTTGGCGAAAAAGGAGGAAATCGTGTTCGTCCATGGGCGCGTCGAACCGCTTAAGCTTCCCCGTCGGGACCCGGCGCTGCGGGTGCTGCAATCCGTCCGCGACGAGGCGCACCGGTTCGTCCAGCACTATCACCACATCCTCCGCCGCAAGGCGACCCTCGGCGCCGACAAACCGAGGCGCCAATAAAAAACCCGGACAACCGGGGTCGTCCGGGTTCTTTATTCTGTGTGTCTGCGGGAATAGCGGTCAGAACGCTTCGGGATCTTCGACTTTAACAGGCCCGATCTTTGTGGGCGTCCCGTTTTTCGATATCCTGAACATTCCGCTCTGGGCCAGCAGGATCATTTGCCCGTCGGCGTCTACGGCTACGATTCTGACGCGGCAGAAGCGGCTGGAGATTTCCGGCGTCTTCCAGGTGGTCGGTACGCCCGGTTTGAGGTCCTTTGCGAGGGTTTTCCACGTCAACTTGTCGTTGGTGGTCAGTTGCAGAACGATGTTCTTGTAATCCCTGGCGATTTCAGGCATCCATTCCAGCTTGATCGTGATTCCGGACCTGAGCAGCGAACCGGCCTCGGGCCAACCGGGGCGCTGGGGCTTGTGTGGTGCGTCGGCGGTGAAGTCGCCGGCGGGTCGGGCTGCGGGTTGAGACGTCGCCTCTCCGGTTCCCTTGACGATCAGTCCGGTTGTCATGACGGCCGCAACGTTACCGGCCTTGTCTTCAGCCTCGATACGGAATCGGATCGAACCGTCCCGCGCGGCTTCGGGCGGTATCTTGATTACTCGGCGCCCCGTCTGCGGAAGGGCGCCTCGGAATCGGCCCCACGCCAGTTGGAACGGAACCTTCCCGATGCAGGATTCGAGCTTGATCGAGTCTGACTTGAGATTGATGTCGCGCACCGCCCAACCGATCGCCACGTCGTCGCCCGCCTTGTAGATGTGCGGGACCTTTTTTTCCTCGTCATCCCAGGGAGCGGGTTTGACGGCGATGGCTATTTCGGGCGCTTTGCGATCGACCACATAAATGCGGTGTGGCAGGGGCACGGGTCCCTTTGCGGTTTTCTCCTGGCCTGGCCCGACAAAGCGGACCCAGTGCCTGGCGTCCTTTTCGGCCTGGAAGAGGAAGTGGGTCTGTTCGACGCCGAAATGTCCGGCAGTTTCCCAGTTTTTGCCTTCATCGGTCGAGAACCACACGGCGATGCGCGGTGAACCGGTAAGCTGGCATCCGCCGGGATGCTTGGCGAAGAAGTAGTCGCTGCGGGAATAGTAGACGTCTATTCCCTTACCGACCGACTCAACGGGTTGAGCCTCTGCCGACGGGCGGTAATAGAACGGCGCGTCGTACGTCCACGGTGGATAGTCGGCCATTGGGTTCCAGTGGGGGTTCTCGTCGATCTGTTGACAACCGGCGACTAACGCGGCTGCTATACCCATCCACGCTATTTTGTGTATGGTCAAACGCATCATTCTGCTCCCAAAAAATAGAGGCTACAATATTAAGCCAGGATTCTTGTAGTTGAATTATCGTACTAATCGGACATTATGCACGCATAATTTGAGTGTAATGCTTATTTGAGATATTCAAAAGCTCGCTGGAACAGGGTCATTCCGTCGGCCCGTTGAATTCCACCACGTGTCCACCGGGGGTGGTGGGTGACTTCGATGAACCTTTCGGGGTGCGGCATGAGGCCCATCAATCGCCCGCTGGGATCGCAGATTCCGGCGATATCTTCGATGCTGCCGTTGGGATTTATCGGGTAGGGGCCTGAATTGCCTTCGGCATCCACGTATCGAAGGGCTGCCTGGTCTCCGTCGAGCAGGCGCTGTTTTATTACATCGTCGCGCGGGACGAACTTGCCCTCTCCGTGGGCGATAGGAAGGGCGATGATTTCACCTTTGGCGATGAAGACGCACTTGTCGCTGTCGCAGCGGAGATGCACCCACCGGTCCTCGAACTTACCGCAATCGTTCCATGCCAGCGTGGCGTCCCGGTTGGCGCCGTCGGGCGAGACATTGGCCCAGGGCAGAAAACCGGCTTTGATCATGACCTGGAAACCGTTGCATATGCCCAGTACGAGTTTGTCGGACGATATGAACGAATTGATCGTATCGCCCAGGTGATGCAGGATCTGGTTGGCCAGTATCTTTCCCGCCGCCACGTCGTCACCGTAGCTAAAACCCCCCGGAATCACCATGAACTGGAACTCGGCGACTTCCGCGGGGTTTTCTATCAGTCGTGCGATATGAATTCGCCTGGCCTCGAAGCCCGCCTTGGTCAGCGCGTATTCAGTCTCGCGATCGCAATTGGTCCCCGCTGTCCTCAATACCAACGCCTTGGGTATAGCCATGTTCACCTTTCTACATCAATCAAAACCGAACGGCAACGACTTTTGCCACAAAGAACGGCAACGACGCCAAGCTGTTACGGCAACGGCAACGGCGACGGCAACGGCTTTTGCCACAAAGAACACAAAGAACGGCAACGACGCTAAGCTGTTACGGAAATGGCTTAGAGGCCAAGACAAGAATCAAGGACACAAAGGAAGACAAAGGCGGTAATCCGCCGTACGCCATAGTCGCGTCGTTCGTCGTGCTGTTGGCCGTTGCCGTAGCATTTCTTCTCGCCGTTCTTTGTACTACTAACCTGCAAGATATCGAATTTCTTTTGCACTTGTCGCGAAACGATGGGCTGGCCTTATGTCGTTGAGCCAG
>Ga0180434_10006594_pt1 | contig 13296 bp, 9 predicted proteins | sample SS_ome_7_FD_132453 | JGI IMG/M metagenome (GOLD analysis project Ga0180434, IMG submission 132453) | Hypersaline lake sediment archaeal communities from the Salton Sea, California, USA - SS_1_D_2 metaG | ecosystem: Environmental > Aquatic > Non-marine Saline and Alkaline > Hypersaline > Sediment... | reverse complement strand
TTATCTTGTATGATTTTATAGACAATTTTCTTGTGGGCATTTATATCTCTTGATGATAACATATTTTTTCTTTTCAAAATAGTTAACTTTGTTATGCAAAGCACGTTTACGTAGGCACCCTTACTTACTAAACGTATATTTTATTACTTATATATTATAATCTGTTTTAGTTTTTTATCAATTTGACATTTTGGTTGATTGGAGCCGCCAATCAAAGCAGGTGTTTCGTTTTAGGAAATGCGATGTACACTGGGAATCTTTTTTGTATTTTTTTCCGCAACCACGGTTGGACAGACACCTCCATTTGTACCTGACGAATGTTTAAAGGCAACCATTGATGATTGTGTAAACGATTGCCACTGCTCGTGGTGTTATAGCACGAAAGAGTGTATTACCTTTGTTAAGGTCGAGGAGCAGTGCAAAAACTACACTCTTGAAACACACGAGTGTAAGCAGAAACAATCAAAGAGCGAAAGAGGTGCACTGATTTTCATTGGTGTATTGGCGGGATGTAGCGTTCTTGCGTTGTTTGTTGGGCTGACTGTGTGGTTTTGGAGCTTTCCTGATTTTAAAAGGTATTGGCGTCGATTTAGACCTAGAATTTCTTCCACAGGAGGTTACGAGTATTTACTATAATAAACAAACCATATGTTATAAAGCACGACAAGTATATTCACTTTAAAGGTCCATTTCAAATACAATGATTTCTTTAACCATACAAGGACTTGTTAATACTGTATCGCATATCAGGTCTTCCACTCTTGGTCATCGGTGTGCTAAAACCACCACCACCAAACCCTCCTCCGTAGCCTCCGGAGAAACCGGAATATCCTGTAGAAAACCCCCAACCATCGCTGTATGAGCTTCTAGACTGCCTATTGACTTTGTAGCGCATATCAGGCGTTCCGTCTCTTTTTGTGGGACCACTGCTTATTCTAGAGGAGGAGGAGGACGAACTTCCGGAGGTGTACGAGCTGCTGACAAACGGACTTGACGTTTCCTTGTTTGCCTTGTATCTCATGTCGGGCGTACCATCTTTTTTTAAAGGACCGCTCGTGCTAGTTATCTTTGCTTTTCCAAGACTTCTGGCATCTGGTGTTTGCTTTTCTGCCTTTTTGGAAAGAACGCTTTCCACAATTTCCTTGTTTGCTTTGAAACGCATATCAGGAGTTCCATCTTTTTTCAATCGTGCTACTCTCACGTCGGTCGCAGAAGGCTTTTCATAGAGTTTTTTTAATCCAAGATCCTTTTCCTTGTTCGCCTTGTATCTCATGTCGGGAGTACCATCCTTTTTTAACTTTACACCGTTTGAACTCGATGGAGAAGATGCGGGAGTGTTTTTCCCCTTTCCAGAAGCCGGTTTACCCCCTGGTCTTGCTTCTTTTCCAGCACGAACACCTTTGTCCTTGGAGGAATGTTTCGGAACGTAGCCATTCTTTTTGGCAAACTGCTCTATGGAAACTTTCTTTCCATTTGCTTTGATGTACGTAGAATCTAGGCGAAGTTTCCCGTTTTCCATTTTGTTTGCAGCATAATCTGCTTGTGTGAGGAACTTGGTCTCTACCTCTTTAGCTCGCTGCTCGGCGGACCGGCCTCTGGTCGAATACTCTCCGGTTTTCATCACTCGTGCTTGAATGGTACACCCTCCCTTGAGAAGTGCGTTATAAAGATCCGCTTTGTGTGACCCGTCGTACATGTATTGAGACATACGTTGGTCCAAAGAAGAATTTGTACCTTCTCCCCCTGCCTTTCCTAAGTAAATAACGACCGAATCGCTTTTTTCATCGCCTCCTGGAGGAACAACACGAATTTCGTAGACGCCTTCGGTTGTAGGGAATCGATTGTTTTTAAGCCTAAGTCCATCGCCTTTTCTAGGAATAAAATCTTCCGTAGAACCGGAATCATTACTAGCAGCCCAATCCTTGTCCATGGGTTTCATAATGGTGGTCCATTTCCCGAACCCTCCTCCTCCAGGTAATCTTTTTATATGCTCTCTTTTTTTCAAAGGCGCGTACATCGCTATTCACGTGTGTTGAACTTGACTACATTGATAAACCAAAGGCCTATATAGTTTTATACAAACGTTTTTCCACAAATTTTGACATCTTCATTGTATCTAGAAACAAAAAAAAAGAATTGTACTTTTCAGACATTAAAAAAAGAAACTTATGTAAATATTTTGTGATATTTTTACATAAAATGAAAAGCATATAGCTAACGTTATCCATAAAACTGCTTGTAGACGCTATACCACATATCGGGTCTTCCACTCTTGGTCATCGGTGTACTGTATCCACCATATTCCGTAAATTTATATATAAATTTATATTATTTATTATTGTAAAATTTGATCCATGCAACACGAGATCAAATCATCCTCGGTAACATGGGTCTACGGGGGGTAACTACAGAAGAGTCAACAGCTTGTACTATTGTCTCAGCTTGTTGTTTTAATATCCTAATTTCTCGAATTTTACGTATAAAAAATTCCTTAAGAGATCCAAGGGCACGTAATCTATATTCGTCTGACGTGCTTCCAAGTAAGCTTTCTGCAATGGAAAGTTTGTCCGAAAATACAAGGATATAAGCTCCAAGTGCTTGAGCAAGATGATCCGCATCTCCTCTTAACATATTTTTTTTTGCATCGTTGTATTCTGGGTGTCGCAAGAATACATCTAGAATATCTTCTTTGCTTTGAAAATCGTATGGAATGCGGTAATCGGTCAAAAACATTCGGAATGTATGAGCAATATCTCCTTCTATAGGTCCATATTCGCTGGCCGCATCAATTTCTATGCGAACCCTATCAAAAACTTGAAGGTAAAGGTCAAAATCAAGATCCATACGCAAAACTTCCCTTTATCTATCACATTTGAGTTTTATATATCTCATGTGCTGCTACGTTGTTTTTATTTTGTATTCCGAAAATTTGGATATTCTGAAGGATTTTATAATCTAAAATGAAAGAACGTGGTAAAAATTAGCGCCGTCCATATACAACACAAAAACACTTTGCGGAAAGGAGTAGAACAAAACAACCGGAACGTTATGCCAAAAGCCTTTGATCGATGTGTAAATAGGGGAGGAAGAGTGAGGACGGTAAAGCCCAAGGGGAAATCAAGTTCTACCTATGTACGTGTATGCTATCCGAAAGGGGGAGGGTCTAGTGTTTCCGGAGGTGTCAAGAAACGCAAAACCAAGTCCAAACCCAAGAAAAAGAAACGGTGAGAAATTATAATTGGAGGGAAGGGAAAAAAAGGACAAATAATTCAATTTTTTTTATTATTTAATAAATGGTATTTTTGGATACTTTTTTTTGCTTCTTTTTACCAATCACACTTCTTGTGGTACATTATTGCGGAAGGAGAAGTACGTGTTTAATTTGTTGTGTCGAAAACCGTACGAATTCCATAGAGATAATGAACACACAAGTGCACACACATAATACGAAAACGGCTTGGGATTATCCAATACAAAAAGGTTTTATGGGATGGCACAATCCTAATCCAAGCCCCGTAAAACCTTTGGAAAATATATGGAGAACGGATCCATTTTCGTTATCTTTGAATATGTTTCCCACTCGTGAATGTGTGGACAATATGTCGGCGGCTTCCCACGGGGATTTCGAATTTGATGAGATAACAGAATGGATTGAAAAAGACAAGCACAGCAAATGTGGTCCGATATTTCGGGAAAATACAAAAACAAAAGCACAAAAACCGCTATCTAGGCCTCCTGGTTTGGAGACACCTCCGCAGACGCCTCACGTAACCTACAAGTTATATGAAGGAGATAAGTGTTATTTATGTCAGCGAAAACTCTTGCCAAACATAGAGGATATTGTTATTCTGCGATGTCATTCCTCTTGCGGAAGAAAACTACATTACGAATGTTTGACAAACTCTCCTTGGGTACTAAAGAAGAACGAAATAGTGTGTCCTACATGTAGTAGACCTCCTGATCCTGAGATTATGGAACATGATAGAAAATCTTCTTCCTATTTGGATTTTGAAGAAGGATTATCTCTGCATAGTATTTTGGAAAAGATTCGATTCATACTTTCTAAATGTTATGTAGGCAAAGGACCGAGACGAAGGGGCACGGATACATGCAAATATCTTTTCGAACGTTCTGTATTAATGAATGTACGCAAAAATTTGGGCGTCTCAGAGGAAAATGATATATCATTTGGTGTGGACGAGAAAAATCTTTTGATTCAAAAAGAACTGGACAAGTTGTTTGGAGTCGATGATACGGAATCCAAGAAAATGAAATGTAAACAATCTTGGATAATGCAAGCAAAAGATGCGGCCCAAAGTTTTGTTTTGGGTACCTCTTTGGATAATCTCAATCATTTGGGGATTGACTTACGGTGTATTGCCCGATATTTTACTGATACTATCAAGGGTATTTTACGTCTTGGGTTTAACATGAATTATTTGAAGAATACACAAGGTACTCCTAAATTGGATATGCTGATCCATTGTTTTGGGATTTCCTATCGAGAAATAAGGTCAATACATAAGGAATTTTTTTCCATTGATACGCTGATCGATCGAAAGACCAAATTTGATGAGAAACACAAGTTTAGATGCGTTCTTTCTTCGGATACGATGCGATCTATAGGACTTTTTACTCATGATTTATATGTGCTGGGAATGAAAAAGGAAGATATCCATCGATTTGGTTTTATGCAAACCGAATGGTACAAAACATTGAACTTTAAGGAAATACATATCAAGTTGATGAGGATCAAGACAGAGAGCGATTTCAATCCTCCCAATGGACCTCTTTACAAGGCCAGTTGGGATATAGATACCATGCGAGAAAATTTGGACTTGGAAGGTATACTTACCACTATACCTTCTCGCAGTGGTGAACCACTACGTAGAACTATATTATCTCCTGTACCAAGGAGGCCAATAGACATTTCTCTTTTTGACACCGCCCATGGGTATAAGATAAATTCACCCACAAAGAAAAACAGAAGACCCTCCCCTCCATGGAAAAAAAACCACCATTGTAACAACAGACGTTACAACAATAGAGAGGATCGTAGATACCCTAGGATGAGAAAACGCGGGAATTGATGAAGTGAAAATTATTAAGTAAAAGGTAAACATGTTCGAGGACTTTTTTTATTATCCCTCTTCAAATACCTACGGATCAAAGATATGTATTATCTTCGGAAGAAATACTCTCCCCGGAACGACGAATTTCTCCTGTTGGATATAACGCATAATATAATGGATCATCCAACGCCGCACCTAAAAGAACGGTTCGTCTCAAACATTCCGACGCTTTTTTGTCAAATTCTTCATCACTAATGGTTGCTGCCAAAATGTAGTCATATGTACATTTTATATGATCTTTCCACAAGGTTTCAAATTTTTCAAAATTCCCCCATTTGCTACCGGTAATGTTGTGCATCACTTCAGCAATAAAATGAGAATTCGTTTCTAGAATGGGTTCTAATCGGTCATAATATTCAATATCGGCATCTGTTAAATAATGAGTTTTAAGAAGTTTTTCTGCGTAATCATAAACGATTTCTGTATGCTGTTTAAGGTCACTAATAAGACGATCTGCTTGAAATAATTGTTCATTTTCACTATACTCTCGAACATTTTTGGCGATCTCTAATATTTTCGGTTTCCAAAAATTAATTTGTTGTTCCAAATCTTTTTTAGACTTGTATAAAAGATATCCAATTTCATCGCTATTGAAGAGTACCTTTGTGGGTAAACCATTGTTCTCGTACATTTTGCTTCTTATTATTTGATATAAAAAAGCAATTGTGCGGATGAATAAACGGGTGTGCTCAAACATCAAAACTGATGCAGTGTTTTTTGTTCCCATATATGGTTCATAAATGGAAAGATGTAAAGGGATAGGCACGGCCCCGCTATCCATACTTAATGTAATAATAAATAGTGAAAGAGTTGTGCCTATTTGCTATTTACATCATCTATTTTTTTTACACACGCACGTACATGAAAAGAAGAGGGAAACACATAAATCCACATCACACGAAACTATTAAAGGAAACGATTTGTATTGTATCTCCTTTATTTTTATTTTTATTACCGATATAAAAATTTGCCCGTTTGCAGGTTGAATGATTTCGTGATCGATGGATCTCGTTGATGGGGAAATTTTTCTGGATCGAGGAATTTTTGAAACCTAGTTTTTTGGAATCCTCTCCTTAGGTGCACGGAGGTTGATCTTCATCGAAAGTTGCTCATCCGCCAATTTTTTTTTCTTGTAGGCAAACCTTCCCCAATTTTTTTACGCGAGGTTCATTCCACAGTCATAAAATCAAAAAATTCAATTTTTTAGGGGGTAAATACAACTTTTATTACCCAAAGAGGGATTTTTGATTTTGTGGAAAAAGGGTGAAAACACCATTTGGAGGCGGTGGATTATGAACTGTGAAGTGTTGGCGGATATGGTTGATGGGGCCAGTTTTATAATAGATATGACTCAAGTGAATTGCGTCAGGGTACAACCTACATCGTCGGATGATAAGTTTAATGTTATCTTTTCCGCACATGACGTAAACCATCGTTTTGTGGTTAAAAAGGAACAGTCTCAAAATATCTTGAATGCTTGGGTTCATACGAGGGTAAACAAATCCTTTAATTTTTGCCTTTATATTATAAAAAATGGAGAGGGTAAAATAGCGACAGACATTTTTTAATAATAAATCCTATTTTATGGTTATATTACTACACGCTGAATTGTTCATCTCCGCGATGATAATGATGATGTTGGGAATGTTGTCCAAATATATATGGTTCTAATTGTTTTCGAATGGCCATTTCGGAAACGATAAAACACCATGCAACATACCCAACCACAATACTCACAATACCCAAAGGCCAAGATATCCAATAAAAGGTGGTGGTCATCAATGGATAAGAAGCCACCGAAAGGATGATATAGAAACACATAAGTGGTATTTGTACCCATCCGTATGTAAGTCCATATAGGAACAAAGGAGTGGAAGACTTTACGTGTGTTACCCGTGTCCATATTCCGGATATTGTCCCGTACTCTTTCCTTCCAAACATTTTATGTATAGGTGTGTTAAATCGAACAATCTCAATGAAAAGGAAGAACGCCTTTACGAGATGAACGAAAAATAAAATGGTGAAAATGGCCTCCACAATACCCCAAACAATGATGGCCGTGATAGGCCAAGCCAACAAAGCCAAGTCTAATAACATAGCAATAACCAAAAATACATTGGCTCGGATCTTCATCGAGGACTGGTGTGTATGTGTATCGGATCCAAGCAACTTACCACTACGATCATTATCAAAATGATACAAATTGACAAACGCTTCGCGTCCCATCAAATTTCCATACCGATGATCTCCGGAATAACGATTTGAATGTTGTTGGTCCGCCCAACGTACCCTCCTCTGCTCTTTTTGTGTTGTTTTCGATTTGAAATCCACTGCTCGAACTCTTCCACTTTGCGGAGGCGTGGACGCATGACCACGTATAAAGCGATTTGTTTTTTGTGGGACATAATCCATTTCTCCTCCTTTGTCCAACGGTACAAAACAACCAATCGCTTTACCCAAAAATACACTCTTTTAAACTTTCCGCAAAACCGCAAAACCGCAAATTCACAAACCCCTACTATCTCAGAAATAGAACAACTTGCGCATAAGATGTGTTTATGGTTTATTTTTTTTCCCTTTTTCCCTTTTTCCCCTTCCGCAAACCCCAAAACAAAACACAAAGCAAAGTAAAATCAATAAAACTTATTGTTATGCCGATTAAACCGAAGCCGGTTCATTTGCTGAATAACCGAAGCAGCGGCTAACTTTTGTTCTGCAGAAAGACCTCCCCGCATGTAAGATGATGGATTTCGCGTACGAGGAATTGATACATAATGAGCACAAAGTTCCGCAAATAATGGATACATCAACTCGTCACGTTGAAAGTATTCTCTCTCAATCTTGTGCCATCCTTTTCCACGAAACGCGGGATGTGTCTTTATGAGAGCATGAGCACTATCCATGGCAGATATAACCCAAGGTTGCAATTCGATTTTCCCTGTATTGATCTCGTCCAATGCCCATTCTACGGTGTTTAGGACGGGTCCCTCCACGTAGGAAGAACCAGCTGGTAAACCCGTCTTGGATGTGTGAATAAACTCGTCTTCGATACGTTCGATCAACGATTGATATCCTTCAAATTCCTTTTCCAAATCACCTCTCTCGTTCAATCGATTGTCTGTCCACTCTTTCACGCGTTCGTAAAACTTTTCTATAGAATTTGTAATTGAAGGGTTAAAAACGCCGCCCACACCATCCAAACGAAAATCGTCTATTTGTCCAGGAGGAATGTCTCGATTGTAGGATACGATTGCATCACGGTTGTTCCATATCGCCCTGAGAGTGGTTGTCAGCTCTCTCTCCATCCTTGTGGATCGATCGTCTACATCTTCTTTAGAAATCCTTATGAGTTCATTAATCAGATCCTTCAAATCCGTAAGCAAGAACGTTTTCCTTCCATCAGAGTCATTGATAAAGTATCTCCCGGCCAAAGATCTAATGGTGGTGGGCAAATTCAACACCGGCACCGCATCGGAATCTCCACCGCCAAGCAAATAGATGTTTAGCATTTGACCCAGCTGTTGAAAATCGGCGTTTTCCTTCAAGTAAGCGAAAGCAATGTCTTCAAACTCTTCCTCTTCCGCAACGTCCAGACGGCCCCAAGAGGCCACCCACTTTCGATTCCTTTCCGGAACATAGGGGAGACGTGTGTCCAAATCGTCTTGTTCAAAAGAAGTGCTTGCGGGAAACGATTCTGTGGGGGGATTAAGGAACGTTTTGCGAAGAGAGATGTAAAAGTCGAGTGCCGCGTAAAACGCGATAAAGTATTTTCGTGCAAGTGGCATTCCTTGCAGCGCTGAACTGTTATAATACTCCCGAATGCGAAAAGTAAACTTGGAGTTTCGGCTAGGAGAAAGCTCCGTCAAATAATAGTAAAAGGTTTCCCAACTATACTGCGGAATGGTGACAGGGAATCCTTCTTCAGGCCGGGTGTCTTCCACATCATCTATATGCGGAATGAATTCCGCAGGGTTGCTATTCACCATTTCATTAACAAACTCCATCATCTCGTTCATGAATCGTGCTTGAACCAAATCCTCATACGCATTTTCGAGACTCGTGACACGAGCCACCAACGCGTCGTCGGCCGTTTTCCCGCCCAAATACAACCGTTGAAGTTGTCCTTGTGTTGCAAACCGATCGCTCCGCGCCTCGTTGAGACGTTCTTCCAATTGCTTCAACCGCATCGTCCTAGCTTTTCCACTTGTTTCTACAGCCTTTAAAGCCGCAGCGCTTCGTATAGCCTTTGTATCCACAGTTTCTTTTACATACGCATCCTGTACCCTCCGGTTGGCCTTGGCCGCTAGAATTTGAACAAACTTATAATCTGGATGGCTTCGTATCACCTCGTTGCGCTGAATCACTTTTTCCACAAATTCTGTGCCGAAAGGGTCGATGTTTGTATACTTTCGCTGTGATTTTTCTGCATATCCATCCGAAGTGAGGGGAACTTTGGGATTAATCGTTCCCGTCATACCCGGTTGCGGTTGGGTAAAATCCAACCTGGTTTCTCCATATTTCAACCCTATAGGTTTAGTTCCGTACGAAATGTCATTGTTGATGCCAAGACGACGCGCTCGTTTCTTGCGCTCTAGGTATTCCACACGAGGTAACACGACAAACTCTTCTCCGTCTATGGTACGGTGAATTCTCTTTCCCCAATTACGTTGCCGGGAACGACTTGAATGATGGGAATGACGGGAGTGATGGGAATGACGGGAACGACTGGAACGACGAGACCTTGCGGAAGATATTGAAGGTATTATAAATTGGTCTTCTTCCTCCTCACCATCATCATCTTCTGAATTTTCCGCAAATGGATTTCTTACAATGGCCTCGGCGTCTAGTGACGTAACACCTGGTTCATACTCTTCTTCGTTTTCGGAAGGATCAATATGCGACCAAACATCACGAGCAAGATGCCCTAGGGATGATCCTTCCGTAGTTAGCATGTGATACTTTTTTCCCCTTTTTTTATGAAGAAAAAAAAAGGTGTGTAGAGTGGTTGCTTTTACTAAATGGAAACGTTGTTGTTTATTTACTTTGTTCAAGGGAATTCTTTTTTTTTACCTCTTCCTCATCCTCTTCTAATCTCTCTCGATTCTGCGGAGGGAGAGAGTAATACCTTGATCGAGGAAATAGTCTTCGGATAAACCCGCAGCAACTACGGAAAATGCAGGGGAAACGGGAATTTCTGTGCGGAATCTCTTGACCGTTGCGTAAGATTGTCCCGAAGGATGTTCCAATGTTCCGCCCACCTGGCTCTTCATCAAACGTGCCCTTTCCGTGTCTAGCGGGTAAAGAATAGATTCTTCCGCATCAAAGAGATATTCCAAACCACGCTTGCCAGACTTGGTAGGACATCCACTCCAATGTTCTTCGTTGGGTCGGTTCTTGTTCATTACAGGTTTTTGATCAAGAACAAAGGAGTGAAGAGATCCGTAGATGTACTTGCTTTGAGCGTCATTATTCAACTTGCGGCGTTCGGGGATCAAAACGGTAATGTTTTTGGACTTGGACGTCATCATATCCTCTTTCAACATGTTTTTGACGGTGGCTTTGACAAAACTTCGTTCCGCAGAGGTCATCTTTTCCACCGTTTCAGAATCAGGATCATTGAGATAAGTGACCACCGGGTTTCTTTGAATACGTTTTTCTGATCGCGGAGGCAATGTTGGCACAGAAGGGAATTCCGGAGGCGTATAATTATGTTCTCCGGGTATACCATCGGTGCGATCATCCACCGTGGTAGAACCGGGTTTAGGAGGAAGTTTAGGTTGGTCAGGGTTAGCACCATGAGCGGCAAAAACGCGAGCCTGATACATGTAAGCCTCCATGTTGGTGAAAACAGAATCCTTCGTAATTGCCGGGTACTGTTTCAAGATAGCATCGTCCCAATTGTAATACGTCAATAGATTGATCGCGAGCATGGCAAAAATGCGGATGGCGGCCTTGATTGCATGCATGTAATCCTCTTTTTGAGATCCAACCATAACCTTGAGAGCCATCCCAATGCGGGTCGCGGTGGATTTTGCCGCTTTGAAGGAGTTTTCCAGGATGATTACACGCGCTAGGTTGTTCAAGAACTCATTATCCTGTCTTCCCTTTTCATATCGATATTTCTTGTATCTCTTATCCAAGATCTTCTGAATGTAATTGGCATGTCTCCGCAAATGCTGGAATTGGTTATCTCCGAAAATAGAACCGGCCATTTGCGCGGCCTTTCTCAATCCCTTGCGCAAATGTATACCAACATTGGGTGAATCAAAAGAGCATTCTCCTTCAGCATCCATAGAAACGTTATCCCCAATGATACCCAAAGAGTGTGCGGAAATATCTGAAGAAGAAGTCGCGTGTATATCGTCAAGTGTCTTGTGCTGGTTTTGCAAATTAGTCAAATAGTATTCTTCGTCGCTTATCATTGCATTATAAACAATCGATAGGGTATCTACTTCCGTATTCGCAATTTGTCTACGATACGCGGCTTTCTTTTTGCCCATGTACACATAGTGCATTTGGCCAATCACGCCAAGCACGTAAGCCGTCACGCTTTGGTAATCCAAAAAAATACCAGTGCGGTTTTTGTTGTAATTCTTTAGAGCATAGCTAATGAACCGTTTAGCTAGACGATGTACACCCTGACCCAAATCAAATCCACTACGTCCAAGTGATCTGGCTACCATGTACGAAAAGGTGCTCTCTCGAACAACGCCTGCATTTTTGTTAATATCATCCAACTCGGTGTTCTTCAACTTCCGCAAATCCATTCCGCTATATTCGCTGTAAATCACGGAAGCAAAGGAAGAATCATCTTCATTGGATGCAGCCTCAGACTGGGCATACAAGTTGTCGGAAATAGATACCATTTTTTCCAACTCTTTTTCCGCATGGTCGGCTATGCGCGAAGAAATGGTATCGTCTGTTTGGGCCATACGAAGCAAGTTATGCATATGAGTAACTTGTTTGGCTTTTTTAACATTTTGTTGTATATCCTTTGCCGTGTTAGCCTCGTCGACAGAAATGATATTCCCAAAGTGTTGACAGGAAAATGAGGCACATTTTGGACTCCTCTTGCTTGCAGGGAGACCCTTGGCGCTATTAGCCTCGTTGATACACTTCATGGCCATTTTAACACAACAATCATCCATGGTTTTAAATGATTTTGATTGCCCTTTTACCGTCATCAAAGCATGGAATTGTCTGGCCGGATTATTTGCGGAAGAGCTGATAACGGCAATGGCGTCGGTGGTGATGCTATCCGTAGGATCCGTATGCATCCTTACAGAATTTTCCGGAATTCCGGAAATTGTAGAAGAACTTTTTTTGGATGAAGAGGAAAGATGAGAAAACATCATAGAATCCGCACATTCTTCCTCATCAAAGTCAGATTCCTCTTCCGTGGTTTCTCCAGTGTGAACCACCGTATTTTTTGTAGATCTATTTTTTTTGGAATCTGCCTTATCAATGATTTTCGTAAGATCAGTGCGTTCCTTCACGCCACTGCGCTTGGAAGTGGTAGAATAAGACTTAGATGATGAAAGTTTATCCACCACATGAAGTAGAGAATCATCAGACCCTTCGTCCACGTCCCGTTCGCGGTTCTTGGCTTGTTCAATCTCTTCTTCCAAGGAAAGACCTGATCCCGCAAAGTCTCCGGCTTCCGTTTCATAAGCTTCCTCGTCAAATATAGAACTATCATCGGCTTCGTCGTTCATGGCATCATAAACAAACCGAGAAAACTCTGCGGAAGATAATGCTTTTTCTCCTTGAGATTTCTTAAGGGCTTGCCATTCGTACCACAACTCTTTTCCAAGTACCCAGTTGACTCCTGCTGCTTGTACCACTACTTGGGCATCGGCTTCATTCATAATTGTCTTACTGTACAACTATGATCAAAAAAAATGCCCTAAAATACTACTATCCACAAAATCGGTTTTATGCTTTCCGTATTCGGTAGGAAGAGTATATATATATATTACTCCTAATTGATATGTTTGTGGTTTTACATATGTGAATAGAAAGTAGAAAAAAATCCATTTGCAAATAAAAAAAAGTAAGAGAGTCCCTTGCTACAAAAAGAAAAAAAAAGAAGTTAAAAAATGGATTTTTTTATTTAATTTTTGTCCAATGAAATTGCCATTAAAAAGGCTTATTTATATAAAAG
>Ga0180434_10006593_pt1 | contig 13299 bp, 15 predicted proteins | sample SS_ome_7_FD_132453 | JGI IMG/M metagenome (GOLD analysis project Ga0180434, IMG submission 132453) | Hypersaline lake sediment archaeal communities from the Salton Sea, California, USA - SS_1_D_2 metaG | ecosystem: Environmental > Aquatic > Non-marine Saline and Alkaline > Hypersaline >... | reverse complement strand
GGGGATTACGAGATTGAGGTAATGCCGCCGCATGTGCAGATATGCTCATCTTACGCTTGCAATTATCAATGCCGCTTTTGCGGCGGGCATGGGATATCCGACGCGCAACACGAGAAGTTGAACAAGGCCGCGTGCATGAGCGGCGCGCGGCTCGAAGACATGCTGCGGGAGACGCTGCCTTATGCGTATACATGGACGTCGGCGGCTTCGGGCGAGTTTTTTTGTCAGCCGGGGATTGCCGATATGCTTGACATTGCGCGTCCGTATCGGGCGAGAGCTTCCGTCACGAGCAACGGCGCGGCGGTGACACCTGAAAAGACGGCCGCGTTCATGTCCAACGCTTGCAGCTTGCGGGTGTCGATGGCGAGCGCGGTGGCGGATTGCTATGAATTCTTCCACCGGCATGGGAGTTTTGCGCGCGTGTGCAACAATATCCGCACGCTGACGCGAGCCAATGAGTTACTGCCTGCCGATATGCGTGTAGGCGTCGGCATGTACGGCCCGATATTGGTGAGTACTGTCCGGGATCTGGCGCACAGGGTAAGGGTAGCGCGCGACCTGGGGATGGAGGCGGTTGGCAGTACGTCCTTTTTGCTGCAGGTCGACCTGTTGGCAAAGAGCGATAAGCGCTGGCTTAACGAGTGCATGGAGTTATATCCGGGCCTCTGGAATTATTGGAGGGCTGCCGCCGGCGCGGAATGCGCGAAATTGAATATAAGTGATTACATGCACCGCCCTTTTGCGGGCGTCGACCCGGAATGTTACCCCGACATGGATGAAGACGGCTTAATGTTTCCAAGGATCGATAAGTATATTGCCTCGGAGCCGCCGGTCGTCGCGCATCTGGACGCGGGCGCGATAGAGCGGAATGCCGCATGGATAGCCGGAAAGGTAAGGGATGCACACGCTTCGCTCGGCCAGCGGTCGGTCGGTGAAATGGAATTAGCGGCGGAAATGCGCGCCCGATTACGGTCGATATTGGAACAGCACAGGAGCGATTTAATACGCATGGCCGGCGACAAGTCGATCAGGCGTATATGTTGGCGGCTCGATCTCAACGCGAACATATTACCCGGTCCGTATTGGCGGCCGTGTTGCGTGGCCAAGCAGCGTTACGCGATGCCGACAAACGCGCCTGTCCGGGTAATGTATAACAGCGCGGAAATGCGTAAGTTCTGTGGAGATACTGCCGCCGGCGAATTACCGGCCGATTGTCGCGGATGCCGCGATCTGGCGCGGGTAACGCGGGCGCGGCTTTTCGAGGAGGCGCTGCAACTTGGTTTAATCGGCGACACGAAACGTATGTATGACTCCGCGCGCGATTACGAGGCGGAATAAAAAGGGGGCGCGAATTATGCAAGATATAAGGGCATTATTGACATATGGCCGACTGGCGATGACGGACGGCGAGGCGGGATTACTCAACGAAATATGCACGCTGCCCGGCGACCATATAGAGATCGGGACGTTATGGGGCGCCACGGCTATCCTGGCCGCATTAGCCAAGCCGGCCGATGCGCGGGTGTATACGATCGACATAATGGAGCGCGGCTATTGGGTTACGGGCGATCCAGGCACGCCGGACAGTGATGTCCCGACAGCGCGGCGGATATTGACAAATTTCATGCGCGCCGGCGTGGCGCACAAGATCACGCTAATGTGCGGCCGATCGAATCCCCTACCCATGCCCGGTATCCGGCCGAGGACGGCATTGATTGACGGCAGTCACATGGAAAGGCTGTTGCGCACGGATTGGCGCAACGTAGCGGCGACTACGGCGGAGTATGTTGCCTTACATGACTACGGGGCGAAATATCCGGGGGTGCAGGCGGTGGTTGAACGAGACATTTTGCAAGACGCCGGTTGGGAGTTGGCCGGGCATGTGGATAGCTTGATCGTTGTGCGACGGCGTGGTGTTTCCGTAGGACAATCCGGGCAGCCGCTCGATGAGATGTATGCGGTAGGCGTGGAGGAACTGGCCGGATCGGCTGCTGGGTATGAATACGGCGATAGATATACGCGGGCTTGATGGGACCGGCCGAAATTATACGGCCTGGTTATTGCGCGAAAATTTCAAGGTTGATGTCGGACCGCCCGGCGGTACCGATGCGACGGATTACATAGGTGATCGTGTCTATCTGATATGTGTACGCAGTCCGTATAGCTGGGTCGCAGAAAAGCTGCGCGGTTACAATGCGCACACGCAGGATGTAACGCGCCGGCTCGTCGCCTGCTGGAATGACGGTACGCGGAAAGGCTGCGCGCATCAGCGGTCGGCAAACATGAAACGGGAGTCCGCGGCGCTCATCCTGCAGTATGAGGCATATGCGGAATATGGATATCATAATGTGCTGGATCGTATCCGGGCAAAATGGGCATTGAGACCGGCGCGCAAACCGTACATGGACATATTACGGGTGATTGGCCCGGACGTGACGATAACAGAGGCAACACACGACAGGCAGTACGAGATTGACAGGCGGTATATGGCGGACCTTGCCGCCGATACGCGCCGAATCATCCAGGAGGAGACAGACCTGGGCGTTCTGACCGGCGCCGGGTACAGGGCATTATGAACGCCGATAATTGCATAGAGACATATTCCGGGATGAGTTTTGACTTGAGCCGCCCGGCCGCGAGTATGATCCGCATTACCGATATCGCCGCCGCGTTAAGCAAGCAGTGTCGCTATGCCGGGCACTGCCGCCGATTCTATTCCGTAGCCGAGCATTCTGTCTTGGGGTTAGCGCTGGTATCCGATGCCGCTAAGCCGGCGTATCTGCTGCATGATGCCGCCGAGGCTTATTATGGCGATTTATCCCGTCCGTTACGGGCAATGCTAACGGTATACAATCAGTATGTCGCAAGATGTGAGCGCATAATTTACGACGCTTTTCTCGGCGCGCAGCCGTCGGAACAGGTTGCGAGCGATGTTAGCCGCGCGGATGACAGGATGCTGTTAACCGAGGCGCGCCAATTGGTTGCAAGCAAGGGCCGCGGCTGGAGCGCACACTGGACAAGCAACGCGCACGCCGCCCATGTAAAGCTGTGCTATTGGGAGCCGGCACGGGCGGAGCGGGAATTCTTACGCGCTTGGCGGATGTGGGGGGCGCAATGACTAAAAGCCGGTTATGGGAAATTATTTTGACGAGAAAGGCGAACATAGTCGATATCCTTTTGGGGGGCAGGCGGTGAGATACAAGTTGCATCATTTCGGTCTGGCGGGCAAGCTGGCCGGCGGCGACACGATCGCAGGGACATGGATACAGAGCGGATCGCCCGCGGTAGTGCTCATGCTGGCGCCATTATTCGATTTCCTGGTTATCGACCAGGAGCATACGCCGGTGTCGGCGGACAAGGTAGGCGCGATGCTGGCCGCCGGTATGGGCAATGTTCTAGTGCGCTTGGCGCAACCGGATTATTACGAGGCCAAGAGGTACCTGGACATGGGCGCGGCGGGTGTAATCGCGCCGATGGTTGACACCGTGGAGGCGGCACAGTCGATATGCAATGCGTGTCGTTATCCGCCGCGCGGACGGCGCGGGCTGGGTTATTGCCGAGCCAATCGTTACGGCCGCGACATTGATACCGCCCGGCAGGATGGGATTGCCGTTATACAGATCGAGACATTAGCCGGCATGAATGCGCTTGGCGAGATAGTAACTGCGCAGCCCAGGCCGGACGGAATAATAATCGGGCCTTACGATCTGGCGCAGAGCGCGGGGTATAAGGTTGACAGCCCAGAGTTACGGGCAGCGGCACGGCGGATCATTGAGGTATGCGCGGAGGCGGGCGTGCCGGCTGGTCTACATATACCGCGCCCGGACCGGACCGCGGTTGATGAGATATTAACACAGGGCGCGCGGATCGTGGCGCATGGAACGGATATCGAATGGATGTTATGCGGCATAAAGACGGAAGGGGGGTGCGCATGACCGCGGTCGGAATATTACCGATTAAAGAGCACTCGCAAAGGGTGCCCGGCAAGAATTTCAGGTTATTGCAAAGTAAGCAGCTATACAAGTGGACGCTGGATGCTCTTGTCGGAGCGCGGATATGCGATGCGGTAGTTATTAATACCGATTGCCCGGACCGGTTTCGCGGGTTATTGCCGCCGGCGGTTGCGCAGGTTCGCGCGCCCGAATTGCTCGGCGATGAGGTTAGCATGAACCGGGTGATTGGGCAGGTGGTGGCGGAATACCCGGCGGATTATTACATACAGGTACATGCGTCCAATCCATTTGTCACGGCTGACTTATTACGCAGTGTGGCGCAGGCTTTTGAGTCTGGCCTGTTGCGGTATTACGATAGTGTGTTCTCGGTGACGGAACATTATGCGCGGTTTTACCAAGGGAATGTTGCAGTAAACCATGACCCGGACAACCTGGCGCAAACACAGGACTTGACGCCGCTCTATCAGGAGAACTCAAGTTTTTATCTGTTCCGCCGCAAAGCGTTCTGCGGGAGCGGCCGCCGGTTATGCGGCACCATGAGAGGGGTGGTTATCAGCCGTAAATCCGCATGGGATATAGACACGCTGGAAGATTGGAGGATGGCCGAAAGGCTGGCTTAACGGGAGGGGAGGGTAAAGGGGTATGGCAACCGTAGCGATAGAACTGAGCACATGGATAGGCGAGAGCGACGGCTTATTGGCGGGACATAAGATTATCCGCGGCGGCCGCGGTGATCGGGATGACGTTGATGTCCTGATTGCCAATACAGGGCTGATAAGCGAGGGGTGGATCAAAACCGCCGGACGGCTGCGCGGCATAGTCAGGCCGGGCGTTGGTTATGACAATGTGCCGTTGTCGGTATGCCGTGAGCGCGGAATCATATGCGCGTATACGCCGAACGCGCCCAGCCGGGCGGTTGCCGAGTTGACAATCGGGCTATTGATAACCGCCGCTCGCGGAGTGCATAAGACTCAATACGGCTTATGGGACCGGATCATGGGCCGACAGCTCGACGAGATGATTTTGGGGATAGTCGGCATGGGCCGGATCGGTAAGCGCGTTGCGGGTTTGGCTCGCGGGCTATTTGGGGAGATATTGGCATTTGATCCGTTGCGTCCTGACACGACTTTTGACGAGATGCACGGCGTCCGCCGTGTCGATGCGCTATGTCATCTTATTGACGCGGCCGACGCGGTGACTCTGCATGTGCCCAAGTATCGGCCGGACGGCGGCTCGAACGTCGATCTTATTGACGATGATATGATGCGCCGGCTCAAGCCGGGCGCGGTATTAGTCAATACCAGTCGGGGCGGAATCGTCAACGAGGCGGCATTATTGCGGCACTTAAACGAGCGCAGCGATCTGACTGCCTGCCTGGACGTTTTCGCCCATGAGCCTTACGAGGGGCCGCTTGCCGGGCTGTGCAATGTGATAATGACCTGCCATATGGGCGCAATGACAGCCGCCGCCCGCCGGCGCATGGAGCGCGAAGCGATTGATGCCACGCTGTGCATACTCAACGGTGTGGCGCCGAAATGGATCATACCGGGCAGCACTATTGCCGGATAATGTTTGACAAGATGTCAAAAAAAATGTTGTTTTAATATGGCCGGCGTGGTATAGTCTTAAGAGTGGTATAAGGGTTTTTGGGGGTGTGTCATGGGCTTGACTACGGCAGCGATTACCGCCGATATAGAACATATTTTCGAGGATCTGGCGGATACGTCGATTATTGAAAGCAGCGTGTCTGTCTTGCAGGGCGATGATGTATCGACCGAGCGGGGTACGGTGGATGTTTTACGCGGCGAGCAGTTAACGGCGGAGGAGCTTGAGGCGAGCGGGCTGCAGGAGACGTACCAGTTTACCGTGCGCGCTTTTCGCTCAGCGGCGGATGCCGCCGGACTGGTTAAGGGTGACGTGCTGGACCTCGCCGATGGGCAGGTGCGCGTATTGCGGATACGCCAGGGCGGCGCGCGAGTGCTGTTATGGCTGGACTGTGGCGATGTGTGGGAGTGATAAGTGAGCGATATGTTCGGCATGCGGTTGGATGACCGGGAGTTTAACCGGATGCTTACAGAGCTGGCCGGCTCAAGCCGGCGGTCGGCTTATGACGTAATTACGGATCAGGCGCAGAGACTATTACGGAAACTGGCATGGTTTACACGCCGCGCGACGACCCCGAAGAAGTCGACCCCGAAGAAGTCGGCCCGGAAGAAGTCGACCCCGAAGAAGTCGGCCCGGAAGAAGTCGGCCCGGAAGAAGGCCGGTAGGGCAAGGGCAGGCTGGTGGCCTGCCTGGCGCGCTCTGGCGATGTCGGGCACGCCGTATGTCCGCAACGCGAAACTATCCGCGGCTAACGAGGGCGGCTTCCGCGATAAACGCAAAGGCATGGGTGAGCTGTATGTCGAGATGACGAACAAAGTGCCCTACATTGGCGAGCTGGAACGGCAAGACGATATTCTGGCGGAGGCGTTTGCGGCGCGGAAGGATTACATGGAACGGGCGCTTGAGCGGAATTTTGCGCGCGAGATGCGCAGAATGTCGGCATAAACGGCAGAAGGTCGGCGAGAAATGAGCGTTAAAGGCGATGTGGAAAAGTTGGTTGAGGCCGATTTCGTGGCGGTCCTGGGAGCATATTCCGACCTGGCGAGCATTACGACCAATATGCGGGCAGCCAAAAGCGCGAGTACGGCGCGGGTTAAGCCGGGCATATATGTCGATTGCATGGCGGAGCAGAGTGTACCGCGTACGAACGAATACGCATTTCGCGTCGAGATTGGCGCGGAAACTCAGCTTGACGCGGATAAGGCAGGGACGGCGTTGCAGGCGATGATCGGGGCTGTGCGAGATGCGTTGCACCAGGACAAGGATAGCGGCGGATTTACGGGCGATTGCGAGGGCTTCTTAGAAGACCTTAATGCGCGGTCAACCGAGTTGGTATACCACCAGGTGCATGAGGTGGATACATATGCGGACGATGACGGGCGGACGCGCAGGATGGTGATGAATGTTATGGCGTGGGGTTATCCGGGTAAGGTAAGCGCTTAAAAAAATATCTCTGATCCGTGGCGGCAGGGGTGAACACAAGGGAGGGGTATACAATGTCGGATCAAAGAATTGGCGTAACAGGGCCGGTGTTCGGCACGTCGACAGAAGCATGGGGCGTTGTCGAGAACGAAGAAAAAACTACCGAAGTCCAGGAAAGCGAAATTGTCGGCGGCGATGGCGATATAATCGGGGTCGACCAATACGGGAAAAAGGTTAATGTTACATTCGATTACACTTATCGCTCGGCTGACGGCACGGATCACGATGACGTGGGCAGCGGCTCGACGGTGACCAGCCCCGAAAGCTCGACGGCGATATATGTTCGGAGTTGCGCGGAGAGTTGGTCTAAGGCGCCGGGTTACAGGACGATACGGATCGAGGGCACGAGCTGGCCGGACCTGCTTACATAGCGAGGTAATACGTGGGGACTACACCGGCAGTAAAATCCGATCCCGAAGCGTTGCGCGCGCTTAAAATGAAAGTGAAGCGGCTTAAAGCGCGGCCGGAGGTTACAAACGCCTTGGCCGCGCTGGACGCCGAAAACAATCGTCCGAAAATTGAGCCGTTGCGCAATGCCGTAATGGTTGCCGGCTACTGTTGCCGCGTGACCATTGGCACGCTGGTATTGCTTGAGGCGGCTGAGGCGGCTATTGTGTCGGCGCGCCACGGAGAAGAGCTTACGGACATGGACATTGCCGAGGCGGTATTCTTGCTGTGCGACGAGTACCGCGACGAGGCGCTAAGCGCAGCCGGCGACACGGCATTACTGGCAATGTATACCGGTAAGGTGCTCAAGGGTTGGACTCGGCGTGATGTGCGCGTGGCCGGCGAGACGCTGGAGTTATGGTTTGCGGATATCGCTGATGCTTTTGGTATGCGGATCGACGCCCAGGCCGGCGCGCAACGACCTGGCGGCAGGGATGTTAATTGGTGGTCGGCGGCAGCGGATATGTTACTGTACGAATACGGCGGTTATACGCTTGATTTCGTCCTGTGGCGCCTGCCGCTGTCCATGGCCGACGCTCAGATCAAGCGGATTATCGAGCGCAGAACGGGCAAGCGCAGGCCGACAGGCGGCGGGGAGAAGGCTATCGCATTACTGGATGCTTTGTATGAGGCCGATGCGGCCGATAAAAAGGAACAAAAACAGGGAACCGAGGGCCGGAGGCGTGGCGTATGAGGACGGCAGTGAAGTTTTTGCCAGTATCGATGGTAAGTGTACTCGTGGCGGCGTTGTTACTGACAGGGTTATTGTTGGGGCCGGTACTTACTGGATGGGCAGCTCCCCGGAAGAGCAGCCATGACGCCGCACGCGAGAAGCGCGCGGCGGAGCGAATACAGAAACAAAAGACGGCAGAACGACGAGACGAGGTGCTTGCTGATCCGGGCTTGCACTATTACGTTGCAGTAAAAGGGCGCTACAAACTTAATACGACAGGAGACGTGGAATTACTGAAATTGAAATTAGGGGGCAACGTGTCGCAAGTGATAGACAGGCAAAGGATATTACTGTCGACTTACGAGATACATGATATGAGCCTGGATGGGAATAGTTATTTCTCGCTGATAGTGAGCCGCGGCGATGGTTGCGTTGTAGTTTTGCCCGATACCGACGGATGGGTGGAGGGTGAGACTTTCTTTGGGAGAGTGAGCGAGGCTGGGACATATACTTACCAGACGATATTAGGCGCGAGGCGGACGATTAAGGAATTTCGATTTGAGCCGGGTATGACTTTTTCGGAATACACTACAGCCCGCGCGGCCGGGGTTGTGTTCAGCTGGCCGAAGCATCCGGAGACTTTGGATCGTGTGGTAGAGGTAAAGCAACACATTAGGATCACAGGCGAAAAATAAGGGCATAAGGGGCCGCTAAAAGGGGGCTTCGGGGTGCCATTAAGGGGATAAATGGCAAAGGCAAAGTTGGCGGCGGTAGTTACGCTTAATACAAGCGCATTCTCGCGCGGACTGGCGTCAATGCGGCGCGGGTTTGCGCGATTCCATGCTTCGGTTATCAGTCCGATTGGCCGATTCACGGCCGCGCTGTTTGCGGTCGGCGCTGCCGCGGTGACGGCGGCTGCCGCCGGGATAGCGGTGTTAATCGAAAAGACGGCGGCTTATGGCGACAACATAGGCAAGATGGCCAAGCGTACCGGCCTGACAACCGACTTCATTCAAAAACTGAAACACGCCGCGGAGCTTGGCGGTAACACAGTCGACGACATGGAGAAGGCTGTCAGGAAGCTGGCGCAGAGTGCAACGGATGCCGACGCCGGCCTTAAAACGTATACACGCGAATTCGATAAATTAGGCGTCGGCGTGCGGGATACAGAAGGAGAACTTAAATCGACCGAGCAATTATTGATCGATGTTACCAATGCGCTGGCACAGACGGAGAATGCTACCGAGCGGGTTTCGATTGCGTCTAAATTGCTGGGCAGAGCCGGGACGAGAATATTGCCCATGTTGGCGGACGGGGCGAACGGGTTCGCGGCGGCAATGCGGGAGGCGGAGGAGCTTGGGCTTATTATGACGCCGGAGCAGGTGCGCGCGGCGGAACAGTTCCGCGATGAAATGCTGCGTACCAAGGGGATTTTTGCGGGTATATCGCGGTCTTTCGGGTCGGCCCTTCTGCCGGCTATCAATACGGCATTAATCACGTTCCAGCAGACACTCAAGGAGTTGAGGGAGTCTGGATTTATTGCGCTGGCGGCCGAAAAATTGGGGTATGGCGCGGCGATGCTGTTGGCGGCGGGCGAGGTTATCGCTAAAAGCCCGGATCGGTTCGGCGTGCTTTTCGATATTATTGTCACGGCGTTCGAGACGGGCGCCAAGTTGGCCGGCCTGGCGATTAAACAGGCGTTTCTGGACAATTCTTTCGTGTCTAAAGCGCGGGCTTTCTACGGGTACCTGGGTCACAGGATGGGGGGCGGAAGCGAAGATGCGGCATTAGGGTATTACAATGATGTGCTGACCGGCAGGATAGGCGCAACAGACCCGTCCGCAGTGTTGGCTGAGGGGCGCGCGGAGATGGCGGCTATCTTGAGGCGCGCGGCCGGTGGCGGAGAAAATTGGGCGGCGCTGGTCGATAAGTATATGCAACTCATAGATCGGGCCGGTAGCCTGGCGGCATTGGCGCGGCCGGCGGGAGCAGGAACAGCGGGGCTTATGGGTACGACTCCGCAATATTCGTCGTTGAGAGAAATTGGCGCGGGTATGTTGGGCCGCGGCGAGTCATGGGCCGCGGCGTCGCCGGAGGAACAGGCGGTTGGCCGGCTGGACACGCTGATTGAGGAGACGCAGCGCGGCACGGAAGTTAACGAGCGAATTGAGCGAAAGATAGACGTGACGACGCGGTTTTGATAAAGGGGGCGCTATGGGTAGTCAGAAGATAGGGTTTACCGGCACGGCTTTGCAGATGACGGAGCGCGGCATCGAGCGGCGTAGCGAGTCGGGTGTGGACGAGACGGTTGACACGTATGTCGGCTCATGGGATGACCGAGCGACGGCTATCACTAACCTGGGCATATCCTACGGCGACGCTCATGCGGTGAATAGCGATTGCAAGTTGCGCGAGATCAACGTTCACCAGGTGACTGGCGGTGGGGCTTATGCGGAGTTCGAATATGTTTACAGGCCGGATGTTTCGGGCGGCGCCGATACGCCGCCAACAGGCACAATAACTCAAGAGGCGAATGCCAACGCGATAAACGTGCCAATAGGCCAGCATCCGAGCGCCTCGCCCGGCGTCAATTACGATGTGGATCGGCAGGTGGGTAAAGACGATTGGGAGGGTATTAAAAGTTTTCTGGAGCCGCAACCGACATATCGCCGGACGGAAATTAAAGACAGTTTTACATTTTCAGAGGCGAATATTATCGGGAATTGCGGGAAGGTACAACAGACGCCAACAGGCATGACGAGCGTGGCGGCCGCGCCAGCTATTGGGGCGCGGTGGCTCGTCTGCGGCCACTCGGTTAAGCAGATGGGCACAAAATACGAAGAGGTTTATGAATGGCAGTACGCTAAGAACGGATGGCACACGCAAGGCGCAAGTGCGATCTATACGGAGATTAGCTGATAATGTCAATGTTGCCGAAAACACCGAGACGCGGTGACGAGGTATTAACGTGGGCGGCTGATATACACGACTATCTGCAGTCCATAACTCCTCAGCCGAGCCAGACGGTGCTGATTAATCGCACGCCAGGCGGGACTACATTTGATCTAACCAACGAGTACCCGTCCCGCGCCTCGTTCGAGGTTTATACCGCCGGCGGTGAGGCGGGCACAGTGCGCATACAAGTCGGTTCTTGGCAGACCAACGACGAGGCGGCTATCACTATGGATTGCGATGCGGGCGAGGATTACGTGAGTATGGACCCGTCCGTTTGGGGCGACGGCGCGCAACCGATCTTCGTCGAACTGGTTAATTCGGCGGATAACAAAGATCCAAGGCTTGAGCCAGACACTTTGCAGGCCACGGCCGGCATTGCCCTCTTGACTAATCCCGACATCCCGCAGAGTTACATGCAAATAGCGACTGTGACGATTTCCGGCGGCGCGGTGGTGGGGATAAAGCAAAACTGGATTGGCGATATCAAGAGATATGCCGCCGTGCCGGACGCGGAGACGGAATTTACAAGTGACCACCCGGTAATTAAGACGATTGGCTACAATAGCACGGACAATGAGCACGAGAAGGAGACGGGGCTTTATGGTTCTTGGTCGACGCCGGTCAGCCTGGGACGTATGCCGAGATTGGTCAAGGACGGGAACGGATCGGGCGAGCTGGAGTGGATTGATACCGATGCGGACTGCGGGACGGGCGGCTGGAATCAGAAGTCGATTGAATTGGTAGATAACGGCGATACGGACGTGTTCCAGTTATACGGGTTTGCGGCGGGAACCGCCACCAAGCCGGCGGACGCCGACCATGTAGTCTTTCGTGATACCGACGGGCCGGTTGTCCTGTATGTTTCGCAGGCGGATTTTGCGGACTGGATAGAGGACTCGATAGATTTGACACAAAACTCAGGCTTTAACCACGCAGATTTGCTCGATATGCCAAGCGAAACGGTGGCGGACCACGATGACAGATATTGGCCGCACGCGGGGCAGGTTGATCCGGACGACAAAAATTACAGCACATCGGGCACGGTAGAGGCGAACGATTTTTACGTCCAGGACAACACGACAAACCATTGGGGCAATGACACGCTGATTGTTGCTGTAACGGGCGGAGTATCGTTGTCGGGCGGGGTCGCCGCGGCTAATGCGATATATCTGGAGGCAAGTAACGCGGCCGGCGGCATGGATGTTGACCTTGGCTCCGGCGGGATGGATGTCGACACGTCGGGCATAGCGAGCATTACAAGCTCCCATGCCGGTGTCGGCGCGATCAGCCTGGAGGCGAGTGACGCGGCCGGCGGGATTGCCGTAAACAGTAACGCCGGCGGGCTGACGGTCCTTACGTCCGGCACAATCGGGATGCAGACGACGGACAATGCAGGTAATACTCTACAACTCCTGACTGCCGGCGGGGCCGATATTAATGCTACGACGGGCATCACACTGCAAACAGCCGGCTCGATGTACCTGGTTACGACCGCGCTGATTATCAACGCGGTTACTTGCAGTAATGGGGACACGATCTATGTTGCGGGTGCGAATGGTAAAACATACAGCTACGACGTTAATCACGGGTTACTGTGTAACAAGCAATTAGTGGGGTGAGGGATATGCGGCGTATCTTAATGACGGCTTGCGGGGTAATGATGTGCGCGCGGGTAATCGCGGCTCCGATCCTCGTGACAATCGACAGCGTTACACGCGAGCAATTGTCCGGGCGGATAGTGTTTACTAATGTGATGTTCAAGACTGATGGTACAATGACAAATCTATATGTCGTTTGGGCCGAGGAGGATGGCGATCCAACGATTTCTAACGTCCAGACTATCAAGGTGACAAATGGCACATTGACGGACAATGGCGACGGGACGGCAAGCTTGAGTATTGGGTCGGGCGGCGGTGGCTCTAATCTATGGCTGACTGGCCCGGGCGCGGGACAGATACAGTACACTAATGATGTCGTGGTCACTAACGGCGCGATATACGTAGGCGGAACCAACCAAGTGCGGATCAAAACGGATGTGGGATATGATACCGTGCTGATCGGCAAGGATGCAGGTGACTGGGGGGCCGGTACAGCCAGTCATGTTGGCAGTTGCGTTGCCGTTGGCAACGGCGCGGCACAAGGACTGCAACAGGTTGGTGGTTACTCCATACTAGGCGTTATGGT
>Ga0180434_10006591_pt1 | contig 13300 bp, 9 predicted proteins | sample SS_ome_7_FD_132453 | JGI IMG/M metagenome (GOLD analysis project Ga0180434, IMG submission 132453) | Hypersaline lake sediment archaeal communities from the Salton Sea, California, USA - SS_1_D_2 metaG | ecosystem: Environmental > Aquatic > Non-marine Saline and Alkaline > Hypersaline > Sediment... | reverse complement strand
GGAAAAGGAGATGAAACTAAATGGATAGACAGACGAGCGAAACAGAATCCTCCTTCATCCAGGTGGACAACGTCCATAAATCATTCCTGATGGGCAAGGAGGCGGTGCAGGCGTTGCGGGGCGTCTCGCTGAACGTGGCGCGCGGCGAGATGATCTGCCTGATGGGGCCGAGCGGCTCTGGCAAGACGACGCTGCTCAACATCATCGGCGGGCTGGAGGAACCGAGCCGGGGCCACGTGATCGTGGATGGCAAGAATATCGTCGCCCTGTCGGAGGACACGCTTTCGGAGATGCGGCTCAACAAGATGGGCTTTATCTTTCAGAGCTACAACCTGCTTGCCAATTTCACAGCGCAGGAAAATGTCGAGACGCCGATGGCGTTGAATGGCTTGAACGGGCGAGGACGAAAGCAACGTGCCCGGCAGTTACTCGAGAGCGTCGGGCTGGCCGACCGGGCCAGCCACTATCCCAGCGAGCTTTCTGGCGGACAGCAGCAGCGCGTGGCCATCGCCCGCGCACTGGCGAACGACCCGCCCGTCCTCATCGGCGACGAGATCACGGGAGACCTCGACTCGGCGACCGGCTTCGAGGTGATGGAGATCGTCGGCCAGTTGAACTGCGAGCGGGGCACGACGGTGCTCTACGTCACCCACGACCCGCGCATGGCCCGCTTTGCCGACCGGGTGATCCAGATGCGCGATGGACGTATCGTCGAGGAGAATGCTTCCCTTTCCAATAAAAAGGGAAGCGAAACGGCCCCATGATGGCTCGATATATCCTCACGGGTTTCGCCCGCCACAAGGCGCGCACGGCCATCATGGTGCTGGCGCTGTTGGTCGTGACCGTCATGCTCATGATCCTCAACAACGCCGTCGAGCTGCTGCAACAGCAAGACGTCGTGTTCGTCGAGAGCGTGGTGGGCGAGCAGGACATCACCATAACCCGCGCCGAAACCAGCCCCAGCCAGACGATCGACGTCGAGCGCATCTCTGCCATCCTGCGCGATGCCGATCCCGCCGTGGCCGCCATCTACCCGCGCTTTCACGCGACGGTCGAATTGCAAGGCGTAGGGCAAGCGGTGGACGCCTCCCTGGTAGCGCGGACTGCCGAGGACAATATGGGCCAGGTAACAGTACTGGAGGGAACGCACGATCTGGAAAGGATGAGCGTACTCATCACGCGCGAGATGGCAGATACCTTTGATCTAGAGGTCGGCGACGAGATCGTCCTCAGCTATGTCCTGCCGACCTCGCGCCTTCCGGGCCACGACCTGCCACAGAACGGCAGCGTCGGCCAGGTGACAGGCCGCTTCACTATCAGCGGCATCGCCCAGGCCAAAGGGGTGGGCAGCGGAGGACAGAATACGATCCTCGCCAGCGTGGAAACGGTGCAGAACTGGCTCAACCTCCCCGGACGGGCAGAACGGCTGGTGGTAGTGCTGGACAAGGCAGTCTACCGCTCGATGAACACACAAGAGTCGGTCTTTCGCGTGCGGCGCGTCGCCGAGGTGATGCGCTTCGCGCTGAACCGCGTAGAGCAGGCCGAGACCTACGACCTGGCGCTCGTCAAGGCGCAGGCGCTGGTATCGAGCGGCGTGGCCTTTGCGTTCCAGCGCGCCCTGAGCAATGTCTACGGCTTTCTCGTGATGGGCGTCGTCGGCCTGCTCGTCTACTCCATCGTCAACACCAACGTCGAGGAGCGGCAGCGCGACCTGGCCTTTTTGCGCGTCCTGGGAGCGAAACGACGCCATCTCTTTGGGCTGGTGCTGGTCGAGGTCGCCCTCATCGGGCTGATCGGCGTGGGAGCGGGGGTCGCGCTGGGGCAGGCACTCGGCCTCTGGGCCATCATCCCCCTGGCGAACCACTTTATCGCCCAGGGCGGGCCGAGTCTCAAACTGGAGCTGGCGGTCACGCTGGCCGCGATGGGTCGGACGGTGTTGACCGGAGCGACAGTGCTGGCGGCCTCGGCCATCGGACCGGCGTACAAGGCGGCGAGGACCAAGGTTCGCCACGCGGTCAACCCCGGCAGCGCGGACAGTTTACAGATCGAGGACCTGGCCCGGCTGCGCTCGCGCAAGTTCGACCTGCGCATCCTCCTCGCCGGGGTCCTGCTGACCGGTCTGTGGGTCCCGATGTTTGTCAGTCTCCAGGCCCTCATCGCGGGCGACGAGTCGGTCATCGCCCTGCTGCTGTTCGGCGGGCTGGTTATCATCGTCACCGGCGCCAGCCTGCTCTTTTTCGCGCTGACGGTTCCTTTCGAGCGAGTCCTGATTTCCTTGAGCGGGACGCTTTTTCCCAAGCTGACGTTCTTTGCCGGTCCCAACCTGATGCGCGCCAAGCGGCGGAACACGATGATCGCGCTGATGATCGTCCTGAGCGCGACGCTGCCCACCTTCCTGGGAACGATGGTCGTCCTGGAGCAGAGAAACTGCGATTTCCAGACCCGCCTGGACAGCGGCGCGCCGATCACGGTTCAGCTCGCCACCAGGAAGCGACCGGGCTTTCTGGACGAGCTTCGCGCGTCGCCGGGCGTCGCGCGGGCGGTCGGCGTGACGGCTGAATACCGGGCCAGCGTGACGAATCAAGTCGAGCTGCGCGACACGCTCGTACGGGTGCGCGGGATCACGGACTCGCTAGCCGACGTCGTCTACGCCGATCTGGTCGAATACAACGCCGGCGGCCCGCGCGCCTTTGAAGAGATCCTGGCCACGCCGGACGCCATCGTCCTGAGCGCCGAATACGCCGAGTACATGGATCTGAGCGTGGGCGACGTGGTGCGCGTGCGGGGCAAGGGCAAAGATCACGTGGTGGACATGCGGGTGGTCGGGTTGATCGATTGCCTGCCGGGCTTCCAGGGTCTGTACGCTCAGGGCGCTGCGCGGATGGATAATTCGGAGGGGCTGGTCTCGCTCGACACGTACATCCGCCTGACCCACGACCCGGTTGTCGAGGACGTCTGCCCGCGGGGAATCTGCCTGACCGCCGAGCGCGAACAGCCCATCATCGCGCACATCCTGGCGACGACGGCGGACGGCGCAGATGAGGCCGAGGTGGTCGCTGACCTGCGCCAACAGTTCGCCGACCGGAGTGAGGTAGAGGTGCGGTCCACCGCCGAGACGGTGCGCGAGACGGTGAAATATATGCGCATCGCGCACCTTTCGATGCTGGCGATGGCGGGGCTATCGTTCGTCACCAGTGTTCTGGGCGTCTTTGCCGTGGTCTACGTGGCGGTGTACGCCCGCCGGAAAGAGATCGGGATGCTCAAGGCAATCGGAATGAGCAAGCGCGCTCTGGTCGGCGCCTTTGCGCTGGAAGCCGTGATGCTGACGGCCAGCGCGACGCTGGCGGGCGCGGCAGCCGGGACGGCGCTGGGTTACTTTTTCTACCTCACCCTCAACCTGATCCGCCTCTTGCCCAGTCCCAGGCGTCTGACGTTCGACTGGCTGACGACGTTGGCGATCCTCATCGTGGTCATCCTGGCGAGCATCATCAGCTCGTCGCTGGCGGCGCGGGGAGTGGTGCGGAGTAAAGTGACCGCGATCTTGCGGTGGGCGTAGTGGAGATTAGAGTTTGCTACTACCCAGCCCCGTCATTCCGAGCGACCGAAGGGAGTGCGGACGTAAAGCATCCGATGGAATTTCTCGTCGGGATTGTACACCCTATCGCAAGTGGAGATTCCTCGATTCGCTACGCTCACTCGGAATGACGGATTTAACAGAGGAGCCTGAGTAATAACAATTGGGGGTTATAAAAAATGTCCAGATGGATTTTGGTAATGATGATTGGAACTTTGGCGTTGAGTGGCTGTTGCGCGGAGGAGGCGGAAGCTTTTGATACCACGCCGGTAACCCAAGACGGCACGCCGCAGTCGACGCCTACGGCGACGATAGCGATCGGCAAGACGATCGTAGCGGATGGACAACTGGCCTCCCCCTACCCCAACCTGGCGCTGCCCTTTGGCGGCGGGGTGAGCGGAGAGGTGCTGACGATCACGGTCAAGGCTGGCGATGCAGTTCAGGCTGGCGCTCTGTTGGCGTTGCTCGACGAGACCGAGTTGCAGCGCGCCGTGGACGACGCGCAACGGACACTCGATCGGGCCATCGCCGACCGGGCAGAGGCGCGCCAGCGATGGGAGCGGGATGTCGCCGACGCCGAGCAATCCCTGGCAGAAGCGGAACGCGCGCTGACCACAGCCCGCTTGCAGTACTCGGACACGCCGCTGGAGGAGGCGCGCACTCAGCTCGAATGGGCGCAGCAGGCGGAAGCAGACGCCAAGAAAGCCTACGAGGAGGCCGAGGCATTCTGGCCGCGGATCCACACGGAACCATACCACGACGCCTGGCAGCGCGCGATACGAGAACGGGAGTTGGCCGAGATGCGTCTGGCCGACGCCGAGGATGTCCACAGCTCCGACTATCTCGACCTGGAGGCTCGCGAGGCGGACGTGACTCGGGCCGAGCGGGCATTGGCTGCGCTGGAAAGCGGCATCGCGCCGAGCTACGAGCGCGCCGTCGAGGACGCGGAGAACAAGTTGACCAGAGCGCAGGAATCGCTGGAACACGCTCGGCTCACCGCGCCGTGGGCGGCCCTCGTGCTCGCGGTGAACGTCGCGCCAGAGGCGACCATCGGCGCGGGAACGCCAATCGTCGCGCTGCTCAACGTCGAGGATGGCCTGCGCTTTGTCAGCCGGAACCTGGGCGAGCAGCATGTCGCCGATGTCTACCCGGGCCAGCGGGCGGTCGTCACGCTGCGCGCCTTTGCCGAGGAGCCGCTGGAGGGAACGGTCGAGACCGTCGTCCCGCAAGATGGAGAGCCGGGAGCTACGGACGCGCACTTTACCATCTTGGTACGACTTTCTCCCACCGAGTTGCGGATGCTGCCGGGCTTGACGGGGCGCGTGGAGATCTTGACGAGGTAGTGAACACGAAAACGAGAGCCCACCAAACCTCCGTCACCCTGAGCGGAGCCGAAGGAAGGGTCTCCAACATCGTCAACGCGAGATTCCTCGACTCCACTCGGCTGCGCTCTGTTTCGCTCGGAATGACGGATAAAGACTACTTGCAAAATCTTGCCGAAAGGGATACCATGAGGCCGAGGTCGAAAGCAAGAATATGACAACCATTCTCCTAGTCGAAGACGCCACCGATCTGGCCCAGGTGATCGTGCGCGAGCTGGAGGCGGCGGGCTACCAGACCTTGCATGCCAGCGATGGGATGACCGCGCTGGAATTGCACGCCCACCGCCACCCCGACCTGGTGATCCTCGATTGGATGTTGCCCAGGCTTGACGGCCTGGAAGTGCTGCGCCAGATCCGGCAGACCTCGGCCATCCCCGTGCTGATGCTGACCGCGCGGGACGAGGAAGCCGACCGCGTCATCGGGCTGGAGGTGGGGGCGGACGACTATCTGACCAAACCTTTCGGCATGCGCGAGCTGATCGCGCGGGTGCGGGCGCTGCTGCGCCGCATCGAGCGGGTACAGCAGATCCTGGAGGCCGACCGCGCCCAGAGCGAGGCCGCCATCGCCCACGGCCCGCTCCATCTGGATCCCGACGCCTACCAGGCCACGCTCGATGGCGAACCGCTCTACCTGACCCGGATCGAGTTCGAGTTGCTCCACCTGCTGCTGCGCAATCCGGGGCGGGCCTTTAGCCGCTCCTATCTGCTCGACACGGTCTGGGGAGAGAGCTACGTGACGGGCGACCGCTCGGTGGACAATGCCATTTTGCGGCTGCGGAAAAAGCTGGGCGACTGGGGCGAGGCCGTCGAGACGGTGTGGGGCGTGGGCTACCGGCTCACGCCGGAGAGATGAGCGCCAGGGAGATGAAGGAAGCAGCCAGGCGTTTTCGATTTCTGTGGCAGGCTCACCCGCTGCGGGCGCTGGCAGAGACCTGGATGCTGGGCGTAGGGATCCTGTTCCTCCTCTCTCGCGTCATCGGGCACGCGCGGCCCAACGTGTTCGACAACGGCGTGCTGATGCTATGCGGATCGTGCGGCATGTGGATGGTGCTGCGCGCGCGTCTGCCTCAGATGCACCCGCTCGTCCAAGTGTTCTGGGAGCTGGCGGCAGGCATCGCGCTCAGCTTGACGATGGCCCTGGGATTGCGCGGAGCCGCCAACCTGTTGGGCTGGTCAAACGTGTGGCTCCAGTCCGATCTGGGCGCTTCTTCTATCACAACGCTGTTGTCACTGACGGGCATGGGCTACCTGTTTGCGCGGGTCGGGGTGCGCATCTGGCAGCTTTGGAACCGCGTCCAGGCGCGCCGAATGCTCCTGTCGTTGACCCACGCCCACCTCACCGTGGTCGTTCTGGTGATGGTGTTGATCGTCCTCCTCAACGGGATCGGTTTTTTGTGGTCGGGAAATCCGGACAATCTCGAACCAGCAGACAGCGGCATCATCGCCCGGATCGCCGACCGCATCCTGTTGAGCGTCATGCCGCTCGTTAGTGTCTCGGTGGTGTTCACGATCTTTTTACTGGCCGTGCTGCTGCCTCCCTCGGCCATCTTCTCCTACTTTGTCGCCCGGCGCACAACCCGGCGGCTCGAGGCTCTGGCCGCCGCCACAAAATCGCTGCGCGAGGGGGATCTCTCGGCGCGCGTCCCCGTGGCGGGCGAGGACGAGGTCGCGCAGCTTCAGGGCGATTTCAACGCCATGGCCGCCGATCTGGAACGGGCGACGGCTGAGATCCAGGCCGAGCGGGACAAGGTGGCCGCCTTGCTCCAGTCGCGGCGCGAGTTGATCGCAAACGTCTCTCACGAATTGCGCACGCCCGTCGCGACGATACGCGGCTACCTGGACTCGAACCTGACAGGTAACGAGGAGAGCTCGACAGAATTGCAGCACGATCTGGAGGTGATGGCCCGCGAGGTCGAGCGGTTGCAAGGCTTGATCGACGATCTGTTCACCCTGGCGCGGGCCGAGGTGGATGGCCTGGCGCTGGAGCTGCGCCCCACCGACGTGGGCGCGGTGGTACAGCGCCGGGTCGAGGCGATGGCCCCGCTGGCGTGGCAGAAGGAGCGGGTCGAGGTCGTCGCTGAGACGCCGCCCGACCTCCCCCTGGCCCTGGCCGACGCGGGACGGTTAGAACAAGTGCTGGTCAACCTGCTGCGCAACGGCGTACGCCACACACCGCCCGGCGGCATCGTCGCAGTCGTGGTCACCGCCGAGGAAGACGTTATCCGCATCGAGGTGCGCGACACCGGCGAGGGCATTCCCCCCGACGACTTGCCGCACATCTGGGAACGCTTCTATCGCGGGAAGAGCGCCCGCGCCGAAAACATCCCCGGCGCGGGCCTGGGCCTGGCGTTGGTCAAGGAACTGACCGAGGCGATGGGGGGAACGGTAGGGTTAGAAAGTACCTTCGGGCAGGGGAGCTGCTTCACGGTGACACTACCGCAAAGTCATGCGTGATGCGTGAAGCACGCACGACGCCAAACTCCCGCAAGGATAAACCTCGCGGGAGTTTTCTTTTTGAGCGGACAGCGCCGCGGATGCTTATTCTTCTTCCTCTTCGCTGATGAATAGCTTTCGGAGTACGACCCGCCAGGATAGGTTGCGGATGGTGCGCGCAGCCTGTCGAGCCACATCGAGGTCTCCCAGATCGGGACTGTAGGCGGTGGCGTGGTATTCGGCCACCAACTGCCGCGCAGGTTCGGCGGCCGCAGGGAGCCGGCGAGCCAGGGCTACCGCGCGCTCCGTCGGGGTCTCGGCCAGGGCAGGCGAGACGCCCAGGCGGATCAGGGCATAGTTGAGTTCCTGATAGGCGCACATCAAAGGAGGCAGCGTGGCGCGGAGCACCCAGCGGCGCAGGAAAGCGGGTGGCTTGATATCAAAGCGGCGCAGATTATTTTCCAGCAGGACCGGAAGGGGCGGCATACCACGCTGACGACGTCTTCGCCAGCCGAGAGCGATCAGAACCGCACCCAGAGCCAAGATCGCTACCCGGAGAATCACAGGGGCAGGGGAGGTTTGCGGGATCTCGACGCCAGGGTCCAACTGTGACTCGTCGAGAGCGAGGAGTTCGTCCAGGCGATTTTCCCAGCGGTCGCGACCGAATCTTCCGAGATCCTCAGGTCCGGCCGAGTCTGCCGTAGAATCGCGAGGCTCGCCCAGGGGACGGGTGATGGCCGGTTGCGAAACGGTGGGTTCAAATTCCACCCAGCCCATGTTGGGAAAATAGACCTCGGGCCAGGAATGGGCGTCACGTTGGCGCACCAGAAAAGTGCTCGTTCCAGGCTCGCGCTCGCCCCGGGCAAAGCCGGCAGCCAGGCGAGCAGGGACGCCCAGCGAACGCAACATGACGACCTCAGCCGAGGCATAGTAACTGCAAAAGCCCTCGCGCAGATCGAAGAGAAACCAGTCCAGAGGCTCTTGATCGGTCGGGGGAAGAGGGACCGTCTCGACGTAGGCGATGTTGTCGCGCAGATAGCGGGTGACGGCCATGGCAATGTCATACGGATTGTCATACTCCGCGGCGATCTCGCGGGCCAGATCCAGGACGCGCGGAGGCATCGTGGGCGGAAGCTGTAAGTAGCGATCCGTGATCCAGCGGGGATAGTCGGTGCCGGCCTCGCGCAGTTGGGTGATGGTGACGCTGCTGAGAGAAGATCGAGCCTGATAGGTCTGTCCGGCGCGCAGGTGCTGAGGCGCGTGCAAGGCAGCCAGGTCGACGGTGCCGTCAGGGTTGCTGGCCAGATCGGCCGTGGCATACTGGCTGATCCATCGAGGCTGAGAGGCGGCGTAGAACGTCACCAGGGGAGCGGCAGACGTGAACGTAAAGGTAAGCGTCCTCCGCCCCTCCAGTTCGGGAAACGTCAGCCCCAGCCCTGTAGGAGGGAGAGACTGGGTCCTGGAAAAAATGACCGAGTTCCACTGGCCGTCGGCATAGTCGTCATAGACGCGGGCACGCCAATAATAGCGCACCCCCCTGCCCTCGCCGCCCGGCGACGAGCTTTGGACGGTCAGGATGACCGAGTCAGAGAGTTCACCCCCGCGGCCCAGGGTCAGGCTCTCGCCATAGTAACCGGCGACCGTAGCCACGACGGGACGGCGCAATGAGGCGAGCACATCGTCCATGCGCTCGTGCGTTGCGTTCCACCAGGGGCGAACAGTTCGCAGCCAGGCATCTCTGACCGTGGGGATCGTGCCGGCCAGAACAGGCGTCGCCCAGGCCAGCGAGATGAGCACCACCGAAGCCCCCAGGATAAAGTAGGCAAAATCCAGGACGATGAGCGGAGGCAAGTGAGCGCGGGTTTGCTGCCAGTGAATGTAGCGACGCACATAGGTCAGGCGAGCCAAAAACAACAGCAGGAGAAAAAGGTAAAGAGCCAGGTACCAGATGCGCGAGGTCTCGTAAGGGTCGGTGAGATGGATGATCAACAGCGTCAGGCCAGCCGGCAGCGCGGCTCGCCAGGGATGCGCGTAACGGGTCAGTGTATATCCCGCGTGCGCGCTCAACGCCCAGAAGAGACAGGCCATGGTGAACAAGAAAAACAGGGGGTCCTGCACAGGCTCGCGTTGGAACATCTGGCCCAGGACACTGAGCAGACGACCGGCCATGCTGACTAACCGGTCGTTCCACAGCGTCTCTTCCGAAATGAACCCCACCGTAATGCCAAGCTGCCAGGGCACGGCGAACAGGCCATAGGCCAGCGCGAAATAAGCGGCCAGGCGCGGAGAAAACCGGCTCTGCCCCAGGGCCAGGCCGACGATCATCCCCAGAAAGGCCAGGGTCTGAACCAGGTTGAGATGCTCGATCCACTCGGTGGCGCCCAGACGGCCGGCGGCTGCGGCAAACATGAGGAACAGTAACAGCGCGGAAGGCCAATCCCACCAACGAGCGTCTGATTGTGCTGTCGCGATGCTTGTCGCGGCGCTTGTCGCTCTGCTTACGGATGATTTCATAATGTTCCCCAGGTGCTAGCTATGCTCAAAGCGGCTCCCAGGTCGGCGCCATTCGCCACCTGGCAGACCGGCACGTTCATCGCCGCGATAGCGCCCGCCAGGTCCGCGGTCCCCGGCGAGCCGCCAAAAGAAGCCGCATCGATCAAGACGACCACAGGTCGCAGCCCGCGCTGCAACAAGGTATCCACAGCCAAAGCCAGTTCATTTCCCACGTCGGGCGTGATCAAGATCACGGTGCTGCCGCGCGTCAGGTGTTGGGCCTGGGCTGTCGCCAGAGCCGAGATGGGCAGATTGCCGTCGGCGCGCAACAGCGCCAGGGCCTCCAAGATCTTGCCCAGTTGCCGTCCACCCCGGTCCGGCGGCAAGACGTTCAGAGATTGGGGATGGCTATAGCTCACCAGCCCCACCGCCCGGCGGCGGCGCAAAAAGTACCGCCCCAGCGAGGCGGCAATGCTCACCGCGTACTCCTCGGTAGAAGGCGGCAACTCGACCTCCTCCCAGGAACGCCACAGCGCGTCGGCGGCCTGATCCGGAAGGGAATAAGGGAGTGAAGCCTGCACGATCCGGGCGGCGTCCAGGAAAATCCAGACCTCGGCCAGGGGATCCAGCTCAAACTCTTTGACCATCAGGCGATCTCGCCGCGCGGTGCTCAGCCAGTGGATGCGACTCAGGGAATCGCCGTGGACGTAATCGCGCACGCCCGAGGCGTTGGGGGTCACCTGGTGCGTGCGGCGTTGGAGCGCCTCGCCTCCGGGCAACAGTCCCGGCGGGCTGGGAAACGCGCGCACTTCTACCATCGTGGGATAGACCAACAAGGAAGAATCCGACGGCACCGACCGGCTGACCGGAAACAGTCCAAAAATATCCCCGGACGCCAAGACCGTGGGGCCGAGAGAGAATACCCCTCGCTGCACCAGGCGCGTGCGCGTCCGGTAGGAGCGCTGCTGCCGCCCGCCGATCATGGTCAGCACCCGCGAGCCTCGCGCCCCCGGCAAGGAGGATTGATCGCGCACCTCTATCCACAGGCGCGGCAGAGAACTGCTGTTTTGGATCTCGAACCGTTCCTCAAAGATCTGACCCACCTGGGCGCGCTGGGTGCGCGCGCCTCGTTGAAACCGCACCCCTCGCAGCGACAACGCCGACCAGACCCAGTTTCCCACCAGGAGGAATCCCCACAGGTACGCCAAACGGGTGTAAACGGGCAAATCGGTCGCCGTCAGCGCCACCAAACTGAGGCCAAACAACACCAGCACGATGCGCGGCGAGTTCGCCTTGAAATTCAGACGGCTCATCGTCCCTCTAGTTCACCGGTCAGGTCTCCGCCAGGGGCCGGCACGATCTCGACGATCTCTTCCACGATGCGCTCGGCGGTCACGTCTCGCAGGCGCGCCGCGGGGCCGGGGATCACGCGGTGAGCCAGGGCCGGCAACGCCAGCGCCTTGACCTCGTCGGGGAGCACAAACTCTCGCCCATACATGGCCGCGCGCGTCTGCCCGGTGCGATAGAGAGCCAGGCTACCGCGCGGGCTGGCGCCCAGGTAGACTTCGGCGTGCTGCCGGGTCTGGCGCGTCAGTTCCACCATGTACTGCTTGACGGTGGGCGCTGCATAGACCGACTTGACCGCTTCCTGCATCTCGAGCACGTCCTCCACCGAGGCCACTGGCGCCAGTTCTTCGATGGGGTGGCGGAATTGCTGCCGCTCCAGGATGTCGATCTCGTCATCTTTGCCAGGATAGCCCAGGCGAATGCGCAGCAAGAAGCGATCCAGTTGGGCTTCGGGGAGCGGAAATGTGCCCTCGTACTCGATGGGGTTCTGGGTAGCGAGCACCATGAACGGTTTGGGCAAAGGGTGCGTCACGCCGTCCACGGTGATCTGACGCTCCTCCATCGCCTCCAGCAGGGCGGCCTGTGTCTTGGGCGTGGCGCGGTTGATCTCGTCGGCGAGGACGATCTGGGCCATAATCGGCCCGGGTCGAAACTCGAACTCACGAGTGCTCTGATTGAAAATGGAAACACCGGTCACGTCGCTGGGCAGCATATCGGGGGTGAACTGGATGCGGCTGAAGGAGCACCCCAGCGAGCGCGCCAGGCTGCGCGCCAGCATCGTTTTGCCCACTCCGGGCACATCCTCTATCAAGATGTGTCCTTGACAGAGCAAGCCGGCAACGATCAACTCAACCGTCTCTCGCTTGCCGACAATCACCCGCTCGATGTTTGAGACTACGCGTTCAGCAAAGTTTTGAACTTGGGACATGGAAAACTCCAAAAATGTTATAGGGCCTGCTGGCGTACCAGCCAGAGGCGGGTTCGAGCTAGTATGTTTACCGATGAGATGGGCAAAAGGTTCACCCGCATCACCAAGTTGAACCAGTAACCATTTCGACAAGTATATATTGGGCAAAGGTAACTGTTCAGCCCAACCAGATCTGACAGATCTGGCAATCTGGTTGAATAACGACAGATATATTATAATAGGAAAAATTATGACTGGCAACCTGGCTGCTATGTCCATCCAATCTCATGAACACGGGGCGAGCAAACTGATCTCGTTGGCTAGGACCGCCTACGGCGTGATATTTGGCCTCGCCTTTGCCCTGGCCGTATGGGGGTACGACGGGTTCCTGCTGGCTTCGAGTGCAGCAGAGCAACCCTGGACAAAATTGTTGTTTGGCCTGCCCCTCGCTATCATCATCGGCTTTGTGGCTGGCCGGCTGACGAGCAGATATACCTCAATGGGCATCTCCATCGCGGTGTGGATGATGGCTAACGGCCTGTTGGCGGTGATCGCCGGGCGTATGCCATTTGCGGGCGGCAATCTGGCCGCCTGGCTCGCAGATCAGCGTCTGTGGGGCGTAGACGTCTTTCCCTACGAACGTGCGGCTTTGGTAAGGACGACGCTCGTGGTGCTTACAAACACCACTCTGGGAGTCGTGGTAGGGGTTCTCAAGGATCAAGCCGTGGAGCGAGCCTGGGATCGAACAACGGCAGATGACAAGATGGGATGGCGATCTTGGGTAGCGCTGTTTTCCATATGTATCCCCGTGGCCATACTTCCAGCAGTGAGCGTTGACGGATTCATCAACCGGCCCTTGCGCATTCCACAGCAGGTCGTGGGGGAACTCGTCAATCTGACCGTGAGCGGAGCAAACGAAGAAATGATCGGGACCCGAGACTCCAGCTATCGCTCTATCGAACCATTCCGTGAATCGCTGTCCAAACGGTACGTGAGCCATCGAGTGGAATTCGGTTCAGATACAGAAACCTGGTATTCGGCTTACCTTGACAATGGCACATTAGGTGAGAGTTTTTCTGGCATAGAACCTTGACAAAAAAGGAGAGAACGGTCATGCTAGTAGGCATTACCTCGGACAAAGGAGGCCTGCTATGCGTGACCGTC
>Ga0180434_10006590_pt1 | contig 13300 bp, 18 predicted proteins | sample SS_ome_7_FD_132453 | JGI IMG/M metagenome (GOLD analysis project Ga0180434, IMG submission 132453) | Hypersaline lake sediment archaeal communities from the Salton Sea, California, USA - SS_1_D_2 metaG | ecosystem: Environmental > Aquatic > Non-marine Saline and Alkaline > Hypersaline >... | reverse complement strand
TCACTCGACGAATCGGTACAGGGTTTTCGACCCCCCCTCCCCCCACCGGCGAGCTCGGCCGAGCGGCCTCGACGTCGGGGTCGGTCGGCATGCGCTCGCGGGTCGGCGGACGGACGGTCGGCGCTGTCCTCGTCGTTGAAAGTGCGGGTGCTGATCTCCGAGCGCGGCGCGCCGCACCCCCCCGGCCCGTTTTTCGAGGCCTCGGCTCAGGGCACTTCCTCATCGGTCGGTCACTTCCTCTCTCCGATCGAGTGCGCGGGCGCCCCATAGGCCACCTCCCGGAACGTGTCCAGGTCCTCGGCTCGACTCCATCCGAGCGCGAAATCCTCGAGGTGCTGCGCGACGACGGCGGGGTCCCCTTGCCCGACGAGCCGGTAACGGACAGGGAACGGCGCGCTCGGCACGATCAGCCGGACCGGCGTCGGCAGCTGATCGACGCACCAGGCGACGAATGCAAGCTCGGCCTGTCCAACGGCGTCCGGGTCGGCACGAAACTCGACCCACCACCATCGCGTCTCCGGGTCGTGGCCGGAGCCCTCGACCTCGAGCCCGTGGAAGCCACTGAGAGCCATTTCGATCTCGAGCAGGTCCTCACTGATCGACGTCATATCCGCCTCCTTTCGTCTGATCACCACCGCCCGCGACAAGCCGTTCAACGTACTGATCGATCAGATCCGCGGCGCGACTCAGCATCCAGGAGCAGCCAGCGAGCTCGGCGCGGGTTTCGTGGGAGACCGGGTCGGGGGCGAGAAATGAAGCCTCGTCGCCCGACGGCATGCCCACCGCCAGGAGTAGCCGATCGCCGAGCTTCCAGGCCGCACGGTAGAGCTCCCGGGATCTCGACCCGACGAGCGCGACGAACTCGCGCTGAGACCTTTCATCTGCGAACGGCGACGGGATCTTCATGACACCCCCTCGTGGGACGGGCCCGGGAGCAGCAGCTTATCGACCGCGTGGCGCGCGGCGGCGTCCCCCCGCCTGTCGTAGCCGGCCGTCGTGCTGATCATCGAGTGCCCGGCAAGGCGTGCCGTAACCGCGAGGTCGGCGCCGCTGTCCAGCAACGCCGTCACGTACGTCCGGCGAAGATCGTGCGGGGCCAGGCTGGGGAGCTTGGCGGCCTTGGCCCGAACCGACACGATCCGCCACACCGCCGAGCCGGTAATTCCGCGCCCGGCCAGGATCCGGCCCCGGCGCGACACCTGCCAGAACATCCGGCCCGGGCCCCGGCCTCGCACCTCGAGCCAGCGATCCATCCCGGCGCACGTCATCGCCGGCAGTGGCACACGGCGCGCCCGGCCGCCTTTGCCCATCACGAGTAGCAGCGCCTGGACGGGATCGTAGCCCGCGACCTCAAGCTGGGCCGCCTCGTAGCGTCGCAGGCCGCCGCCGACGAGCAGGAGGAGCAGCGCGGCATCACGGGTGCCCCGAGGCGTCGGGTCGCGGCGGCACACGTCGAGGAGGGCCGACAGCTCGGTCGGTGCCAGGGCGCGACCGGGTGGCAGGCTCCGGCCCCGAACCGCCCCGACGTCGATGATCCGCTCGAGCTGCTCCTTGCTCAAGAGCTCCAACGACCAGCACGCCCGCATTACGCCCCGGAGGGCGGCCATCAGCCGGCGTGCCGTGGCAGGAGCGTAGGTGCGGATCAGGTGGGAGCGGAGCCATGTCGCTTCCGGGTTTGTGAGCTCGTGCCAGGCCACGTCGTGGGGCTGGGCGTCCTCACGATCCGTCAGGAGCCGCGCTATGACCCGGATCGCACTTAACGTGGAGCGCCGGCTCGAGGGCGTGTTGAGCCGCATCAGGTAGAGGTTGACGGGCTCGGATCCGGGACCCTTTTCTGGGGATGGGGACAAGTCACGAGAATGGGGAATTGAGTGCATCGTCAAGGCAGCACCAGGCGGCGGGACCGGGTCGGAAGGCAGCATCTAGTTGACCTCAGAGGCCCCGACGGCCGGTCGGCGGGCCCCTCGCCTGGCGAGCTCGTGCTCGAAGACGACCATCGGCAGTCGGATGATCCGCGTCAGTTTGGGGCTGATCCCCTCCAGGCGGAGACGGATCCAATCGCTCAACGCCATGAGCTCGGCGTCACTCGGCCCCGAGAGGTCGATCTTGAGGACATGAATTCCGGGCTCCTGTGGACGATCAACGCGCCGCTGCAGCTCGTGCATGGCGAGATCGGAGAGAACCGACAGCAGCTCCCGAACGCCGGGGTGGAACGGCGCCCAGTATGCCGCCCACCGCTCCCAGGCGGCCGGCATCGCCGAGAGGTAGGCACCGTCGAGCGGTCCGAGGTCGAGCTCGAGCCTCATAGGCCGCTCCCCGTGGTCTCCGGCTCGAGGCCCATCTCCTGGAGCTGGCGCTTGAACTTATCGAAGTCCGCCTCCACCTGCACCTTGATCTCATAGTCCTCTGCGGCCATGTCTCTCAGAATCTGTGTGATCGCCTCGGACTGCGTCTTAACCTCTGTCTTGGCCGCGGTCATTGCCTGGCCCACCGAGCTCTGGAGGGCAATCTGCGCCTTGGTCGCGGCGTCCGGAATCTGGTTGGCGAGCGAGGTGGCGAGCGCCCCCACCATCGCCTCTCCCCCGCTCTGCAACGCCCAGGACAACTCGTCGAAATGCTCCGGAAGCTCAAGCCCTACGTAGCCCTCGGTGGCCTTCTGAAGCGCCTGGACCCGCGGCGCGAACTCCTCCATCAGCCGGGATGCCGGAGCGCCGGCGCTGGCGAGCAGCTGAAAGTCTGCGACCAGGCCGCTCATCTGCTTCTCGGCTTCTTCTTTGCTCATGATGTTGTAGAGATCTCTCGTCTTCTCCACGACATCATCCAAAGCGTCGTCTTCCTTCTTGATCTTGTCGAGGAATCGTTGCACCTGAGCGGCGCCGTCCGCGTAGGCGTAGTTGAGCTCACGTTGGGCTTCGCGTTCGTTGTGCTTGGCCTGAATGAGCTTGTGGGCGAGCGGGATCAGCTTGGCGAGCTTGTTGGCGTTGTTGGCGGTCAGCTCGTTGGTAATCTCCCACTCCTTGCCGGTCAGCCCGAGCTCCTCGCGCATCTTCTGGTACATCGCGAGATTGTCTTCAAACTGCTCGGTGTTCTTCATGAGGCCTTTGGCGACGTCCTTGTACTGGTCGGCCGCCAGGTCGAGGGCCTTGTTGAGCCCCAGGACCTCATTGACGAACGGCCGAAGATACGTACCCGCGGCGTAGCCGAAGGTGAATGCCAGGACGATCAAGCTCCCCCGGGTCGCCATCATCTGGCCCTGAGCGATCTTGAGCGCCTGTCCCGTCTTCCGGCTGGCGCTCGAGAGCTGGATGGCGGAGTTCGTGACCGCCGTCTGCGCCTTGCCGAGGCGCCTGGCGGCATCTACACCCTGGCGGAGCATCCGCACGCCGCCGTGCAGCACGTCGGTCATCGTGCCGATGCCCCGGATCGCCGGTCCGGTCGCGGCGAGCACCAGGCCGATCGACAGCGCGAGCCGGCGCGTCTCCGGGTCCATCTTCGAGAAGGCCTCGGCCGCCGAGCGCAACACCGAGGCAAGGTCCTCGACGATCGGGAGCGAGTCCTCGAGCAAGGGCAGGAGCGCCTTGCCGAACTCGACGGCCGTCTCCGAGAGCTGGTTCCGCATCTTCCTGAGCTGATTCGTCGGCGAGTCGATGGTCCGGGCGAGGTCGCCCTGGGCCTTCGAGGTCTGCTCCAGAATCGCGATGTAGCGCGCCTGGACCTTCTGCTGCTCGGTGAGCTCGGCCCCGGTCCTGGCGAGGCCCTCGCGGTAGGCGATCTGCTTGATCGTGTTCTCGTTGACCAGGATGCCCAGCCGCTTGAGCGGCTCCGCCTCACCTGAGAGCCCTGAGCGGATCTTCTCGAAGGCCTCGCCGTGGGGCAGGTTGTAGAAGCTCTCCATGTCCGCGGCGAGCTCGGTCATGCCGAGCGCCATGTCGTAGGCCTGGCGCTCCGCCAGGCCCATGGACTCGAGCATCACCTTCAGGGTGGCCGCCTGCTGGCGCACCTCGTACTGGTTGAGACCGAGAGCCTTGGAGAGCTCCACCGACCACTTCGTCGCCGCCTCGGTCATGCCGCCGAAGCTCTCGGCCACCAGGTTCTCGCTCTCGACGACGTCCATGGCCATCTTGAGCGACAGGCCGCCGACGGCGAGCATGGGCGCGGTGACGCCCAGCGTCAGGGCATTACCGAAGTCCTTGGCGCTGCCGGCGAACTTCTTGAGGCGGACCTCGGCGCCACGCAGCTGCTCACGGAACTCCCTCGAGTCCGCGCCGAGACGAACGAGTAGGTGGGCGAGTGTGGTGGCCATCAGTCGATGCTCCTATTCGCAGGAAAAAAGGCCGGCCGCCGCGGCGATCCCACCCGGGGCGCCCGGAGGTCGAGGCGCCAGCGGCACCGCGGCGGCCGAGTCACGTCTTTACTCCCGGCGGGAACGGCTCATCCTCGAGCGCGAGCGCAACCCATGGCCGCCCATGGCGCGCGGGGCGCCCCTCCCGGCCCTCGGTCGCGCCCGGCGGTGCCGGCTCGAGGCAGAGGTAGAGCACGCAGCAGCCGAGGCTCTCGCCCGAGAAGACGAGTCGCTCCGTCTGCCCGGGTCTCGACGGCCACCCACCGGGACCGACACGCCGCTCCGCCGCCGCCAGCGCGCTCCGCCACAGGCGCGTCAGCTCGAGCGGATCCCCGCGCTCGGCGAGCGCCCTCGCCACGGCATCGGTCACGACGTGCTCGAGCATGTGCGCTGAGAAGCCCCGAGTTCCGGCGGCGCTGCAGTGTGTGGCGATCGACGAGCAACTGTGCAGCCGGCCGGCCTCGATCAGGGGGCGCGGATCCAGCACCAACGGGTCGGTCGGGCCGGACGGATCCTCGGGCCTGGAGGCAACCGTCGCCGCGACGGCCTGGCGGAGGTAATCGTCGGCGACGCTCACGACACCGCCGCCCGTGCCCGCTCGTCGTCTCGCGCGTGCTGGCGCTCGAGCTGGCGGAGCAGGGCCCTCCATTCGCCGCCGAGGCCGAGGCCAACGGCCGGCTCGTGGAATGCGGCGTGGTAGAGCTGATCAACGCGGCTCGCCGCCTGATCGACGACGCCCTGCAGCGCATGGATGGTCGCCAGGAGCCCGCGCAGCGCCGCGGCGGTCTCGTGGTACTGCCGGCCGGCGTCTGGCGTGATCGTTTCCCAGACCTCGCGCTGCTCTGCCTCGAGCACCTCGATCGCGGCCGCGAGCCCTTCGAGCCGCACCCGCACGCGCTGGGCGGCGGATGTCTGATCCAGCAGCCGCCTTTCCGCCTGTTCGAGTGCGCCCGCGTCCCCCGCCAAGATCGCCTGAGCTACGGCGCGCCGTGCGTCGCCGGCATCCTCGACTCTTGACATGAAGGCCGAGGCGATCTCGTTGGCCTGCCGGTGCAGCTCGCGGAGCCGCTCGCGCCGATCCTCGAGCGCCGGATCGGCGGCGGGACGGGGCAGCCACTCCAGCAGCTCCTCGAGCTCCGGTCCAACGGCCTCCTTGACCGCTGCCAGCGCACGCCATGGGCTCGCGGCGTGGCCGTTGACGATGTTGCCGAGCTGGGCGAGAAGCCCCGGCTGATCGGCTGCGCTTTTCGTCTTGGTTTTTGCCATCTTCCCCTCCTAGAGCAGACCGCGGAGCTCGAGCTCGCGACGGCGCCACTCTGACGTGCCGCGATGTCCTGCCGCCGTCCGACGCTTCGCCTCCGCTAGCTGCAGGTCCAGCAGCTCGAGAACGCGCCGGCGAGCGGCGGCTGAGCTGCGGCCGGCGGTGCTGTCGTTCACTGGGCCGACGAGCAGTGCACCCGCATCCGCCGGAACGCTTACGACAGAGATCTCGAGCAGGTCCTGTTCGTCGAAGACCAGCACGGGGGGCTGCTTCGGGCGCTCCCGCCAGTGCCAGCGAAGAGCGAACCAGCCCACGGAGACGGCGCGCAAGAAGCCCCCTGCCAGGAACCGCGCCACGGTGTCGTTGAAGCGGAGCCAACCCGCCGGCGTGAGCTCGACGTCGGCCTTCAAGCGGCTGCCCTCTCGCCAGACGTTGAGCGCGCGGCCGATCGGCAGCAGGTCGTCCTTGTGCGCCCACTGAATCACTGGGTTTCTCATGAAGTTCTTGAGGCGCCAGCCCTCGGCCCGGAACTCGAAGTGGTTCCGCGAAGCGGCACCGGTCGAGACGACGAACCGAAACCGGCGGGGGTCGGCGGTGGGCTCGACGGCGGCGCCGGCAGCCGTCCGGATGAGCGCCCCCGCCTTCGGCGCGGCCCGGAACTCGGTGAGTGTGACCGCCCGCAAAGCGTCATCGGAGTACTTCAGGTGCGTCACCGGCGACCTCCGATGATCCGATCGAGCGCGGCCTTGCGGAGCGCGGAGCGGCTCGGCACCGATATCGTGACGCCGCAGGGACAGCGAACGGTGCTCGCGGTCGCTGCGGTCGGCAGGGGGTTGTCGCAGCTCGGGCAGCGGGCTCTCTCGGGGTTCCGCGGATCCGGTGCCGCGTCGGCGAATCGTCGGCCGACGACCAGGCCGGTCCTGTATTGGTTGGCGACGTTCATCAACATGCTGCGCATCGGACACACTCCTTGCTTGAGCTCGGGACTCCGTAGGTCGAGCGCCACAATTGACTGACGAGCTCGAGCGGCTCGAGGCCGTCGGCGGCCAGGAGCTCCACATCGACGAGGCGGCCGTCCGCATGGCCGAGCACGGCGGCGAGCCGCGGGGTGCACTCGACGGCGAGCCGGTAGCCCGGATCGGTGCGGATGCCGCACTCTCGCCAGCTCGAGGGCGCGGCAACGGGCGAGGTGGTGGTGGTCATCTGACAGCCTCCGGATCCACCATATTCCTCAGTTCCGGCGGAAAATGCCTGGAAACGTCGGCTTTCCCGTCAGAATCACAAAAACACGCCGGGATGATGCGATCACGAATGCAGGCGCGCCGGCGTCGATACCACTCGCGAAGTTGGGAGGGGCTGGTCTCGATCGGGAACGGGACGTCCGCCCGGCCCGCCCGGAGCTCCGCCGCGCACCGGCCCCACGACGTGGCCCACCGGAATCCGGCTCGACGCCACCGCTCGACCGCCGCTGCAGCAATCCACCACCCTGGCCATTCCTGATCCTCGAGGCGCGGGCGTGCCATCAGGCCTCCTTCGGTTCGTCTTCGGGCGCTCGGATCGGTTGGTCCAGGATGTGCCAGCCCTCGCCCTCAGCCCGCTCCAGGAACGCCAGTTCGGCTCGCACCTGGCGGGAGGCGGCCTCGGGCCCGAAGGCCTCCAGGCTCCGGCGCTCGAGCTTGACGAGGTAGGCCGGCCAGGTGGAGCGGTCCTCGGGGTCGATCGTCGGCTTGGCCAGGAGGCCGACGATGTCGCTCTTGACGCGGCGCACCTCGTCAAGGAGGGCGGCCGGGACGGACGACCCCGGCCGGAGCCGGATCCGGTCACCGGAGACGATCACGGACACCCCCATGGACTGCAGCTCCTCGAGCAGCTCGACGGCCTCAGATTTCGACATCGTCGTCTCCCGCCGAGCCGTCGAAGGTGGCCACCGCTACCTCCTGACCGGCTCGAAGGTGGCCACGAAATCCGTTTTGGCCACCTTCGACTAAGTTACTGACATAACTGCTTTTATCTTCTGTAGTTGCTCGAAGGTGGCCAACTTTCATTTCGTGGACACCTTCGACGCGAAGGTGGCCAACTTCGCGACCCGGCAGGAGCCACTCCCAGCGTTGGCCGTCGGCGGTCGTGATGGATCCGACCTTTCGGCGCTCGATGCCCAACTCCTCAGCTGCGCGTCGGACGGTCCGCCACGAGAAACCCGCCCCTTCGGCCGCGTCCCGGACCTCGGCCGCGGGCACCGCCCCGGGGCCCAGCAGCTCCTGAAGCCAGTCGGAGGCGGTGTCACGGGTCCTGCCCTGGCGGTCGGTGGAGAGCAGCGTCCGAGCGGTCTGCTCCGACGCGCCCACCCACCGGATCCGCGGCACGTCACCGACGGCCTCCACGACGTATTCCAGGGACTCCGGCGGTGGACCGAGGTTGGACTTCGTCGGGGCGAGGACTCGCACCTCCTCGTGCTCGGGATGCTGGGCGACGAGCATCCCGGATCGAGCGGCGCCGACGATGCCGATGGAGCCGCCGCCGCGGTAGAGGGGGTTCGCGTGGCCAGTTTTCACCAGATGCCGGATGGCCGCAGTGGCCACGTCCATCTCCTCGGCGAGGCGAGCGATTGAGGCCAGGGCTCGCCGGACGTCCTGGTCGCGGTGGGCATCCACCGCACCACTCAAGTAGGCCATCAGTGGATCGACGATCAGGAGCCGGGCGCCGACGCGCTCGATCTCACCACGGATCACGGGCAGGTCCTCGGGCAGACTCGGCGGGCGTGCGTCGTCTCCGGTGCCCACCTGCTCCACGGCAACGATCCGGTCGAGGTCTGCCCCGGCGAGCTCGAGCCGCGGCCGGATAGTGTCCGAGAGGCCGTCCTCTGCGGAGCAAATCACCACCCCGGCACCGCCGGTGATGCCGGGGGTCCCGTCCGGCATCTCGCGACCCATCGAGACTCGCGCTGCCAGATCGAGCGTGAGGAGCGATTTTCCCAGGCCGGGGTCGCCGTCGATCACGGTCAGCTTGCCGAGCGGTATCCGGTGCCGCCAGAGCCACCGGACGGGCTCGGGCTCGACACTCGACATCAGGATGCCGGCAAGCGCGCCGCCTCGCTCGAGGGCGCGGAGCTGCTCGACTGCGAGCACGACCTGATGCAGCTCGTGCTCGCTGGGGTCGTCGTGGGCCCGCCGCATGGCGAGGTACAAGCGCCGCAGAGCCGCGTGCTTTTGCACGATCTTCGCGTAGTGGGCGGCGTTGGCAACATCGGGCAGGCCCTCGACGAGCGACGACAGATAGGACGCACCACCGACCCGCTCGAGCAGGCCGTGCTCCCGCAGATAGTCCGTCGTCGTCAGGAGGTCAGCCGCGGATCCGCCCTCCGCGAGTGCCCGGCATGCCCGGTAGACGGTCCGGTGGCTCTCATTGTGGAAGTCGGGAGCGTCGAGGATCTCGGTCACCACAGCCAGGGCACCGGGGTCGAGCAGGATGGCGCCGAGCACCGCGAGCTCGGCCTCAAGGTCGTAGGCGAGGGTCGTCACGCGCCCGTCCACTACTCCGCGGCCGCCTGCAGCGTCTCGATGTACTCTTCAAGTGCGGCCGCGGGGACACGGATCGACGAGCCGATCCGGACCGACGGCAGCTCGCCCCGCTGAACCAACATGTAGCAGAATGCCCGGCTAATACCGAGCGCCTCTGCGGCCTCTGGAACGCGGTAGGCGAGCCGCTTCATCCGCCCACTCTCAATTTGGGTCTCCATCTTAATCTCCTTGCCCCCGTTACGGAAAATTGGTCTCTCTCCGTATTGCAAAATAGTCCATTGCAACCCATCTTGTCAATACGGTTTTCGCGGAGTATCTTGTAACGCGTGGAGAGATGGTGAAGTCGGCAGAAGTCATCTACGACGCGTGGGTATGGAGACGTTCATGTGGCGGCGCACGACTCGTGACGGCGCGGCCGCTGCTAACCAGCCAGGGTCTCACCAGTCGGATCATGGCGCATTTCCGCCACCCGGCCACGCCTCTTGGAGATGCGGAAGACTTCATAATTGAAATGCCTGGGGAGAAGATCGAGTATCGACCGCTGCATGAGGATACGGGGCTGTTTCATGCCCTTGCCACCATGGAGAGAAGCCCAGATGGATGTGTCGCATTCGCATCGCGGTACGGTCTGCTCGGTGGAGAGATCACGCGGGCCGTTCGGTGGAATGGGCAGGATGCGCTCGGCGAGCCACTCCGCTTGTGGTACCGACAGGTAAATGCTCTGTGGATCGCCCTCGATCTATGGATGCAATTGAGCGAAGACAATCAGGAAGCTCTCCGTCGGCGCATTGAGTGGAAAACAGAGGCTGTCGTGATGAATGGTATAGAGGTCATTCCCGGTGCGATCGAAGGATGCGACCGGGGCGATATCACTGGCCCTGCCTGGCGCTATCTTCGGCACATGTTGGACAAGGAGCTTCAGCACCGGATGGCTGTCAGGGCTGTGATCGACGGCAGCAGCGGACGCCCAACAGTCCATTTAGAACCATCCAGCTTGGCGGGGGCCCTCTGGCTGCAGCTCGCCCTGGCGGTAGCCGAGGACAAGAACTACAGAGCATGCGCCTTTTGTGGCCGCTGGATTGAAATCACGCCCGGGCTGGCAAATGTCAATCGGAAGTACTGCTCCGATGCCTGCCGAATGCGAGCTTATCGTTCGCGACTTAAAGCCAAGAAAGGATAGGCCGTGCCATCATCATCACACCGCTACCTCGAGCACCGACGTGGGCGCTGGCACTACTACTACCGACTGACCGTCAACCACCGAGGGTTCCGGCGCAGCGTGGTCGTGCGATGCCTCTCGGACCATCCCGACTCCGAGGAGCGGTCGCAGCTCGCCGTGCTGCTCCACCGTGACGAAACCAGGCAGCGGCTCGTCGACGAGATCGACCGCGAGCTTGACGTGGATTTGGAGACCGAGCAGCCGAGCTTCCGCACCCTCGCCCAGGGCTGGCTCGATTCGGCCAGGTCGCGAGGTCTCAATCTCTCGGCCACCGAGTACATGGTCCGCATCCTCCAGGATGAGATGCCCGCCGGGCCGGCCGCGGAGATCACGCCGGCACAGGTTGAGGCGGTTCGTGACCGCTTGCGGGCGGAGCGTAAGCTCGGCCCTCGGGCGGCCAACCACTACATGACGATCGCGCACGGCATCGTCCAACGAGCGATTGAGTACGGTCAGCTGCGGATGCCAGACGGTCGCGCGCTCCAGAATCCGGTGGCCGTCGTGCGGCGGCTCCGGGAGCCGAAGCGGCGACCGAAGCGCCTCACGGCCCGCCAGGTCGGCGCCTTGCTCGGTGCTCTCGAGCGATACGAGAGCATGGACGACTATCGGAAGGCCCGCACCGGCCGCGTGCCGATGCGCGGGCTCGTGCTGGCCGCCCTCAACTCGGGATGCCGGCCGGGCACGGTCACGCGGCTGCGCTGGGAGTGGTGGCGCCGGTCCGAGGACCTTATCGTCGTCCCGGCCGACCAGATGAAGGCCGATGCTGACCATGCGATCATCGTCTGGCCGGCGCTCCGCGAGTACCTCGCCAAGCGATCGCTCGAGCAGGGGCGCCCGGCCAAGGGCTGGATCTTTCCGAGCCCACGGCGAGCTGGTGAACCAATCCGCGATTTCAGACGGCAGTGGCTGCGTCTCGTGGAGCTCGCCAACGAGCAGCTCGCCAAGGAGGAGATCCCGGAGGCCGACAGGATCCCCGAGGACATCCAGTTCCGGCACCTGCGCCACACGGTAGCCTCGAGCCTACTGGGGAGCGGAGTGCCCTTGTCAGCGGTCGCGGACACGCTAGGGAACACGGAGGCTGTCGCCAGGCGCCACTACGCCGACCTGGACGTTGAAGCAAGGCGGCGTCTGGTGCGGCAAATCCTCGAGACCGACCCCGAGCTCGCCGCCGTCCTTGGTCTACAGCTTGGTCTACAACCGGCGGCGAAACCCGGCGACTCAGCCGCCGATCGACGATAACCGGATTCCCGGATCTCTCTCACGGGCCAACAACTTACGCTCTCCCAAGACTTGCGGAAAACGCTAGACGCGATTCAGGATCTTGTGTCCGCAAGGACGTGGGGGTTCGAGTCCCCCCTTTCGCACCAATAACTTAGGCTCTCTGGGCGGTTCTGCTCGCTTCTCTGTGGTCTACAGCTTGGTCTACACTCGGCCTACCAGCACCCATGTTTCGCGCGTGCACGCAGGGTGCGACGGCCGCCACCATCCGGAGGTTGACCGGCAACTCGCGCGCGCGTAGGGGCTGCGATGACGAAAGTGGATCCATCCACGGATGTATCCACTCCCGGCAACTCGCGCGCGCGTAGGGGCTGCGATGCGAGGCTCGGCAGCGCCAAGCCCTGCTCGAGCCCGGCAACTCGCGCGCGCGTAGGGGCTGCGATGCGAGGCTCGGCAGCGCCAAGCCCTGCTCGAGCCCGGCAACTCGCGCGCGCGTAGGGGCTGCGATTCTGACGAGTTGGCCCACAATCGGGATCAGCTCCCGGCAACTCGCGCGCGCGTAGGGGCTGCGATGGGTATGAAAAAGCCCCGGGTTGCCCCGGGGCCTGCCTGTCGTGCACGTGGTACCGATCAGAGCCGCGGACCGCGCACCGCGAGCGCGCCGTCCCACCCGTTGTAGACCTCGACTTCGAGACGCGCGACGTCTGCGCCCTGGTCCGCCGCCTGGCGGATCGCGGCCTGGAGCTCGAGGTCGTTGCTCATCGACTCATTTCGCAGGTCGGAGAGCGGTTTCACAGTCGGCTGCCGTCGCCGCTCCCGGTCGCGCTCAAGGTCGTCGGCGAGGTCGTCCTTGCGGCTCTCGAGAACGGCGAGAATGTCGATGCATTGGCTGACTGTCGCCGCGACGAAGCCACGAAAGTGCGGCAGGTTCTCACTCTCCGCGCGTGACTGCCGGCGCAGCTTCAGCAAGGAACGAATGAGAGCCTGGGACTCGCGGTACAGGTCCCAGCCGAGCCGGTGGAAGGGTTCGCCACCCCGCTCGCCGAGCTCCTGGCCCAGGACCTGGAGGCGGCGAATCAAGGGCCGCCAGGTCGCGAGATCATCCGGCGCAGGGAGCGCCTCAAGGGCATCCATCAACCGCTTCCCGGTGGCCGGGAGGACGTCCTCGAGGATCACCAAGAGAGTCTCTCGATCTCCACCGGCGGGCATCGCCAGCAAGTCGCCGAGTGTCCGCTCCGGTTCGACGTCGGGCACGATCGAGACTGTCACGATATCATCGCGCATGGTGTCCCCCTCTCAACCGGCGCTCGGCGTCCCGGCGCGCCAGCAGGAAGGCCGCCCGCTGTCGCTGGACGCGGAGCCGGAGCGCGCCGGCCATGTTGTCGATCCGGTCGGCGATCGCCAGCAACTCGTCAAAGCCGTGCATCAGACCCTCGTGCCGGGAGGGTGATATCCTCAAGGTGATCGTGGCTCGAGGGCTGCGGTCATGGGCGCCGGGGGATGCTGGCAGGCGATCCCGGCGTCCTCTTCGTTTCAGGAGCCGCGACCACCACGGCTCCCTCCGTGCCCGGATCCGGGCGGTTGACGTTCGCTGTTCCATCGGATCCTCCCTCAGTTGTGCGGCCGTGGCCGCGTTGACGATTGGGCTCTAGGCCAGCCCGTACGTAGCGGTGCCATGCCGTGTCATCGTGGAGACGAGGTCATTCGTTGTCTTCGTCCTCGTCTTCGTCGCCGTCGTCGTC
>Ga0180434_10006589_pt1 | contig 13301 bp, 11 predicted proteins | sample SS_ome_7_FD_132453 | JGI IMG/M metagenome (GOLD analysis project Ga0180434, IMG submission 132453) | Hypersaline lake sediment archaeal communities from the Salton Sea, California, USA - SS_1_D_2 metaG | ecosystem: Environmental > Aquatic > Non-marine Saline and Alkaline > Hypersaline >... | reverse complement strand
GGTCTGCTGCGGTAAGCCAGATCCCCACCACAACCGGAGCGGCTAAAGCCACCGGCCTGGTTATTCCTGACCTGAAGGGGAAAATAGACGGGATCGCCATGAGAGTGCCGACCCCGAATGTATCCGTTGTTGACCTGGTCGCTGAGTTAAAAAGGAACACGACCGAAGAAGAAGTGAACAAGGTATTAAAGGAGGCAGCCCAAGGAAAACTTAAAGGCATTCTTGACTATACGGAAGAACCACTGGTTTCAGTCGATTATATGGCCAATCCTCATTCCTCCATCGTCGACGGAGAGTTCACAAAGGTCATCCAGGGCAGTTTCCTCAAAATTCTTGCCTGGTATGACAATGAGTGGGGATATTCCTGCAGATTAAGGGATCTTTGTAAATACATATCGAGATAGATAAGATGCTTTTTTTCAAAGACCTGGATCTCAAAGGCAAAAGAGTCTTCCTTCGGGTTGATTTTAATGTCCCTCTTGACGATAAAAGAAATATTACGGATGACACCCGTATCAAAGCCGTCCTGCCTACCTTAAACTTTCTTCTGGAACAAAAAGCACGGATCATCATCGGTTCTCATCTGGGAAGGCCTAAAGGTAAAAAAGACCCTCAATTCAGCCTTTATCCTGTTTCAAAGAAGCTGTCTCAACTCATTCCCCACAGAATTACTCTGGCTCCTGACTGTGCAGGAAAGGAGGTTGACCTATTAAAACAGAAACAGGGTAGCGAGGAAGTCATTCTTCTGGAAAACCTCAGGTTCCATCCTGAAGAAAAACAAAATGATGACTCCTTTGCTCTAGAACTGGCTAAGGGAGTTGATTACTATGTCAATGATGCGTTTGCTGCATGCCATAGAGCTCACGCTTCTATTGTTGCCATCACCCGATTTGTCAATAAAGCAGCGGCCGGATTCCTGGTCCGGCAGGAGATGGATTACTTCTCAAGAATCATAGAAGCTCCTCAAAGACCTTATATGGCAATTCTCGGGGGAGCCAAGGTCTCTGATAAAATACCTGTACTTGCAAACCTTATATTAAAAGCCAATGCAGTTCTCATTGGCGGTGCCATGTCTTATACATTTTTCAAAGCCATGGGTTTTGAAGTGGGAAAATCCCTTGTGGAACAAGAAAAACAAGAGCTGTCTCTGGAACTTCTAAAAAAAGCAGGGGAAAAGGGAGTGAGAATTTTTCTTCCATCAGACCATATCATTGCCAAGGAGATAAAGCCTGGTATTGAGTTTCAGACATTAACCCGTTTTCCTATCCCTGAGGACTATATGGCATTAGACATAGGACCTGAAACAGTTAAGAAATACTCCGAATTTATCAAGAACGCAAAGACCATTTTCTGGAACGGCCCGATGGGAGTATTTGAGATCGATGAGTTTTCCCGTGGTACTGCAGGTATAGCAAGGGCTGTAGCTGCCTCGGATTCTCTATCCATAGTAGGAGGAGGAGATTCTGTTGCAGCTATTAAAAAAACAGGTATGGAAAAAAACATATCTCATATATCTACGGGCGGGGGCGCCTCTTTAGAGCTTATCGCTAACGAGACTCTGCCCGGAATCGAAGCGTTATCGGAGAAATGATGAATTTATCCAATAAAAAACCGTTTATTGCAGGGAACTGGAAACTACACAGCCTCATTCCTGAAGCTGTTCATTTGAGCAAACAAATCAAACAGGCGGCCAAAAAAGAAAAAGATGCGGAAATCGTCATCATACCGCCTTTTACAGCATTGAGTGAAGTGAAAAAAGTCCTTTCCAATACCGGTATTTTCACAGGAGCACAGGATATATTCTGGGAGGAAAGCGGAGCTTATACCGGAGAGATCTCCCCTGCCATGATTAAAGATACTGGCTGTGATTTTGTTATTATAGGTCACTCTGAGAGAAGACAGTATTTCGGAGATACTGACAAAAATGTGAATAAGAAAATCAAAGCAGCCCTTTCTGTTGGGCTGTATCCCATCCTCTGCATTGGAGAGACGCTTGAAGAGAGAGAAAACAACCAAACGATGAACAAAGTGGAAAGGCAGCTCACACAAGGATTGAAAAACATTGATAAAGATCTGTTCCCTCTTGTGATCCTTGCTTATGAACCCATTTGGGCTATAGGTACAGGACGCACTGCCTCTCCTGAACAGGCAGAAGAAGTCCATGCCTTCATTAGGGAACAATTAGCAAAAATGGTTGGAAAAGCCACTTCCTCCTGTGTTATAATACTGTACGGAGGTTCCGTAAAACCAGAAAACGCTTTTTCTTTAATCAAAGAAAAGAATATAAACGGAGCTCTTGTCGGAGGTGCTTCTCTTGAAGCAAACTCCTTTGTTGAAATCATAAACGAGGCAAAAAAAGCTTATAAAGAAAAACAAAAATGAGCATATTAATCACAATCATCCATGTTGTTGTAAGCCTGGTGCTTATCATAGCGGTACTGCTTCAGTCCGGAAAAGCAGCGGACCTGGCGGGAGCATTTGGAGGTGCAGGCAGTCAATCCACCTTTGGCCCTAGAGGAGGTCAGAACCTTCTCTCTAAAGTGACAACGGCCTGTGCGATTATTTTCATGTTGACTTCCCTTGGTCTCTGGATCCTATCGTCCGGAACAGGCAAGTCCGCTCTTTCCGGAGAAAAACCAGCTGTTACAGAAACGACTGAGAAACAAAAACAGGAACCGGCTCAAACCGACCAGACAGCAGAAAAAAAACAAGAAAAGAAAGACACCTCAAATCCAGAAAAAAAATAGTTCTGGTTTCTCTCTATACCTCAAGCCGAAGTGGTGGAATTTGGTAGACACGCATGGTTGAGGGCCATGTGAGCATTAGCTCGTAGGGGTTCGAGTCCCCTCTTCGGCATTATTCTCTTCCTTAACAAGCCTGACCTATTCATAAAAAAAATGCCGATGATCATTTTATTGTTTTGCTTTCAAGGACATTCATGTTTTTTATAAAAATAAATATTTATATGAAACAACTTCCATCTTTTTTTCGTATTATCATATGTAGAGAAGGACTGGACTGTTTTTCGAACGTTCTGATGTTGCTGAAAGCCAACTGAAGTTCAGGTATTAAAACGAAGTTATGATTTTAACTCTTTTTTATCGACACAAAGGAGGGAACTTTATGTTTAAAAAGACATGGCTTATACTGTTATGCGCTTTATTTTTATGCCCTTTTACCTATGGACAGATCAGTGCCAAGCTAATGCGCTACATGGATGTTTCAGACACACAAATCACCTTTGTTTACGGAGGTGATATTTGGATCATGCCCAAAACAGGCGGCACAGCAATTCAGGTGACTCATTCACCAGGAGAAGAATCCTGGCCTCGTTTCTCGCCTGACGGCGATCTTGTCGCCTACACAGCCAACTACAACGGCAATGCAGATGTCTATGTGATTCCGTCTAAAGGAGGAGTACCGGAAAGAATCACTTACCAATCCTTAAGTGACCGTATGGTAGACTGGCATCCTGATGGGGAACATCTTCTGTTTGCATCAGCTCGCGAGAGCGGACAGAGCCGTATAAATCAGTTTTATCTTGTTTCAAAAACAGGTGGATACCCTGAGAAGCTGAAGATACCTTATGGAGAACTGGCCAGCTATTCTCCTGACGGAACACGTATGGCCTATATCACAAAAATAACAGAGAACTTCCCCTTTAAACGTTACCGCGGAGGCATGGCTTCCGATATCATCATATATGACCTGCTCAAAGATACAGCAGAAAATATCACTAATAATAATGCTATTGACGGAAAGCCTGCCTGGGTGGGAGAAAATATATATTTTCTCTCTGATCAAGGGGAAAATATGCGTTTGAATCTCTGGAAATACGATATAAAAAATAAAGCAATCCAACAGATTACCCATTTCAATGATTTTGATATCTCTTACATGGCAGCAGGAAATCATGATATTGTCTTTGAATCCGGGGGAATCCTATACATGATGGATTTAGGCACACATCAGTATACCCCTATTGAAGTAAACGTGATCAGTGATTTTTCAGTGGAAATGAGCCGGTCTAAAGATGTCAGTGGACAAATCAACGATGTGACCATATCCCCATCTGCAAAGAGAGTGGTTTTTGAAGCCCGCGGTGAGCTGTTTAATGTTCCAGTCTCCGATGGTTATGCCATGAATATGACCCAAACAAGCGGAGCTTTCGATCATCATCCTTCTTGGTCACCTGACGGCCAACACATTGCTTTTTGGAGTGACCGCTCCGGTGAATACCAGATTTATATTCAAGAGGTAGACGGTCTTACAAAACCCAGACAGCTGACCAAAAGACCTAAGGGTTTTGGTTATAAGCTTGCCTGGTCTCCGGACAGCAAAAAACTGGCCTTTATAGATGAAACAAATGATATCTCTGTATTGGATGCTGCCGATGGAGAAACAGTGGTGATCGGGAACACAAGATGGAACACAGGTCATGGCGGACGTTTTTATTATTCTATTGCTTGGTCTCCTGACTCCAGATGGGTGGCATTCACTCAAGGCCTGGACAACGCCCATGATGCCATCTTCCTCTATGACATGAAGAACAAGGAATCACACCAAGCGACCAGTGGCTTTTATGAAGACTTTTATCCTGTATTCAGTACAGACGGGGAATATCTCCTTTACCTGACGAACCGCAGCATGTCAGCGGCTTACTCTGATATGGATGAAACCTGGATCTATCCAAATTCAACTCAAATAGCTTCATTGAGCCTCACCAAGGAAACGCCCTCTCTATTAGCGCCAAAGAATGATGCTGTCAAAGAGGAGAAAAAGCCCGTTGAAAAAGCAGAAGCTGATAAGAAGGATAAGACAAATGAAAAAACGGACAAAACAGTTGAAGTGAACTTTGATGACCTGGAAGCCAGATTGGAGATTCTTCCTCCCAAAGCCGGGAATATAGGAGAATTAATCCCTCTTAAGGATAAGCTGGTCTATATCAGATATCCCAATACAGGTTCCAGTGAACGATCCGCATCCTTGATTTATTATGACCTGAAAGAACGGAAGGAAGAAACGATCCTTTCTCCTGTTGAAGAAGTTCAGTCCTCTGCAGACGGAGAATCTCTCCTGGTTCGAAGCCAAGGAAAGTACGGGATCATAAAGCCTGCCCCTAAACAAAAAATAGACAAACCCATTCCCACGGATGGCTTAATGATGAACTGGATCCCCCGCCAGGAATGGCGTCAGATTTTTAACGATACATGGCGTCGATACCGTGATTTTTTCTATGATCCAAACATGCATGGCGTTGACTGGCCGGCCCTGCGCAAACGCTACGGCGCTTTGATAGACTATGCCCGTACACGTTGGGATATCACTCATATTTGCTCTAATCTGGCCTCGGAACTGAGCGCCGGACATACCTATACTTTTGGCGGCGATGTGGAAAGAGTATCCGGATTGAGAACCGGATTCTTAGGGATTGATTGGGAATGGATCAATAATAGACATAAAGTCAAACGTATTGTCAAACCAGCACCCTGGGATACAGAGGTTCGCTCACCATTTGATAAACCTGGTGTTGACGTTAAACCCGGTGACATAATACTGGCTGTCAACGGCGTTAGCCTTGATCCGCATAAAGAGCCGTACGCTGCATTTGAAGGACTTTCCGGTAAAACGGTCTCCTTGACTATCAGCCGTTCTGGTAAGAATGAGGACAGCCGACAGGAAGTGGTCAAATGCCTGTCACCCGAAGAAGAGACAAGACTCAGATACCTGGAATGGGTCGAAAACAACCGCAAAATGGTTGAAAAACTCTCCAATGGACAGCTTGGCTATATTTATATGTCCAATACGGCTGGCAGAGGCCAGATGGAGCTGGTAAGCATGTTTTACGGACAACTGGATAAAAAGGGATTCATCATTGATGAGCGTTTCAATGGCGGTGGTCAACTGGCTGATCGGTTTCTGGAACTGATGCAGCGTCCCGTCGTGTATAACCTCCACTGGCGGCATGGAAAAGACCATACTCAACCTGTTATGACCAACACGGGCCCCATGGGAATGCTGATCAATGGATGGGCTGGTTCTGGAGGTGATGGATTACCCTGGGCTTTTCAGGAGCTAGAAGCCGGACCTATCGTCGGCGAACGCACATTGGGAATCCTGGTCGGCCCTGCCACCGGTCACCAGTTAATAGATGGAGGAGGGATTACCGTTCCCGGCGCCAGATTGTATGATAATGACGGACACTGGTTCTGGGAAGGAGAAGTAGTCACCCCGGATTTTGAAGTATGGGATGATCCAAATCTCCTGGTGAGGGGCCGTGACCCTCAGATAGAAAAAGTGGTCGAGGAAGTGATGAAACTGCTTGAAGAGAATCCACCCCATATGACACCTGCTCCTCCTCTTGAAGACCGTACAGCCAAAGGAATCAGAAAAAAATAACGGTACTGATACGTCTATAGCTTGCTTATCAAATCGGCAAGGTCCTTTTTCAACTGGATTAATTTATTCTCGGGGATAGCTGTTATCAGCTTTTGTTCGCATCTCTTCTTTTCTTCTTCAATCTTGTTTCTGGCTTTTTCTCCGGATTCAGTCAACCGGATCATCTTGCACCTTCTGTCTGCATCAGAATCTGTCCTTTGAATGTAGTTTCTTTTATAGAGCCTATCAATAACACGGCTTCCCCTGGATATGGACAGGCCCATCTTCTCTGAAAATTCTTTGCAAGTGATTTCATGGCTCTTATCCATACAGATAAGACCCTTGAATTCAGCTTTCGAAAGCTCCAATTCCCTTAAATGCCTGTTTCGATGCCCTGAACATTTATCTGATAGGTCGTAAATAATGTCCATTAATTTGAGATGATCCATATATTTTCTCTTGACAATAGTTGCTATTAGCAATTATAATAGGGCATATATTTAAAGTCAACACATTTTATTACTATTCATTTTGATATGAAATTGACTCACAGACCTAATTTGAATATCATAAATGGATATCAAGAGAGGTAAGAAAAATGGAGCATCTGACGAAAGAAGATTTCAAAGAAAAAATATTTGATTTTGAAAAAGCTAAAGAATGGAGTTTTAAGGGCAGTAAACCCTGTATTATTGACTTTTACGCAGATTGGTGCGCACCATGTAAAATGGTAAGCCCCATACTTGAAGACCTTAAAGAAGAATTCAAAGATGAGATCAACATCTACAAGGTCGATACCGAAGCCCAGCAGGAACTTGCTCAAGCCTTTGGAATAATGAGCATTCCCTCTATATTGTTCATTCCAAAAAACGGGAAACCCCAAATGGCTCAGGGAGCTATTCCTAAAGACTCATTTTACAAAGCCATAAAAGACGTTTTTAGTATTGAAAAAAAATCCTAATTTTTAATCATATATAGAAAAGAGGTCTTCCATTATTTGAAGGCCTCTTTTTTCCTGCTACTTTGCCTACCCCCTTTATTTCTTGACATGAATGCCGTCCTCTGTTATATCTCAAAAAAATCAAATGGACTCAAATATTCATGTTCAAGAAAGGTCTTCTTCTGACGTTTTGCTGAAGATGACGCATATAGAAAAATCTTTCTCAGGGGTAAGAGTGCTTGATGATGTCTCATTCGACCTTAGAAAAGGAGAGGTTCATGTACTGGCCGGAGAAAACGGAGCCGGCAAAACCACTCTAATCAAAATCATATCCGGTGTTCATACAGATTTCAAAGGGAAGATCTTGCTCAAAGGACACCCAGTCAGATTCCATTCTCCCTCGCATGCATCCAGACACGGAATATCTGCTATCTATCAGGAAATGTCTCTGGTGGATTCCATGTCCGTAAGGGACAATATTTTTCTTGGAAGAGAAAGAACCGGGTTACTCGGAAAAATGGATTTTTCAGGAGAAAATGAAAGCTGTCGTTCTATTCTTGAACGGTTAGGACTGGATATCGATATATCAAAACCTCTCGGTTTCTATCCTCTTTCCATAAAACAAATGATTGAAATAGCCAAAGCCTTAGTCTACAAATCCAACATTATCATAATGGATGAGCCCACAAGCGCTCTTAATGCATTGGAAGCCTCCAAACTCTTTCAAATAATAAACGATCTCAGGGAAAGCGGTCACGGCATTGTCTTTATATCCCACAGGCTCGAAGAGATCTATCAAATCGCAGACCGGATCAGTGTTCTGCGTGACGGTAAATACATCGGAACATCCCCGGCAAAAGAACTGCCTTCTAATAAGCTGGTCAAATGGATGGTGGGGCGGGAGCTCATAGAGCAGTTCCCTCCAAGAAAAAGAAAAAAAGGACAAAGAAAGGAAACAATCCTTTCCGCTGAAAAAGTCAGCTTGGTCGATCCGCATAAGAAACAAAGTTTTCCAGAGCAGAGTATTTCTTTTAGCGTTCATGCAGGGGAAATATTGGGTATCGCCGGACTTCAAGGTTCTGGAAAAAGCCTTCTTCTGAATACTCTTTTCGGAACAAACGGGAAAATAGAAAAAGGTCAGATCCGTCTTAAAGAAAAAGAACACACAGTCACATCTCCGAAAAAATCCATCCGCCAGGGCATAGCTCTTTTAACAAATGACCGTAAATACACTGGCCTTATTCCAGAAATGTCAGTTAAGAAAAACATGACCCTTGCCTCTTTACCACAGTTTTCAAAATGGGGCTGGATCAAAAAGAAAAAAGAAAAGGCTGCTGTATCTGAGAGCTTCAAGGCATTCAGCATCAAAGCCAATTCGATCAATCAGCTCGTTTCTACTCTATCAGGAGGAAACCAGCAAAAAGTCGTTCTGGCAAAATGGCTGGAAATAAACCCAAAGATTTTACTTCTGGATGAGCCAACTATAGGGGTAGATGTTGCCGCCAAACACGAAATCTACAAGTTGATGAACAAATGGAGCTGTGAAGGCCTTGCCCAAATCCTTATTACATCCGAACTTGCTGAACTGCTGGCCTTGTCTGACAGGATTATTGTTTTGCATAGGGGAACGATCACAGCGGAGTTTGACAGAAAAGAGGCGACTCAGGAAAAAATACTTCAGTCTGCTATGGGAGAATGATTGTGAGGAAAAGCCCATCTTCGGAAAACATGCTTACCGGATTAAGAAAATTATCAAGACTTCCTGTTGTGCGCGCTTTTGCAGCGCTCTGTTTTGTTGTTATTCTGGGAATCATCTTCAACGCTGACGGCGCCTTTTTCAAATGGGACACCCATAGAGATATGTTCAGGCATATTTCAGTTTTTGGAATTCTTGCCTGCGGTATGACTTTGGTTATCATCACAGCCGGAATCGACCTTTCAGTAGGCAGCATCCTCGGGCTCACTGCTGTTTTGTTTTCCATGTTCAGCATTCATCTCGGATGGCCTCCTGTTTTTACCATTATGGTCTGCCTTTTTGCCGGACTCAGCTGTGGTCTCACATCCGGTTTTATTATTGATCGGTTTAAGATACAGCCCTTTATTGCAACTCTTGCCATGATGGTCTTTGCCAGAGGCATGGCTAAATGGGTCTCAGGAGGACAAAAAATATCCACAGCCGTTCTTCAAACAGATGGAACCTACAAATACGTGGAAGCTCCCGCTATATTCAATATCATCAATTCAAAAATATTTCATGAAAATATCGCTGTCGTGACATTGATATTTCTTGGCTGCATACTCATATGCTGGCTGATCCTTTCAAAACTGCGCTGTGGACGTCATATTTATGCTGTCGGAGGAAACGAAGAAGCTTCCCGGCTCTCTGGAATCCCTGTGACAGCCACAAAACTGCTCGTTTACGGGGCGAGCGGTTTTTTCTGTGCCATAGCCGGTATATGTCAAGCCGCACAGGAATTTCAGGGTGATCCGGAAGCCGGAATGACTTATGAACTTACGGCGATCGCAATCGTGGTCATAGGCGGAACAAATCTTATGGGCGGAACAGGAGGGATAGGGCTGACTTTGATAGGAGCTATGACCATCGGATATCTGGAAAAAATACTGAGCATCAATGCGGTGGGAGAAGCCAGCCGCTTGATGTTAACCGGGACTATCATAGTTGGAGCCGTATTGTTCCAAAAATACCGTAAATAGACAAGGAGATAGAGTTATGAAAAAATACTTAATAATACTGACTGCTGTCACCATGGTGCTTGCAAGCTGTACCGGAAAAAAGGAAATTTCAAAATCCGGGGAGGAACCCGGAGAAGAAGTCAAGCAAACATGGACCCTGGGAATGAGCCAGTGCAATCTGGGCGAGCCCTGGCGTGTTCAGATGAATCAAGATATCAAGAATGCAGCGGAAAACCACCCTGAAATTAAAGTCATCTTTAAAGACGCACAGAATGATTCTTTAACTCAAAGATCACAGATAGAAGAATTCATCAATGCGGACGTGGACCTGCTGATCGTCTCTCCTAAAGAGGCGGCTCCCATGACTCCGCCTGTGGCCGCGGCTTATGACAAAGGGATTCCGGTCATCATCCTGGACAGGCGCATACTCGGTGACAAGTACACCTGCTTCATCGGGGGTGACAATAAAATGATTGGAAAGGCTGCCGGGCGCTGGGTGGTTGAAAAACTAGGAGGAAAAGGAAAGATAATCGAGCTCAAGGGATTGATGACATCCACCCCGGGACAAGACAGGCATTCAGGATTTCAAGAAGGAATTAAAGGAAGTGATATAGATGTCATCTTTGAAGCGGATATGAAATGGCTGGAACCTGAAGCCAGAAAAGAGATGGAATCCGCCCTAGCCCGCTTTGATACCATCGACCTGGTTTACGCTCACAATGATCCCGGTGCTCACGGAGCTTATCTTGCGGCTCAGGCTGTCGCGCGAGAGAAAGACATCGTGTTCGTAGGGATAGACGCCCTTCCCCATGAAGGTCAGATCTATGTGAAACAGGGTATTTTAGCCGCAACCTTTGAATACCCAACGGGCGGGAAAGAAGCCATAGAAACAGCCCTGGCCATACTTCGCGGAGAGCCTGTAGCAAAAGAAATCACCTTATCCTCCAGGATATTCACCTCAGAAAATGTGGATTCAGGAGGAGAATACATTGAACATTATTTCAAACAATAAAATTTTATGTAGGAGACTTTTATGAAGAGACATGTTGATATATACCTTCCTCTTGACAGCAGGGATGAGCCGAATGCAGAAGTCTGGCCCATAGCTAAAAAACAACTGAGCGAGCTCATCAAAGTCATAGAGAAATGCGGCTGGAAAGCAAATGTACTCAATCCTGAGAAACCCGTCTCCAGCGTAGCCGAAGGAATGAAGGTCATTACAAAAGCAGAAGGGAGCCGGTTCATCGACTTTATGGCCGGTTGGGCTTATCCGGATTTCACTGTCAGTCCTATCTGGCAGCTTCCTGATGATATTCCAAAACTGATGCTGGGAAGCGCTATCCCTGACTATCCTGGAGCTGTCGGCCTTTTAGCTGCAGCAGCAGGTACATCTCAAATGGGAATCCACACACACAGGCTTTTTGTGGAGGATTTTAAGGACCATAAAAAATATAGTGAACCCTTAAGGGTCTTTTTAGAAAAGGGGGCCTACACTCCGGAAAAAGAAGTTAACATTGATATAACCGTTACAAAAGAGGCCCGGGAAAAAGCAAGAAACGTTCTGAAAGCGCTGTCAGGATCGCTATATGGAGCTGTTGGTCCCAGGTCAATGCAGATGTGGAATAAAATCTCGGATGCGGATTTCCTTCACTATTTCGGAATCGCAAGAGAGGGATTCGACGGACTGAGGCTTTTAAAAATGACAGAACAGATCTCTGATGCAAAAGCTGAAAAGGCCCTTGAATTTCTCGTCCAAAAAGGAATGGATATCCGTTTAGGTAAAAACCCTAAAAAACACCTCACCAGAGAAATGGTTCTTTTTCAGATGAAGGTGTATTATGCCCTTCTCGAGTTGAAGAAACAATTTGGATTAGACTTCATGGGAGTCCAGGATCAGCTTGACTGGATCGAGCACTATCCGGCCACTGACCTCACACTCGGAATTTTGAACAACAGATTAAGACCGGATTCAGACGGGAATACCTTTGTTGTAGCTACGGAGGCCGATGACGGAGCCGCTCTTACCATGCAGGTACTGAAGCTTTTAAGCAACAACGATCCGGTAGGATTTAATGACCTCCGTTACTGGGACTCAGAAAAATCTCTTTACTGGTTTGTCAACTCAGGCTCACTGGCCCCCTATTTTGCAAAAGGAAGTCATGAATCTCTTGAAGGTTCCTGGTCAGAGCGCCAGACCTATATGTACTTTAAAAAAGGAGGAGGGACCTGTTCATTGGTTGCCAGAATTCCGGGGACCGTTACATGGGCCCGCTTTTCCTATAAAGACCATAAACTCTATTTATGTGCGGGAAGAGGGATTACTGATTTACCCACTGACGAGATATGGAGAGAACGGTCTAAAAACTGCAGCCCTGATTGGCCTCACTGGTATCTGAGATTATGCGGGAAAATAGAAAACCATATCAACTCTAACCATCCCATGACAGTCATGGGAGACCACTTGGCTGAATTGAAAGCTCTGGCTGAAGAGGCAGATATAGATTTTGAATGTTACGACACTAAAAAACCTGAGCAGCTTCTGTGACACGAACTGGCATTCAAGCGCATTTTGATTTGAACCTCATTAGGACTTCCTTGATCCTCTCTTCTCTTTCTTGAAAAGTATCATAATAGCTGTCTCTATAAAACACCCGGCTGTTCACTATAAGCAGCTTAAAAGGCTCTAAATCCACCTGATATTTTTTATATAATTCCCCTTTTCTGTCGCTGATAACAGGACAGTCAATGGAATACATATCCGCAAACTTCTCCAGGTCCTCTCTTAAATCTCTGGAAACGCCAACGAGCTGGATATCAATACTCTGTTTATGCAGAAAGTATTTCATCTCTAAAAGATCCTCCCAGCACACCTGACACGAAGTCGAAAAGAAAACCAAAAGATGGGGCCCTCTCCTGTTTTTAACTGCCTCGTCATATGAGGAACAAATAAAAATTTCCTGAGCCTCACAAAAAAGTCCATGAAAAAAACAAAGACAAAATAAAAATAGAATCCCTGTCTTCATCGTTTCTCCTTCACCTTTAAAATCCTCAATTCACTGTCACTGTTGATGCCGTATATTCGATCCCCATCAATGCTTATTCTTTTAAATCTGTCCGGAAGTTCAATCTCTCCAAGGCTATTTCCTTTTATATCAAATACATATATCTTTTTCCCGGGGACAAGGTCCTTGCCTTTTCTATTGGAAGCATATTGTGATGCCAGTAAATAGAGTCTGTTATCGGACAGGGCAAACTCACTGTACAAATTTGTAATTTTTTTCCTTTGTTT
>Ga0180434_10006588_pt1 | contig 13301 bp, 16 predicted proteins | sample SS_ome_7_FD_132453 | JGI IMG/M metagenome (GOLD analysis project Ga0180434, IMG submission 132453) | Hypersaline lake sediment archaeal communities from the Salton Sea, California, USA - SS_1_D_2 metaG | ecosystem: Environmental > Aquatic > Non-marine Saline and Alkaline > Hypersaline >... | reverse complement strand
TTTGTGTTTTTTATTTAGAATATTTCCAACGGTTTCTGCCAATATTTGCGGCTTTCCGGCGCGGTCTACGCTCTCTGGGCGGAGGTAGTGCGGATCGAGAACGACTGGGTCTTCTTAAAGGTATAGGGGGTTCGGTGGGTCCGGTGGGTCCTTTGGTTTCGGACATTTGCTCTTTGTTTAAGGATGCAACGTTTTTCTGTTTGGTCAAGACGAACACAGATTTGCTATTTTCCGAAGGTTTTCCCAAACACGCTTCCGCATTCTGGTAGGCCTTTCGGATGGTATATTTTGCATGCACCAGTGAAGGCGTTCGCCAATTCCTTTAAAGCGGCTGATGCGAAAATTTAAATTCCATACAGCACGCATTAATTGAGGATGTTTAATAATTGACTCAGTATCTAAGCGACAGTCTCCAAGACCCAACCACCATAACACAGCTTCGGGGACCCGCTCATGACTGTCTGCCAACAGATTAGCCAAACTATCCAAACAATTCTTACGCCATGTCATTCTTGGTGCTGTTTCGTACAAACTTACAATTGGCCGAAGAAAAGAATACTCCTTGAGTACTCTCTGCTCTATTTGATCGATATAATGTCTATAGGCAATGTACGTTACTCGAAAACCAACATCGCTAGCAAAATTAAATAAAGTGCATGATGTACCAGCCTCTGTAAGCATAACATGCACTGCGCACGTAACTGCCAATGCTCTTACATCGGCCGAATTACCTACCAAGTGCTTATATCGCTCACACACCCTTTGAAAATACAGGATAATAAGGACTAAACAGTGTGGATTACACACATAATTCATTTGGAGTAATCGGAGCGCGGATTGACAAAAATGTCTGTGATTCTCACGATCTATAATATCACCATAAGACACGTAATATTCGTTCACAATCCCCACAATCTCGGGTAGCAATTGTGGTATTGGCGGTACTTGCATAATATAAACAGTTTTTATTATAAGATGATTACTTCAGACAAGCCTAATACTAACAGCGTCAAAGGTTATAGCGCGTGCATGTATGCAACGGGGTCGAACGACCGATTCCACCCAACGACGGTAAAGATGATCTGGTGGGGGAATTTCGGTACCATCAGTGTCATAGAATACGGTTAGATTCCCCACAACAAGACGAACATCGTGGTATATAATGTTGGTACCAGATATTCGATGAGCCCTGTGCGCGTATGGCCACTGTCCGGCTGCATCATTTGCACTGAGCGGCTTAAACTCCCGACGACCCAAGCCTCGTACCAATGATCTCGCCTTGTCCGCAATATCGCACAAGACTGCAGGATAATCATTGGGGTCCAAAATTAGCTTGATGCGGTTTTCACTATCAATATTTCCACATGGTCCCACTTGAAGACGAGGTAACGTCAGTAATTTCCCAGTGACCATGACCATGAAGCCAAGGTTGGGGCTGCTTTTGCGTTTGGACACAACCCTGAGATCATCTTGGCGCGAATAATCCAACATATGACCTTTAAGTGGTTCAAGGGGCCTCAGTGTCTTAACGTCGGTTACAAACTCCCTCATGCGGTAGATGTACCGCATCCAATGGCGAACTTCATCATCGGTTTGTGCTGACTCGGGGATGGTGGTGTATTTGGCAGCTTGTAGCTCCCAATCCGTAACATCCTTAACTTCGCCAAAACCTTTGAGCATGGCCTTGATTTTGCGCCTGCGAGGCACCAACCTTTCAGCAATGCTTGGCAGTAGGGTGTGTTCCGACCACGCCTGGAGGGCCAATAGATTCATGCACAGCCTTTCACCATCAAACCACACCATATTGTGACCATAATCAAAAGTAGCAACAACACCCGCAGCGCTAGAAGCATCAGACGAGATGATCTGAATCTTTCGATGTTGAATGAGGGGATTTGGGTGGTAAGCTTGGAGTACAGAAGAACCATAGTAACCCAATACGTACCCTTGCTTCAAGAGTTGTTCCACAACGCTAGACGGATCCTGGAATTCACCGAAATAAAATATATCCACATCAGACGTTGGATATCGCGGGATTTTGGCGTCCAAGAGATGAACTAGAGCTCCTCCTGCGATAACGGCATTACCAGGAAGTTCCAATCGAGGCATGACTGCACGAACAGCCTTGCGATCCAAGTGGGTATAGAACCAAGCCGCTGGAATCGTAAGATGTGTGGAGCTGTAGAGTACACCAAAAAGGCGTTTGCAAAAAACGAGAACTGACTTGGGATTCGGCCGGTGCAGGTGAAGATCTAACAGAATGCGCGGGTTACAGGCGTCCAAAGATCGCAGCGCTGAAATGGATTTGGTTTCCCATACCTGAAATACTTCCCATAAAGTTTTCAAATCACTCATAATTCGCGAAGGATGCCAGTGCCTTAAAATCTCCATTTTCACCTTGTACTTTAGTTCACCATCCATGTTCAGGTATTGTACTGTGGTCCACATGTCCGCCACCGTGCCATTGAAACCCCGGCCAAGCAAAAGGTCGCGCAAGTTGATGATGTGGTTACGAGGTACACCTTGAGCATTAACCCAACCATCATCATGTTTATGATCACCAAAGCAAACGCCTTTACAATCTGGATCACTTTGGGCAATGTCGCATAGTAGACCGCATGTAATTCGAAGTGGGGGGCAAGTTTGCATTGCTAATTAAAAAAAAAAGTGCGGGTCTAACAATAAAGGCACAAAAATGGAAGGTTTACGATTTTGGAAATTCCTCGTTCTTTCGGTACTTATCTACGGGCTCGCGCTCGTTTACATTCTCGACCAACCTGAGCAGCGCCAGGTAACATGGATGTTGCCTTCTTTGGCGGGATTGGGTATTCTTGTGGTGTGTGTGGCGCACATTGGTGTTGACTGGTTTTCTCAAAAAGCAATGAATACCCGCATGTTGGTGATTTTGGCAATTTGCTTAGCCGTTTACTTACTACTTCAAAGTGCATGGGGTTGGGAAGATTTGGATGAAAATCCTGCAGATGCGGCGTTCTTACCTGTTTACGTACTTACTGTTGCTGCATCGGCTTTTATTCACCTTTATCCTTCTGTAATACCACCAGTGGTAACCCCCATTGCATCACCATCCTATTTAGATAACGTGATGGCCTCCTAATCTCTTAGTCCACCACTTTGGTTTTGCCTCGTTGAGTGGCTCTTTTGCGCGCTAACCGTTCCCGGTATATTTTGCTGAGGAACCAGAATCTTTTACGGCCCAGGCGAAATGGTGGTGTTACCTTAGGTGCCCGGTACCAGTGGATACTACCTGATACGGAGTTGCTCTGAGAACGATTATTCACCACTAGAGCCCCGTAATTTTCAGTGACGGAAGCAAAGACTCTACAAAAATCCTGAAAATTTGGGAAGGCCCCAAAAAATTGTTGGTATAGTTTTTTGCGGGAATCTGGTTTACTATCGGCCAGAGCAAGCACGTAATCGACATTACTGCGACACGCCGGGCTCAGGGACATCACATATTGTATACAACTTATATGGGTCAACAGTAAGTGACGTCCATTCATGTAAATAAAGTTCATTGATTTTGTCTTGAAAATTTTACTATCAAATCCTTGATCATCACAAGCTTGCAGGAGGCGCATGGTTTTGCCTCTTTTTACATTACCGTTGGCCGCGGCGATCATGCCTGAAATCTTATCTATATCCAATTCAGGATCCACAAGCGATGGCGGAATATGTCTTTCAAACATCTTCAAACTTTCAATTGTTGGACTGGAAGCAAATGCAAAATCCACATTGTGGCGCTGGTGAAACATAATATTTTCAGTCAAATGGGATTTACCAGATCCCCGGGGTCCAATAATTAGCCAGGTGGCGTATGGTTTGGCTTTGGATGGGTCGAATTCTTGAATATTGTAAGAACCAGACATGTTCACTTGTTTTATTTAAGACCATTGAATATTTTGGGGACCAAAGGTGAAAAAAAATGGTCAAGAAAAAGTCCAAGCATACGTGGAAAAAAATGTCTCAGCTTGATACCCCTGCCAAGAGGTTAGAGTATACCCACGCCTGTTTGGCCAGCCTCTTAACCTCAAAATCCAATGATCAACCCAACCCTGAGATTCCTTCCCTTGATGGCCAAAATGTCACGAGCAATAAACACTTTTTTTACACTGCTAATGATGCTTGTGATTTACATGTCGTTAACTGTACATCGTGTCATGATTTATTGGGTGAATCTGAAGTTCAATGGATTAGGTGCAGACAAAGCTTTATACCATTATGTTACCAATGTACATAGCTTAACCTAGCATCCATTCATCTTTTTCGGGGACGTCAGAGACATCCGGTTTCTCAGGGGCTTCCGCAACCTTTGGGGCTTCCGCAACCTCCGGGGCTTCCGCAACCTTTGGGGCGTCCGCAATCTCAGGAACTTCCGCAGCCTTTGGAACTTCCGCAGCCTTTGGGGGCTCTGAGGCTACTGGTGCGAATTGGACTTTGGCGCCCTCCCACTTTTGAAGACATGCTGATATTTCTTTTACAGCCTTGCGAAGCTGATGCAATTCCTGTATAAGGGGGTTATAACGATGATGTGGTTGTTGATAATAACGAGGAGCTGTTGGATAACGACCACGTCCTCCATATGACATGTTCTTTATATGTGTTTGTGACAAAAGGGAAGAAAGTTGAAAACAAAACACACGTGAAACTGTTAGTGTGACCCCCCGGTTTTCCCGCTAATGATATGTACTCCCTTGATCAAAGATGGCACAAACATGTAGAATTGTTGGTCCTGAGCATTATAGATGCCAAACAGGTCTGGTGAGCCCGGTGGGGTTCCAAGTTTAAGGTAATTCTTAAACCACTCATGTGATGCGAATGTACCTTGATATTGTTCTTTAGAATCGTGTAGAGTAAGTATGCAAGTGTTACCCTTTGCGCGCCATTGCATAACTTGTAATTCCTCTGGGAACATGTTTGGTTATGCGCGTTTAATTTGGTAACATGTGAAAAACTTTGGGTTTCCAAATTACAAATGAGCCGCATCGTGAAACTGTGTGGGGTTCGGGGTTCTGGTCGAACTCATTTTAGAAAAGCACTGAGGGGGCGTCGATCTACAATGGAAATACGATTTGTTGATGATTACATTCACATTGGGCAAGCCTCTCGTTTTCCAGAATATTGTGAACATTGGGTTAATTTCCGAGGTATTCAGGATTTAGAAGGTTATTTAGCCTGGTCCTTACGGAATGCTTTATCATGTGAACGCGAAGCATATCCGATTGTTCACACTCATCGGAGACAGGCTAAAGCCCTCTTTAAAGAAAGGGTTGATCCTATGCGTCTTTCCAATTTTTACGACTCGCTTTTTTCTGAAAGCGGGCGAACATCAGGGACTTGGATTAACCGACTGGAAATACTAGCTCAGCACTATCCAACCGATAATATAGACAAGACAATAGCGGACATTTTCCATAAACCTTTATTATAATGTCTTGCAACGTGGAGATGGTCCTGAATACCCGCAAGCGACGACGAGAATGGCTGGTACGTTACGAAGGAGATGAAAAAGCTAGATGGGTCAAGAGGACGAAGGCGAATCGCGGTTTGCGCCCTGAGACTCAATACATAGTTCGCAAAGTGGGCGCCAAAGTCCGTCTACCTCGCGAAGATCCGCGTTTCAGAGACCGTCATTTTCGCTACGTGTGGTATCAAGGTTTTTTAGAGCGAGACTTGATTCCTTGCCGCTTCCTGTCTGTTCAATAAACTTTTCCGCGTGCATGCTACAATATCCATTGCTTCCACTTTCGTACTTGTTAGAACAGTTCCGGCGTTTGCGAGATAAGTAAGCTCGACAGCGTAAATTGATGGGAGTGCGACACATCGGACATCGTCCCGAATCTTTATTCCATTGTAACAGACAGGCCTCATGAAAGTAGTGAGAACATCGCAAAGTTAATAATTTGGGTTTGGTTATAGGTTCAAAGCAAACGATGCATTCCATGAGTTATCTTTTGTTTAATTCGAACCTTTTCACGGGCTTGACAAATGAACCACGAAATGATTTTTTTTCTGAGCCCTAAAACTAAAACCGTACAACATAAAGATGTCTTGTAAATCTAAATCATGTTTAAGTGAAACCCCGGCTCAGTCGGCATACCGAATGGCAGTTCAAGCCGTTTTGCGGCCCGGTACGGCTTGTGTAGGTTCTGGCCCGGGACCTGGGGTATCATGTGGTGAATATGGAGCCCTTCGCCGAACCATTGGAGGTCGGGGCGGTATCCAAGATCCAACTTTGGTTCAACGCAGTTATATTTCAAGCGGGTGCGCACCAACCCGCCTGAATGACATGCCAGATACTCAGAAAGACCCTGTCACATGGGTTAACCCGTGTGGTGCAGCTCTTAACAAAGGTGCGGCTATGCAGTCTGTGCATACCCGAAACTCGCTAGTCAACTACGCGTCGGTCAATGAACAAAACGTGAGTCCATACGCTCTCCAAATTGGTAATCGATGGTCAAGTGGCTATCATGGAATGTCCGCGGTAGGAGGCAATATTTCTACTCGGTTGAGAAGTGCCTGTGATACTGAGCAGCGCTTCAAGAATGCCGAGTGTTCGTATATTTCTAGAGGTTCGTTTGGATCTTATGGTATGTAGAAACTCCCCGCGTTAACTTACAAAGAAATGTCGAAGCAAATTAAAGCTCAGCGTCTCGGTTCAGACTCGAAGAGTTTACAACAAGTGCATGATGAAAAAGTGCGCCGTTTAGTGTATGATAATAATTCTGAGTTTGTGCCACCCCCCGGGTTTAACCCATTACCTTTGATTTCCGCAGATCAGGCCTTCATCCTGTACCATGTGTGTGGTCCTGAGCAATGTCCACGTCATCAAGATCCTGGTTTTTGCTTACTGGGTGCCTTTAAAACCCCCGAAGAGGCTCGCAAATTTGCGGCCGAAGCTCATGGTGATTCCAAGTTTGCAATGTACATGAGTCCGTCACATTGTGTGTGGCCCCTACGAGTACGTCACGAAGACCAAGCAAACCAAGAAGCAAATATTAAATTAACGGATGAAGTTTGTGCTCTCCATGAAGCTAACATTAAGCAAAGGGCGGAAGATCACAAGAAAAATGTCGATGATCAGAAGACCGGTCAAGCGGGAAGTTCTTTGGCCACTCGTATCACCGAAGGTCGCCAGGCGCGCGCCAAAAACCCAGAGTGCCAACAGAGATTGGCTAAAGCTCAGGGACAGGCTAAAGGCTGGAGACCCACGCACGACAAGCTAATCATTGGACAAACTTTTGCAGTAATCTTTGTGCTGGATGATATACGGGAGGCTACTCTACGGGGCGAGCAACTGGAGGAGCCCTTGGTGGCCTTTCTGTATGCGGCTGAGGATGTAAAATCCTGTCCAGACTACGCGATGTACACGGCTTCAAAGACCTATCAACATTGTGATCTGCGTGTGGTCGCCATGTACAGTTGGTTGTTTCCGACTCGCATTACCGAAGACGATATCGGGGAAATCAAGATTGCTAACGAAAAAATTCAAGACATTATCAACACTCAGAGACATACTAAACAAAAATTGGCAGAGTTTGAGAAGTTTTATGATGAAAGTCAAATTTATCGAGATTTGCCAGCTCCCGATCTCGTCAAGGAGCCAGAGTCACATCCCGAGAACTCCTGAGCTGAAATTTAGACTCAGTGTCTCTGCTGCGGTCATTCACAGCTTGATTCAATAAACGATCGAATGCACAACGTTGCATTAATTCCGACATTGCTTGTATTTGCAATGGTTCACTTACACCACTCAAGCTTGACAAGACGTCTTGGGGAGTTAGCTGAGCCTTGCGCATTGAACCTTCAGTAGAAAGGTAGGAGTAGTAGATGTACACGTTGACGTACCAAGGATATGGGAATCCCACATGAGAACAGTTACGAATACCCCGAGCCACTCCTTGTAACAGATCCGCCCTGCTATGCACTAAACCACAAACATGTACTGCCCCAACACCCTTTAATGTTATCCCTTCTTGAAAGTCCGAATTGTAAAAGATGATGGTCGCCAACCTGCCTCCTATATTTGCAGGACTATTAAATAATTCCAACAATCGTTTTTGACCAGTTTGATCCAAACGTTTGTGAAGCACAATCACGTTTTTGTAAGGTTTACCTTCTGCCAACCTAGGATTCGCACTTTTGTCCTTGTTAATGATGGTGTAATTGTGAGTTTTGACAAACAGCTCCGCGGCAGTATAAACCTCATTGGATCCCTTGCTAGCCACAAACACAGCCTGTTTGATTTGGTGTATAGCAGCTGGCATTCCCTCTGAGCGAAATCGAGGAATGGAGTTTCGTCTTAATTTTTCAAGATTTGTAAAGAGTTGCCCCAACAACGCGCTGTACTTTCTTACCTCGCGATTGAGTCGCCTTGGGTTCGAGGTCTTCATGACATTCTTGGCATCTCGGTTGTTATTTGGCCATACCAAGCTTTCACTGACACATTTTTGCAATCTTTCGTAATCTGCCAAAGACAAATCTCCTTCTTTCGAAACCTTCTCAAATAAGGAGTCGTCATCGTCCTCAAACATAGCATCAATTTCATCATCAATGCTTCTGGTGCTGCGGGTCTTTTGTTTGGTAGGTGTTCGGGGTTGTTGTTTCCAGTCACCGGTTGGAGGATTATATTCCAATCTTGCATTTGTTGTAAAGCATTTTTTGATAGAATCCTCTTGAGCTTGGGTTAGCACCACGTCCATGTAAACGATCCTTGGGGTTGCGATATGATTGATATCACCCATCATATTGAGATATGAAACACGGCCTCTGAGTAATCGCTCAAGTATTTCTTGGTTAGTAAACCGTCCAGTGGTGGAATTCCAAGCAAATAAACGATTAAAATTTCGAATCATTTTGGGCACTATTTCAGTCATCAGTTTGGCCGAAAACTCCTTACTATCCAACAATGCGTACTCTTCATATTCTCTTTCAGATAAAAGTAATATAGCATCTTCTTCTGGAGTCGTGAGAAGGTTCAACTGATTAATTAGATCGATTGGGTGGTACTTTTGAGGTGTAGCCGTCATTAAAAGAACTTTAACGGCCTTGTGACCAGGATGAAGTTTAGCGTAACGGTAGGAATTCCAACAACCCAAAGTCATAGCCATAAGGTTTCCTCTTTCCTGTGCTGAAGTTCGCATGTCAATAAGTTTATGAGACTCATCCACAAGAAACATGATATTTTCAAATGGATCCTCCGGATCGAAATCCCTTTCATCGCCCCACAACCATTCTCGAATAGTTTTGTTGCCGTAGTTGATTCGGTTTTGTTGTGCTTGAGTCAGACGATCCCATAGGTATCCTAGACCCGCCTTGGCAAGATTAGCTTGTTGAGCATAGCTCATAACCGAGCTTGTTTGTCTAAATTTGATACCCATGTTATTGTTGTATTTTTTGGAACCCCAGTCCATCAACGCTTTTCGGGCATTGATGCCTTTTTTAGTCTCATTCTTGAGTAGGTTAGATGAAATAGGTTGACCAGGGTTCTCGATGTTATAGGCTTCCAGCATGCTAGATACTCCCATAGAATATATGTACTGTTGAACATTGAAGTCCATGTTTTGCTGAAAAGCGGCTTCAAAAATATAAGGGTTATCTTGTTTAAGACTCTTCGTACCCACGATAATTCCACGATACCCAGCCCGAGCAAATACGGAGTAAATTAACATTCCAGCCGCGGTTTTCCCAGACCCTGCCGAATGACAAAGCATCATGCCATTCATGTGTGGGTTATAAGGGTGCATATAATGGTAACCAAGTAATTGAGAAGGCGTTGGTTCAAAGACATCACACTTACCCCCAGCCTTTTCGTCTATATCATTGTAACGCCATTCAAAGGCTGAAAACTCGCGCGCTACAAAATCTTGAATGGCTTTGCAGGTACGTAATTCTTCCAAGTTAACACTTGGTGGAATACGATCGTAGATGATGACACACGGAGGGTCAGTAATTTTATACCCACATTCACCCTCTTTTTTTGTGAAACCTTCTAAGTTCGTATAATCGCTTTTTATCTTTGTCAACGTCTCTGCGGCATCAGCATCCAGGGAATCCATGCGATTTAAAATTTGTGTGATTTGATCTTCCAACTCTTTCCAATTTTTTTCGTCAGCACCACTGTTGACCTGCGCCTGAACATCTTCGAGATTCGACCTTACTTCCATTAAGTTCAATTTCATTTCTTTCCAGTCTGCTTTAAGACCCAATAAAGCAGTATTTTCCTCACTATGAACATCATCTGTACATCCAGGTCTTGTCTGATCGCATGCCCCACGGTCGATTAATTTCTTGACCTGAGACCAGTTGGCTGCATAAGCTCGGTCAATCCTGACGATATTATGATTCACAGTTCGATTGTAGGATTGAAGACTTTTCATTTCATCCTTCCCTTTGGCTAAAATGACTCGGAGCCCAATTTCCTTTTCTTCTTCCAAGTACGTAGTTACATCATTCTTTAAGTTGCGCCAAAAAATTTTGGCTTCGTCCTGCACACGCCTGAAAAGATCTTGCTGATTTCCTCTTTCAGCATGGACTGACCGTTCCAACATAGCATTCCATTTATTTAGTACTTGGTGTGCTTCTTTCATGGTTGCTTCATAACGTTTAACCAACTGGGTACCCTCTTGGATTGGCCCTACAATCTCACTGTCATCAATCTTAACCTCGGAGCGGTCTGTAAGGCCTTCCTTTATGCGTTCAACCGTTTTTGCTAAATCGGGTAGAGTCTCTTCTCGCATCTTCTTAACCTTTTTCAAAAATTCTGACATTGCTTTTTAACTATACAAACAACAAAAAACATGTCTAAACCCCCACCTCCATACTCACAAGAACCTAGAAGTTTAATTACTCAACTAACTAAACTTTGGGATAATGAAGATGACCAAATACGTTCTAAATACAAACATCTCATCAATCTTCAACGACAAGCTATGGAGCTACAATGCGAAAAGCTTCAATGGACGTTTGAAGAAACAAAGCAACAGCTCGAATCTCAGGAATTGGATGAATTGCAAAAGTTGAAAGAACGGCGAAAAGCCCAAGTCAGCGCATTGTGCAACACACAGTCTTCTTCGTCATCATTGTTTGCCAAGTGGTTTTCTGGACACTAAAAACAAAACAAAAAACTAAATGCTTGGACAGGAAAACAATGATCCGTTGGATCTTGGTATATCCAGCAAAAATCCCTCTGATTTCAATGTAACTCTTCCATCCCTGGATTTAGGTGAACCTGGTCCATACGTAGACTCTGATGCCCCCCGGCAGTTCGTATCATCTTTCGATCGCGGGCCAGACACCCAGGAGTTATTGCCATCCTTTGATCGCGGGCCAGACACCCGGGAGTTCTTGTCATCCTTTGATCACGGGCCAAACACCCGGGAGTTCTTGTCATCCTTTGATCGCGGGCCATTCTTAGATGTTGACGACACCCGCCAGCAACCCCCACAAGCTAAAGAGCCCCCTAAACACAAAACCAAAGCGACTCGCAAGACTCGCCAGACTCGCAAGACCCGCAAGACCCGCAAGACCCGCAAGACCCGCAAGACCCGCAAGACTCGCCAGACTCGCCAGACTCGCAAGACCCGTAAGCGCCTACCAAAAGCAGTTGCCGGCATCCAACGCATGTTAAGCCATTATTTTGAGCAATTTCAGCAGTTTATGTTTTTGTGCTTGATACCTCTTAAAGCGCCTTGGGCCGAGCTCAGCCTTTATCAAAGTGAACTTGTAAAGTTTTTTACAGCGCGTAAGCCACCCACTACATTCACAGATATTACTAAACAATACTATAAAGAATTTGTGCTTCGGGAGGTCCTAAAGAGCCACATTAAGTTGGATAATCTTCAAGAAGAAATGAAATTTGTGGAAAAAGTGAATGTTTATTTAGAATCAAGATGGAATTCTGAATTATCTCCAGAAGTGAAGGCCGCATATGAATGGCGAAGACAACACCCATACCTCCCTCCCAAAGCACGGCTTATTCAAGAATTTGTTCGCAGTTTCGGGCGCCCAATGCCAATGTTAGGATATGCGGCCATGATGTGGACTTACGGGTACCCTTCAAAAACCATATACGGGTGCATATATGGAGATACCTTGGCACAATTGCGTCTTAAGTGGAAAGACACCACCGAAACATTAGTCTTAGCGCAAACAGCGCCGGAACAAGGTCCATTGAGACTTATGGTGAAGCCAGACTCATTGGCAGATGAACAAGAGCTTGGTTCATTGGATAATTTAATGTTTTACCGAAGCCATCCGGGATCTCAAACTAGACCTGGTGAAATCTATTGGCCTGTGGGTAAGTCCACCATGACTCAAATTGTCGGGGATAATAATAGGGTATTCATCTCTACACTCATGACACCGGTACCCATTCACACGTGGGCCCCAAGGTAAAGGCCATTGTGGGCCAGTACATGGTTCGCACTGAAGTCCGTCGACATTAAAAATACAAACGACTTTCTTACCGGTTTTGGGGTCCTTTGAGACCCACTGGTTCCATCGATTCCATATGCTGTACATGTGTTTTATTCTAGGGCTTGCATTATGTGCTTGGGAACCACAGGCGCACAAGATGTCAAATTATCCACGCGAATTTGTACCCGCTCCAGAAAAGTGTCAGCGGGTGTGCGGAATCGCGGTCGTTTTGCTAACTCTGTCTTAATGTCAGTAATGATGTCAGAAAAACGGGAACTAATATCGAAATGCTGCTGGCTTTTTGTACTATACTTGAAATATTGAGCGGTCCCAGTGAAGAATGCAATAGCACTATAAGAACACACATTGATGACCTTAACCGTTATATCATCATCACATGGATCTAACAACACTGACACGTATCCCATAATTGCCACGAATATAGTACCCACATAGCCGTAACGAGTATCCATCGTTTTGTAGTAATACCCTGCTTCATCATGTCTCTTGGCCCGTGTGCCCAGATCTGCTTGAGTCTCTTTGAGGAGTGCTTCAATACTGTCACTCCAAGGCTCAGCCGCTCTAATTTTGTCACGCGCAGAATCTGACCAGGAACTGCGTTCCTTGTGCATCTGTACAATCACCTCTTCTTTTGCCCTACTTGGTGGAGTTTCCATTTACAAACATGCCAACAATACCCTTTCGGTTCAAGCATGAAACGAAGACTCGACGGTGGGAAACCGAACACACGGATTGGCCGGATATTCGCTACGAACTGGAAAACCGTTACTTATCATCTGGTGGTGCTTACTTGGTGGGTATTGATGCCCGAACGGACCAAGAGTTAACGGAATCATCAACAGTAA
>Ga0180434_10006587_pt1 | contig 13302 bp, 10 predicted proteins | sample SS_ome_7_FD_132453 | JGI IMG/M metagenome (GOLD analysis project Ga0180434, IMG submission 132453) | Hypersaline lake sediment archaeal communities from the Salton Sea, California, USA - SS_1_D_2 metaG | ecosystem: Environmental > Aquatic > Non-marine Saline and Alkaline > Hypersaline >... | reverse complement strand
GGTGGAGGATACCACGCTCACCATATCCGCCGAGCGAGAAGAGACGAAAGAAGAGGAAGAGCGGGATTATCGCCGGACAGAGCGCTACAGCGGCTCCTACTACAGGGAAATGTCGCTTCCCTCGTCGGTCGACCCTGAAAAGATAACGGCATCATCGAAAAACGGGGTGCTTAAGGTCACGCTGCCCAAGAGAAAAAAGGAAGTTGAGAAGGCCAAGCGGATAGAGGTCAAAGGCGAATAGGACTTTGCGTCCAGGACCTTATCGCCATCAGATATCCCGGTGTGGCTGTGGTGCGGAGTTTCCGCATGCCCGAATATCGCGGAAACGAAAGTCTGTATGCAACAGTGCGGCCGGTGGGCGGGATAGACCTGCGGAAGGAGGGATTTCAGCGTGGAAAAGGAACTGAAGTGTGAGGACCTGAATGTCAAAGATTGTGATTTTGTTGTACGGGGTGATACCCCGAAGGACGTGATTGAGCAGGCGGTGGAACATTTGCGTGAAGAGCATGATATCTCCCTTCCGGACGCGCAGAGAATACTGGACGGCAAGGGTATCGAGCATCTCGAAGACCAGGCGCGACTGGTTGCTCAGAGGATCCGCGAGGCTCTGGACATAAAGAGCGAAGCCGATACTCCGGGTGCGGGACCGGGCGAGCCTCCGCCCAACGTCACCCCGGGGAGGCCATAGCAACTCAGGTCTGGCCGGCGGTTTGCGGGAAGAATCCCCAGGAAGCCTACAGTAGTGTTACAGAAAACCAACATGGGTGACAGGTTAACCACGGCGTTGCGCCGGTGTCGATGCGCAGGAGTGACTATGGTTGATCCGTCAGCCCCTCAGGATGCGTTTACCGCTCTCTGCAATCCTGTTGGAATCCTCGTCTGACAGGTTCCAGCCCAGAACGTCGATATCCTCACTCAGATGGTCCCTTGAGCTGGCCTTTGGTATTACGATAAGTCCCCTTTCCAGAAGCCACCTCAGGCTCACTTGTGCGGCCGACTTGCCGTAATGCCCTCCTATTTCCGTAAGCAGATCATCGTTCACGATGTTGCCCGTGTCCAGAGGACTGTAGGCCGTCACTACCACCCCGCTATCCCTGCAGTCCTGTATGGTCTCAGAGGGATAGTGATAGGGATGGATCTTTATCTGATTGACGCAGACCGGCAATTCGGCGGCATCCATCGCTTCCCTGGTACCGGATACACTGAAGTTGCTGACCCCTACGCTGCGTATCAATTTCCGGTCCACCAGCTCTTTCATGCCCTCCATACTTTCTTCGATGGCCACGGTGGGATTGGGCCTGTGGATCAGGTACAGGTCCAGATATTCCGTGCCCAGTCTGTCCAGACTGCCCCGGCATGAGTCGATGAGGTCCTGCCTGTGGAGCCGGGAATCGTCCACTTTCGAGGTTATGAAGATTTTTGACCGGTCGAAGCCTTTGAGTGCCCTGCCGATGCGTTCTTCATTATCATAGTCATCGGAAGTATCTATATGCGGATATCCCATCTCCAGTGCCCATCTCACAGCTTTCTCACACTGTTCGCCGGTAAGCTGCCAGGTTCCGAGACCGAGCACCGGCATGTCATAACCGCTTTTCAACTTGAGACTTGGAATGACCATTCGGCTACCTCCAGTATTCGATTTGATCAGGGATGCCCTTGAAGGCTCGCCTTCAGCAATACAGGATAAGAGAGCCGGAATCAGGTGTGTGCCGGGGCCCGACCTTGTCTCTAGCGTCCAAGGCCGAACCGGAGCGAGCGGCTCCTAAGGCCGGGCCCGGCACCACCCCTCGCGTCAGCTATAGACGCTCGCCCTGTTACCTCTGGCTTAGAGCAAACACCAGAAAGATAGGCCGCTGCAAGTGGGCGATTCCACTTTTCACAGACACTTCTCCACGGCGGCCTTGCCGACGTATTTCCCTTGGAAAAGCAGGCCTCTTCGCCTGGAAGAACTTGGTCAGCCAAAAGCGGAATCCCCCAATTTCTTGAGAATCCCGGCTTTGTTAATCTGGGCTCGCCTGTGTATTCGCGGGCAATAGGGCCCGCGGAAATATAGGGAGGGGGACATTGATGAGACTCCTGGTAGTAGTTCTGTTGGCAGCTATTGTTCTGGGCGGTGCAATGCAGGCTGCCGCGGCGCCCTTTGGAGTAGGTATAATTGCCGGAGAACCCTCGGGCTTGAGCTTCAAGCAGTGGGTCAGCGCATCCACAGCTTTTGTGGCGGGGGCGGCGTGGTCTTTCGAGGGAGACCCCGCTTTTCACGTGCATCTTGACTATGTCATCCACCGGCCCCGCCCGGTAGATCTCGGTTCCGGCCGGTGGTTTTTCTACTTCGGAGTGGGCGGAAGGGTCAAACTCGAAGAAGACGACAGCCTCATCGGACCGAGAATCCCGCTGGGCATCGATTACATGTTCGAAGGCGTGCCGGTTGACCTCTTTCTGGAAGTCGCGCCCGGCATCGATCTGGCACCGGATACCGAATTCAGAATGAACGGGGGCATCGGTGTTAGGTTCTTCTTCGGCTGATGATTAGGAGGATTCGAACATGCTGGGCTGGGCTCTGGCATTTCTGGTTATTGCTGTAGTAGCCGCGATCTTTGGATTCACTGGGACAGCGGTGGCGGCTGCCACAGTTGCTAAGATACTGTTCTTTATATTCCTGGTGCTGTTTGTAGTCGCCCTTGTGGCCGGCCTGCGAATTCCAAGAACGTGAGAGAAACTCTCTATGTTTGTGGATCGGCCTCTTTCGCATGGCCGTCCTTCGCTTGAGCTGGTTCCCACCGCTCGCGAAGGGCGGCCAGGTTTTCACTGTGCGTTAGAATGACTACGTCGTCTCCTTCGGCCAACCGGCTGTCACCGTCCGTTAGAAGGAATTCACCGTCTCTGTAGAGACATATCACCCTGGCATGCCGCGGCAAATCCAATTCGGAAACGGGTCCCGCATCTTCTTCGCGGGCTGAAAAAGTAAAAAACCTGGCCTCTCCCCTCAATACCGTCGACAGCTCCAGAATATCCACGCCTTCGACCATATCCGCCAGGAAGCGGCTGGTCGTTCGGGAAGGGACTATTGTATCCGTGAGTCCCAGTTCGAGGCAGATACTCTCATATTCGGGATTGACCACCCGGGTGACCAACCGCAGGAAGCCCAGCGAACGCCCGACCAGACTGGCGATGATATTGTCCTGATCCTTGTCAGTGAGGCAAAACAGCACATCGGTGCCCTCCGGATCAACCTCCTTGAGGACCGCCGGACTGCTCCCATCGCCATGTAGAAAGCTGCAATCCAATGAGTCGGACAACTCATCTATTCTCGACTTGTCGCGCTCGATGATGACGACCTTGTGTCCACGATCGATAAGTATCTCAGCCGTCTTCACCGTTATCTCCCCGGCTCCCACAAAAGCTACTCTCATCAGTCCGCCAACCTCCTTCCAAACCATGTCCCGGGATAGAGCAATATCAGCCAGGCCACGATCTCAAGCCTGCCCAGCAGCATATCGGCGCAGAGGACGCCCTTGAGGACAGCCGGCAGGTCGGGACCGGTGACCCCCGCTGAGAGCCCCACTGTAGCCGTTGCGGAGACTACCTCGAAAAGCGAGTCCAGGGGATCATATCCCATCCCGACAAAAGGTATCCAGGATACAAATATCGTAATCACGAACATTGCTATTAGAACCATCGCTTCCCGCAGGTCGTCTTCGCTCAGCCTGCGTCCCGAGAGCCTCGGTTCGACGACCGCGTGCTTTGCTGATGAGATTCTCAAGATCAGGACACGGGCAAATGTGAACAATATGAGGATTCTGATAATCTTGATGCCTCCTGCCGTGGAGCCGATTCCGCCGCCTATCGCCATGGACGCAATGAGAAGGAGCTTGGCGGTCCCGTTGAGAGTGGAAGGTGGAACGCTTGAGAATCCCGTGGTTGTCTGAGCGGAGAAAGCCATCAGGGGAGGATGCAGCCACCTCCCCGAAGTAGATCCGCCGACCGGTAACATCGTCGCCGCCAGCAGCACCGTAACAACGGCCCCTGCGATTACCAGGGCCTTTACCTGAAGAATAGCGACCCTTGCATACCGGGGCTGCTTGTAGCGGCCAAGATAGTAGGCAAAGGGCAAGGCACCGGCCACGCCGACAATAGTCACCAGTACCGCCGCTCCGGCGCCGGAGAGGCCTGCAAGGCTGGCGTCATGAGGTGCGAAGCCGCCTGTGGAAACGGCCGCAAGGGAATAAAGCAACGAGTCCGTTGGGCCTACGCCGGCTACAAGCAGGATTGCCACCGCGCCTGCGGTGAGTATGCCATAGATCAGGACCGTCCTGCGGGCATGGGCCCGGGTGCCTCCCACCAGATCGTCCGGCTCCGTTTCTGTCACGGCGAAACTCCTTGCCGTCACTCCCGGCCTCATTGTCAGTGCCAGGGACAGCACCACAATACCCAGGCCTCCGTACCACTGCATCCACGCGCGTCCGAAGAGGAAGCTGGAGGGTTTGCCTGCAACGGTCCCGGTAGTGCTGAGACCGGTGGTGGTGGCCCCGGATACGGCCTCGAAAAAGGCATCTATGAAGTCAAGCCCGGATCCCATAAGAGGAAATGACATAATAAGCGGAGTTACCAGGAACAGGAGCGAAACGAGGACCATTGCCTCATTGGGCTGGACGCCCCGACGACCCTTGATACGGGCCAGGCCGGCCCCGGTTACGCCCAGTACCGCGGCTACCGAAAGATATCGCAGAGTTATGGCGGTCTCGCCGTAGAGTAGCGAGACAACCAGCGGTACAAGAGTCAACACCGCAATGACCAGGCAGAACTGGCCGAAATACTTGAGTATGACCCTCGGCCTGACTGCGTAGCGTAATTCCTCGGCGAGCTTTGTCATTGTCGAGCTCCTTTACAGGCGCTCACCTCGTCCGTCTCCGAGGAAGCCGTCAGGCCAATGCGTTCTCCTGTCCGGAATCCAGGGCGAACATGCACGGGGCGTTAAGCCGATTAGAGTAATCGGAAAGGTCTTCCAGATCTACGCGACTCGGCATGGCGAAGATGTGAATGGCTGCCCCGGGTACATCGCCTTCCGCATCAGGAACCGCTACGTATGTGGCGGCATTAGGGATGCGGGCAGCCTCAGAAACAAGGCGCAAGTACTCTTCGGCCTCCGCTTCGGCGCTTCGATCCCGGATTCTGGCCACCAGCCGCATCTCGGCTTTCCAGTTCATCTTGAGTTTGTAGCCGACAAGCAAGGCCAGGTCCGCGTCGCCCAGGTTCGATCCCAGTTCCCATCCATTGTCGCCCGGGTCGATCCAGACGTTCACAGACCTATTCCCCGTCTCATCGAGTTCAGGTGCGCCTACGAGAAGCAGGACCCCTACTTTGTTTTGCCTGCAAGTCTCGATTATATCATCGACCTCCTGCCGCCTTTCGGGGTCCTCCGGCAGCCTGAGCAACACGACGTTCGGCTTGAAAAAGGTGCCGGCGAAAGTCTCTATCCCGGCCTGAAGGTTGGATCCGAAGGCGGCGACTGTTATCACGGTCCACGAAGCGAAGACTCCCTGATCGATGAAGTCATCCGCCACATCCGGCAACCGATCCACCAGATCTTCTTCGGTTGACTCCCTGCCGGTGAGGCCCACGATCTTAAGGAAGCCCTTGGGATAGGATATGTCACAGATGAAGGAGAAGAGCCGGCGCAGCTGGTCGACCCTCTCCACCGGCACAAGCAGATTGGCCTTCCAGGTGCGTTCCCTCGACGCAGTAAGCTCTCCCACCTTCTTTGCCGCCCACTCCGCCACCGCCACATACAGGCCACTCCGTACATCGCCCCTGGGGGCTCTCAGATGCCGGCGTATGAGATAAGCGTGAATGACCGCGACCACAACCAGGGCTATAAGGCTGAATGCGGGATTAACGATGAACATGGCGAATACACACCCGCATGCCCCCAGCAGCGAGACCGGCCGGGGAATCCTCAAGAGGGGGCGGAAACTCACCAATTTGAGGGTTTGTTCCAGAAATACAACCACATTGATCATGGCGTAGGTCAGGAGGAAGAACATGGTTATCAGGGGAGCGACCGCGTTCAGGTTGCGCAGCATCAAAGCGGCCAGGACTATGGCCCCTGTAAGAAACAATGCATTTCTCGGTTCGCCCCGCTTGGACCTTGTCGCGAACCACTTACCCCCGGGCAGGATATTCCTGGACCCCAGGCCTTGAAGGATGCGGGGGGCTCCGACAAGGGACGTCAGGGCCGAGGAGAAGGTGGCCCCCAGGAGACCTGCCAGAACAACCGGGCCCCAGGAGGATTTCTCGATCATTATGGCGTAATCTCGCACCAGTTCTTCAGTAGGCGCCGACCTGGCGAGCCAGTAGGCCAGGCCCAAATACACGATTAGACTAAGACCGATGGCGGCCATGGTTCCCACTGGTATACTGCGCCGGGCATTCTTTAGTTCACCCGACATGTTGGCTCCGGCCATTATCCCTGTGGAAGCCGGGAAGAAGACCGCGAATACGGCCCAGAATCCGATGCCTTTGAAAGCATTTTCGGGCGAACCCGGGAATTCTCCCCACCATTTGACGGGATGCTCCATGACCCCGCCGAAGACCGATATCACAACGGAAATCAGAGACAGAATGATCACCGCCAGAATCGCATACTGTATCTTGAACGCCAACCCGGCGCTTATGAAAGCGATCAGGAACAAGACGCCGAAGGTGGCTAGATCGATGATCAGCGCCGGGTGATCGGGAAAGACCCATTGCCAGCCCGCGCGGAAACCGAAGATGTACATGGCGACCGCCAGCGCCTGTGCCAGATATAGCGGCATACCGACGCTTCCGCCGACTTCGAGCCCCAAGGATTGCGATATCACAGAGAACGCTCCACCCGCGCCTATCCTGATATTGGTTGTAATCGAAGACAGCGAGAGCCCGGTGAAGCCCGTGATGGCGAAGGAGAGCAAGATTATGAGCCAGGCCCCGAGCAGGCCTGCGTTTCCCACCACCCAACCCTCACGGAGGTACATTATCACGCCGAGGATGGTGAGCAATGTCGGCACGAACACACCGCCGAAGTTACCAAAGAGCCTTGGCTCGGCACGTTCCTTCTGTTCGGCCTGTTCCGCAAGCGATTGGGCATCGGCCGGTCGGCTGAGGTCATCTCCCGTGTCATTCATGAACTCAACTCCAACGCAACCTCGGGCCTGTCGAGTTAAAGTGTTTCACCGGTCTTGCAGTATCACCGCGCGGTCATGGGTAGACCGCGGGCATCCTGACTCCCATTGGTTCTACGAAGCCATTGTAGTGACGCCCGCCCCCACTATCAATTACCGAATTCCGTTTTTGCCTGACGGGATTCCACCGGTCGTCGGGGGGCCTCAGGTATGCCGTTACAATTTCAGAAGGACTATCGGCTTTCCTGGGCGTTTCTACCGCCGGCAGGGTGTTCATCTTCCCGCCGGTCCAACTCCAGTCGCGTCCGTGGGAGGCTCTCGGGGAATTTCTTTTGAATGAACTCCAGCAGTCTTTCACGCACATGGCACCTGAGATTCCAGGCGGAAGAAGAGTCCTGCGTGCTCATCAGAGCCCGGAGCTCGACAGTGCTCTCGGTGGTGTTTGTGACCAGCAAGCCCCATACACGCTTATCCCAAAGCTCCGACGCTTCCAGAATGCGGCGCAGCTCCTCCCTTACCTCCTCGACCGGTATGGTGTAGTCCGCATAGATGTAAACCGTCCCCAGAAGCTCCGCCGTCGTCCTGGTCCAATTCTGAAAAGGCTTCTCGATGAAATAGTTGATGGGCACTACAAGGCGGCGCTGATCCCATATTCTTACCACCACGTACGTCAGGGTGATCTCCTCGATCCTCCCCCACTCACCCTCCACGATGACAACGTCATCCAGGCGTATGGGCTGTGTTATGGCTATCTGTACACCTGCAATCAGGTTGCCCAGGCTCCTCTGGGCGGCGAAGCCCACAACGATTCCTATGATCCCGGCTGATGCCAGGATGCTTACGCCCACCTGCCTTACCTGATCGAAGGTCATCAGCATGGCCGCGGCCGCTACTACAACTACTATGAAGATGGCTATACGTTCCAGCACCTGGAGCTGGGTCTGGACCTGACGGGCTCTCAGGTTATCCTTTGCTTCGACCTCATAGTGGCTCATTATGAGCCGGTGGACGATGTGGAGCAGCTTGACCACCAGCCAGGCAAGGGCCCCGATTATCCACAGTGAGAGGATATGCTTGAGCAGGTCGAACAGTCCCTCCGGAAGCGTGATGAAGCGGATCACTACGCTTACGAATACGGCGGGAAGCAGGGCAAGCACGGGCCCGCGCAGCAGGTCCAGCTCGGGCGGTATGCCCTTGATGCTCAAGGTGCGTTTTTCTTTCCAGTGCCTGAAGGCTCGCGTGAGTATCAGGGCGATCACGATGCCCGCCACTACGGCTACCGCCGGGCCGAGTATGGCGAAAAGATGGCTCTCGATATCGAAACCCTCCATCGACTTGGCGGCTGCCTGGGCCGCCGAGTCGGCGACCACAGAAGTAGTCACTTCGATTCCTCCATTCGTCCCATTGGCTCGGAGAGGTCGTCCACTTTCATATATTCTGATATCATACCGGGCTCCAGCCTGTCAAACACAGACCGGGATGGGCAGGAACGCGGGGTCAGGTCTTGAAAATTGAAATACCTTCGCCTAATATTGAACTTGCCTCCTTTTCAAGTAATGCGCAGCCCTCCATGGGTTCAAATTCAATTTTCAAGATCTGACCCCGTGTTCTTTCGGCGCTTCAGTGCCCACACAGTATGGGACTTGAGATCGGGAGGCGCACCGTATCGGCGAGTGTACACCTCGGTAAGCTCGGCACCGAAGAATACTATGATCGCCGAGTAGTAGACCCACACCAGCAATACGAGCAGCGATCCGGCCGCACCGTAAACCGATCCGACGCTTCGGTAGCCCAGATACCTGCCGACCGCGAACTTGCCTATATCGAAAAGAGCCGCAGTCAACGCGGCCCCAAGTAATAGATTCGACCAGGCCAGTTTTACATCAGGCATCACCTTGAAAATCAATGCGAAAAGCAAGACGTATACGAGAAAGGAGCCCAGGAAATTGGCTATCTGCCAATGTACCCCCTCCCCGGAAAGATAAAGGTTCAAGAGAGTTGTGAGAGCCAGCGATACGAGAAGCAGGAACCCGATCCCCACCAGCAGCCCCAGGGACAGCAGTCTCTTTCGAATCCAATTGTGTAGGCCCCTTCCCGGTTCCGCCCGCACTCCCCAGATTCGATTCATGGCTTTCTGGAGCTGGGCGAAAACCGCGGTGGCTGAGAAGAGGAGGGCCGTGATTCCGACTGCCGTCGAGACCGTGCCCGCGAAGGTGTGACGCCCCGCCGCTTCTATGACCACTCTGACGACTTCTGCTGCTTGGCCACCAACCAGATCGCGTACCTGTTGGGTGAGAACGCTCTGCACATCGACCCCGAGCAGACGCGACAGGTACGTGAAGATGATGAGTAGCGGTGCGAGCGACAAAGCCGTATAGAAAGCCAGGGCCGCGCTCATCATCATAGCCTCGTCCTGAATGAAATTGGCTAAGGCGCGGCCTAAAATACTCGACTTCAGTCTATCCAGCATTTGTGCTTCCCCCAATACTCCACTGTCCGGTTTGTGTCCGCCCGGACTTGCATCCAGGCATTAAGACTGAAAAACCCCTTGCCCCGTCGCACCCGTTTTGCCACCAAAATCTACACCCTTTGACGAAAGCAGTCAGTAAATGGTGGCATTGGCCCCTACCAAAGAAAAGCAGCCGGGCTAAACTTAAAGCGACGGCGTGTGAAGGGGCTCAGGGCGGAGTGATCTAAGTGGAGAGATTTACCAGACCTGGCTCCGAATCATGCAAGGTTCGGGGATCTACCTAAGGGGGTATAAAGATGAAGACGACTCTTCTCGCAGTCATTTTGTCGGCGGCACAACTCATGCCCGCTTGGGGAGCAGAGATACAACTGGATGATGCCTTTCCCCTGCTGAGTTTCACCCGCCCGGTGGATCTCCAGGCCCCCGGTGACGGCAGCAGCCGGCTCTTCGTGGTGGAACAGAGAGGGGTTATCTATGTGTTCGATAACAGTTCCTCTGTCGGAAGCAAATCAGTATTCCTGGATATTCAGAGCCAGGTAGAAGACAGCGGAAACGAAGAGGGTTTGCTGGGACTGGCTTTTCACCCGGATTATGCGGAAAGCGGCTATTTCTATGTGGATTACACAGCTTCCGTTCCGGACCGCTCCGTGATTTCCCGATTCAAGGTGAGCGACACAAACCCTGATTCGGCCGACCCTGCCAGCGAGTTTGTGCTGCTCGAGGTGGCACAGCCCTACTCCAATCACAACGGAGGCCAGCTGGGTTTCGGTCCCGACGGCTACCTTTGGATCTCGCTGGGAGACGGAGGTTCGGGCGGTGACCCCGAGGGCAACGGTCAGGATCCGACTACCCTGCTTGGCTCTATCCTGAGGATCGATCCCGACACGTCCGGGGGAAGCTTGAATTACGGAATCCCTCCGGACAACCCTTTTGTGGGTAACCCCGATGGCTACCGTGAGGAGATCTATGCCTATGGGTTGCGCAACCCCTGGCGGTTCAGCTTTGATGCCGTAACGGGCAGGGTCTGGGCCGGCGACGTTGGGCAGAACGCCTACGAAGAGATAGACATCATAGAGAGCGGCAAGAACTACGGCTGGAACATCATGGAGGGATTCCATTGCTACGGGGGCTCTCCCTGTGATACCACCGGCCTCACGCTTCCGGTATGGGAGTATGACCACAGTGACAGCGGGGGCTATTCGATCACGGGGGGATACGTCTACCAGGGCGATTCGCTGCCCGGGATCGAAGGCCTCTACATCTACGCGGACTATGTGAGCGGGCGCATATGGTCGCTGGACTATGACGGCACCGGTCCGGCGGTAAACCGTGAGCTTCTGGACACCTCGCTCAACATCTCCTCATTCGGAACCGACGCCGCCGGAGAAATTTATCTATGCGCCTTCGACGGCCATATATACCGCCTTGGGTGCGTTGCAGGTGTGAATGGAGAACCCGCTGAGGGAGTGCCGCGGGGGGATCTCGGCCTGGCCTTTCCGAATCCCTTCCGTTCTGTGACATCGTTTGAGGTGTCTCCGGCCGTGCCCGGCCGGATGGAGATTGAGATCGTCGACGCCGCGGGCAGGTCTGTCACCAGACTTTATGCTGCTTCGGCGCCTGGAAGCGATATCATAGTCTGGGACGGGAAAGACAGGCAAGGACGTTCCGTGTCAGGCGGGCCTTATTTCTACAGGCTCTGGGCGGGCGGAGAGCCGCGGCATAACGGAAAGGTGGTCCTGCTCAGGTGACCTCAAGGGGCAGGGGTGCTGCGGGACAAACAGGGCGCGTGTGACACGCCGATCCTGAGCACCTAAGTCCGTGTTCAATCCGGCGGCTCTTTGCGCTGGGGGGTGGCGTCGGGCCGGCAAAGCTAAGCCCATCAGCCGCTCCCCCTCACGTCTTCAACCGTGGTCATGTCGGCCAGCGATAAGGGCACATCTCGAAGAAGGCGCTGCGATCCATCGAGATCCACCGTCCGTTGTAGAAAATTGTCAGTGAAAAGGAGATTCCACCGATTGAGAAGCGTCAATAGCCTCCGGATAATGAAAACAGGAAAAGCACCGTACTGAGAAGTGCATACCAACGTCAATTCAGGAGGACGCATGGCGGACAAAGAGAATTATGTGCGCTGGTTCGACGCTATAGCAAACGATGATGTGGCCGTTGTGGGCGGTAAGAACGCTTCGCTGGGCGAAATGGTGAGCAATCTTAGGGAGGAAGGCATCCGCGTACCCGACGGATTCGCAACGACCGCGGACGCATACTGGGCGTTTCTCGAGGCCAATGAGATGAAAGGAGACATAGAGCAGCTGCTCAAAGAACAAGCCGACGGCACGAAGTCGCTTGCCAAAGCCGGAAAGGCCATACGAAGACTCTTCCGCAAAGCGGATTTCCCCGACGCAGTTGCCCGGGAGGTCCGCGAGGCCTACCGGGCTCTGTGTGAGAAGTACGAGACCGATGAGGTGGATGTGGCCGTAAGAAGCAGCGCCACGGCTGAGGATCTCCCCGGTGCGAGTTTTGCGGGGCAGCAGGAGACGTTTCTCAACGTGACGGGCGAGGACGACCTGCTCGAAGCCTGTCTTAAGTGCTACGCCTCGCTTTTCACAGACAGAGCTATAAGCTATCGCAACGAGAAGGGCTTTGATCATATGGACGTGGCCCTCTCGGTCGGGGTACAGAAGATGGTGCGTTCCGACCAGGCATGCTCCGGTGTGATGTTCACCCTCGATACCGAAACCGGCTTCCCTCACTCGGTCTTGATCAATTCCGCCTGGGGACTCGGGGAAAACATCGTCCAGGGTATGGTAACACCCGATGAATTCATGGTGTTTAAACCCCTCCTTGGTAAAGACGGCTTCACCCCGATCATAGGCAAGGTACTCGGGGATAAGGAGAAGAAGCGTATCTATGCTCCCGGCGAGGGTGCCGGTACCAAGAACATAAACACGCCCACCGACGAGCGTCGCTCGTTTTCGCTCTCCGATCGTGAGGTACTCAAGCTCGCACGCTGGGCGGTGGCGATAGAAAAACACTATGAACGGCCCATGGATATCGAATGGGCGAAAGACGGTGAAAGCGGCGATCTTCACGTGCTGCAGGCCAGACCGGAAACGGTCCAGTCACAAAAGGAGGCCACTTCGCTCAAGACCTACAGGCTCAAAGAAAAGGGAAAGCGAATACTCACGGGAATCGCCATTGGCGAGGCCATAGCGGCCGGAAAGGCCTGTGTGATAAAGGATATCGACCGTATCGATAAGTTCGAGGATGACAGCATCCTGGTCACCGCAATGACCGATCCCGATTGGGTGCCAATCATGAAAAGGGCGGCCGGCATAGTGACCGATTACGGCGGGCGGACATGTCATGCCGCAATAGTAAGCCGGGAGCTCGGCATACCGGCCATCGTGGGGACAGGTGAAGCCACGGAGAAGCTAGAAGACGACGGCGAGATAACCATATCCTGCGCAGAGGGCGACGAGGGCTTCGTATACGAGGGCATACTTGACTACGACGAAGAGAAGGTGAGCCTCGAGGATCTCCCGAAGACCGAGACCCGGATCATGATGAATATAGCAAGCCCCGCCGCGGCGTTCCGCTGGTGGCGGCTGCCCTGCAAGGGGGTGGGACTGGCAAGGATGGAGTTCATCATCAATAACGTGATCAAGATCCACCCCC
>Ga0180434_10006586_pt1 | contig 13302 bp, 11 predicted proteins | sample SS_ome_7_FD_132453 | JGI IMG/M metagenome (GOLD analysis project Ga0180434, IMG submission 132453) | Hypersaline lake sediment archaeal communities from the Salton Sea, California, USA - SS_1_D_2 metaG | ecosystem: Environmental > Aquatic > Non-marine Saline and Alkaline > Hypersaline >... | reverse complement strand
TGCTCCTCTGCACGTGATTGGAGCAATAGTTACAGCTGTAAGGACAACCCCGCGAGGCCATCAGGGTTCCTCGTTCATGCTGCTGCGGGCAGAAAAGAGCGGGGTCGAAGATATCCCGGTCGGGAAAAGGCAGGCTGTCCAGGTCCTCTATCAGAGAACGAATGGGGTTGCGGTGCACCTCCTCGCCCCTGCGCAACCACAGGGAGGCTATATTCGAGGGGTCACGGTCCTCCTCCAGGGCGGCACAGAGTTCAGCCAGGGCCTCCTCCCCCTCGCCCAAGCAGATGGCGTCCAGCCGTGCCTCCTTCAGAGCCCCCTCGGGATCTATGGTGGCATGGGCGCCGCCGCAGATGGTAAAAACGTCCATCTCCTCCTTGATCCAATCCATCCAGCGCATTATATGGGGGAACATGTGGGAGGTGCTGGATACGGCCAGGAGGTCCGGGGATTCCTCTCTCACCCTGTGTAGAAGCTCCTCCTGCTGAATGGGCTGGACCAGGTGTATCAGGGAGGTATGATGGCCCTCATTTTTCAGGAAAGCGGAGAGGTAGGCGATGCCCAGGTAGATACGTCCCTCGGGAAGAAAACGCTCCTCGTCATACTGGAAGAAGTCAGGGTAGAGGAAAGTGACCTTCAAGCCCATGTGTGCTCCTCAAACGGGTTGTTCGCTCCGGCGGCAGTTCATGAGAAACCTGCCCATCTTATCCCCCAACCCACGGTGCCTGGAGGTTATGGAGAGCAGGGGATTTATAAACCAGGGGTTGTTGCCGTAACGTATAGCCATGGTCCCGTGGCGGAAGTAACGACTATATCTCCAATCCAGGATGCGGGGATATACGCCCAATATATCCGGGTCATCCCGGCGCAGGGCGGCGGCCAGGGTCTCCCCGGCCCAGCGCCCGCTCTCCAGGGCATAGGTTATCCCCTCCCCGCTTATAGGATTGGTAAGGGAGGCGGCGTCGCCTACCAGCAGTACGTTGGCCCGCCTGTGCGTTGCGCCCCCAAAGCCCACACTGAGCAAGGCTCCCCTCAGCCTTCCCACCGGCTCTGCCCCGCACAGCTTGGCGGCGGCATAGCGGGTGCGGGTCATGAAATCGTCCAAGGCGCGGTTGAGGTTGATATCGTGTTTCCTGATGGCATACAGCATGGCCCCCAGCCCCACGTTGGCCGTGTTCTCGCCCACGGGGAAGATCCAACCGCAGTTGGGAGATATGGCATCTTCGGGATAGATCTCCAGAAAATCATCGATGCCCTCGACCCCGGTCATGTAGCAGCGCACGGACACCCCCATGTACAGGGGATCGCGTGAGAGCATGCCCAGCCTATCCCCGACCAGCGATGAGGGCCCATCGGCGCCCACGATAAACCGCGCCTGTATCTCCAGCTTCTCACCCCGGTATTCGGCCTCCACCCCTGTAAAGGCCCCGTCCTCCTGCGGCAGAAGGCCGGTCACTTCGCATTCCTGCAAGACCACCGCGCCCAATTCCTCCGCCTTGCGAAGCAATATATAGTCCAGGTCTTCTCGAGGGACAACATAACCGTGATCGGGATAGAGGCTCCCCATGGGATAACGCACCTCCGTCAGACCTCCCCTGGTAGAGTAGAAACGGATTCCGGAGGTACGCTTGAACCGCCCCTCGAGCTCCTGCTGCAGACCCAGGCGGTAGAGGGAGTGTACCGCTCGCGGGGCGATGCCGTCACCACAGACCTTTTCACGGGGGAAGGATGCCTTGTCCACTACAAGGGCCTGGAAACCGTATTCGGCCAGATAGCAGGCGGTGGAACTGCCGCCCGGACCGGCACCCACGATAACTACGTCGTATACCTTTTTCATGGCGTCGATTATAGCACGGTAAGCGGGTTTCAGAGCGCCTCCGCTATTTCAGCTGATTCTCTAAAATGCCGATAAATACTGTGTATTCAGAGGATCTAAGTCCTCGATATCATACTTAAACGGGAGGAACCTGGTTTAAGGAGAGGGGCCAACTACGGCCGTTGTTACAGCGGCCGAACGCGATTATTTCCCTTCCACCAGGGGGCACGGGGGTCGTCCTTATCTCAGGGTGTCTGCCCTACAAAAATCCGCACGGAATAACCGGGGTCCACCTCCACACCGGGCAGGGGTATCTGGTCCATTACCTTCCCCACGTCGGCGGGATCCGGAGCATCCTGGTATCTCACGTCCGCCGCCAGGCCCAGATCTTCCAACTTGGCTATGGCATCTGCCTCGGTCTCCCCGAGCACTTCCGGGACGATCACCTTCGCCGCACCGGAGCTGACGAAGATCTTGACTGTGGACCCAGCATCCACCCTCTGGGCCGGCAGAGGGCTCTGGCGGATCACCCGGCCCTAGGGTACGCTTGAACTCGCCTCCTGCTCGACCTCCACCGCGAAGCCGGCCTCCTCCAGCTTCTGGGCGGCGTCCTCCTGCAGCATGCCCACTACGTTGGGCACGGGCACCCTCTCGTCCTCCACTCCGACCTCTAATTTAACGGTCGCGTTTGGGGATATCAGGGTTCCCTCCGCCGGATTCTGGGAGAGGACCTGGCCGACTTCGTCCTCGTCATCCACGCGGACGTTGGTGACCTCGATACTGGAGACCCCCGCGTTTGCCAGGGTCCCCTCCGCCTGTGATTGGCTCATCCCCACCACATCGGGCATTATCAGTTCCCTGGTCACGGTGATGTTAACCGACTCACCCTTGGCGAGTATGGTGCCCCACTCAGGATCCTGTGAGACCACTATCCCGACTGGCTGGCTGTCGTCCTCGATATAAGAGTCCTCTGTGTCACCCACCTCTAACCCCAGGCTCTCCAAGGTCTCTCGAGCCTGCTCCTCAGTCATCCCCTCCAGGTTGGGGACCTCGGCCGTTCCCCCTCCACCGCCCAATACCAGGGCCAGAACGATCCCCAGGATCCCCAGGAAGCCGGCCACTCCCGCCGCCACCCAGATCCATTTGCGATTGAAGGGCCTCTTCTGCGAAGCAGGAAGGGCGGCCGCCGCGCCGACCATAGTGGTGTCGGGCAGCACCGGCGTGGCCGATACGGGCATCCCCTCCAAAAAACGCAGGAGGTCCGCCTTCATCTCCTGTGCGGTCTGATAGCGGTTGGCCGGGTTTTTGGCCATGGCTTTCATCACTATCGACTCCAGCGTGGGGGAGATCTCGGGATCGATGACCGAGGGTGGAATGGGGTCCTCTTTCACCTGTTTATAGGCCACGGTAACCGGATTGGAGTCGTCGAAGGGCACCTTCCCCGCAAGCATCTCGTAAAGCACCACTCCCAGGGAATAGATATCCGACCGGCCGTCCACCGCCAGTCCCTGGGCCTGTTCGGGGGAGATATATTGGGGTGTCCCCATGACCATCCCCGTCTGTGTGATACCCTCTCCGGCACCCGCCCTGGCGATACCGAAATCCATCACTTTAACCTGGCCCATATTGGTGATGACGATGTTATGGGGCTTGATATCCCTGTGTACCAGGTTCTGACGGTGGGCGAACTGGAGAGCGGCGCATATCTCCGCCGCGATCTCCGCCGCCCTCTCCGGCAGGATCCTGCCGTCTGTGGTGAGGATCTCCTTGAGGTTGCGACCCTCCACGTACTCCATGACGATGTAGTAGAGGTCGCCCTCGTTTCCCCAATCATAGATGCTGACTATATTGGGGTGGTTGAGGTTGGCGGCGGCTTGCGCCTCATGGCGAAACCTCTGGATAAAGGCAGGGTCGGTTGCGAACTGGGAGTGGAGAACCTTGACCGCCACCTGCCTTTCCAGCAGGAGGTCATCGGCGAGGAAAACCTCGGCCATTCCCCCGCTGCCTATCTTCTCTTTAAGGCGATAGCGTTGGTTGAATACCTTTCCCAGCATAGGAAACCTCAATCAGGTCGCTGCCATAACTGTAACGACCCGGGAAGCCGGCTCTCTACATTACTTCAATAATCCCTATTGCCAATCCTTCTACCTGCCCTTTAACGGGGCATATGAAAGAATCCTTCAAATCCTATTTGAAGCCTTGTTCTTTATTAAGGTTCCCTTTATTCGCAGCCTCTCCCGCTATGGTCACGGGCTGGGAGCCGTACTCACCACTATGGTGACGGTAGTCTTTTTCTCCACGTTCGTTCCCGCCGAGGGATTCTGGCTTATCACCCGGCCCTCCGGAACCGCGGGGCTTTGCTGTTCCTCTACTTTCACCTCCAGGCCGGCGTTCTTTAGCGCGGACTCGGCGGAAGCCTGGTCAAGGCCCACCACGTTGGGCACGGTGACGAACTCGCTTTCCTTGCCGATCTCCAGGCTGACCCTGGTATTCTCGGTAACCGCCGTCCCTGCACTGGGATCCTGGGCTGTCACTTTGCCGATCAGGCTGGTATCGGTGACCGGGGCTTCGCTGACCGTGATCGACTTCAACCCCGCCTTATCGAGGGCATCCTCCGCATCCTTTTGGGTCATGCCCAGCAGGTTGGGCATCGTGAGCTCTGCGGACACCTTAAGCTTGATGGTATCGCCCTCATCGACTTTGCCGCCTGCAGCCGGGTCCTGATCGACTACCACGCCCACCTGCTGCGACTGGCTGGTGATATACTTGTCCTCCGTCTCCATCTTCAATCCCGCGTTATCCAGAGTCTGTTGGGCCTGGCTCTCGCTCATTCCCACGACATCGGGGACCTCGACCGTTCCGCCGCCGCCCGTGAAAACGATGGCCAGGATTATACCGACGATAGCCAGAACACCGATCACGCCCAGCGTAATCCACAACCAGGCGAGGGAGGACTTCTTCTCCGCGGGGGCCGCCGCTGGGGCCGCGGGGGCTGCCCCGCCCTCCAGGAAGCGGAGCAGGGACGCTTTCATCTCCGAGGCGTTCTGAAAGCGCAAAGCCGGGTCTTTGGCCAGGGCTTTCATGACCAGGGAATTTAAAGCAGCGGGTATGCCGGGATCGATAACCGACGGTGCCACGGGCTCCTCGTTAACCTGCTTGTTGATAACCGTTTCGGCATTGGGGTCGTCGAAGGGCACCTTTCCCGTGAGAAGGTCGTAGAGAACGATGCCCAGGGAGTAGAGGTCCGAGCGGGCATCAACGGCCAGCCCCTGGGCCTGCTCGGGAGATACGTACTGGGGAGTCCCCCTGCCGGTTGATGTCCAGGCCATGCCCACGTCCATCAGCTTTACCTGGCCAATCTCCGATATAAAGATGTTATGGGTGGAGATACCTCCGTGCACCAGGTTGCGGCTGTGGGCCAGTTCCAGGGCCCCGCATACGTCCGAGGCGATCCTTGACGCCCGCGGCGGGGGAAGTTTCCCCTCGGAGCCCAGGATACTCTTGAGGCTGCGGCCCTCAACAAACTCGGTTACCACGAAAAAGAGGTCGTCCTCTTTCCCCCAGTCGTAGGTCTTGGTGATATTGGGGTGATCCAGCTCCACTGCGACCTTGAGTTCCGCCTCCAGCTTCTGGATATAGGATGGGTTTGAGGCTATCTGTGAATAGAGCACCTTCACCGCCACCTGCTTATTGAGCTGGAGATCGTCGGCGACATAGGTATCCGCCAATCTGCCGCTTCCCATTTTCTGCTTCAATTGATACCGTTGCTTGAAAACCTTCCCCTCCATATGACCTCCTTTCTATACACGGTAAGACCAGGTATTAAGATATCGATGTAAACCGATAATATTCATCCCCCCTCTTCCGGTGCAACCTCGCGAGGCAGACTCCAGGCAGCTTGCCGCCCCGCTCTTACTAGCAAATCAACAGCGTATTATTCCCAACCCAAGGCCGCGTTAATCAGAGCTCCGATGAGGCCTTGGCCACCACCAGGTTGACTGCATCCCCGCTTGAAAGCTTTGAGCCGTAGGATGGGTCCGTCTCCACTACCGTGTTCTCCCGGTACTCGGGCAGGTCTCGATATATTATCTCTCCCACCTTGAAACCCCTGCTTTCCAACACGACTTGTGCGTCCTGCAGGCTGAGGCCCACCAGGTTGGGCACGGTTAGGGGTCCCAGGCTTTGAATGACCTTTATCAACGTGCTTTCCGATACCATCACCCCACCCTTGGGATCCTGGGAGATGATATATGTCGCCTTTATCTCGGCATCATGCGTTTCACCTACCACAAGAATCCCCAGGTTGCTGTCGGCCGCCACCTTTCTGGCCTCCTCTTCGCTCATATTCACCAGGTTGGGGACCTCTACCTTGCTCGAGCCGACAGAGGAGGTCAGGGCCCAGAAGATCACCAGGATTACCGCAACGGCTATGACCGACGCCCCCACCCATATATGCCATCGCTTGAGGTGGGGAAGGGCTATGACAGGAGCTTCCTCCATCTCCACCGCCTCTTCCGCCACAGGCTCAGGCTGGGGAACGGCGGCCATGGGCTGTTCCTCTCTGAGGGTAGAGATGGTCTCGTTCAGCATCTGCTCCGCCGAGGCGAATCCGCCCCGCCCGGAACTGTCCAGGCAGAGCTGCACCAACCTCTGTACTCTAGCCGGTACAGCGGGATCCCACTGCAGTTCTCCCGCCTTCACATCCTCCGCCACCTCTTCGTTGCTCCTGCCGGTCATGCAGCGGTAGAGGAGGTACCCGAAGTCCTGTATATCCTGCCTGGAATCCATGGATACGGGATAGGGTCTTGCCCCGCCCCCCAAGACGGTGGGAAAACCGGGATCGGAGACCTTTGCCTTTCTACCTGGGAAGATAAAGATATGCCATTCGTCAAGGGAACCGTGGGTAATCCCCTGTCCGTGTAAATAGACCAGGATCCTGCCCATCTCGAGAGCGAAATAGAGAGCGCCCAACGCTTTCATCTTCTGTTTCAACTCGAGCATGTCGTGCAGGGTACGCTCATGTATCATCTCCACCACAACGAAGGGCCGCCCTTCCTCCAAGCCATAGTCCAACACCTGGACGATGCCGGGGTTATGCAGCCGCGTGGCCCGGTGGGCGGCGGAGCGGAAGTTATCGCAGAACTCATCGTCCGAGACAAGGTAGGGAAGGGGCAGCTTTACAGCCACCTCTTTTTCCTCAAGGAGGTCGTATCCTCTGAAGACCTCGACCGTCCTTCCTACCGCTATCCTTTCATCAAGACGATAGCGTCTCTTGAGGACCTTCCCCTTCCAAGACATTGACCGGTCCATCCAGACTCCTTGCATCCATAGAAACCAGATAAAAGGGACCTATAGATATTTTAATGCAAATGACACCTACATTTGACGCCCCTGTCAACCCCCCGGTTTCCAAATGCACCATTTTGGTGTCTGACACCAAAATGGTGCAAGATTTTTTTGTGCTGCCTATACTTCTTATGACTATTGACATCACAAGCACAAAAAATCGAGTTTGTACCCAAGCCCCCCGCCTTAAATAGTATTAGTTCTTTTGAGCGCGGCTTCCATCACCTCTTTGGCTATGGGCGCTGCCACCGAGCCTCCTCCGCCACCGCTGTTCTCCACCACTACCGCCACAACCACCTGGGGGTTCTCCGCCGGAGCTATGCCCAGGAACCAGGTGTGATTGGGTTTGTCCTCCACCTCTGCAGTACCCGTCTTACCGGCTACGGTTACCCCGGGTATGGCCGCCGCCGTGCCCGTCCCGGAGGAGACCACATTGATCATCATCTCCAACACCTCCTCCGCGGCATCCGAGGATATAGGTTCTCTCCATTTCTCGCTGTCGAACCTCTCCAGGATCTCCTCTTCATGGCGGATCTCCTTCATCACATGGGGTGTCATTATCTTTCCCCGGTTGGCTATCCCGCTCCCGATAACGGCGAGCTGCAGGGGAGTGAGGAGCAGCCTTCCCTGTCCGGCGCCCGTCCATGCCAGCTCCACATTATCCATCGAACCGCGATCCGGGATGGAGGAGACGGCCACTGCAGGGTAATCGAGAGGTATTAGATCGCTGAGGCCGAAGCCGTGAGCATAGTCCACCAGGGCCCCCCACTCAATATCATCCATGGCCAGAGCCAGCTGGGCGAAATAGGTGTTGACGGAGAAGGTAAGGGCGGTGTCCATGTTCATGTCGCCGAAACTCTTCGGGGGATCACCGTAATTGGTCACCTGGGAACCGTTCACAGGCAGCACTCCAGGGCAGTTATAGACAGTGCCGGTGGGTAGGCCGGTCTCGATGCCGGCTGATGAGGTCAGTACCTTGAAGCTGGACCCAGGCGGATAGAGGCCCATGGTACCACGATTCAACAGGGGGCTGGAGGTACTCTGGGAGTAGGACTGCATAACCGCATCGGCCACAAGGCCGCCCTCCGTATCTCTCTCCTGGCTCACCAGGGCATTGGGATCGTAGGCGGGCCAGGAGTACATGGCCAGCACAGCCCCCGTTTTCGGATTTATGGCCACCACGGCGCCCTTCCTCTCGCCCAGGGCCTGAGCGGCCGCTTCCTGTACCTCGGAGTCTATGGTGATGATAAGGTCGTGACCCTCCTCGCGGCTGCTGGTCATCTCCTCAACCCATCCCTGGGGCGGTTTGCGGCCGAGGAGAAACTCGTTGTATTCCTGCTCCAATCCCGATCTCCCGAACTGGGGACTGTCGTAGCCCACCACATGGGACAGCAGCCATGAAAGGGGATAGAAACGCTGGTATTTGAAGGGCCCCTCCGATTCCAGGCTTTCCGCCACCACCAGGCCGTCAGAGGTGATGATCCTGCCGCGGGCTATGCCGTATTCCTCATTGAGGCGCCTGGTGTTGGCGGGGTTTTCCCTGATGTCGTTCTGCCCCAGCACCTGGAGGTAGGTAAGGTTGAGTATCAGGGCTAAAGCCAGGATGACGAAGAAAATACCCAGTCTCTTAATGTTTTTCTGCAACCTGCTTACCTCCCGAGGAGATACACAGCAATAACCCTATGAGCAGGAAATTGCTGAACAGCGAGCTTCCTCCATAGCTGACGAAGGGCAGGGTGATACCGGTCAGGGGCACCAGGCGAGTGACCCCGCCCATGATCAAAAAGGATTGCAGGGCGACTATGGCGGTCAGGCCTACGGCCAGGAGTTTGCCGAAATCGTCCCGGCTGCGCAGGGCTATAAAAAGGCCGCGTGCCGCCAATATGAGATAGAGGAGTATAAGGCCCACCGCGCCGAAAAGGCCTAGCTCCTCTCCTATTACGGAATAAGCGAAATCGGTCTCGACGAAGGGTATCAGCTCCGGATGACCTCGCGCTAATCCCTTTCCCGACAGGCCCCCCTCGGCAAAGGCGAAAAGAGATTGGGCCACCTGGTAGCTCTCATCGTTGATAGTCTCGGGGTCCAGGGGGTCCACCCATACCGTTACCCTGTCCTGCACGTGGGCAAAGGCGAAAAAGGTGAAGGTCGCCCCCAGGATGAAGAGAAGAAGTCCCACCACAACAAAGGAAACCCTCGAGGTAGCCACGTAGATCATGGACAGAAAGATACCGAAAAAGAGCAGGGACGAGCCCAGGTCTTTCTGGAAGATCAAGAGCAGCAGTGAGATGGCCCACATGGTCAGCAGTGGGCCAAGGTCCCGCAGCCTTGGCATTCGAAAGCCGATAATGGAGCGCCCGGCAGCGGAGATCAACTCCTTCTTATCCGCCAGGTAGGCCGCGAAGAAGATGGCCAGGAATATCTTCGCCAGCTCCGAGGGTTGAAAGCGCAAGGGGCCCAGAACCAGCCACAGCCGGGCCCCGTTGACCTCTTTACTGATAAACGGCAGCATGGTGGAGAGCAGCAGCATTAGTCCCGCAACGGCCAGGGTATAACGATACCTGGCCAGGATACGGTAATCCTTCAACCAGGCGATCAACCCCAGCATGGCCGCCAATCCCACCCCCATCCAGATCAGCTGGAGCCGGGCCATGTGATCGTTCAGCCTGAAAAGGAGGATGATGCCCATGAAACACAGGGCGGCGGCCACAGGAAAGACCACCGGATCCACATCGGGGCGCAGTAACCTGAGGACCAGGTGGGCCACTATGAACATGACCACCATACATAAGGGGTAAATAACGTTCCCGGCTACTACCCGACCCTCCCGGGCCAGGTCGACGGACACCCAGCCCACAAAGGGGATGATGGAAGCGGCAATAAGCAGGAGGAATTCCTTCCAGCGGGGACTCAGCTTCAAATCACGACCTCCCTCTCCACCATCTCCTTTTCTTCTTTTTCCCCTTAGGTCTGGAGGTCTCCCGGGCCACCCTGCCCTCGAAGTCGATCAGCACGACGGTGATATTATCGAAGCCTCCCCGGTCGTTGGCGGCATCCACCAGGTGGCGACAGCATGCCTCGGTTTCGGTTACCTCCGTGACGATGTGATTTATCTCCTCGTCCTCCAGGGACCCGGTCAAACCATCGCTGCAGAGGAGGAGCCTGTCTCCAGGTAAAGCCGCATAGGAGTCAAGGTCGACTTCCAGCTCATCGGAAACACCAAGGGCCCGTAAGATGATGTTTCTCTGAGGATGATTGCGTGCCTCAAGGCGGGTTATGTAGCCTTCGCGCACCATCCTCTCCACCAGTGAATGGTCCCTGGTCAGCAGGCCCAGCTCCCCCCCTCTCCACCGGTAGGCACGGCTGTCTCCCACATGCCCCAGGCAGACTTCCTCCTCCAGCAGGGCACAGGTAAAGGTAGTTCCCATTCCCTCCAGCCTGGGATCGCTCCGCGCCTGCTTGTAGAGCTCGAGGTTGGCGGAGAGGATTCCCTCCCTGATCCTGTCCTGGGGGTCCAGGCCCCTATTATCCCTCTCAAAATGCAGGAAGACCTCGACGGCGGTAGAGCTGGCCACTTCACCCGCTCGATGGCCGCCCATTCCGTCGGCGACCACGAAAACGCGGCCGTCGCTGAAGCAGCTGTCCTCGTTGTTGTCCCTGACCCGCCCTTTTTCCGTAAGGGATGCGTATCTCAAGAACTACCTCCTGAACTCCATTACCGTGCGCCCTATCTTGATCTGATCGCCTCCCCTTAACTCGTTGGGATATGTGATGCGGCGGCCGTTCACATAGGTTCCGTTAGTGCTTCCCAGGTCCTCCACATAAAATCTTCCCTCTAATTCATAGATCTTGGCATGCAGGTTGGAGGCGAACTCATCTCCGATGGGGATATCGCAGTTGCCTCCTCTGCCCACGATGACTTCTTTCTCCAGCTCCCATACGGCCGGCTTCCTCTTGCCCGAGGCCGTGACAAGAGCCAGGGTGGCTTTGCGCCCCCTGCTTCTGGTCCTTTTAAGGACCTTCTCTATCTTGGTACTGGGAGCCGGGCTTATTTCCCTGTAGACCACGCCGGCCACCAGCAACACGAAAACGAATAGCAGGGCCAGGAAAACATACCTCAGGATTACATAGACTATCTCAGGCAATTCTGATTCTCCCCCCGACTTCTGAATCCAACCGCAATCGCAGTATGGAGACGACCTGTCAACGCTGTCGTGTATTGGTTATAAGCCCGAACCTCATCTCTGTCTCTCCCATGGCCACGGTGTCCCCATCCTCGAGCAGCCTTTCCTGTACCTGCCGCCCCCTCACCGTGGTCCCGTTGGTGCTGCCCAGGTCACGTATGACGTATCCCTCGTTTCTGCGATCGATCTCGGCATGAAAACGCGAGGCTCTGCGGTCGGCCAACACCAGGTCGTTCTCTTCCGAACGGCCGATACTGGTCTTCTGCTTATCCAGGTTGAAGCTGTACCCCGCCTTGTCTCCTTTGAGAATGGTCAGGACGCCGAGGCGGATCTCCTCACCCAGCTGCTGTGGATCCACGCTCACTCTTTCCGTTGGCGGCTGTGCGCCGGCGGTCTCGTCTAACGAAGCCATGACTGCAAACTCTCCTTCCTGCAGCTCGGGATCACTCGTAAAACTTATACGCGGCCTGGTAAGAAGATGGTAGTCCTTCTCGTTGGTATAGGTAATGACCAACGATTCCATCTCCGATCCCAGCCGTTCAAGATACCCGGAAAGCCTGCGGTAATCAACGGGACTCAGGCTTACCTTATAATAATTAGGGGCCAGGGTCTCACCTACCCCCATAACCCTGTCGTCATCGACCTTCCTCATCAGCTTGCGGGCTATCTCCAGTGGGTGTACCCCAGCCCTGAAAGCCTTGGTGAAGGAACCCTCGAATATCTTCTCCAACTGCCCCTCGAACCTGCGTAACAACCCCATCATTCTATCTCCGCTATGATCTTCTCCACCTCGTCAAACCTGGCCGGGAACCTGGCCGTCTCTATTGCGGCCAGCACGAAGGAAAGGGTAATAAGTATTATGCTTCGCAGGATATCACCGCTGAAAAGGTAGTAAAAGACCCCCAGCACCGACATCATGCTCGCGCCAACACCCAGGAGGCCGAAAACGCCCTCGGCATAAGACCATGCCTTATCACGATCGGCGATATAAGGGAATACCTTCCATAACCTTCGATACATAAGGTGGCTGAAAAAGGCCCACATCGCCACCCCGGCCACGGCCAGGCAAGCCGTCGCGACATTCAATGTCCTGGTGGAGACCTGGGCTTGATCGATGTCCCAGGGGGAGAAATAGAGAATCAATAAAAAGACAAGAAGTACTGCCGGAATGCCGTAAGCTATCAGGCAAAACTTCTTTAATATGTTTCTTCCTTCTTGACTTATGGTCACGTCATGCTGCTCCCTTTTTAAGGTCAACCATGACGGGTTCAGCCCTAAAGAATTATATCAGTGTTTCATGTTCTCTTAAAAAACGAGTTGATTGCTGCCGATAAAGATGTATGGCTGCAATAGCTGTATACTAAAAACATAGAAGGCTTGGAGTAGAGGGAAAAGACTGCAGCCATAGAAGTAATTATGGAAATGGCCATTGGACTTTACGCTTGGAGGTGGCCGTAATGGAATGTCCTTTTCACGCGGGCAATGAAGCGATCACTACCTGCGTTCAATGCGAGACGCCCATATGTCCACTATGCGCCTCGGAGACGAATCAGATCCATCTCTGCCTCAACTGCTACGGCGCTCGTGTAGAAGAGCTCAGCACCAGGCTAAGCGGCGCCTCGGCTCGCCTGGCCAAGGATCGTCAAAAGAAGGAGGCTAAGGCCCTCAGGAAACGCAAGAAGAAAGCGGTGGCTCCGCCGGTGCCCGCACCGGAAGCGCAAGCGGCCTACGAACTCGGCGCCGAGCAAGACTTGTGGGAGAGGGAGGGTGCACCTCCCGGCGAGGCGCCCGCTGAAAAAATACCCGAGGCCGGAGTCCCCATAGCTCCTGCGGTAACAACCGCAGCCGCGGCGGAAGCTCCGCCCATGAGCAAAAAAGAGCTGGCCCGCATGAAGAAGGAAGAGGCCAGGCGTTTGAAGGAGGAGCAGAAGGCGGCCAAGAAGGCGGCCAAGGGAGCGCCCG
>Ga0180434_10006585_pt1 | contig 13302 bp, 13 predicted proteins | sample SS_ome_7_FD_132453 | JGI IMG/M metagenome (GOLD analysis project Ga0180434, IMG submission 132453) | Hypersaline lake sediment archaeal communities from the Salton Sea, California, USA - SS_1_D_2 metaG | ecosystem: Environmental > Aquatic > Non-marine Saline and Alkaline > Hypersaline >... | reverse complement strand
TATTATGGGGAAACATTACGTCTATATTCTTATAAGTAATTCCGATCCGACCAAAATATATGTAGGATATACTGAAGATATCCGTCGACGTTTGAACGAGCATAATATGGGTACGCAAATGTATACTCGACGATATGCTCCGTGGCGCTTGCAGATGTATTTAGTATTCCAAGAACGAAAAAATGCTACTGATTTTGAGAAGTATTTGAAGACATCTTCAGGTAAAGCATTTATCAAGAAGCATTTTATATAGACGTTCGAATTTTAACCATCGGAGCCATCTGGGCGAAGATGGTCCCACCCCCTCCGCCAGTCTTCGCCTTCGAGGACTCCTGGCTACGACTGGCTGCGCCGCTGAGAAAAATTGAATCCGGGGACTGGGGATATTATGGGGAAACACGACGTAAATATTCTTATAAATAATTTCGATCCAAAGAAAAACGGCCCACGATCGTAATCGCGGACCGTTTTTTTATTACGCTTTGTTTTTTATCTCGGTTACCATATCGGTCTTTTCCCAGGTGAAATCAGGTAATTCACGACCGAAGTGCCCGTAGGCGGCTGTCTGCCTGAAAATGGGACGCCGCAACTTAAGATGATCTATGATTCCCCGGGGAGTGAGTGGAAAAACCTCCCGTACGATTCGCACGAGATCAGAATCCGTGATCTCACCCGTGGAATCGGTATTAACCATCACGGATACGGGATCCGGAATACCGATGGCGTAAGCGAGTTGAATTTCGCACCGTTGAGCGAGACCGGCGGCAACGATGTTTTTCGCGATATATCGAGCCATGTAACTCGCGGATCTATCTACCTTGCTCGGATCCTTTCCGCTGAATGCACCGCCCCCATGACTTCCGACACCACCGTATGTATCGACAATAATCTTGCGACCGGTTAGGCCACAGTCCGCATGGGGACCACCGAGAACGAATCGACCGGTGGGATTGATATAAAATGTACACGTATCCTCGTTGAGAAGGTTTGCGGGAATAACCGGACGGATGACATGTTCGATGATTGGTTTTCGCATCTCCTCAACCGAGATATCCGGTGCATGTTGCGTTGAGATTACAACGGTATTCACCGCAATCGGTTCGCCATCGTGGTAATCCACGGTTACCTGACTTTTCCCATCGGGGCGAACCCAATCCAATATGCCTTTTTTTCTGACTTCTGCGAGACGCATGGTGAGTTTATGCGCCAACGAGATGGGTGTCGGCATAAACTCGGGGGTTTCATTGGCGGCATAGCCGAACATCATTCCCTGATCGCCGGCTCCCTCTCGGTCTACGCCCATGGCAATGTCGCCTGATTGTTCGTCTATTGAAGTTACTACCGCGCATGTGAGATAATCGAATCCGTATGAGGCATCGGTATATCCGATATCTTGAATAACGCTCCTGATGACTTTCGGTATATCACAATACGCATCAGTGGTTATTTCACCGGCAACGAACGCGAGACCGGTCGTTACCAGTGTTTCACAGGCCACCCGTGATTTAGGATCCTGTTCAAACAACGCATCAAGAATCGCATCAGAAATCTGGTCGGCCACTTTATCTGGATGCCCTTCTGTCACCGATTCCGATGTAAATAGATGATCTTCCTTGGTTATTACCATTCGTTCCTCCTTCGACCTATCCACTCATGCCGGTGTTACACGGCATAATTTCAAATCGGCGTGGGAATGGCGCGAGTGGGTAATCGTTCGGTGGCAATGAGGCGCACCCATTTCGTATACGGTGCAGTCAATTCCCAACATGTATCCTGACGCTCTTTCGCGGGGCGCTGAAATAACATTATGATATGCTGCACACCAGGCGGTTATCGTCTCGCGACGGCTTCCTTCAGCCGCATTACGCGCTCATTGTGGAGTAAACTACTCCATGGAGCAAAGTAGGCAGTTAAGAAATCTGTTCTCGCAAGTACATCAAGGAGAAAATGCATATTTGCAGTCAAATCCGATCTTTTCTAAATTCGGGACGATGCATCGGGATATATTCTCATCCTTTGTCTGATATCCCCAGCGATTGAACGAGGCGATCGGATTCTTCTCTATGTTGTTCAACCAGGGATGGCAGGTTCAATCCTCTGATTTTGCCTCTATCTACAATATGTTCTCCCGCGATAAACAGGTGTCTGACTTCACGTGGAGCACAGAGAATGAGCCCGGCGATGGGATCAATGGCACCGCTATGATATATATCCATAATATCGAAGGCAGCGATGTCCGCTGCATATCCCGGCGATATTCGACCAAGAGCGGTGGCACGTCCCAGGCACTGCGCACCGCCGATGGTTGCCAATTCAAGCGGTAACCGAACCGAGTAGTCCGAGGGTCCCGCACCAAGTCTTCCTATGAGAAGACTCTGACGGAGTTCCATGAGCATATGAGATGAGTCGTTGGATGCCGAACCGTCGACCCCTAAACCGACCGGGCATCCGGCGGATTTCAGGGCAAGTACGGGAGCAATGCCGCTTCCAAGACGCATATTGGATGTTGGGCAATGGGCGATTCCTACCCGATTATCACCTAATATTGTGATCTCTTCGTCGGTGAAGTGGATTCCATGCGCTACCCATGTTCGCGGAGATAACCATCCCGTCTTGCGGAGTAATTGAACTGGTGAACACCCGTAGATTCTCCGACAATAGTCAAGTTCATCCTTGGTCTCCGCGAGATGTGTGTGTAATCGTACATCCAAATCTTCAGCCAGATTGGCTGTTTCTTGCATCAATTTCGGTGATATCGAAAACGGCGAGCACGGTGCGAGCGATATCTGGATCATGGCGAACGGCGAAGGATCATGGTACGATTCGATTAGACGTCTGGAGTCTTCTATGATACGTGATTCGTCCTGAACCACCTGATCCGGAGGAAGACCTCCCGCCGTCTTGCCACGACTCATGCTCCCACGGGTTGCTACGAAACGCATCCCCAGTTCCCTGGCCACACCAACCTGCGTGTCGATGAGTTTTTCCTGGTATGCGGCGGGGAAGACGTAGTGGTGATCAACCGTTGTCGTACAACCCGAGAGAAGCAGCTCGGCCATGGCTAGTTTGGTAGAAAGCTCAATGGATTCAGTATGTAAGCCAGCCCAAATCGGATATAGTGAAACAAGCCAATCAAACAACTCGGTATCCACCGCGTCAGGATATGCTCTGGTCAATGTCTGATAAAAATGATGATGAAGGTTTATAAAACCCGGAACCACGACGCAGCCTGACATATTTATTCGTTTTCCATCGATTTCCTGTGGTATCGTATGGACTATTTCCTTTATCCGACCATTTTCAATGACCACATTCCCATGTTTTACATCGCCGATATCAGGATCCATGGTTGCAATGATGGCCGCGTTTTCAAGAAAAATCCTACTCATTTGTCTCTCCTTGCACATAAATCCCGGTCTACTATTGCGCCGGGAGTGATCGGAACATTATAATAGCCCAGCAAAATCATTTCATCCGGAGAGATGCGAGAGCTGGCTGAATCGGCGCGACTGGAAATCGCGTGAGCCCGGAAGGGCTCCGAGGGTTCGAATCCCTCTCTCTCCGCCAGAAACTCGATGTTTCGATCATGTTAATCCGGAGTGGTTTCAGCTGCTCCGACCTGATCTGTGGTTGCATCATGCCGGGATGGCGGAACTGGTAGACGCACGGGACTTAAAATCCCGCGGGCTATGCTCATGCGGGTTCGATTCCCGCTCCCGGTACCAAACTGTATCGTACGTCCTACGGATGTGATGACAGATATGTATAGACATCCTGAACCGTTCAATTTACGAATTTGTCCTGGAAAATATCGGACGGGAACAGAGAAGAACGGCGACTGCCGGTAGGGGGATCCGGGTAATTACACTGCTATAGTATGGCGATTCTACTTGACGGGGATTGAAGGCGCTTTTTCTTCCGCCCCACAACGCGAACGACGCGTTACTTTGCGATGAATAGCATTAAGTGATCCGGAGCATTGTGATTTTTCGCGATCCGAATCACGTAATATGAGCCAAAGAAGAAATCTGATTTCATAACTATTGATATCGATAGGATTGATTCCCTCAAGGGGAATGGTATTTAAGTTATACTGTTTTGAGAACCAAACGGGGCAGTGAGCGAGGGTATAACGTTGATGCCCTGATGAAACAACGGTGAGAGGTTTTGTATGGAAAATGTAAAGCTGACAGTAAGTCCTCGAGAAGGGACAGGGAAGGGTGTAGCTCGCAAGTTGCGCCAGAAAGGCGCTATTCCGGGTATCGTGTACTCTCGGACCACAGAACCGACCTGTGTGTCATTTACGGACGAGGATTGGCGAAAGGCGATACACGATGGTCTACGTATCGATCGATTGGTGGAACTTCACTATGATCAAAAGAAGAAATCTAAGGAATTAGCGCTGGTCAGGGACGTTCAGGTTCATCCGGTCACTGATAAAGCGATCCATGTTGACTTTCAGCTGGTAACCAAAGGTGAAGAGATGGAGTTGGAAGTTCCGCTCACTCTCGTGGGTACCCCCATAGGAGTCAAAGACGAGGGTGGATCATTGGATTTTCATCTTCGAAGGATCAAAGTCAGATGTTTGCCGAGTAATATACCCGAAGAGATTGAATTGGATGTATCGAACCTGAAAGCAGGTGATAGTCTGCATGTATCCGATATTAATTGGACAGATGGCCATATTTTAATGGACGACGCTCTTGCCGTGGTTTCTGTTGAGCATCCGAGAGATATAGAGGAAGAAGTAGAAGAAGAGGCAGCGGCAGCGGAAGTTGAAGAAATTGAAGGGGCCGAACCGGAGGAAGAGGAATAACCGGTTCTCTCCAAAGTGTCGCGTGACGAATGGTTGATAGTAGGGCTTGGAAATCCTGGAAAGATCTACAATGATACCCGGCACAATATCGGTTTTTGGGTTCTTGATCGTTTGGCGGAGCGATTTGGTAAGGAATGGTGCGGGGGGGAATCAGGTGTGATCAGTTCATTTGCCGTTGAAGGTACATCCGTGACCTTGTTGAAACCGACGACATGGATGAACAGGAGTGGTCTTGCGGTCAGCAACTATCTGGGAAGTATCGGGATCGGAATGTCCGGGCTTGTTGTAGTCTGTGATGATGTCGCCTTACCGGATGGACGGTTGCGCATCAGAACTCGGGGATCTTCGGGGGGACATAGGGGATTGGCATCAATCATCGAGCACCTTGATTCAACGGAATTTACCCGACTTCGAATCGGTGTGGGGAGCTCCCGCGATCACCGTGTCGAACTCAGTGATTTTGTATTGGAAAAACTTTCCTCGGATTCTTTAAATGTGTATAGAGCAGCTGTCCTGAGAGCCTGTGATGCGCTTATTGTCATAGTCAAGAAGGGAATTCAGGCTGCAATGACCGAATACAACAGGGTGGTAACCGTCGCTGAAAGCGATTCGCGAGACGAGGTTGCTCCCAATACCGGAGGTGTCGAGTGAGTGGCTTTTGGTGGTTCGGTATAGCGGGAGGATTATCCGCTATGGGCATGGTAATCATACTTGCCAGATCGGTTCTCAGCAAATCTCCCGGTAGTGAAAGGATGATTGAACTCAGTAAAGCCATCCAGGAAGGCGCCGCTGCATTTCTAAACCGGGAATACAGGACCGTTCTATTCATACTCATACCCGTGGCAATTATAATCGCTCTGGTCTTACGGTGGGAAACATCGTTCAGTTTTGTGCTCGGCGCCGTTGTTTCGGGAGCCGCGGGATATATCGGGATGTGGGTTGCGACACGATCCAATGCTCGTACCACGGAAGCGGCGAAATCCGGGGTGAAATCGGCGCTTCAGGTTGCTGTTTCCGGTGGGGCAGTTATGGGTATGAGTGTTGTCGGTCTTGCACTGATAGGACTTTGTATTGTTATATTTCTGTTCGCCCGTACCGGCATAAGCGATGACACCGCAATGATCGTCAATGGATACGCGATGGGAGCCAGTCTGATTGCGCTCTTTGCACGCTCAGGTGGTGGGATATTTACGAAAGGCGCTGATATGGGTGCCGATCTTGTGGGAAAGGTAGAAGCCGGGATACCTGAAGATGATCCACGAAATCCTGCGGTCATCGCAGATAATGTCGGTGATAATGTCGGCGATGTCGCGGGATTGGGTGCGGATCTCCTTGAATCATACGTTGAGTCAATAATCGCCTCCATTGCAATAGCAGCTGCATTGGGAATGTCATCTGATTCGCTGGGTTTTTTGAAATGGCTCCCCCTCGCCATTGCGTCTCTGGGGATATTTTCCTCAATCATAGGGATTATTACGGTTCGCGGGATGGGGCGTCGTGACCCTCAGGCTGCTCTCATGGCCGGTACATACATCAGTGCTGTTTTGACTGCTGCAGGTAGCTTTTTCCTCGTTCGTCAATGGGGTATCCCCTTCGGTGATTACAATGCCCTCGGTCCATTTTGGGCAATTTTGGCGGGCGTGATTTCCGGTACGGTGGTCGGTCTTGTCAGCGAACTTTACACGAGTGGAAAGTATAGGCCCGTTCGAAAATTGGCGGAGAATAGTCAAAGTGGTGCTGCCGTGACGGTTGTGGAAGGTCTTTCAATTGGTATGAAATCTACCGCGATTCCGGTTATCGTTCTCGCCGTAGCCGTTATTGTGGCGCATCACGTAGCGGGTACATATGGTGTTGCTTTGGCCGCGCTTGGTATGCTCGCAACAACCGGCATGGTCGTTACCGTTGATTCGTATGGTCCTATCGCGGACAATGCGGGTGGTATCGCGGAAATGGCTCATCTTCATCCGTCGGTCCGTTCGGTAACGGATGGCCTCGATGCTGTCGGAAATACCACCGCAGCGATAGGAAAGGGTTTTGCCATCGGTTCGGCGGCATTTGCTGCTCTCGGTCTTCTCTCGGCATACATGACTACCGCTCGTATTGCTCCTTCCGATATCAGCCTGACGGATCCCAATGTCATGGCGGGATTACTCATTGGCGGAATGTTGCCATTTTTCTTTTCATCGCTTTTGTTCGGTGCTGTATCGGATGCGGCAAATCAGATGATTAATGAAGTTCGGCGTCAATTCCGTGAGATACCGGGATTGATGGAAGGATCCGCATCTCCTCAGTATGCCCAATGCGTTGATATCAGCACTGCGGGTGCTCTTCGCGGTATGATGGTACCGGGACTTCTGGCCCTGGCCGCACCGATTATAGCCGGTTTGTCTCCTCTGGGTCCGAATGGACTTGGTGCACTCCTTGTCGGGGCTCTGGTGACCGGCCTCATGTTGGGTATTCAAACCGCAAATTCCGGTGGGGCCATGGATAATGCAAAAAAGTATATTGAGGATGGTCATTTTGGAGGAAAAGGATCGGAAGCACATAAGAATGCTGTTGTTGGTGATACGGTTGGAGATCCGTTAAAGGATACCGTAGGGCCTTCAATAAACATTCTCATCAAGTTGATGTGCGTGGTTGCACTCGTTTTTGCGCCACTTTTTATGAAATAAGGAGGATTGTAGGGTGCCTTTCTACGAAACAGTTTTCGTTCTTGAGCCGACATTGGCGGAAGATCAGGCGGAAGAAAAACTTAAGGATATTCAGTCAATAATCGAACGAAAAAGCGGCTCGATCCGAAAGATCGAACGATGGGGTATGAGAAAACTTGCTTATCCAATAAAACATAAGCGAGAAGGAATGTATTTTCTCGTTGAGTTTGAGTCAGGCGGCACTGTTGTTGATGATCTTGAAAAACATTATCGCCTTCAGGAATTCGTTCTTCGATATATGACTATCCGTCGTGAACGCCCGTCTGAGGAGAATTACGTGTCTCCTCTCAGCAGGCTTGCAGAGACACGAGAGAGTATTCCGGAAGAGGTTGCCGGTGAGGAAGAAGAGATGGTCGAAGAAGTCACCGAACCTGCCGTCGATATTGAAGAAGGACTCCATGCAGAAGCCGAGGAGAGTGAAGCGGATAAGAATGTTGAGTCAGAGACTGAAACAACTACTTCAATTGAAACCACATCATCGGTAACAGAAGATGTAGGGGAGGAAGACGTCGAAAAGGCGGCTGAAAAAGAATCAAAAGAATCCGAATAATGGCGGGTGGATTGAACTTGTCAGAGCCACGGTCGAAAACCGGGGCCAATATGATATAGTAACTTCTGTGTATATAGTATGTCAGTGAGCTGAAATAGTGATGATACGGATTGATCGGTGGGAGGTTTGAGGTATGTCTGAGTATAGATTACCACAACTGAACAAGATATTTATCGCCGGAAATTTGACGCGCGATCCGGAACTGCGGTATACGGCTTCTGGTACGCCCGTGGCGAATTTCCGGATGGCGTCAAACCGCTGGTATCGATCTCAAGACGGTGAACGGCGAGAAGATGTATGTTATATTAATGTCGTTGCCTGGCAGCGATTGGCCGAGCTGGTAGGGGAGCGCCTTCACCGCGGAAGCGCGGTCCTCGTTGAAGGAGAATTACAGAGTCGATCCTGGGAGTCGGATAACGGATCGCGAAAAACGATTGTAGAAATACGGGCACATCGTATACAGTTTCTCAATCGTACCGATGAATCGCGAAACGATGATACCTATAATGACAATACCGGTGAGAGCGCGCAGAACACCACGAATGATACCACCGGGAACGATGATATTTCAATGGATGATTTACCGTTCTAACGTGCGTTGGAGCATCTAGTACAGACATTCATACCAGAGGAGAGCGTCGATGGCTGATTTACGACTTCCAACTTTGAATTACGTGCAGTTGATCGGTCGCCTCACCAGGGATCCCGAAATGCGATATACGCCCTCCGGGGCAGCTGTCGCCACATTCGGGATTGCCGTTAATCGTCGTTATGTGGATTCCAGTGGCGAACCACGTGAAGACACAAGTTTCTTCAACATAGTGGCATGGCAGAAACTCGGTGAACGCATGGCCGAAATTCTTCATAAGGGAAGCGCAGTATTTATTGAAGGACGGCTACATACTAGAACATGGGAATCGCAGGATGGTCAACGTCACAGTGTCATAGAAATTCATGCGCAACGGTTCCAAATGCTTTCGAAGGTAGAAACGAATCGCGAATATGATGCCCCGCCGCCGCTGCCCGATGATGATATAGACACGGTGAATATGGATGACGATATGCCATTTTGATAGATATGGAGGATTGATATGGAGTTAATACTCATGAGGGATGTCTCCTCGCTTGGAAAAAGAGGAGATATCGTCAAGGTCGCGGATGGACACGCACGAAATTTACTCATTCCTCGTGGGGATGCCCTCCCCGCATCGGATGCAGCCAAGCACCAACTCATAGAAGAAGAAAAGCAAACCGTACTGAAGGAAAGCAAGGCAAAACGAGAAGCACAGCACATAGCGAACCAGCTTCGTCGGGTCTCGCTGACTGCACGAGTCAAGGTTGGTGAGGAAGATAAGATCTTCGGACGAGTAACTACCGGGGATCTTTCGTCACTTCTCAAAGAAAAGGGCTTTTCAATAGATAAGAAAAAGATTCTTCTTGATGAACCACTCAATTCATTGGGAATCTATACTATTGAAATACGGCTCCACCCGGAAGTTTCATCAAAGATAAAAGTATGGATCGTTAAGGAGTAGAGCCCGCTGAACCGTTTGTTCGGTTACAGCATTGAAACGAATTCATTATTGACATCGACGAAGGCTCAACCATTTTGAGTCCCGATTGAATGTCAACCCGTTTTCAAGGGAATACCATATGATTCGGTTACTATTGGCAGTATCTATCATTCTTGCCGGTTCACTGGCGGAAGCCCAAACAGATACCAATCATATCAATACCGATTCAATCGATGTTCTCTTAGCGGATTCAACCGTCACGGCCACATTGGTTCTTCAGCTATCCGAGGATTCCACGCGGATACTTCTTGATTGGACTACAGGTGATTCTATCAATGTAATACTTGAACGAGCCGGTAATGATTCCGTTTTCGCCACGATCGGCTCATTCGATCCTACCATTACTTCGTTCACTGATTCCGGTGTTTCTCCCGGTGATTGGTACATGTATAGACTTCTTAATGGCGATTCCATGAAGGATCTTGGGGCGGGTGCGAGCGTTGAGGTTCCCTTTCCTATAGAGGAGAGTAGATTTTTCAGGACTGAGCGCACAAATGCACTTCTTTTGTTTCTTTTTTACGCTGCAACTATTGTCGGATACATCAGTATAGCAAAACGTGGAGCACAGCTTTTTATCCGAAAAATCGCCGGTCTCGATGCCGTAGATGAGGCAGTCGGTCGCGCCACGGAAATGGGGCGAAAGGTTCTGTATATTCCCGGAATCATGTCAGTTGATAATATCCAGACCGTGGCGTCCATGTCCATTCTCGGGTACGTTGCCGGGAAAACGGCATCGTATGGAACCAATCTCGAAGTTCCGAATAAAGACCCCCTCGTTCTTGCCACGGCGCGGGAGGTGGTAAAAGAAGCGTATCTCAAGGCAGGAAGACCGGATTACTATAATGATGATATGGTAAACTATGTGTCATATGATCAATTCGCGTTTACCGCGGCAATCCAAGGATTGATGACGCGGGAAAAGCCTGCCACTAATTTTCTTATCGGATCATTTTATGCAGAATCATTGATCATGGCCGAAGCCGGTAACGCGTCCGGGGCAATCCAGGTGGCAGGTACCGCAGAACTTGCACAACTGCCGTTTTTCGTTGTTGCGTGTGATTACACGTTAATTGGGGAAGAGCTTTACGCGGCCAGTGCCTACCTTTCCCGTGAACCCTTGATTCTCGGTTCGATAAAGGGACAGGATCTTGCAAAGGCGGTTCTCGTTGGACTGATCATTTTGGGCGTTATACTCAGTACATCAGGGCAGCAATGGTTTGCTGATTTTTTCATACAGAGGTAGGTAATGAGACGCCAGATTGCGGTTCTGCTCTGCTTTTTGACCGGCTTCTTCGTTGTTGTCGCGTTTTTTATTGAGCAGGATCCTATACCGGATATAAACGAGAAACTAGACGAACTGCTGGTTATTGTATTCGCTTTCGCACTCGTACTTGGTGTAGTGAGTTTTCTCCAGCATCACAGTAAGAAAATCAGACGGCGGGACAAAGGCTGGACCAGTTCTGTCATAAGCATCTCTTCTCTGGTGATTATGGCGCTTCTTGGAATCTTCGAATCATCCATCCGTGGAACGGGTGTCATCGGAGACCGGACTACGTTTGATTGGGTTTTTAACTGGGTGTTTACGCCGCTCCAGGCGACTATGTTCAGTTTGCTTGCATTTATGATTGCCTCAGCAGCATTCCGTGCATTTCGAATTAAAAATATTGAAGCAGCGGTCCTCATGGTCGCGGCTATTATTGTAATGCTCGGCCGGGTTTCTATCGGGCAGGTTATTTTTCCCCAGAGCCTGGCGATTTCTGAATGGATCATGAACAATCCCAATCTGGCGGCGCAAAGGGGTATTCTCATTGGTGCCGCGCTCGGAGCCGCTTCAATGGCGATAAGAGTCATCCTGGGCATCGAGCGACCATATATGTGAGCATACGGAGACAAAAATGAGCGATGCAATGAAGATCGGAGGGATAGACAAGCGATGGGTCTATTTACTCGTGGCAATTGGTGCGCTCATTCCCATAATCAAACCACTTGGTCTTCCGGTCCTTTCTACACCTGCTGTCGAAGCCCTGTTCGAAAAAATCGAATCCCTGGAACCCGGGGATGTAATCATGCTGTCATTCGACTACGGTCCGAGTTCCGCGCCGGAACTTGATCCCATGGCCGAGTCGATTCTCAGGCATTGTTTTCAGCGTGATATTAGTGTGGTCGTCGTAGCACTCTTCCCTCTCGGTGGTGATAATCAGGCGAAAATTGCTCTCAATAAAATCGTCCCGGAGTTTCCCGTTGTCGAAGGCGAGGACTACGTTTATCTGGGGTATAAGGACGGTGGTCTTGCTGTTTTGCGAAGAATGGCAGAGGATATTTCCATCGTATTTCCCCAGGATAATCGCGGCATCCCGTTGGAAGATATTCCACTGATGCAGCGTGTTCAAAACTATTCAGATACAGAGTTATCAGTGAGTCTTGCCACGGGAATAATGGGTGAATGGTGGGCGATTCTTGTAAATGCGCAATTCGGTCAACCGGTTGCAGTCGGTGCCACCGCGGTCTCGGCACCCAAATATTACGCATATCTCAAGGCCGGACAGATGCTCTCATTACTCGGTGGACTGAAAGGTGCTGCCGAGTATGAAACGCTCATCGGCGAGCATTATCCCGAATTGAAGGAACGATCGCAAATCGCCACTCGGGGAATGGATGTTCAATCCATTGTCCACCTCATCATTATCGGATTCATTATCCTTGGTAATATCGTGTATCTGATTTCACGATCCGAGCGGACGAGAGCCGGAGGTAGACTTGCCTCTAAGTGATCTAATCGGAATTTGGGTGGCCGCGTTTCTGACGCTGGCTATATACAGCTTTCTGTATAAAGACAATCCAGTATATCGGTTTGCAGAGAGTATCTTTGTGGGGATTTCACTTGGGTACGAAATAGGCCTTGTTTTCTATAGAACTATATGGCCCAATCTGGTTGAGCGACTTATCGCGAATCCCGGACCAAATTGGTATCTGGCCATTGGAGGCATTCTCGGTCTCATGCTCTATTGCAGATACATTCCGAAGATATCCTTCCTCGGAAAGTGGGCGCTGGCGGTCTATATCGGGTACTTCGTCGGCGTAGAGCTCATGCAACGGCTACACGGGGATGTGCTTCCTCAGATTAAAGATACGATGTTACCGCTTAACGGACCATTCTGGGGTTCTCTTCAGAATTTACTCATCGTGGTAGGCGTGCTTTCCGTTCTTATCTACTTTTACTTTTCAAAACCCCATACAGGAATTCTGAAACCGATCAGCAAAGTCGGCGTATACTTCATTATGATCTGTTTTGGAGCGAGTTTCGGGTATACCGTCATGGCACGGATTTCTCTCCTTATAGGACGACTGACATTTCTTGTGGACGGATGGGTGCGTCCTATGATTGCTCTCATCTTCGGTTCCAGCTAGTTCGCCATTCCGATTCATACCACTCCTGTTCTCATTACCGGTTCTACCGGATTTACCGGTGGTCATTTGGCGCGACGTTTTCATGATTGCGGCGATACCATTCGATTATTCGTTCGCACGCAAAAGGACGAGATCGGACCGGAAGTAGAGTATTGTACGGGAGATGTCAGGGACATGGATGCCTGTATCCGTGCAACAGAAGGTATCTCGGTCGTATACCACATCGCGGCTGCTTACCGGGAT
>Ga0180434_10006584_pt1 | contig 13307 bp, 11 predicted proteins | sample SS_ome_7_FD_132453 | JGI IMG/M metagenome (GOLD analysis project Ga0180434, IMG submission 132453) | Hypersaline lake sediment archaeal communities from the Salton Sea, California, USA - SS_1_D_2 metaG | ecosystem: Environmental > Aquatic > Non-marine Saline and Alkaline > Hypersaline >... | reverse complement strand
TTCACCCATCTATATAGGGTGGAGTAGCTCAAGACCTGGCTATCGCCCAACTCGCCTTCCCAGTATATGGCGACCTTGCTTCTCCTCCAGGTCTTAACATGCCGGTCCACGCATTGATAGCTGGCGTTGATTTTGCCGCCGGCGAACCAGCGGGCGAAGGGTGGTTCCCACTCAAGGACGTTGTCCCACGTCTTGAACCAGTCTAATTTGCGAGCTTCTTCAGCCCAGAAACGTTGCGGATCTTGTATCGAACGGTTATACATTTCCAGATATTTCTTGAATGGCCAGTAAACCGATTCAGAAGGTAAAGATGTGCTTACCATAGTTCCCCCCCTTTCCCTTGACGTATTACAACTATTATACCACTTATATTACTATACGACCGACTTGGAGGTTGGCTTGAATTTTTGCTGGCAGTCTGGGTGTCGTTGTTGTAGGCCGCAGGCATTGCATGATTCATGGCGACAGTCTGGTGTTGTCTTGCCTTGCTGCATATACTGAAGCTCCTTCTTGAGGAAGGCTGATGTTACGCCAATGTCAATGTGCTGCCAGGGCAATGCTTCGTCTGTGGGGCGTTCTCGATTGGCATAGAAGGCGGGATTAAGTCCACATTCTTTAAAGGCTTGCAGCCAGTTGTCGTAGTTGAAGAACTCCTGCCAGGCGTCGAATCTGCAGCCCAGCTCCCAGGCTCTATGAATAGCTTTTCCAAGCCTGCGGTCACCACGGGACAGGACAGCTTCAAGCTGGCTGGTTTTAGTGTCCTGCCATGAAAGATGGGCTCCGGTCCGGCGTAAGCCCTGTTTGAGCAGTTCGTGTTTTGGGATTAGCTGTTCTTCTGTATCCTGTGCCAGCCATTGGCAGGGGGTGTGAGGCTTGGGGACAAAAGTGGCTACACTGATTCTAGTCCTTGGGGGTTTGTTCCTGAGTTTCTTGCCTAGCTGGCAGGTTTTGGTCACCAGGTCTATTATGCCCTTTACGTCGTCGATAGTCTCGGTGGGCAGCCCGACCATGAAATAAAGCTTTAGGTTCAGCCAACCTTTTTCAAAGGCGGCTGCAAAGGTGTCAAACATCTCCTCTTCGGGAATGTCCTTGTTTATGGCTTTTCGCAGCCTCTCGGTTCCAGCCTCAGGGGCGAAAGTGAGAGTGGTCTTGCGTCGGTACGGCAGCGACTCTATTAATTCTATTGACGATTTGTCGATGCGGAGGCTGGGCAGGGACAGGGTGAGACTGTCACGAGAATATTTGCGGGATAGCTGGTCGACCAATCCGCTTATATTATGGTAATCTCCCGAGCTTAAGGAAACCAGTGATACTTCATTATATCCGCAGTTGCTTATAAGCTCTGATACACCTTCGATTACTTTTTGCTCGGGAAGTTCACGAACAGGCCGATAAATCATGCCGGCTTGGCAGAATCGGCACCCTCGGCTGCATCCACGCTGGATTTCGACTGCTCCGCGGTCGTGAATTACTTTTATATGGGGTACTACCGGTTTGGTGGCAGGCTGCTGCAACTCGGCAATTATCTGCCGCTCAATTGGTAGCCTGGCTTCGGACACCTTCGGCTTTATGCTGTCGAAGGTGCCGTCTTTATGGTAAGCTACCTTATATAGGCCGGGCACATATATGCCGGGGAGTGTCGCTGCCCGTCTTAGCTCCTGTTCTTTATTGCCTTTACAGGCTCGGAATACTTCTAGGAGTTCAAGTATTGCCTCTTCGGCTTCGCCGATGACAAACAAGTCTATGAAATCAGAGAGTGGCTCCGGATTAAGAATACAACTGCCTCCGGCGATTATTAAAGGATGCGAATCGGTTCGCTGCTGGCTGAACAGCGGGATTTGGGCCAGGTCGAGCATGTTCAGCACATTGGTGTAGGCAAGTTCGTAGCCTAGAGAGAAGCCGATGATGTCAAAGTCTTTCAGTGGGTGTCTGGTCTCTAGGCTGAACAATGGCATGTTATGCTGCCTGAGCTGTGCCTCCATGTCCACCCAGGGGGTATAGACACGTTCGGCGAGGACATCGGGCTGGCTATTTAGTATTTCATAAAGTATCGGCAGTGCCAGATTGGACATGCCGACTTCGTATATGTCAGGGAAAGCCAGTGCGATTCGAATTGGGGTCGCCTCCCAGTCTTTTATAACGCTGTTCCACTCGCCGCCGCTGTAACGGGCTGGCCTGGAGACCTCATAAAGTATATCGTCGAGATTGTTCATACTCTTTTGCTTACGGTGGTCAATTATAGCTTTCATTAGTTGCGGCTTTCAATTATTTAGCTGCGTGGCTTTAGCGACGCACGAGGTTGTTCTCCGTACCGTTCCTCATTTCTGTTGTTCTACCCTATTCCCGTACTAGGTATCAATGTTGTTAGTGCTTGTGTTGTTGACGCATGTATAATGAAGGTGGTACAATATCCCTCTGGTTCGGCCTAATCTAACGATAGCCCCTGAAAAACTTCGTTTTTCAAGGGGTATTAAATGGAAGGGGGCTAAAATGGTTTTAATTGGCGAAAGCATTCATATTATTTCCAAAGATGTCAATGATGCTGTCAAGGAGCGTAACCCCAAGGTAATACAGGATTTAGCCAAAGCGCAGACCGACGCAGGTGCAGACTATATAGACTTGAATCTCGGTCCGGCAAAAAGAGATCCCGAAGAAACAACCCAGTGGCTGGTCAATACAATTCAAGGAGTTACCGATTTGCCCATATCCGTGGACACCTTGAATCCTGTAGCCATGGAAGCTGGCCTCAAAGCCTGTAAAAAAAGGCCTCTGCTCAACTCAGCCTCGGGGAGGACGGATAGCAAAGAACAGATGTTACCCCTGGCTAAGAAACACAATACTGACGTCGTCATCTCGGTGCTGACCGACAGAGGCTGTCCCCCCGATGTAGATTCTCGGATAGAGAGCATTATGGAAACAATTGCCTTAGCCAACGACCTTGGTATCCCTAATGAAGATATCTGGGTTGACCCCATAATCCTGCCGGTGAGCGCCGACCAGAGGCAAGTTGCCGATGCGGTGGAATTCGTCGGTATGCTGGCGGACCTTATGCCTGGCGTCAAGTCTACAGTGGGTCTGTCAAATGTGTCCAATGGTACACCCGATGAGCTCAGAGGTATTCTCAATTGCACCTACATGGTGATGTTGGGAAGAGGGGGTCTTTACTCAGCAATTGCTGATGTCCTGGACGAGGAGCTTGTCAAACTAAATAGGGGGGAGCTACCTAATATTGTTGACCTCATATACAAGACGATGGACGGAGAGGCTATAGATATCGCTTCGCTATCGCAGAAGGAGCAGGATTACGTAAGAACCACCAAAGTACTCACGGGAGAGATGCTTTACTCTCATGCCTGGCTTGAAGGTTAGATTCTTTAAAAAAGGAGAGAATGATGGAATATAAGGCACCTTTGGAGACTTATTCAGGAAAAGTAGCTGAGGTGGTGCTTGGGAAGGGGGAAAAAGCTTTAAAAATTGGTGGGGAGAACGTTCTGCCCTTTCATTTTTGAGGGCGAGATTAAAAACCTGCCTCGGCTGGCTTTGGAGGTCTTGGATTCCCCTCCGGAAAACTGGACCGAATGGGAATGTCGCCCTTATAAGGATGTTCTTTCTGACCCTGCAGCCTGGGCGAAGAAGTGCCTAGAGCTCGGTGCTGACCTCGTTTGCCTGCGTCTGGTTAGCACTGACCCGGCTGGGGCAAATGCTCCTGCCGATAAAGCCGCCGCCACGGTCAAACAGGTAGCGTCGGCTATAGACAAACCTCTTATTGTCTACGGCTCGGGTGATGAGACGAAAGACATCGAGGTTTTGAGTAAGGTGGCTGAGGTATGCGCCGGCGAGAATCTACTGCTGGGACCGGTGGTCAAGGAGAACTATGAACCGATAAGCAAAGCGGCTTCGGAATATGGGCATTGTATAATAGCCCAGACTCCACTGGACATAAACCTGGAGAAAGAGTTGAATGTAAAGCTGCTTAAGACCTTCCCCAATGAACGGATAGTTATCGACCCGCTTAGCTCTGCATTGGGTTATGGCATGGAATACAGTTTCACCATAATGGAGAGAACCAAGCACATCGGCGTCATATTCGGCGATAATACCATGCAGATGCCGATTATCGCCGATCTGGGCAGCGAATGTGCCAAGACCAAGCAGGCTAAAGAGAATGAAAAACAGGGGACTTTGTGGGAAGGCATTACGGCTCTCAGTCTACTTTTGGCTGGAGCTAACATCCTGACATTGAGACAGCCTGAAAACTGTAAGCTTATGAGAGAGGTAATAGACGGCAAGATTTAATATTGATAATCATTCTTATTAGTGGTACAATTCATATATAATTGCTTTATACAAGGAGGAATTAGTCATGGCAGTAGCTGCAAAGAAGAAACATACACGGAAGGATACGGTTAACGAGGTAATACGAGCGGAGGATAATTGGGAACCTGTCGGGCATACGCCGATGCCTGAGATCCCGGATTTAAGAAGCTGGGATATGAGGATGATGAAGACTTATAAGCCCTTATATGCGCCTATGTGCGATTTGTGTTGCTTCTGCACTTACGGCAAATGCGACTTGACGGGGGATAAGAAGGGGGCTTGCGGCATTGGTATTTCAGCCCAACAGGCTAGAGTTGTTCTTCTGGCTTGTTGCATGGGAATGTCGGCCCACGGCGGGCATGGCCGCCACGTGCTTCATTATTTGATTGAGAAACATGGCCGAGACTACCCGATTAACCTTGGAGACCAGATAAGCGTTGAAGCTCCGCATATAAGGACGGTTCTCGGTCTCAAGCCGGAAACTCTGGGCGATTTGGAGAAAGCTCTTGAGTATATGGAGAGCCAGCTGATACACCTTATCTCGTCACTGCATACAGGACAGGAAGGTTCTGCTTTAGACTATGAGTCCAAGGCTCTTCACGCTTCAATGCTAGACCATGTGGGCATGGAAGTCTGCGATATTGCAGAGATTGTAGGTTTTGGCTTCCCCTCGTCTATAGCTGAAACTCCGCTGGTGGACATGGGCTGGGGGGCTATAGATAAAACGAAACCAACCGTTCTTTTGGTAGGTCACAATCCTGTAACGGCTGTTCCCATCGTTGATTATATTAACGAGCACGGTCTACAGGATAAGGTTGAGGTCGGCGGCATTTGTTGCACCGCTCTAGAGGTGACCAGGTATAGCGAAAGAGCCAAGATAGTCGGGCCGTTGTCCCGCCAGCTATACTTCGTTAAAACCGGCTTTGCCGATGTTATCGTTACAGATGAGCAGTGTATCAGAACCGACATAGCTGAACAGGCCGCGAAAGTGGGCTCAGCCCTCATTGCTACTACGGACAAAGCCTCTTATGGCCTTGAAGATGTATCTAAGAAAGAAGCCGACGAGATAATCCGAGATATGGTGAACCAGGGCAAGCAGGCGTTGATATTTGACCCGGAAAAGGCTGCTGAAGTAGCCGTTAAAGTAGCCCTGGAGCTGGCGCCTAAGCGAAAGAAAGAGTTGGTGACGCCTGAACAGGTGCCCGAGCTAGCCAAGGACCATCGGCTGTGCAACCTGTGCAGTCAGGTCTGCCCCAATCTGCTCCCGGTTGGCGATGCTGTTGAGGCAGCCAAGAATGGTAATCTGGAGCCGCTGGCCGAGGTGTTCAGCAAGTGTATCGGCTGCGGCAAGTGTGAGCAGGAGTGCCCGCGCCATGTGCCTATATTCAAGATGATGCAGGCTGTGGCAGGCAGTGAAACGTGGAAGGTGAGAGCCGGGAGAGGACCGATTATGGATACCGAGATAAGAAAGGTCGGGGCGCCGATTGTTCTCGGTACTATACCTGGAGTGATTGCCATCGTTGGTTGCTCCAACTTCCCGGAGGAAATCAGTGAGGTGGCTGATATAGCCGAGGAGTTCGCCAAGCGAAAATATATCGTGGTGCTCACTGGCTGCTCGGCTATGGCGGTAGCCATGAAAAAGGACAAAGATGGCAAGACTCTTTATGAAAAATATCCTCCGGACTTTGATGCTGGCGGCGTTCTCAATATCGGCTCTTGTGTGTCGAATGCGCACATCACCGGTGCTGCTATGAAGATTGCCAATATCTTCGCTGCCTTGCCTCTCAGGGGCAACTATGAAGTCATAGCCGATTACGTTTTGAACCGGGTGGGCGCCTGTGGTCTAGCTTGGGGGGCTATGTCTCAAAAAGCAGCATCTATCGCCACGGGCTGTAACCGCCTGGGAATCCCTGTGGTCTTGGGTCCACATTCCTCAAAGTATAGAAGGCAATTTGTAAGCCGCAAGGAGGAGGATGACTGGACAGTTATGGACGGCAGGGAAAGAAAGCAGGTGGATACAGAAGAACCATCGCCAGAACATATAGCCTATGTGGTAGAATCCAAGGAAAGGGCTATAGTTACCATGGCAAAGCTGTGCATCAGAAAGAACGATACTCCTCAAGGGCGGCAGTTGAAACTTACTCATTATATCGCCCTGCATAAGCAATATTTGGGAAGCTTGCCTGACGACCTTCATCTTTTCGTTAGAAAAACTTCAGATATACCCATTTTCTTTAAGAAAGAGGTGATGGCTTATCTGGAGAAAGTGGGCTGGAAAGAGAAGCCAGTTTTGAGCTTGCCTACCTTGATCGGGACTTACCCGTCGGAGGTGCCGTTAGACGCGGTTGTCCATTAAAGTAGATTTAAGAAGAGTTTTATGCGTATTCTGGTAGCCATACAAGGCCATTATGGTCAGAGGATTGCCGACAACATAAGGAAATACGGGCCGGCTGACTGGAAGGTTTACTCTTATGCCTTTTCGCAGGAATTGCCAGCTATAGTTGATGACGCTGATGAATTCCTGCCTGAAGAGTTGCCGGAGGCTGATTTGCTGATATCTCTAGGCGAGCATAGCGCTGTGGCTCAGATGATTCCGGACATGGTGGAGAGAAGTAAGGCCAAGGCGGTGATTGCCCCCGCGGATAACCGCGTCTGGCTTCAACCCGGCCTGGCCAAGCAGATTAAGCGGAAGCTGGAGTCTATGGGAGTGGACATGGTCTATCCGGTTCCCTTTTGTACCCTGGCTGAGAAGGATAGCCAGAATCCTTATATCAAAGAATTTGCTAGGCATTTCGGCAGGCCAGAGGTAGATATAGAGTTTGATAAGGATAGAATAAAAAGTGTTACAGTTGTCAGGGGTACACCCTGTGGCTGCAGCCCGTATGTAGCTGATGGGTTAGTGGGAATCTGGGAAAGGGACGCAGTGGAAAAAGCCGGACTTTTACATCATCAGTACCCTTGCCTGGCAACAATGGCGATGGATCAGGAATTTGAAGACACCCTGATGCATCGCGGTGGGCTTATGACCAAATTGGCAGTAGAGAAGGCAATTAAGGCAGCGAAAGTAGCATGAGTAAGGAGGTTTTATTATGACTACGACTTTACCATTCCATCGAGTTAACGTGTTAACTGGTACCAAGTCAGCTAGAATGATCGAGGACGCCAGCGAGTATGCTCACTTGATTAAACGTGCTAGCCGGCCGCTATTAGTGCTAGGCTCGTGGACTCTTACCACTACTCTGGGTGATAAACCCCTAATAGAGTATGGTGTGGAGATAGCTAAGACACTTGATATCCCAATATGCGCTACCGCCCATACCAAGAAGAAGCTGCTCGAGCTGGGGGTTGAGCCAGCCAGCACATATGACATAACCGAGATAGTTAACCACCTCAAGGATCCGGAGTGGCAGGGTGTTAAGAAGGAGGGCAATCATGATTTGGTGATGTTTCTAGGGTTCAGGACCGACTTTGGTGAGCAAGCCTTGTCTACCCTGAAACATTATGCGCCACACCTAAAGACTATGACTTTGTGCAAATACTATTATCCACATGCCAGCTATTCACTTCCTAATTACAGGAAAGATGAGCAGTGGAAGGAATTGCTAGATAATCTAATTACAAATTTAAAGAGTAAGGAGGCATAACAAGATGGCAGGAATTTTCCCAGTAGATGTTGGTCCCCAGTATGAGGGCGAGGTTATCCGGAAAGCCGACTTATATGTCGAGTTCGGCGGGCCACAGGTAGAAGCGAAGTTTGAACTAGTGACCATAAAAAGCCCTGATGAAATTGAGAATGAAAAGATAGAGGTTATCGGCCCGGATATCAAAGACATGCAGGAAGGAAGCAGCCTTCCCTTTGCACTGCTGATCGACGTTGCCGGAGCCGGATTAGAGAAAGACATGGAGCCAGTTCTGGAGAGAAGGATACACCTTTATACCAACTATATAGAGGGCCTGTATCATATGAACCAGAGACAGGACATGTGGATGAGGATAAATAAGGACTCTTTCGGTAAAGGGCTGAATTCATTTGAAGAAATAGGCAAGATACTGATTTTCCTTTATACCTCTGAGATAGATATTATCGAGAAAATTGCTATAACTTTCGTTACTGATGAGAAAAAGGTAAAAGAACTTCTGGCTGATGCCATAAAAATCTATGATGAGAGGGACGAGAAAGCCAGGGGGTTGAAGGAGGAGGATGTAGAAGAGTTCTATAGTTGTGCCTTATGCCAGAGCTTTGCCCCGACCCATATATGTGCCATAACCCCGGAGAGAATTGCCAACTGTGGGGCTATTAACTGGTTTGACGGTAAGGCAGCTTATAAGCTTGATCCTGAGGGGCCAATACAGGAGGTAAAAAAGGGTGAATGTGTAGATGCGGTAAAGGGTGAATACACAGGTGCTAATCAACTGGCAACGGAGAAATCGATGGGGGCGTATAACCGTGTCTATCTTCACAGCGCCTTTGAGTATCCTCATACCTCCTGTGGTTGCTTTCAGGCGATTTGGTTCTATATCCCTGAAGTAGATGCCTTTGGTCTGGTTCACCGGGATTTCGTCGGTGATACCGTAGTTGGTGTGCGATTCTCTACTATGGCTGCGGATACCAGCGGTGGCAGGCAGGTAGAGGGCTTCTTGGGCTTGGCGTTGGAGTATCTCCGCTCGCCCAAGTTCCTGTATGCCGATGGCGGCATCAGGCGTTGCGTCTGGATGCCCAAGGAGATAAAAGAGAGATATAAGGATGCTATACCTGAAGACGTGTATGATAAAATTGCTACAGAGGATGATGCTAAAAACGTTGATGAGCTGATGGCATTTTTGGATAAGGTGGGCCATCCGTGGTTGAAGGGAGAGGTAGAACTTCCCGCATAATTTATCATTGCGAGCGAAGCGTGGCAATCTCTTAGATTGCTTCATCCTGATTGCATCGGCGATCGCAGTAGTAGATTATGAATTGCTAAACAATCTCGTAGGAGGAACAATATGGCGCTAAAAGGAACTGATATTGTAAAGAAGCTCCCTGAAGGAGGTAAAAAGAATTGCCGTGAGTGTGGTTTCCCTACTTGTTTTGCCTTTGCCATGAAGTTGGCTTCAGGAGGCATCGCACTTGATAAATGCCCTTACCTGTCAGAAGATATCAGAGCTGAGCTGGAAGATGCCCTGGCGCCACCCATAAAGCCGGTAACCATTGGCTCTGGCGAAAAAGCTCTCACTATCGGCGGCGAAGAGGTGGTTTACAGGCATGAGAAGACATTTGTCCATGAGCCTGGCATTGCACTGCTTATCTCGGACAAGGAGCCTGATGCAAAAGTAGATGAGAAGCTGAAGAAGATAAAAGAGCTGCAATTCGCATGGGTGGGACTGACCCTTAATGCGGACGTTTTGGCGCTGCATTTTGAGTCGGGAGATAAGGCAAAATTCGAGGCATTGGTAAAAAAGGTCTGTGATGACAATAACCTGCCGGTGGTGCTGATGTCCGAGGATGTTGATGCGTTGCTTTCAGCGCGGAAGATATGCGGTGATAGGAAGCCGTTACTTTATGCGGTTACCAAGGATAATATAGATCAGATGATTGCTGGCCTTAAGGATGCGCCGGTGCCAGTGGTAGTGAGGGGTCACAGTATTGAGGAGCTCGTACCATTGACCACCAAGTTGAAGGATGCTGGGCTCGAGGAGATCGTTTTGGACCCAATCGCCAAGAATATGCATGAAGCCATCAGGGACCAGATGCTTATTCGTCGAGCGGCTTTGAAGCAGAACTTCAGGCCACTGGGTTACCCAACCATAGGTTTTCCCTGCTTTATTGCTAAAGATGAGATCAGAGAAACTCTGCTTGCCGCCATGTTTGTGATTAAATACCCTGGTATAATTGTACTGTCCGACCTCGACAAGTACTCGTTGCTGCCGTTGCTGGTACACAGGCTCAATATTTATACTGACCCACGAATACCCATGTCAGTAGAAGAGAAGCTCTACGAGGTCCTGGAGCCGAACGAAGAATCACCGGTTCTGGTTACAAGTAATTGGGCTTTGACTTACTTCATTGTATCGGGAGAGATCGAAGGCAGCAAAGTTCCGGCTTGGTTGTTGGTTAAAGAGGCGGAAGGACTTGGTGTCCTGACCGCTTGGGCCGCGGGCAAATTTTCTGGCGATTCAATCGGGCCGCTTGTTAAGAAGTCCGGAATTGAAGATAAAGTGAAGCACAAGAGGCTTATTATTCCGGGCAAGGTAGCCCGGATTAGAGGTGAGCTGGAAGAGGCGTTGCCTGGCTGGGAGATCATAGTTGGTCCCAGAGAAGCCAGTGAGATACCAGGCTACCTGCCGGGTCTAGTAAAGAAGTGGCAGAACTGAAAGAAGAGCTGTTAGACGTCCTGAAACCGGAAAAGAAAGCCAGGCGTCATTTAATATCACTCCTTCAGCAAGTTCAGCGCAAGTTAGGCTATCTTCCCAGAGAGGCTATGATAGCCGTTGCCGACTTCCTGGAGATACCGGGCAGCACGGTATATGGCATTGCCACTTTTTATAACCAGTTCCGCTTCACTCCTCTCGGCAAGCACCCGGTGAAGGTTTGTATGGGTACCGCCTGTCACCTGGCTGGGGGGCAGCTTGTACTTGAGGCTATGGCTAGGGAGCTTGATATCGAGGTCGGTGGCATCACTGATGACCATGAGTTCAGTCTGGACAGGGTGGCCTGCGTTGGCTGCTGTGCCCTGGCTCCAGTTGTGGTAGTCGGTGAAACCGTATACTCAAGGATGACTCCTCCCAAGGTCGAAGAACTTCTGGTGACTGTTAAACCGGTAAGCCGGGAGCAGTCGGAGAATCAGGAGAGCAGTGGATGACCTTTGAGGAGATTCAAAGGCAGGCGAAGGCGGAATGGGACTCTCAATATCACGGCGAAGTGGCACATATTCTTATCGGTACAGCTACTTGCGGCCGGGCTGCCGGCGCATTGCCGGTAGTCGAAGCTTTTAGCAAAGAGCTGGCTAAGAGCGGTGTCCAAGCCAAAATTTCCGAGGTCGGCTGTATAGGCCTGTGCTCCTTGGAACCACTGGTAACCATAATCAAGCCGGATTCTTTCGCAGTTTGCTATAACAATGTAACTCCCCAGGTTGTGCCTACTCTATTTGAAGGCTATGTCGTGGGTGATGACCCCTGTCTGGACATCGCTTTAGGTACACTTGACGGCGGCGATGGTGCACCGGTTTACATTCCGGAGCTCTTGAGATTTGAACATGAACACCGCTTGCTAATGAGAAATTGCGGCTACATTGACCCGTCTAATATAAACCACTACATCGCCAACGGTGGTTACAATAGTCTGGGTAAGGCTCTAAGTATGCAGCCTGATGCTATAATCGATGAGATAAAGAGGTCTGGTCTCAGAGGTCGGGGTGGTGCTGGCTTTCCTGCTGGAATCAAATGGGAGCTTTGCCGGAAGGCTTCTGGTCAGACTAAATATGTAGTTTGTAATGCTGATGAAGGAGACCCGGGAGCTTTCATGGACCGCATTGTCCTGGAAAGCGACCCGCAACAGGTCATTGAGGGCATGGCTATAGCTGCTTATGCCGTCGGTGCTCACGAAGGTTTTGTCTATATTCGGGCTGAGTATCCTCTGGCTATTGAGCGTTTGCAGGTTGCCCTGGACCAGGCGAAGAAGCTAGGATTTCTAGGCGGTAATATTCTTGGCAGCGACTTTAGCTTTGATATAGAGATAGCTCAGGGAGCGGGTGCTTTTGTCTCCGGCGCGGAGACGGCTCTAATGATGGCGATAGAGGGACGAAGGTCGATGCCCAGACCGCGTCCGCCGTATCCTTCGGAGTCGGGTCTTTGGGGCAAACCTACGGTGCTCAACAATGTGAAGACCTACGCATGTGTACCTGCGATACTGACTAATGGGTCCGATTGGTTTTCCGGTATAGGCACCGAAGGCAGCAAAGGCACAGCCGTGTTCGCCCTGGCCGGCAAGATGGTCAATACAGGGCTGGCGGAAGTGGCTATGGGCACGACGTTGCACGAGCTCATCTTCGATATAGGTGGCGGTATTCGCGGCGAAAAGAAGTTCAAAGCGGTGCAGATAGGGGGGCCCTCCGGCGGCTGCTTGCCCGAGAATATGCTGGAAACACCGGTGGACTTCGATTCGCTCCGTGAGGCTGGTGCCATCATGGGCTCGGGTGGCGTGATTGCCATGGACGAGGACAACTGCATGGTTGATACCGCCAAGTTCTTCCTCGACTTTATACAGACAGAGTCCTGCGGCAAGTGCTCTACCTGTCGCATCGGCACCAAGCAGATGCTGGACATACTGGAGGATATCACCGCCGGTAAAGGTAAGATTGAGGACATAGATATGCTCGTTGAACTGGGGGAAGACGTGAGGGATGGCTCATTATGTGGCCTGGGCAAGACTGCGCCTAATCCAGCACTGACTACAATTCGTTACTTCCGTGATGAGTACGAAGCTCATATACTTGAAAAACGATGTCCGGCACGGGTATGCAAGGAGCTTACCGCCTATTACATTCTGCCTGATAAATGCGAGCGTGGCTGTGAACATTGTGTTCTGGCGTGTCCTGTAGAGGCAATCGTTACCAACGAGAAGGGGATAAAGGTAATAGACCAGTCCAAGTGCACCAAATGCGGCAGCTGCGAACTGGTCTGCCCGCCGGAATACGATGCCGTCGTACGCCTCTCCCCAATCAGCGAGGTGCCGGTTTCAGGTCTCGAGAAGCCTGAATAACCAGAGATTTTACGCATCATGTGCCAAATTATCATCTGCTTAGCATGTCCATATTTAAATCGTGCAGTGAAGTAATTTGCCATCAAGCATTGCAAGCAAACAACACATTGAGTAGAATGGTTGCACAGGGGTGCGTATGAGAGAGGGAGACTTTTTGGCATCATTATTTGCAGAATTGAATACTCTTTTCCGGTATGTTTATCCTGGACTCGTTGTGGTAGGGTTCGTGTTGTTGCGACTTGACGATTGG
>Ga0180434_10006583_pt1 | contig 13308 bp, 10 predicted proteins | sample SS_ome_7_FD_132453 | JGI IMG/M metagenome (GOLD analysis project Ga0180434, IMG submission 132453) | Hypersaline lake sediment archaeal communities from the Salton Sea, California, USA - SS_1_D_2 metaG | ecosystem: Environmental > Aquatic > Non-marine Saline and Alkaline > Hypersaline >... | reverse complement strand
CCTTCATCAAAGAAAGTTATGACTTCACACTCGGGTGCGCCGGATATCCTGAGGGGCATATTGAGGCGAAGAGCCTTGAAAAGGATATAGAGTATCTAAAAATGAAGGTTGATAACGGAGCGGAGTATGTTGTTGCCCAGTATTTTTATGATAACGCCTATTTCTTTGAATATGTCGAAAAATGCAGGGCCACTGGAATCCAGGTTCCCATCATCCCGGGCATCATGCCGGTGTATACCGTGAAAATGACCAACATGCTGTCGAGAGTTTGTGGATCCACAATCACGGAGAACTTGCAGGGCAAGCTGGATGCAGTGGATGCGGAAGATGCGCTTGCGGTGCTGAATCTGGGTATTGATTTCGCCACCGAGCAATGCAGGGGACTATTAAAAGAAGGAGTTGCAGGGCTTCATTTCTATACAATGGACCGCAGCCGCTCGACCGGCGAGATTGTCAACCGTTTGAGACAAGAAGAACTGCTGTAAACTCAAACGGCTGCTGCCAGGAGATGAGCCCCTCCGCCCTGGGAATTTTGTTTCCGGCGGGAACACAACAAGATTAGGCGCAAATGTGCTCCCCATGAATAATGCAGTTAACCCAGGGGGGTGCCGGATTCCAAGTCCCTAGTTAAAAAAGGCAACATGATGGTCAAACCCTTTTCTTCGTAAAATACTCTTCCATTCGATCAAAGGCTTTGTTGATCATCTCTTCCGGCACGCAGAAAGACAGGCGGAAATGCCTCTGGCCCGTGGGCCCGAAGGCAATGCCCGGCGTTGCAGACACCCGCGCTTCCCGCAGCAGTCGCTTGCAGAATGCCGTGGAATCGCCACCTTCATCCACAAGGATTTTCGGAAACATGAGGTAGGATCCTTCGGGCTTCTGATAAGAAAAAATGTGCTCGAGACGATCCAATCGTTCACACATCAGATTGCGCGCCGCAAGATAGTGGCTTCTGAATTCCGTGATACAGTCCTGCGGTCCCTGCAGGGCGGCCAGGGCGGCATACTGCGACACAACCGGGGCGCAGATCGCAAAAGGGATGTGTGCTTTTGCGATTTGCGGAATCATTTCTTCATGCGCGTGAAGATAGCCGATCCGCCATCCGGTCATGGCATAGGTTTTGGTATACGTATAGCAACTCACCGTGTTCTTTTTCATCTCGGGTATGGATGCGATGCTGAAATGCTCTTGACCATCGAAGGTGAAATACTCGTAGGCTTCATCCGTAATGACCGTCAGATCGTGGTCCAGGGCAATCTCCGCCAGTTGCCTCAAGTCCTGTTCCGAGAAGACCGTGCCCGTAGGGTTGCTTGGCGTGCAGAACAGAATGGCCCGGGTCCTGGGAGTAACCGCTTTTCGGATATCCTCAACATCCAGGCGGAACCTCTCTTCTTCGATCAGGGGAACCAGCACCGCCTTTCCGGAAGCCATTTCCACTTGCCGGATATGGGTTGAATAAGTCGGTGTGGGCAGAATCACCTCGTCGCCCGGATCAATCACCGCCATGACCGTGGCTGCCAGCCCTTCAATAGCACCCACGGTGACGATAATCTCCCCGGCATGGGCATCTACATGATTGTCCCGCCGCAGTTTTTCCGCGTTTGCCTCCCGCAGTTGCTCCAGGCCCGAACTCTCCGAGTATCCGCCGGCAAGACCGTCGCGGATCGCCTTCACAGCCGCTTCTTTGATATGTTCCGGCGTGTCGGTGGTTGGCTTTGCCCAGGACAAGAACGCGACATCCTCGATCTCTCTGGACAAACGTGTCATCTCATGGATCGCTGATTTCCCTATCTGCCGTACTCTGTTGGAAACTCTCATCATTTCTCCTGCTCTTGCGTCGCCCTCATGGAAGGAAAGAACAACCATTCAGGGAATTGTAGGAACATGATTGAGCGTGTGTCAACAGGCGTGCGGTGCATTTGATCCCACGGAACCTTTGCGTTAGAGTGTGGATTTTCTTGCGCCAAGCATGTGACGCTCTTTGTTGCCCAGTACCTTATGGAAGGAGGCAAGACCCATGGCATTCGTTACGCTGCCGGAAATCGACGGGGTGGATGAGTCCATCAAGAAGCATTTTGACACGATCAAACAGGTCACAGGAGAGGTGGGTGAGACCGTACGGATTCTGGCCCTTCGTCCGGATATCCTGGATGCGACCAACACGATCGTCAGAACCCTCCTGCTGTCCCAGACAGAGCTGGAATACGAGACCAAGGAGATGATCGCCATTCTCGTGTCCCTGGAAAACGGCTGTTCCATGTGTGTGGGTGAACATGAGCGCATCGCGGGAGTGCTGGGGATCGCCGAAGAGAAGATCAACATGGCGAAACAGGGGCTCGATGCGCTGGACAGCCCGGAGGAGAAGAAGAGCTTGCTGCGGTTCTGCGTGAAGAGTGCCAAGGAGAGCTACAAGACCACGAATGAGGACATCGATGCCTTGAAGGAAATGGGCTATTCGGATTCACAACTCCTCGAAGCGGTGGCCATCGTCGGCTATTTCAATTACATCAATACCATTGTCAATTCCATGGGATCCGGCAAATAGGAAACCCTTGCACAGCGGTTGCCCGCTCAACGGTCCCCAGTGCTTATTGGGTCCTTTTCACCCCTTTTCCTCTACACATACACAACCCCATGCCCGAAGCCGGAGACCTTCCCGAGCGCTACCACCCGCATTGCCACGTGCTCTGCTCCGATGGCTGTTTCTAAGGCAGGGGAGGTTTCCGGGCCTCTCCGAGATCCCACCTGAAGGATCTGGAGGCACTCGGGTTTCAACGTCTACGCGGGCCCTCGGATTCATCCGCGGGAAAACAGATCCCAGGAGAATCCGGCCGCCTATCTGACACGCGGCGCAAGCGCCTGCGCTGCGCGTCCGCTCCTCCTTCTCTCAGCAGGGTATGGAACACCGGGCTGATCAGGCCAAAGTCACCTGCTGTTCCAAGGACCGGAGGGAGAAAAAGATCAGCGATGCCCTGCAATGGCTGGCCGCCATGGGAAGCCACGTCCCTGAGCGCGGTCAGCAGTGCGTGCGCTACTATGGGGCCTATGCGAATGCCTTCCGGGGTAGACAGCGGAAACGAGAAGCTGAGAAATCGATTCCGACAGTTCGGCAGATTCTCCAGGGGGCTCCGGCGGCTGCCTCATACGTTCCACAGGATTTCGTGCGCCTTGCATATGGACGTTCATGAACGGCCTGCGCATAAGATTCTGCCAAGAGGCTGTTGGTGGGTGGGGGGATACTGCTGCCGTGTTGCCCAGGCAGAGCGGAGAGGGAACCCAGGACAGGACCGGAGGCGAGCGTTCGCCTGGGCTACACATTCTCCATGGCGCCGAAGGCGCTCTGGATTCTGTCACGGAGGATGAAGCAGAGTCTTTCCAGTATCTTGAAGCCGAGTTCGAGGTCCCCGAGCATCCTCTTCCTCAGGGCCAGTCCCTTGATCACCACTGCTTTCGTGGGCTTCCTGCATCTGGCGGACGACATCAATGTATGTGGTTCTCCAAGGAGGGCCGACCAGCACCCCAGCGCCCTTCCTTTCCCGAGAAGGCCGATCACAGCACTCCCCCTACGCGTGCCCAGGTCGATCGACCTTTCCAGCACCACCATCCCCTCTGCGATGATGTAGAGGTTCTCGCCGAAGTCCCCCTGGCTGAGTATGTTCTCGCCCGCCTGGTACGTATCCATACGCCCGAGGCCGGCGATGTTCTCGACCTCTTCCTTGTTCAGCCCGCTGAACAGCTCACATTTCTGCAAGCACTCCGAAATCTCCGACTTGGCCATTGGCTCCCCCGTAGTTCGGTGGTTGGCCCCTCCTGGCTGTTGGCCAAATGTGGGCAACAGCCCGTTTCTGTAACCTACGGAGAAGCCGGGCGAAAAGTCAATGGGCAGCCATTTCGACCCGGTTTCGTCCGTTCTTCTTGGCCTCGTAGAGGGCGGCGTCCACGCGCTCGACAAACGTCCCCGGGGTGTCGCTCTCCACAACCACTTCGCCCACCCCGGCGCTGATCGTGACCTTGATCTTCTCGTCAACATTCATGAACGAAGTGTTCTCCACGGCCCGCCGAATCTTCTCCGCCACATAACGCCCCTGGTCAGCCTTCGATTCGGGCAGCAAGACGGCAAACTCCTCGCCTCCGTAGCGGCTGATAAAGTCGTTGAACCGCGTCTGGTCCTCCAGCACCTGTGCAACGAGCCGCAGGATCTGGTCCCCCGCATTGTGGCCATAGACATCATTTACCCTCTTGAAATGATCGATGTCGACCATGATCAGGGTGAAGATGCTGTTGTAGCGCTTCGCGCGCTCGAACTCCTCGTTCAATCGAATCTCAAAGGCCCGGCGGTTGGCAATCCTGGTGAGGAAATCCATCTTTGAGTCGATCCTGAATCGCTCCAGGATCTTCTGCTGGTCTCGTATCGTTGTGTTTGCATGTTCGAGCTCACGACGATAGTCCTCGCTCGTGGACTGCATTTCCTTGATCTCGTGCACCAGCAGGCGTTTGATCTCTTCCAGACCGGCCATGGTCATGGCCTGGTCGATGGAGACCTTGTGGTCCTTCATCCTGGTATCGTACGAGAGGTTGCCCTCCAGCAGGTCGGAGACGAAATCGGAGAGGCTCTCCAGCAGATCCTGTATGACGTGTCTGCCGGATTCAACGGCCCCGGCAGCTTCTTCCGCCTGCTGATTCCCGGGGGGCGCCTGTTTCCGAATCGGAGGAGAGGGGGCGGGTTCCTCCTTCCGGGCTTTTCGGGACTTTCGGGCGAAGAACAGTGCCATCGCAGATGCAGCGAGAAGGGCGAGGACAGAGGAGAGAAGCGACGTCCAGGGTCGTTCCTTCGAAGACCTGGCCGTGACGGGCTGAGAGCTATCCTCGTTCGGGATTCGTTCAGCCTCCGGGGCGGCGGGGGACCAGATCCCCTGATGCAGGTTCTTTGCAGAGTCCTCGAGGGTCTGCAGCTTGATATCGTTCGGGGCCCTCTCCCGGTCCCAGGAGGCGAGCCCGTTCCGGACGAGCCTGTGGTTGAGTACGGTCCCGTCCGGCAGCAGGACGAAGCCCGTGATCTTCCTTTCGGTCTCACGCTCCCGGACCTGGACGCGGACATGCTCTTGAAAGACCATTGTCGAGGTGAATTGACGCGCTTCGTTCCCATGCGGCTCGTCCGGGGCAGGACATTTCACGCCGTAGAGGGCCAGTTCGAGCTCATTCCCCTGGTGGCGAATCGCGAGCCGGTCACCCCGCTCCACCCGCACGACCTCGGCATCGAAATCCTGACCCTGTGCGAGCAGAACGAACGCGAGGATCAGGAAAGGAAGAATGCATCCGGCAAACCAGGTCTTTCGGCCCATGGCGAACGGCTCTCACATGAGGGGGTTGAGGGCTTTCCCCGAGTGGTGGTGAATATAGCAGCATGCACGGAGGGCTGTCCACACGTTGTGCTATCCCCGTTCCGAATTCGATTCGCTCGGTCTCCGTGTCCCGATCTCCCGCCGTTGGTAGTTCGGGTGAGGCCGTTTACTGGCGGGCTTTTCTGTCGACCTCGCCATGGCTCCTGGGCAGGTATCGAGTGATTCGGTGCCGTTTGGGGTTCCCACGGAGATTTGCGCCGGGCGACTTTGTAGGGGGAGGGAGAGACGGAGCCCAAGCCAATCGGAGAGGGAACCCCAAACGGCACCGAACGACGCCAAGACTCGCCCGGAGCATTACGAGGTCGACAGAAAAGCCCTGCTAGTTGCCGAGGTACGCCTTGGAAAACGCGTCCAGGAGCCTCTTCAGCTTCTCCGCGTTGGCAAGATCCGTGGTCTGCTTGCATTTCATCGAGGTAACGATCATCTCGTGGAGGATCTCGAGCTTGTTCAAGTAAGCATCGTGTTCGGCAGAACCCTTCGACGAGACAGGCTTCACCCGCTGGGCCAGGAAGTACTGCGCTGCCACATCCCGAATCTTGTCTGCATGGTGCTCCTTGTTCTGCACCCAGCGGACGATCTGATTCTGATTCGGACTCGCCTGCTTCGAAAGCTCCACGATCTTCTTCATGGATTTCTCGATCGTGGCGATATCCTCCTTCATCATGGCGAACCGCATCTCGTCCCCGTAGATCCCGCAGGGGATCTCGCAGTGTGAGAACGCGGGCCCGGCGAAAAGGGTTGCCCAAATGAGTCCCATAGCGAGCCCGATAAGGGTCATTCGTACGTTCTTTGTCATGAGAGGCCTCCTGTGGCTATTTGTTCACAAATTCAGGACATTGCCTGACCCGTTCGTGCCCGTGCCCGATCCATTGTTCTCGTCAGCCATCTTCGAATGCGAAAGGACCTGAGCCCCCATTGCTTCTTGGATGCCCTGAAACAGGGATTGTCTCGAGGACGCGGTCGAGCCGGACTTCCCGACCGGGCGGTCCGCATTCCGCATCGGATGGGAGCCGCACGCTGGGCCTGCCCCCTGCCCCCCGACCCCTGATCCCTGCCCCCTACCTTTCGCTCACGGGCTTCAGCCAGAAGACGTCGTAGGGCTCGAGCCGGATCCGGAGTCTGCCGCCCTCCGCCGACCATTCCCTCCCATGGATGAGATCGTACCAGTGTGTGTCCAGGATCCCGACCTCATCGAGGGGAACCTCGATCTCGCCCGCCCGGTTGGCCACGTTGGTCAGGGTCAGGATGTGCTCATCCCCCTCGGGGGAGGTTCTCAAGACGGTGAAGACGTTCGGGGACAGCTTGAGGATCTGCTGGGGGCCATTCGGATGGAAGGCTCGGTGACGCTGCCTGATGAGAACCAGCCCCCCCAGTTCCCTGATCCGATAGAGCTTGTTCTCCGGGTCTTCGTATGAACGGGCCAGGAGCTCATAATCGAGGACCGTCCGGTTGATGGCCCGCTTCGACTCGGTGGTCATGGTTGCTTCCACGTCGTTGCGCTTTCCGATCAGGCCGAGGAGATAGGCCCCGGGAACGCCCTGCAGAACGAGGGAGATATTCCTTGCGGCCAGGAGCCGCTTGACCTGCAGGTCCACGTCCTCTCCGTTGTCTTCCCTGTTCAGGGCGCTGAAGAGCGTGATGTTGATCTCATAGGGGGACTCACCGCCCTCACGATCGGTTCGGTAAGAGATCATTCCACCGTGTTCTTCGGCCTTCTTGATCATCTCATCGATCGCCTCCTGCGGGAGGATGTTCTTGACGCCCATCACCCCGAACCCATCGTGCGAGTCCAGGAAGTTGAACAAATGCGTGGTCTTGGAGGGCGTCTCCAGGCCCTCTGCCCATTCGGACAGGGCCGTGGCATCTTCCGTGTAGAATGTGTGCAGGACCAGGGGCGGCAGGGCGAAGTTGTAGACCATGTGCGCTTCGTCGTGTCCGTTCCCGAAGTACGAGATGTTCTCCTCGTGCGGAACATTTGTCTCCGTGATCAGGGCCACTCCCGGGGCGACCAGATCGACAGCGTCCCGGAAGAGCTTGATGATCTCGTGGGTCTCTTCCAGGCTCGCGCAGGAGGTCCCCAGCTCTGTCCACAGGTACGTGACCGCATCCAGACGGAGGATGTCCGCCCCGCGTCGTATGTACATGAGCAGGACCTCGAGGATCCGTATGAGGGTCTCGGGGTTCTTGAAGTTGAGATCGATCTGGTCCGGAGAGAAGGTCGTCCATACGTAAACCGGCCCATCGATGGACTGGAACTCGGTGAGGATGTCACTCGTCCGGGGCCTCCTGATTCGCTCCCGCTGCTCAGGGGTCAACTCGTCGGGCGATCGATACGAGATGAACAGGTCCTTGAAGTAGCGGTCTCCGTTCAGGAACTCCTGGAAGTAGCGGCTCTTGGAGGATACGTGGTTGAAGACCGCGTCGAACATCAGCTGGACACGGGTGTCCAGCTCTTCGATGTCCTCCCATGACCCCAGGTTCGGGTCCACCACCTCGAAGTCGATGATCGAGAACCCCCTGTCCGAGGAGGAGGGAAAGAAGGGAAGGATGTGGACCGTGTTCACCCCGGCCAGCATGGTGTCGCACAACCTGACCAGCGTTTTCAGCGGGGGTTCCCCTTCCTTGCGAACGAGATCCCCGTAGGTGATGAGAATGGTGTCCTTTTGGGTGAACCTCTCCTCCGGAACGAGGGCCTTCTCCCGTTCAACGAGTCTTTTCGGCTTGTGGGCATAGTACACCTTCAGGATCCGTTCCAGCTCCGGAAGCCATTTCCTTGCAGTCTCTTCGCCGTAAAGGAAGGCCAGCCTGTTCAACATTCTCTTCCTCGCCTCGGGCGGGATCTCCAGAAGAGGCTGATGATAGTCCGGTTCCGGGTTATGGACGGTCTCGGTGTTGCCGTGATGGGCCACGCGCCCCTGCATTTCCTTTTGGCTGACAGACATCTCATCGCTCATGATTTTGTCTCTCCGCTCTGGCAGTGTCCTGTCGGGGTTGCACCCTAAAACTACCGAAATTGTTATCCTTATGTAAAGAACGTAAGATAATAGACGAAAGGGATGGATCAAGTATTGAAGTGGGAATCAAGGGAATATTTATCATTGGCTGGCCATTTGCGTGTTTAGAAACACCTCTTCAAAACGTAAACCACCCCTTGACCCTTTCGCCTTTTCCCTTTCGCCTGTGATGAGAAGTGAACGGTGCAGATGGCTGTTGATGGTCAACCTCAGCAGAGGGACGCGTTTTGCTTGACTGGAAATTCTATTCTGCGGTCGTCTTTGTCTGCGTGGCGGTCGGATCCTTCCTTTACAAGCGGGCGCAGATGCTGGGCATTCGCTCCGGATCCTTCATGGTGGTGCAGAGTTTCTGCTTTTTCTGTACGGTTCTCGCGGCAAGCCTGATCAGGTACGGGGGCGTGGCGAGCAGCCCTTACCCCTGGTTGGGCCTCATGGCCGGGGCCCTGGGGATGACGGGCGCCTTTTCCGTCCTGCAGAGCATGAAACAGGGGGAGCTGGGCACGAACATCGCCGTGGTGCGGCTGAGCTTCATCCCCACCGCCATTGGTGCCATCCTGTTTCTCGGCGAGCCCCTTACCGCACAGAAGGGGCTGCTGCTCCTGCTGGCCGGTCTGGCGGTCTCCCTGTTTTTCGACCACTACAGGCGAGAGAACCGGCCCGCACTGAAATCCCTCGTTCCCGCCATGACCGCATGCATGGCCTTCGGGGTCTTTGACATCGTCTACAAGATCGCCTCCACCCATGGCGTGAACCCGCTCACGTTCTTGATCGTGCAATCCGCAACCGCCCACATCCTGATCAACCTCTACGTTGCACTTCACGAAAAGTACCAGTTGAACCGGGTCGTCTTTCAGATCGCCCCCTTGTGCGGGATTCTGTTCGCCTCCGCGTGCCTGTCCATGCTCAAGGCCCTCGAGGAGGTGGACGTCTCCCTGATCTCCCCCTTCATCCAGACGAACTTCATCTTGAGCTATATCCTGGGGGTGGTCTTTCTCGGCGAGTCCGTTACCAGGAGAAAGCTGCTGGGAATCACGATCGTTGCCTTGTGCGTTCTGCTCCTGTCGGAAGACCTCTTCCAACGGCTCTTCGGCCTTTGGATCGGTTAGGTCGGAAGACCCCTTCCGACGGCTCCCCGGCCTGTACATTGGGCCGAGTCGGATATGGAACCCCCCTCGTGGTTACCGAATCCAATGAATGAGGTGGAACATGAAGGTAGGCATTGTCGGATGTGGGCTCGTCGGCAGCACGGCTGCTTACGCCATGGCCCTCGAGGGGGCAGCAAGAGACCTGGTTCTTATCGACCTGAATCCGGCGGTGGCCCGGGCGCATGCGGAAGATATTCTCCATGCGACCCCGTTCGCCACCCCCGTGCGGATCGCTGCCGGGGACTACCCGGACCTCCGGGGGGCGGAGGCGGTGGTGCTCGCATGTGGGGTGGCCCAACGTCCGGGGGAAACGCGCCTTCAACTGCTCGAGCGGAATGCCGAGGTGTTCCGGGATGTCCTCACCCGGGTGATGGAGAGCGCTCCGGAGGCGATCCTCCTCGTGGCCTCCAACCCGGTGGATGTGATGACCCAGGTCGTCACGCGAATGTCCGGCCTTCCCGCAGGTCGGGTCATCGGCTCCGGCACGATCCTCGACACGGCCAGATTCCGTGCCCTCCTGGGTGAGCATCTGGGCGTTGCCCCTCAATCCGTGCACGCGTATGTGCTTGGGGAGCATGGGGACTCGGAGGTACTCGTCTGGTCGAGCGCCCGGGTGGGCGGGGTTCCCATTCTCGATTTTGCAGGGCAGGCGGGCCGTCCTCTCACAGAGGAAGCGAAGGCCCGGATCGACGAAGGCGTTCGGCGTGCGGCCTATCGGATCATCGAGGGCAAGGGGGCAACCTACCACGGGATCGGGGCCGCGCTTGCCAGGATCATCCGCGCCATCCGCGACGACGAGCGTATGGTGCTGACCCTCTCCAGCACGAGCAGAGCCATGGAGGGGTTGGATGAAGTGAGCCTTTCTCTGCCCCGGGTACTGGGCGCCGGGGGCATAGGTGCTGAGCTCAGGCCCGCACTGTCCGGGGAGGAGCGAGAGGCGCTCCGCAAGAGCGCCGAGGTTCTCCGGGAGGCGGCAGGCCTGCTTGGCTGCTGAGTGCGTGACCGGAAGGAGCGAGGCCTTTGGGAGCAGCGGACAAGGTAGTTTTTCGCCCCCTTGGATGTTATAAGGGAAAGGGCCGAAACCCGAGACCCTGATGCTCCCGGAGGTTCACGATGAAGAACAGCGATCTGGACTTTGCGGTGTCCAGGTTGAGCGACTGCCGCATCCCTTCCCCCATGACCGGCGCTCAGTTCGTGAGCGAAGAGGAGAGTGTCCTCTACCACTCGAACCTGGCAGAGATCGAGTCCCTCCTCGCAGAGGGAAAGAGGCCGCCCACCCTCGAGATGGCCGGCCCCAGGGAGACGATCTACTTCGATCCCTCGAAGCTCAAGTGCGGGATCGTCACCTGCGGGGGCCTCTGCCCGGGACTGAACGACGTGATCCGGGCGATTGTGATGAGCCTCTTTCACCACTATGGGGTTCGGACCGTGTTCGGTTTCCGGTACGGTTACGAAGGGCTTTCCTACCAGTACGGTGACGCCCCCCTTGAACTGACGCCGGAAGAGGTTGCCGACATCCACGAGAAAGGGGGCACGATCCTGGGGTCGTCGAGGGGGGACCAGGATGTCTCGGACATGGTCGACACGCTCGAACGAATGAACGTGGGGATCCTGTTTGCCATCGGAGGGGACGGCACCCTGCGCGGAGCCCACACCATTGCCGAAGAAATCGGGCGACGGGGGTTGAAGATCGGGGTCATCGGCGTGCCCAAGACGATCGACAACGATATTTCGTATGTGGAAAAGTCCTTCGGGTTCGAGACGGCCGTGTCCGAGGCGGCCACAGCGATCTACTCGGCCCATGCAGAGGCCGAGGGGGCGAGGAACGGTATCGGCCTGGTGAAGCTGATGGGCCGGGAGTCCGGCTTCATCGCAGCCCACGCGGCCCTGGCGATCAGCGATGTCAACTTCTGTCTCGTGCCCGAGGTCCCCTTCTCCCTCGACGCCTTCCTCGAGGCTCTGCGCCTGCGCCTGGAGAAACGGGGCCACGCGGTCATCGTGGTGGGCGAGGGGGCCGGCCAGGACCTGTTAAAGGCAACGGGAGAACGGGATGCCTCCGGAAACGTTCGCCTGAGCGACATCGGCACCTTTCTACGGGACGAGATCAAGGACTATTTCAATAAGATCGGCACGGAGGCGAACCTGAAGTACATCGACCCCAGTTACACGATCCGCAGTATGCCTGCCAACCCCCACGACTCCGTGTTCTGCCTGCTTCTGGGCCACAACGCTGTGCATGCGGGGATGACCGGCAGGACGGACATGCTGGTGAGCAATTGGAGACGGGAATTTGTCCATGTTCCGATTCCCCTTGCCGTGTCACGACCGAAGCAGATTGACCCGGAAGGCAGGCTGTGGGGCAACGTCCTGGCAAGCACGGGACAACCGCCGGACATGTCGTGATGCCGGCAAACGCCTCTTCCGGATAACCTCCACAAAGGAGCCAGGTGGCCATGAGACAATCACGGATAGCAGTCATCGCCCTTCTCGTGTCCTGCCTCCTCTTCGGCGCCTGCAGCAAGTCGAAGCAGGACAGCCAGGATCTTCGCCCGCCTCAGGCCGAGCCGTTGCGGATCGGCATGACCCCCGTCTCGCCTCCCATGATCTTCATGCTGGACGGGAGGTACGCGGGCGTGGAGGCGGACTTTGCCCGCCTCCTGGCACGGAAGTTCGGTCGGGCCGTGTATTTTCTGCCCATGGGCTGGGATAAGCTGATCCCTGCGCTCATGGAAGGAAAGGTCGACCTGGTCATGTCCGGCATGACTGCAACGCGGGCCAGGCAGATGCGCATCCGTTTCACCGACCCTTACTTCTCGGCCAGGCTCGTGGTCGCCATGCGTTCCGAAGACGCGAACAAGTACGACTCCCGCGAGAAGATCCTGAAGACCTCCGGGAACGTGGGCGTGATCCCTGGGACGACGGCAGACGCCTTTGTTCAGAAGAGCCTCGTCCACGCGAGAAGGGTGGCGATCGCCGAGGTTCGTCATGCGGCCCAGGAGCTCAAGAATAAGAGAATCGATCTCTTCATGTCGGACGGGCCCGGCATCGTCTGGCTCGTTTCGGAGAACGAGGCGGAGATTTCCGGCTTCTGGGAGGCCTTCAGCGAAGAGCCTCTTGCCTGGGGGGTGAGGCGGGATGACGAGGAGCTGTTGAACTCGGTCAACGGCATTCTGGCGACGTGGAAGACCGACGGGACCGTGGACAAGGTCCTGACGCGATGGCTCCCGTACCTGGAACGGATCAAATAGAAGGGGGGACAAGAATGAGGCGTTCGTCGTACCTTCTCTTGAGCGCTCTGTTTCTGACAACGGTCGTCACCCTGCCGGCCCTCGCCGGAGACAAGCCGGTACGATCCAAGGGGCAGACCCTCTACGTGCCGGCCTACTCCCACGTCCTTCATGGGGACAGGAATCAGCCCTTTCTGCTCACTGCAACCCTGAGCGTCCGCAACGCCGACCCTTCCCACCCCATCACGGTCTTCTCTGTGGAATACCGAGATGCAAAGGGGTCGATGATTCGGCAGTTCATCACCGAGCCGCCAAAGCCGATAGCCCCCTTCGCCGCTGCAGAATTCGTCGTAGGCGAGTCGGACAAGAGGGGCGGGCTGGGAGCGAGCTTCGTCGTGCGGTGGAAGGCCGAGACAGCCGTCGCTGCGCCTGTGGTGGAGACCGTTCTGATCGGCACCGCGGCCGCACAGGGGATATCGTTTGTGGGAGGCGCGCGGGTCATCGAAGACCTGGGGGAGTG
>Ga0180434_10006582_pt1 | contig 13310 bp, 10 predicted proteins | sample SS_ome_7_FD_132453 | JGI IMG/M metagenome (GOLD analysis project Ga0180434, IMG submission 132453) | Hypersaline lake sediment archaeal communities from the Salton Sea, California, USA - SS_1_D_2 metaG | ecosystem: Environmental > Aquatic > Non-marine Saline and Alkaline > Hypersaline >... | reverse complement strand
CGGTTCTGAGCCTTCTCATCCTCTCGCCTCGTTCCTCCGGTTGCATATAGTAAGCGCGTCTCAGGGTCTCCGACATTCCGACTACGTCGTACGGGTTCACGAGAAGCGCGCCCCTCTGCAGCTCGGCGGCGGCGCCCGCGAACTCGCTCAGGATCAGAACGCCGTTCTCCTCGATGTTGGCCGCGCAGTACTCCTTGGCGACCAGGTTCATCCCGTCCTTGATAGGAGTGACAAGGGCGATCTCGCAGGCCCGGTAGTAGCCGAGAAGCTCGTACTGGTCGAGCGTCCTGTATGAGTAGTGTATCGGCACCCAGCCGGACTCCCTCGTGAACTCCCCGTTTATCTCTCCGACCATACGTTCGATCGTTGTCTTGAGCGCGTCGTACTCGGGTATGCCTCTTCGGCTGGGCACAACGACCTGCACGAGCGTGATCCGGTCCCTGAGGTCCGGGTTCGTTCTCAGAAGATGCCTGAACGCCTCGAGCCTGTAGGGTATGCCCTTCGTGTAGTCCATCCTGTCGATGCCCAGGACGATCTGGCGCTCCGGGAGATTCTCGTGCACGTGCCACGCGCTCTCAGCGACCTCCCTGCTGGCCGCGTGGGACGCGAACCACTCGAAGTCGATGCTTATCGGGAACGCGCCGACCCGGATCCGGTCGCCCGACAGCTCTATGTCGCAGACCTGACCGCGCCCGCACATATCGGCGCCGCCGACGATGGCTCTCAGGCACTGAACGAAGTTGCGTCTGTCGCGCAGAGTCTGGAATCCGATGATGTCGTACTGGAGGAGCGCTAGCAGTATCTCGAGACGCCAAGGCAGCTTGACGAAGATGTCGAGAGGAGGGAAGGGGACGTGCAGGAAGAAGCCAAGTCTCGACTCGGCGCCCATCGACCGCAGTTCCCTCGCGGCGAGAAGCAGGTGGTAGTCGTGGACCCAGACGAAGTCATCAGGCCCTGTGTTCTCGAAGACGACACGCGAGAACTTGCGGTTGACCTTCTGATAGGTCTCCCAGTATCCGGGATCGAAGTTGCAGTGCGATTGAAGATCGTGGAAGAGCGGCCAGATCACTTCGTTGGCGAACCCTCTGTAGTAGCGCTCTTCCTCGTCCTTCGAGAGCTTGACCGGGACGAGCGAGTACCCGGTGCTGGGGTCCAGACTACTCAACGCCTCATCGAGCCCCTCGTCGGCCACCGTTCCCGGCCATCCTATCCACAGGCCACCCCTGTCCTTCAGTACCGGGGCGAGCGCCGTGACGAGGCCCCCCGAGCCCGGCTCCACCTTCCAGCCGCCGTCCGCTGCCTTCGTCAGGACGACCGGGAGCCTGTTCGACACGACGACGAGCCGTCCGGCGTCGGTCTCCGCGCCGGCACCGTCACTAGCCCGTGAGTCCCGGCTCCCCCTCACATGCTCGTTGTCACTGATAGCCATGTCTTCAGGAACTCCCTGACGGCATTCGGATCTTCCAGCCGGCCGGCCGCGGAGGTCGGCTCGCCGCCGTGGCCGACCTTGATGCCGTATCCTCTGCCGTCTATGGCGCGGAACGCGTCCTCGTCAGTGAGGTCGTCGCCGAGGTAGACGCACAGGCTGTCACTCGGCGCGGCCTCCAGCGTCCTGTCCAGCGCCGTTCCCTTGTCGACGCCCAGGAGTCTGAGCTCGACTCCACCCTTGAACGGGCGGCACTCCATGCCATAGTCGGCCGCGTCGGCCGACCAGAGCCCGGCAACCTCCGCCTCCTCGCGGGCGGCCACCTGGGCATCCAGCCCGCGCGTGTGCAGCGCCACGCTCGAGAGCTTCCGCTCTACCCTTCCCGCAAGCGCCAGGGCCTTCGCCTCACGCTCCGCCCGCTCGATCCTCTCCTCCTGGCGATCCGTCAGCCTGTAGACACGCATGGCGCCGTCGGCCGCACGGAACTCCGTTCCCTGGCTCCCGCAGATCGGTATGCCCAGGTCCCCAAGCAGGGCCAGTAGTTCGGACACGGGCCTGCCGGTCATTATCGAGAGAGACGTTCGGCCGGAGTCTCGTATCTCGGACAGAGTCTCGACGACGCCGGGGACGGGGAAGGCCTGCATCCTGTCGACACGAAACTCCGAGAGGGTGCCGTCGTAGTCGAGTACGAGGCACCTGTGGATCGCCCCTCTGACCGCGTCCCAGAAACCGGGTATTCCCGGGCCGTTGCCCGGCGTCAGCTCCGGATCGGTCACTTCTGAACAGCCCTCCAGTCAAACGGAGCGCCGGCTCCAGTCGGCTAGGGCGAGATCGTTTCAGACCAGACGTGGGCGTCACATGAATCGGCCGAGGTCATCGTCGCTCCGCCGGATGACCGCGCCAGGACGCCCGCCGTTCACGCCCGACCTAGAAGAGCTCCATTCTGTCGCCTGCCCCGTGAAGGAGCGACGCCATCACCGTGAGATACTCCCTGAGATGGCGGGTCAGGAGGAAGTTGTTCCTCACCAGCAGACGGGCCTTCTCTCCCATGTTCTCCAGCACATCGGGGTGATGCAGGAGGTAGCGGATCCTGAGAGCGGCGCCCTCCGGTGTGGCCACCAGGAAGCCGGTGTGGTGGTTGACTATCTGCAGGCGGATCCCGCCCACATCGCCGCCTATGACCGGCTTCCCCTTCCACATGCCCTCCGCCACCGTAAGGCCGAACCCCTCCCTGGTAGATTTCTGGAGCACTACGTTCGCCGTCCGCTGCAGCGCGTTTATTCTGCGGTGAGCGTCGGGTGGCAGTACCAGGATGTGGATGTCCGTATCGCCGCCCGCTGCCGCCCGGGTCTCCTCGAGAACCACCTCGCCCTCGGGGTCATCGGTCGCTCCGCCTCCAGCCAGGACGAGCTGAAGGCCGGGGCTGAATTTCTTCGCCAGCCGGTACGCGGCTATGACCCCTACCGGGTCCTTGAACCTGTCGAATCTCGAAACCTGGACGATCGTGTCGCGCTCCCTGTCGAGCCCGAATTCACTACAGGTCTCGTCGATCTCATCGTCCGAGAGCGGGACGTTCTTGTCGGAGAGGGGATCGATGCTTGGCGGTATCACGTATTGCGTGTGAGGTAGCTCCTGCGAGAACGCGGCGAGTGAGAAGATGCTCGCGTCGTAGTCGCTGACGAACCCCCGCAGGTACTTCCACACGTGCCTGTCCGGACGGCTGACGTCTATGTGGCACCGCCAGACCCACTTGCCTCGCCGCTTCGGGATCATCCGGAGCAGGGGCGCCGGCTGCGGGTCGTGTATGAACACGAAGTCGGCGTCCTCCAGCTTGTCCCGGAGAGCGCCCGCGTTCCTTTCGTTCGTCGACTCGTACGTCCTCAACTGCTCGGTCGATATGAAGGCGGAGCTGCCCTGCAGCGCGTTGTGCATCGACTTGGTTGTCTTGTAGAAGTCCTGGTCGCCCTCTATGACCTCCCAGGTAGCGTCTATCCCCAGCTCCCGCTTGAGCGGGACGAGCTTGGCGAGGATCTCGGCGACACCTCCGCCCACCCTCGTTGAGTTGACGTGGACCACCTTCCGTCCTCGAAGATGCTCTCCCAGCTGCTGCAGCGGGCCTATGACGTCTTCTCCAGCGACCGGGGCGTATCTCTCGAGTAGTTTCATAGCGCGGCATCCTCCGCGAGGAACCGACGCAGCACGGCCGAGACGTTCCTCTTCGTCTCGTCCAGGGTGCCGTAGTACGGATCGATGCCGGCGAGCTCGGTGCAGAGTTCCAGGTGCGCGTCGGCGTCCAGGTCGGTCAGCCAGGTGCTGAAGTCGTCGACGCCCCTCGGTGTCCTGCGTCGCGCATCTATGAAGTGGTAGAAGACGCTGCTCTGTGACATTTCGGAGACGGCCCTCGGGAGTTCCTTCGGGTCGGTCACGACGATGCCCGAGTCGAAGATGACGATTCGCGAGCGTATGAAGAGGAAACGATTCTCCCTGGACGCCCAGGGGGGAGAGTCGCTCTCGTCCAGCTCGTCCTCGATGACCTCGATGAGCGCCGAGCGCAGACCCTCCAGATCTGCGTAATCCGTGGGGTCTATCACGCTCAGCCTCTCCGCCAGCGCATTGTTGTGCAGCACGTCGTGAGACCACCGCGCGAAGTCGTTGTTGTAGCTGGGGTCGTCAAAGGTCGGTCTCAAGAGGCCGCCCCAGAAATGGAAGTATATGCTGGCCTCATCTACGTCCCTGAGCTCGTCCCTCAGTTCTTTCAGGTTCTGCGCGGAGCGTCCCGTCGCGATCGCGGCCAGAGCGCAGTCGCGTACCTCGAACGGTCCGGCCGGCGAGTAGGGTTGCTTCTTCTCGATGTTGCCTCCCGGTTCTCGCGCCTGGTGCGTGAACAAACATCTGACCGAACGGCGTGGACCCCCGATTCTCACCGCCGCCTGGCGCCGTGTCAAGTCCGAGACCTGCGGTCACTCCCCGAGAACGTGAGCGAAGATGAGCGGCGCGACGATCGACGCGTCGGAGTTGATCATGAACTTGGGGGCATCCTCGTCCAGCTTGTACCAGGTGATCTTCTCGTTCGGAACGGCGCCAGAGTACGAGCCGTAGGACGTCGTGCTGTCGCTGATCTGGGCGAAGTAGGCCCAGAACGGCACATCCTTCCTGCAGTCCTGGATCAGCATCGGCACTGCGCATATCGCGAAGTCGCCTGCGATGCCCCCGCCGATCTGGAAGAACCCCACGCGCTCGCCCGCCTCGGACCGCTCCAGGTACCAGTTGGCGAGGTGTTCCAGCTGCTCGGTGCCGCTCCTCACCGCGCGATGGTCCGCGACCTCTCCCTTCATGACCGCCGCGGTGAAGATGTTACCCAGCGTCGAATCCTCCCAGCCGGGTGAGTAGACGGGAATGCCGGCGTCCCTGGATGCCAGGAGCCATGAGTTCTCGGGTGGTATGGCGAAGTGGCGCTTCACCTCGGGGTCGTCGAGGACCGCGTAAAGGTATTCGACAGGGAAGAGGGCCTCGCCGCTCTCTGCGGCCTGGGCCCACATGGTCTTTAGCTTGGCCTCCGTGTGGCGCATCACGGTCTCCGGGATGCATGTGTCGGTCACGCGGTTCAGGCCCTGGTCCCTGAGCGCTGCCTCGTCGGCGGGCCTCAGATCCCTGTAGTGGGGGACCATCCTGTAGTCGTCGTGCGCCAGCAGGTTGAAGACGTCCTCCTCCAGGTTGGCGGCGGTGCACGATATGGCGTGGACCTTGCGCGCCCTTATCATCTTCGCCAGAGAGATGCCCAGCTCTCCGGTCGACATGGCTCCGGCCATGGCCAGCATCATGCGGCCTCCGTCATCGAGCAGCCCACGCCATGCCCTGGCGGCGTCGACCGTCTCCCGTGCGTTGAAGTGAAGGAAGTTCTCCTCCATGAACTCGCCGATCCTGGTCATCGTTCCCTCCGTGCGGCCAGCATGTTCATCTCCCATAGGTCTCTTCGTCTCCAGCTCAAGAGCGGGAGCATTGCGAGCATCCCCGCACTGCCTATCGCCTTCGTGAGGTGGTCCAGCTCTCTGAACTTCTCCGGCAGCTCCGGGTCCCTTGGGGGGACGAAGCCCGATCGCTGCATCAGGAGCACGCCCTTCGCCCGGATGGAGAGCTCGATCCTGACACGTAGCAGACAGAACATGTCCGCCACGACCTCCGCCGGGAAGCGGTCTTTCAGCGAAGAGAGGTACGCTCCTATTCTCGAGTCGTACATCTTTCCGTCCCTGATCATCTCGAGCAACTCGGCGTCGGTATCGAGCCCGACACCCAACCAGCGCCTGAGAGTTCTCTCACTCTGTCTGAAGAAGGAGACGATCGCCACGGGAACGATGACCGCCGAACCGAGGGCGGCCGCCGCCGGGTACGCCGCGGCGGTGTTGTAGCCCATGTGCATCGCGACGGCGCTCAGGAACCCGGCCGCCAGGCCCGTGCGGCTCTCCGGCCCGCGCTCCTCGGCGAAGCGCATCGCCACGATCCCTGCGATCGCCGCCGTCCCGCCGTGCATGACGGCCGTGCCGAAGCCTCGGAGTGCTGAGATCGCCAGGGGGGCATCGACCGCCGATAGGTAAAGAAGGTTCTCAACGACCGCGAACCCTGCGCCCAGGGCGAACCCGTGTATCGCCGCGTCGACCATGAAGCCGATCCTTCTCGATGCGACGAGGACCGCCAGGCAGCAGAACTTCAGCGACTCCTCGAGCACGGGCCCCGCGGCTCTGGAGTAGACGGCCTGCGTGAGTCCGGTTCGCGTCACGAGCGCGCGGACGAGCGCCGCCGCGCCGAGCGCCACGAGGGCCCCTATCACGACGGAGCCCGAGACGGAGGCAGGCCGCACCAGCCTGTAGCTGTCCAGCAAGCACAGGCCACACAGGAAGACGATCACGGGGAGAACGCTCAGGACGACGTGCTGGATCGCGTCCGGAGCAGCGAGAGAGGGTTGCATCCTGACTCCCGTGGTGTTCGCCGTGGGGAACGTGCGCCGCCACGAGAGTCTATCACAGCGCGGACACGTACGCTAACGCTTCGGCCCGCCGCCGCCGCGAGCTGACCGGCTGCCGGTGCTTGGACGTGTCGCCAACGTGCTCTGAGCCGCCGCTTCGGTCTTCCGCCAATGCACTTCGATCCGCCGCCGGCGCTTCGGTCTTCCGCCAACGCACTTCGATCCGCTGCCGGCGCTCCGGCGAGCTGCCGGTCCGGATGCGCTACGGTCCCGGGTCGACCGATTCGGCGTAGCACACGCCGCCCTCGCCGCAGACCAGTATCTCGATGGGGAAGGGCTCACCACGCGGGTTGCTCAGGTAGACGACGTAGTCCCCCGACCCGGAGTGCATCAGGCGAGTCTCGCTCTCCACGACGTTCAGGTGGCTGTCGGCGTCGTCAGGGGCTACCAGTCCGTCGAAACGCACCTGCTCTCCGTATCTGAGCACGAGCTCGGCCGGGCCGTCCGTCGTGACGGTGAGGTCGAGTCTGGCGTGCGGTCCCGCGTAGCTGACGCGCCCCTCCACAAGGCCTTCCGGCATCTCGAACTGGACCTCGCGAGCCGATTCCGCTTCGGAGGCAAGCTCCCAGGCAAGCAGCGAGCCCCTCAGGGCGTCGGCGGGAGCGGTGGGTGTAGCGTCCCATCCTGCCAGAAGAGCGAACGCGACCAGGCCGGCGGCAACGCCCGCCGCGAACGCGTACGCCAGTCGCGGAGAGAAAGCCTCGAGCAGGTTGTCGGGTATTAGCAGGGTCCGCCGGCTGCGCCGCCGCGCGGGCGCGCGGGTCGTCTTCGATAGGATGCGGGCGCGGAGGTCGCGGGGCGGTTTCACCGTCCCTGCGCCCTGGAGCCTGCCGTCGAGCGCCAGCAGCTCCTCGTAGTATGCACGGGCCTCGTCGCTCGACTCCAGGAGCTGCGCGAACTCCCTGCTCTCCGCCGGGGAGTTCTCGCCGTCCATCTCTCCGTTCATTAGCTCCACGGCTCTGTCGTCTATCATCACTGGCGCTCCTGGTCGGTCAGGATCCTCTTGAGCCTCTGGCGGGCGCTGAAGAGCCTCGACTTGACCGTCTTCTCCGGTATGCCCGCGACGTCGCTTATCTCCGCGTACGAGAGCTCGAGGAAGTACTTGAGCACGACGACGACGCGATGCTCGATGGTCAGCTCCATCAGCGCCTGCTGTATACGGTCGCTCCTCTCGAGACGCGCGACGTCGGTCGCGGGAGACTCGCTGCTCCTTCCCAGCTCTTCCTCGACGGCGACCATGCGGCCGTGCTTCTTGACGTGGTTGATGGCCTCGTTGACGGCGATCCGATAGAGCCAGCTGAACAGCTTGTACGACGGGTCGTACGTACCCAGCTTTCTGTAGACCTTGATGAAGACTGACTGCGTGATGTCGGCCGCATCGTCGGGATCCCTGGCTATCCTGTACGCCGCGTTGTAGATGACCGTCTCGTATCGCTCGACGATCGCCTCGAAGGCTCTCTCGTCACCGCGTGCCGCTCTGGCCGCGAGCTTCTTGTCGTCATCCGCTCTCATTACAGTCAAGTCCCCGGTAAGTTGGCGACATATCCCGGTGGGACGGGCTGGGCGTCATGTCCGGCCAGCGGCAGGGGGCCGCTATTCGATCCTGAATATCGCGTCCAATCCCGCAATACGGAAGAGGTCGAGGATGTGGTCGGAGAGACCCCTGAGGACCAGCTCGTGACCATCGTCGCAGAGCCGTCTCTGGGTCTCCAGCAGGACACTGAGGCCGGCGCTCGAGATGTAGTCGAGGCCGGACATGTCGACGTCACACGAGGCCGTGGCCGCCCCGAACACCTCCGCGGCCTCGGCCTCGTGAGCTGCGTGGAACCGGCCTCTCAGGGCTATCGTTCCGTCGTCGCGGCGGGTGATCTCGAACAAGTCGCCTACCTGTACATGGCCTTTATCGCGCCCCACGACGTGCGCCGGACCGGCGTAGAGCTGTCACCCAGCTCGATCCGGTTCAGGTGCCAGCCCCTCAACTGATTGGAACCATCGCTTCCGAAGAAGAACCCGATCTCGATCTCCTGCCCCTCGTAGTCCGACAGGTTGAAGCAGTCCGTTATGAACCCGACGCTGTTGCCGGTGAAGACCTCCTCTCCGGCGACGCACTCGGCGATGTACTCGGTCGAGTCGAGTACATCATCGTATCCACGGTGAGGGTAGACGAGCTCCCAGCTCGAGCCGCCGTCTGTCGACACCTTCACGTTGCCGCCGTCGAAGCCCTCCTCTGTGTCGTAGTAGTGGCACAGGTCCATGCAGTCGCACTCGGCCGTGATGTCGAACGGGCCGAAGATGAGAGCGCCGCCGGTCGAGGCCGGGTATTGGCCGCTCGTCACGGTGGCCCACGCGTTCTGAAAGGACTGGCCGTCGCAGTCGATCGTCGGCACGCCCGTGATCGTCGCCCAGTTCCAAGGCGCGGGGCCGGCGCCGCACGGGGCCGTCGTGCCGTTGTTCCCCCACGCGGCAAGAGGTAGCGCGTAGCAGCTCTGCTCGAACGGGCAGCAGGGGTAGAGGTCCTCCGGGCACTCTCCGATGGAGAGAGCGTCGAACGAGCCCTGCGCGCCATCCTGGCCCTCGTAGCCCAGGCCGACGGTTATCGTCTGGCCGACCGAGTAGCCGGAGATGTCGACGCAGTAGCGCTGCCACTGCCACGTCACCGCGCCGTCGTTGTCGTTGTAGTAGTCCCAGACGACCGTGCCGTCGATCGTGACGAAAAGGTTGTAGTGCTCTTCATCTATCGCCCAGTAGGTGTTCGCGAAGGCGTAGAAGCAGAGGCACTCGTCGCCGGGTTCGATGGTGTGGTCGAAGTAGAGCCATTCCTCCTGCGGTCCGAGCGCCGCATCGTAGAGGCAGGTCGCGTAGCACGAGCCCTCGTACGCCGTTCCATAGTCGCCGCAGTCCTGAAACCAGGTGTCATTGACGTTGGTCTGGTCGAGCGCCCAGCCGGCCGGCGGCACGCTCGTCTCGAACCCCTCAAAGAGAGCCCTTCCGCGCTCAACCTCCCTGAACATCACATCGTGGGCGTGCTTCGACCGGTCGACCGGCGCTCCATAAACGACTGCAGCGCTCAGGGCTGCGATCGTCAGGGCTGCGATAGCAAGGCGCATGGGTGGGGCTCCTTTCCTGAATACCGTTTCCGAACGCGTGTTCGGACTCTAGCGCCGGAGCCCTCGTAAGTCAAGAACGGCGCGTCGCCTCCGGCATCGCTACGGCGCTCTATCTTGCCTTCCTGTAAGGTCTTGACACCGAAGGGCGCCGGTGGTAAGTTTGATATTGGATACGAGTAGGGCCCCCCAGCGAACGCCCCTGCGCGGAGACGTACGCTCTGTATCCGTTGTTTTCGCGCGCAGATCCTTGCCCGACGCCGCATCCGGCGACCGGGTGAGCGAATCATAAAGAGTACAGGTAACCGGGTACCCCCTAAGGAGGAAGATCATGAGCGCGAAACGGGCCCTTGCCCTGCTTGTGATCGTCGCGCTGAGCCTGCTCCTTGCGAGCGGTTCGGCAATGTCTCGTCCGGACACGACCCCCCGCGACGTTGGCACAGCGGGATCCGGAGTCGTGACGTTGGATGACGTCGACGGCCCGGATGTCATCGACCCAGGCGATGGCGCCATTGGGGACGACGACAACTGGGACAAGCCGGCGCCCGGCGTACACGCGCCGGTGGACCGGATGGGTGAGGTGGATGGCGGGTGGTTGGACGAGGACTCCAGCGGTAAGCCCCTCGGATTCAGCGATGTTCTGTCGACGATCTGGTTGAGGATCCTGTTCCCGATCAGATAGCGCTGAAGAGCGTCGGTAGGCAGACAGTGGGGCGGACCCAGATCTGGACGAGGCGAGGCGAGTGGCAAACAGGGGCGAAAATAGACGACGCGAACGACGCGAGCGCGACGCGAGCGCTAAGGGGCAGAGGCCTCTGAGCCCGCACGATGTGGCGCTGTCCGCGATCCGGGAGGGGCTGCTCTATCTGGACTCGGACAGCTACTCGGACGCGATCGTGAGCTTCGAGAGCGTGTTGAAGAAGAACCTCCTGGGCCGTCTGGAGCCCGAGGAGCGTTCGTCGCTGTTCGCCGGGCTGGCGCGTTCCTACGTCGGGCTCGGAAAGCACCGCGAGGCGCGCCGCTGGGTCGAGGCCATGCGCGGCCTCGACGTCTGCGACCCCGCCGTTGCGTCAGAAGCTGACGTGATCCTCGCCAGGATCGAGTCCCGGGCCGGACGCTTCCGCGAGTCTCTCGTGGCATCTCAGCGAGCCTATAAGGCTCTGAGGGAGCTTCCGGAGAGCAGGCTTCTTGCCGATGCGGCCAAGATAATGGGGACGGCGCACGCCGAGCTCGGAAGCATCGGGGCGGCGAGGGACTGCCTGGTCGATTGTCTCGTTACCAACCGCAGGCTGGGCGACCAGGCCGGCGTCGCCGGCGCCTACAACAACCTCGGCATCCTCGCCAAGCGCACTGGCGACCTCGGCGCGGCAATCGATTACTTCGAGAAGGCGCTGGAGATCGACCGCGGCCTGGGACGGACCGCCGCCGTCGCGCGCCGTCTCAACAACCTCGGTGTCGCGCTCTACAGAATGTCGCGCTGGAACGAGGCCGAGAAGCGCCTGCTGGACGCTCTGGAGATCTACATCGGGCTGGGCGCGAAGCGCGACGTGGTCGCCGTCGAGCTCGCGCTCGGCAACGTACTTCGCGCTAAGAGGGAGTGGGGTGTCGCCAGGTCGTACCTCGAGCGGGGTCTCGCCACGGCCCGGGAGTTCGGGTACAGGCGCTCGGAGGCGCTGGCCCTCGAGTTCCTGGGAGAGCTGGAGGCCGACAGGGGGCACCACGAAGAGGCGCTCGAGCTTCTGGACACGGCGCTGTCGATGGCCTACCAGCTGTCGGCGAGCAACGACGCGGTCAGTGAGGTGCTTCGCAGGCGCGCCGAGATCCTTCTGGAGGTCGGGCGGCTGGACGAGGCCGAGCGGGACTGCGCGCAGGCGCTGGAGCTTTCGGCCAGACTCGGTGACAGGCTGGAGGAGGGCGCCGCTCTGCGTGTGTTCGCGCGGCTCCTCTACGCTCGCGGCGACCGCACTGGAGCCAGACAAAGGATCCTGGCGGCCGAGGAAGCCCTGAGACGCACCGGGGAGTCCTTCGAGCTGGCGCGCACGTCGTTCGCGGCGGCCGCCGGTCTGCTCGCGTCGTCGCCGGAGGACGAGCTTCCGATAGACAGGATCGAGGCGAGGCTGTTCGCAGCCGAGGAGCTCTTCGACAGAGTGGGCGCCGGATTCTGGGTCGGGCTGTGCCGTCTGGAGAGAGCTCGCGCGCTGAGGCGCGCGGGCGAACTCGGCCGCGCCGCTGACTGGCTAGAGAGGGCTCGCGGTTGCTTCGAGGCCGGCGGCGAGAGAGCGGCGCTGGCGAAGGTCAACGAACTCCAGAGACAGATAGACATAGATCTGGCGAGCACGCTCAGGTCTTCGGATACACGCTACTCGGTGATCGCCGACGGATACCGCCAGTTGAACGATGGAGACCTTCCGGCGGACGCCTTCCACGCTCTTGCCGCGGCGGTGGCGGGAGCGGTCGAGGCGGACCGGCTCGTGCTGTTCGAGGTACCCGGAGGAGAGGGCCAGCCGGAGGTCGCGATCTCCTACGACAGGACTGGCCGCAGGCTGGCGGAGGCCAGACGTGCCGTCAGGGGCGCCGTCTCGGGATCGTGGCTGAGGAAGCCGCTCATACTGGCCGGCTCCGAGCTGCCCGAGGGCCTCGATTCCGCTGCAATCTTCCCGGTCTCTTCTCGATCGTCGCGCATCGAGGGGCACGTCCTGTACGCCGACAGGGAGCTGGGCTCCGACCGTGGGCCCTTCAGGACCGAGGACATAGAGTTCCTGAGCGCGGCCGCCGGGATGCTCGCCGTGGTGTCCAATCACCGCGGCGAGGAGTCAGTGCAGGCGCGCGAGCCGGAAGAGGAGTCGTCGCTATACTCGACGAAGTTCGTGACGAGGGATGCGGGGGTGCTGAGCATCCTCTCGAGCGTCGAAAGGCTTCGAGATAGCGACATCCCAATACTCATCCTCGGAGAGTCGGGGGTTGGCAAGGACGTCCTCGCCAGGGAGATACACAAGGCGAGTGGACGCCGCGGCAGGTTCGTGGCCCTGAACTCCGGCGCGGTTCCTCCTGACCTGCAGGAGAGCGAGCTGTTCGGCCACGTCAAGGGCGCTTTCACCGACGCCGATCGCGACAGGGAGGGGCTCATCTCCGCGGCGGCCGGAGGGACGCTGTTCCTGGACGAGATCGGCGAGATGAGCCCTGAGCTTCAGGTGAAGCTGCTGCGCTTCCTCCAGAGCGGCGAATATCGGCGCGTAGGGGAGAGCGTGGTGAGGACGAGCGACGCCCGCGTGGTCTCGGCGAGCAATCGCGACCTCAGGGAGGAGGCGCGCGCGGGCCGATTCCGCACCGACCTGTATTACAGGTTGGGTGCGTTCGTCATCGAGATACCGCCGCTCAGAGCGCGGCCCGTGGACATACCGCTGCTGATGGACCACTTTCTCAGGCTCTACAGAGACAGCGAGGGCAAGCGGGTGCGCGGATACAGCCGTGACGTGAAGGAGCTCTTCCTGAGGTACGGATGGAGCGAGAACAACGTCCGCGAGCTGGAGAACGAGGTTCGCAGGGGCGTGGCGTTGTGCAGGGACGGAGGCCTGATAGAGGTCTCCGATCTCCGCCCGGAGCTGCGGGCGATGCACGAAGACGTCCATGAGTTCGGACACACCGGCAGAGACTTCGTGTCGCTGAAGGACGAGGTCGAGGCCCTCGAGCGTAGGAGGATCGTCGAGGCGCTGAACCGTAGCGGCAACAGCAAGCCCCAGGCGGCGGAGGAACTTGGTCT